>JABLTH010036453.1_pt1 | contig 51136 bp, 36 predicted proteins | sample 7875711 | NCBI WGS metagenome assembly JABLTH01 (sample SAMN14941262, study PRJNA633318) | bioreactor metagenome | isolation source: bioreactor | place: China | collected 2019-03-05 | reverse complement strand
CCAGACCACCGTGACGTTGCCGCCTGAGCCGAAGCGGATATCGCTCACGGCCACCGCCCAGTTCGTCTGCGAGTCCGGCACGCCGAGATTGTTGGTGTGCTCGCCGATCCCGGCGGCATAAATGCGGATTTGTCGGGACGCTGTCAGGCCCTCGTCATCCGTCGCAATAAACCGAACGAGATGGGTTCCGATATCTGCGCCCGTCGGCGTCCATGAAAACGAGCCGATCTGATTTGTGCCGACCGCATTCGTTGTGAACGTTGCGCCCGCGGGCTTGTTGATCATCGCCAGCGCCGGCGGCACACAGCCCGGATCGTTGGCGCGCACTTCGAACGTGAGCAACTGCCCCTGCTCCACGGTCCGGTCGGCAACCGGCGGCATCAACGGAGCAATTCCTGACGGGCAGTTGTTCGGCGTCGCAAATGCGTACGTCTTCACGTCGGCCTCGGTCTGATGCGCCCACGTCTCGATCGTCACATCGCCATCCGTCACATGGAACTCAAGCTGCATCAAACTGCCCGATCCCAGCAGCGCGCGCGGGATTCCCCATTCAATCACATCGCCATTGTAGGCGTAGCCCAGCGCGCCGACATAATTCCACGACCATGTGTTTTGATTATTGCCGCCGCCGAATTCATAGACACTGTGCACCGCGCCGCCCGCGCCATATTGAACGAGCCGATCATAGCCCCGGCTCATCCACCCGGCGTTGAATCCGGTGTTCGGATTGTTATCCGAATCAATGTAGAGCGAGTGTGTCCAGTTCGATCCCATCGCGCTCGGCGCCTTCAATTTCAGACCCACATATATGTTGGTCTCGTCGTTCACCGCAGAGATGGAACTGTAGGTCGAGTTCAGCGGCGCGCCGTCCGTGATTTCGGCGTCGTTATAGAAAACATCGCCGACCAGCCATTCCGCAAGGTTTCCATCCAGTGTGATGTTCGCATGGCGGCCGATGTTCTGCGAAAAGTTCGCCGTCACGCTGCGCGCGCGGTCCAGCGTCAACGTGAGCGGGTTGTCCAACTCGTGGCCGCCCGGCACATCGCCCGTCCAACCGCTGAAGGAATATCCGCCGTTCGGCGTCGCGGACACGCTCACCGCGGCGCCGAGCGCATAATAGCCGCTCGGATCGCCGCCCACGTTTCCGTTCCCCGCCGAGCCGCGCGTGAATTGGACATTCGTATTCCACAACCACGTCAGCGCGGCATTGTTCGTCAACGTCATCGTGAAATTCGTGCCCGCGCCGGATCCCGGCTCATTTCCGGTCATAGCCCATCCAATGGCAACGTATTGCGTCCCATTCACGGGCGCGGGATTCCGGACCGTGTTGGTCAGCGCCTGCTCGAAGCTATTCGTGTGGCGGCCCACGACCGGACTCGCCGTTCCGTAGGCGCTTGCCACGTCCAACGTGCGCTGAGGCGCGGGCGCAATCGCATAGAGTTTTGCGCTGGCCTCCGTCTGATGCGCCCACGTTTCCGTCGTCACATCGCCGCCGCTCACGCGGAATTCCAGGCGGATGAGCGACCCCGCATTCAACATGGAGCGCGCGATTCCCCACTCAATTGCGGGCCCGTTGAATGAATAGTCAATCGTGCCGATAAAATTCCACGACCAATCACCCTGTCCCGCGCCCGTGAATTCATAAATGCTATAAACGCTTCCAGCCGATCCGTACTGAACGAGGCGATCGTAGCCGCCGCTCATCCACCCCGCATTGAAACCCGTGCCCGGATTGTTGTCGGCGTCAATGTACAGCTCGTGCAACCAGTTGGAATTGATCGAGCTGTCAGCCTTCAGTTCCATTCCGATGTAGAGTTTCTGATTATCGTTCGCGACTGAAATCGAGGAGTACGTCGAATTCAACGGCGCGCCATCCGTAATTTCCGGGTCGCCATAAAAAACATCCCCCGGCTCCCAATCCGTCAGCGAGCCGTCCGTTGTAAGGCTGACGAAGCGCCCGTAATCGAGCGCAAAATTTGCCGTCGCGCTTCGCGCTTGATCCAGCGTCAACGCCAGCGGATTGTCGTTCGTCTGCGCCGCCGGCACCGCGCCGGACCACCCGGCAAAAACATAACCGGCGTCCGGGGTTGCCGTCAGATTCACCACCGTGCCCAACGCATAGTAGCCGCTTGCGTCGCCGCTGATGGACCCGCCTGCCGCCGCCGTTCGAGTCAACTGGACATTCGTCTGCCACAACCACGTCAGCGTCGCATTGTTCGTCACCGTCATCGCAAAATTCGTGGCGCCGCCGCTCGCCGGATCATTTCCCGCCATCGTCCAACCCACGGCGACAAACTGCGTGCCATTCGCCGGGGCCGGCGTCGCCACGCGATTCGTCAACACCATTCCATAACTGTACGCATGCGCTCCAACGGATGGCGTCGCCGTTCCTCGCGCGCTCGCGACCGTCACGGTGTAGGTCGGGGTCGCGCCGAAACTGTAGATTTTCGCTTTCGATTCCGCCTGCTCCGCCCACGTGACCACCGTGACCGATCCGCCTTCCGTCAGAAATTCGAGCCTCGCCGCCGCGCTCCCGCCGAGCGCGCTCCGGGGAATCGCCCACTCGATCACATCCCCATTGAAGCTGTAATCAATCGCGCCCAGCGAGTTCCACGACCAATCGCCCTGCCCCGCGCCCGTGAATTCAAAAATCGTGTACGATCCTCCCCCGCCTCCGTACTGCACCATCCGGTCATAGCCGTTCTGCATCCATCCGGCATTGAAGCCCGTCGCGGGATTGAGGTCGGTATCAATGTAGAGACTGTGCAGCCAGTTCGACGCAATGCTGCTTGCGGCTTTGAGCTTCAGTCCCACAAAAAGCTTCTCGTGGTCGTTCGCCACATGGACGGCGGAATACGTTGAGTTCAGCGGCTCGCCATCGGTGATTTCCGCATCGCTGTAGAACAGATCAGCCGGGTTCCATTCCGCAAGAGAACCGTCCAGCGTCCGTGGCCCGAAGCGGCCCGCAAAGGCGCCGAGATTCGCCGTCACGCTCCGCGCCCGATCCATCGTCAACGTCAGCGGATTGTCATTCGTCTGCGCCGCGGGCACCGCGCCCGACCAGCCTTTGAAAAGGTAGCCCGCGTCCGGCGTCGCCGTCAGGGTGATCGGCGCACCGCGCGCGTAATAGCCATTGGGGTCGCCGCTGACCGAGCCATGCGATCCCGCGCTCGCCGTCAGTTGCGCGTTCGTCTGCCAGAGCCACGTCAGGACGGCGTTGTTCGTCAACGTCATCACAAAATTTGTCGCGCCGCCGCTCACCGGGCTGTTCCCTGACATCGCCCAGCCCACCGCAACCAATTGTGTTCCATTCGCGGGCGTCGGCGCGGCGATGCTGTTCGTCAGCACGCTGCCGACATCGTTCGTGTAGATGCCGACCGACGGATTCGGCGCACCGTGAGTTGACTTCACTTGAAGCGTGAAGCGCGGCGTCGGCGCCATCTGATAATTCTTCGCGCCCGACTCAAACGACATCGCCCACGTCTCAATGGTCACATCACCGCCGCTCGTGTGGAACAACATGCGCGGTTCAGTCGCCCCGCCGAGCATGCTGCGCGGAATCGCCCACTCCACGATCTCCTTGTCGTAGGCGTAGGTGAACGTGCCAAGAAAGCCCCATGACCATGCCCACTGGCTCCCGCCGCCCGTGAATTCATAGACGCTGTAAACGGAACCGCCCGACCCGTATTGAATCAGCCGGTCATATCCGCCGCTCATCCAGCCGGAATTGAAACCCGTCGCGGGATTATTGTCGGTGTCCAAATAAACTTCGTGCGTCCAATTGGAACTGATGGAGGACGGCGCCTTGAGTTGAAGCCCGAAATAAAGGTAGGTCGCGTCGTTGGCGAGAAAGATATTTGAATAGGTTGAGCTCAGCGGCGCGCCGTCGGCGATCTCGGAATCGTCATAGAATAAATCGCCCGGACCCCATTCGCCCATCGCCCCATCGAGCGAAGCAGAGACGTAGCGACCGGTCACTGTGGCGGCGGAGACCGGCCAAATCGCGGTCCAGCACGCCAACCATAACGCCACCCTCATGATCCGGCTCATTGCATCGTCTCCCCACCGTTATCGCCAATTTATTTGTTTAATCATACAAATGCAAGCCGATTGTGTAAATCGGCGAATATCATTCACCCCGCGCGGCGCAAAGCCGCGCCGCAGGGGAAGCTCGGCTCCTGCGCTGCGTCAGGAAGTCGGGAGGTCGTCCGCGTTCTGATGCCCCACCACCCGGCCATCATCCAGGGTGTTGCGCTCCTGCATCGAAAGGCGACGGAATAGGCGGCGGAGATCTCGGACACTGCCCCACGTGAACCACACGCTGGTGACGACGCTGATGAGGAGCGGAATCCAAATGCCCACGATCCAAAAATAATTCGCCCACCCTTTCCCGCTCCATTGAAGAGACGGAATCAAATTGAGCACGGTGGCGACAAGCCAGATGCCGAACGTGATGACGGTCCACACAAACACGCCATACGAAAGCGCGCGATCCCCGCGCGTGAATTCTTCATCAATGCCGAGATAGCGATCGAGCCAGCTCCGCCGCCGCCCCGTCGCCAACGCAGCCGGGCGATCCTCCGCGCGCGCATATTCTCCGCGGTGCAACATTCGATCCATGTTGTACGGCCTGCGGCACGTGAGCAGCGAAACGATGACGTAGGCCGCAATCGCGGAAGTGAACGCATAGAACCACATCCACTGTCCGTTGATCGGAAATTTCTCCTGATGCGCAAGCAGCCAGGCGCTGTCGGGAAAGTGGCGCAACGCAGCGGCGACAACATCCTTCCACACTTGTTGCAGGAGCAGCCCGCCGCCGCCCAGAATCGCGCCGGTGAACATCGCCGCCCAGGCGCCCGCCGCCGTGCCGCGGCTCCAATACAATCCTCCGACAATCACCGAACCCGCGCCGCCGAGATAGATCGCGCCGGTAATGCTGAAAAACATCAGGATGTAATCGTTCTGCCGGAAAAGCAGGCTGAACAGGAACGCGAACACCGCCACGCCAACAATCGAAACGCGCAGCCAGAAAATATGCTTCTTCGGCGTGAAGGCGCTTTTGCGAAGCGGCAGAATCACGTCTTGAACCAAAATGCTGCCCCACGAGTGCAGATAGGTCGTGTCCGTCGAAATCATCAGAAACAACATGATCGCGGCGAAGGACCCGAGCACACCGATGGGGAGAATGTGGGAGACCGCCACGGGCACCGCCACCTGCGTGCGAATCGTCTCATCGGCGATCGTGGACAATTCGGAGGTGGCCGCGACCGCGCCGGAGGCAAAATCCGGATGATGCATGAACGTGTAGGCCGCCACCGCGATCAGCGCGAGCATGACATACAACGCGCCCGCGCGCCATGTCCCAAGAATGCGCCCCATCTTGGCCTCGTGCGGACTCACCGCCGCGCAGTTGAACCCCTGATTGCCCTGCCAGGCCATATACGCATAGACGCTGCCAATGATACTGATCAGCACATACCCCAAATTGAAGTCCTGCAATTTGTCCGTGTCGAACGGATTGAGCAGCGACTCGCCCGGCGGACGATCCAACAGCGCGCTCGAAATCTGATCCCACCGGAAAATGCGCAGAATCGCAATGGCGATGACGATGTAGATCGCATAGCCGAACAGCGCCTGCACGCAATCCGTCACCATGCTCGTCAAATGGCCGCCGCCCAAAACGATGACCAGCGCCACGCTCAGAAAAGCGGCCATCAGCACGGCGAACGTCGAAAACGTGAGGCCGGCGAAAACAAAGTGCTCCGGCAACCCGCAATAATATATGAGAAATCGCGCGCCGACGGCGGGAAAAATTCCGTAGTTCACGATGCCCGAAATGTAGGCCAGCACGCCGGTGAAAATGCGGAACCGTTTGCTGTAGCGGATTTCGAAAAATTGAGCCATCGTCAGCGCGCGGGTCTCGCGAAAACGATAGACGATGTAGCCGGTCAGGTTGATGAACAACCAAACCGGCACCGAGAGATTAAACCAGTGCCCGACGGCAAACCCGGACTTGTAATAAAACTCAAACTGCGCGACGACGGTGATCAGCCCCATCGCGGCCATTCCGTCCGACACCGCCACAAGATACCGCCCCGCCACGCGCCCGCCCGCCATGAAATCGGCGACGCTCTTCATATAGCGCCGCGTCTTCATCGAAATCAACACGACGAGAATCGTCGGAATCGCCAGCGCGAGCCAGTCCATCACATGCATTTTCAACGCCATAAGTTCTACTTTCTCTCCGCGCGATTCATTCGACCGCGATTTCAGTCACCCACAACAAATCGGGCCGCTCGGCGGATCCGCCCGACACCGGCTGCCGGAGTTCAATCGCTTGCAGGCTCTGCGGCGGAAATTCGATGCGAGTCGCGCGCGTTTTGCCCTCACTTGTGAACGCGCCAAGTTCAACCTCATCGCCGCCCGCCGTCATGCCATAGAGTTCGCCGCGCTTCGATGTGTAGGTGACGCCGTTCTCCGACTGCCAATAAACCGACACCGACGACACGGTCTGAGCGTCGGGAAACGTGACGCGAATCCAGTGCGGCTCCGCAACATCGGCGGTCGCGAAGGCCGCGCGATTCCACGGCAACCCCGCCGGCTCGACCACCCCATCCACCAGCGTTGCCGGCACATATCCGGCATAAGCGCTATCCGCCACCACGCGCACACCAGGCGCGGTCGCCTTGTGTTTCAACCGCGGCGCAAAGACGACATCCGTGCCATATTCCTTCGGCGCGACGCCTTCCGCTTCGATTCGCATATTCACGCGCCTCAAGACGTTCGTGCCCTTCTCCACCCTCACCGACACCCTCGCCGCTTCGCCCGCCGCCACATTCAGGGTCTGCGTTCCCCCGGCAACATCGCCGCCCCACACGAACTTTGCGCGACGCATCGAAGCGCTCTTCGAGTGCGCTTCATAAACCAGCGCGACCGCATCGCCTTCCGCCTCGACCCGCCCTTCCGGCGCGACAACCGCCAACGCGCTCCCCGCGACGGGACGAAACAGGCGGCGGCAAGCGAGCGAAGTCAGCCCGCGGGAACCGAGAGTCCAACCTACACTTTGCGTCCGATCGGTCGCGCGAATGCCGAGCGACTTCGGCACGGCAATTGACCGCCGCCCGCCCGGCGGAATACTCACCGACTCCACCGCGCCGGTCGCGCCGCGCCAGCCCAGAAACTGGATGGCATTAGAAGAAATGTTCTCGATCTCCAATTCGAGACGAACCGCCTCGCCCGCGACAGCAGGCGCGGCCTGCACCAGACTGCATCGCGCGCCCCGCGCGCGCTCCGCTCCGGCGGACGAAAGATTGATCCTCGCCGCCGCGAGGGGCGTCGGCGTCCGGGGATCCGCCGAAAAACGCGACGCCGCATCTGCGAGATTTCCCGGCGTATCGCGCACCATCCACAAGCAGGCCATCTCGCCGGGATTGAGGAAAATGTTTGCGGGCTGCTCCGGCGACAAACGTTGCATCGCGCCGGAAAAAATGTCGTAACACAAAAAGGCGCCGATCCCCGGACCGCTCAACTTCGCCGACGCCTCGCCGGCGCCGTCGTTCCTCGCCGTAATAAAAAACAAACCGCCTCGCGGCGTTCCGAACTGCTCCACCCACACGTTGGATGAATCCACCGACACGTCGGACACCGGCTCCCATCCGGACTCGGACATTTGCCGGATCAGCGGCAAGTACGTCAGGAAAAGCGAGCGGTCGCGATTGTACCAGTCCGGATTGTTCCAATACGGCTCATTCGCGCCGTCAAAACTGAAGAAGCTCGGCATGAACGCCCAAAACAGGCATTCGCGAAAATATTTTTCGACGTCCGCCGAAGTCAGCTCGGCAAAATGGGTCGCCTGCAAAAAGCCGTACGGCCGGTTTCCAGACAACGCCCGCCGCAGATTCAGCTCTCGCGAATCCATCGGCGTGAACTCGCGCCCGTTGTACCACGTCGTCTCCTCGCCCGGAATATCCACGCTCGGCATGAAGAACGGAAAAACTGAACACGGAAAATTCCCCATCACGAGCTTTCCACGCGCGTGCAAATAATTCCGCAACGCCGCGACAAATTTCATGTGCGCGATGGGCATGCCCAGCGCGGGTTGAAAGGCAGGCGTCGAAAATGTGGCGGGGTAATCCGTGACCGCGATGGCGTTGGTGTTGTAGTCCAACTCTTCCATCGCGGACATCGAGTCGAGATATATTCCGTTCACGCGCGGATCGTTCAGCGCCCGCCGGATGTCCCGCCATTCTGCTCCGGCCCGGTTGATGGATGCGGCGGGCGTGGTGGGCAGATCGGGATCCGTGCTGACCTCCATGCGGGCGCCGACGCTCCACGGCGTGGTCATGAACCGCATGCGAATCTGCTGGTTCGTTCCCCGCGCACCGCCCAACAGCCCGGCGGATGCGAAGTCGCGCTCTTGCCCGAAACCGAATCGCGAGAGGTCGCGCATCCGCTCCATGGCCGCTGAAGGATTCCACTGCGTGGCGTCCGACAGCGTGAGCCAATAGAGCCACGGCTCCGTATAAAAAAGCGTCAGGATTCCTGCGCGATGCGCCAGCTCAACGTCGTCGCCCATCGCTCCGCCCTTTTCGTAAAAGGCGAAGCCGAAATCGGCGGCGTTCGATACTGTCGCCGGATCGGTGAAGGGCATCCAAAGCCCGTGCCGCTTCACACGCGACGCGCGCCATTCCGGGTTGTCTCGATACCATGCCGCCAACGCCTCGCGGAACGGATCGCGCTCCGTTCGTGGCGTCCGGACGAACCGGCTGTGAAACGTCGCCCGACCGGGAAAGTTCCGCGTCTGCGGCGTCGCGGCCAGGTCATAATGAATGGCCAACTCCGGCGCGCGCGCCGAGGCTTCGATCAGAAACACGCGCGGCTCGTCACCATCCGTCGCCGCCACAAAAACACTATCCGTCGCCGCCACCACGCCGAAGGGATAAAGCGACCGCTCATGTGTCAAGCCATACGGCGTGTTGGCCGTGTTCGCATACTTGCGGGAGCCTTCCATCGGCGCTGAAAATCGGACATCGTCGTGCCACACCCACGACCGCTCCGGCAACTCCACCCCCACCGTCACGCGAAAACACACATCCCCGGACGACGTGACCGCACCGACCACGTCCATCTCGTTCGACGCGGCCGAGCGGATGAACAAATCAAGCGAGGTCTCGCGATCAACCGGCAACGTCCATCGGAACAAGTCGCCATCGCGTTGCACGCGATCAACCTTCAGCGTCCTCGTTTGTTCCGTTCGCGCATCCGTCCACCGAACAAACAGGCGGATCGAAGAATCGAGTTCGTCTCCCGACGCCTCGCGCCACGGACGCGAAAAAAACTCCCGCTCAATCCGCCGCGAGAGCGAAGTTGGCGCAAAACGCATGAGCTCGCCAAGGTCCGGCGCCGGCGGATCGAGAAATTTCGGGGCGGACGGAAGGCGCGCCCCAACACCATCGAAAGCGCCGGATTCCGGCAGTCGGGCAACCACTTCCCAACGGTCATCGAACGCTTCGACATACCACTTGAACGCCCCCGCAGGCCGCGCGTGCGGCAACACGACAAAGAGCGCGTTGGACTCAACCGCGGACATGACCCCGCCCAATGGTGTCCACTTCCACTCCTTCTCGCCCTCCGGATACCGGAACTCCAACGCCCCTTCGCTCATCAGATCCGCGCCGAGATCCGACCAACCGGACGCGGGTCCGTTGGTATCCAGCATGATGCGAATATGGCTCGCGTCAGGCGTCGCCCGTCCTTCAATGCGAAAGCCGATGGCCCCACCCGGCATGAGAAAGGCCGACGCGCTGCGCAGGTCGAGCGCCGCGGGCAATGCAGCTTGTACCCGAGCCCTCCAATCCGTCGCCGGCAACTCATCCGATCGAACAAGGACCGCGCCGTTTGATGGGAAACGCGATTCAATCCGCCAATCCGGAGTCGTCACTTCGGCAACCGCCCGCACCTCCAAACCTCCGGCGCCCACCGGCAGACGAATCAGATAATGGTTTGAAACGACGTGGGCTGTCGTCGCGCCGAGCCGCTCCCAAGCCCACGCGCGCCCCGGCCCCTGATGGCGAAAAAGAAACGGCCCCTCGACCATGTAGTCCGCGCCGATCTGCGCCTCGCCGCTCGGCTGCCCATCCACATTGACTAAAAGTCTCAGCCGGGCCGGGTCCAGGGAACTTGCGCCTTCGATCTCCGCAATGAGGTCGCCCGATGCGCGGTCGCGAGAGAGGCGAAGGCCCGACAGTTCGCCTGCGGAGGAGTGAAAGCACCCGCAGGCGAACGCGGCCAACATCGCGATGGTCTTGCGGATCATGAACAGCCCGTGGACCATCGCGCCCTTGACGTTTTCGTTACAGATTTTTCATCCGCCTCGCACGGACGGAAACGATGACCTTTGATTTCACGCAAAGCGGCGACGCGCAAACACCACGACCAACGCGCCGATTCCAATCAATCCCAATGACGCCGGCTCCGGCACCACGCCGAGCGTGTAGGTCCCGACCGAAGACTCCGGATCGCTCGCCCACGTTTCCGAAGCCACGCCCGTTCCCGTGACATGAAATTCCAGACGAGCCGAATCGCCGGGCGACAAGCCAAGCGCAGAGAGAGGAACAGCCAACTCGATGAAGCTGCCGTTGTATGAATATGAGATCAACGACTGCCAGTTCCAACTCCACGCCGTCTGATCGCCGCCCGCGTGAGCAAAGACCGAGTAGCTTCCGCCGCCGGCCCCATATTGGACCAGGTTGTCATATCCGCCGGTCATCCATCCCGCATCGAAACCGGTGCCGCCATCCATGTCCGCATCAATGTAAACCTCGCGCATGTACGAGTTGTTGATGTCGGCCCCGCCCGAACCTTTCGTTTCCAGCGCCAGATACAGATACGTCGCATCATTGGCGACGTAGATATTCGCATAGCTTGAATTAGCCGGATCTCCATCGGTAATAGCGCTGTCGTCATACATGAGGTCCGCCGCTGTCCAGTCACTGAGCGAGCCATCCAGCGTGATCGCTTTGTACGTGCCGATCAGATCGGCCCGCGCCGCTCCCGCGCCCAACATCGCCGCCAAAACCCATGCCCATGATTTCATCGCACGACTCCTATTTCCCGAGTTACCGCCGCCATCGTCTGTCCCCGTTTTTATGATGTTTCAAAATAATTGTCAACCGTCACCGCCCGCCCGCGGCTCAATATTCGGCTGTGACCCGATAGAGTTTGACCGTTGAAAAACCCGTCGGATCATACATCAACAAATCGCCGCCGTTTCCTTGCGCACGATACCCGGTGAACACCCAGTTCGTCGGACCGGGCGTTGTCGCCGACTCCAACACGTAGCTCGCCTGCGGCTTGGACTCGGTGATTCGGAACGCCAGGACATTGGTCAGCGTCACGCGATCAAAGCTCGCGGCCTCGACGCGTTGGGAGAGCGTATAGGTGACCGGCCCCATCGTCTCGTTCACACCCGTCGGATCCGTATAAACCAACAACGCGAAGGAGGAGTTCGGAAAAACAGGCTCGCCGTCAACCGCGAACACGGCATCGAGGCGTATCGCATATTCCTGCTGCGTCGTCATACTGTTGTAGGGCGCAATCAGCGCGCCGCCGCCCGTGATCGCCCCGCTGTTATACCACCCGTTCGACTGCTGGAACGGAAAGTCATTCTGCCAGCCCGCCTCCGACCCCACCAAGCCCAATCCGTAAATGTCGAAACCCGTAGCGGCATCGTGGTCGTTGTCCACGGCCAACCGCACATCCGGGCTGGTGTTCGGGTTCACCTCTGCGAAGTACGTGATGCGCAAAAAAAGATTTGAGTCATCGTTCGCCACCTGCAACGTCGCCAAGTCCGGCCCATACTCTCCGTCCCCTTCGGCATCCGTCGCAACAACCGGCACGCCGGCCCAATCATCAAAAGAGCCGTCCACAACAATGTTCGTATAAAAGGCGGACGAGGCGCGCGGCGCCGCCATCAGCGCCGCAAGGGTCAGAAATATCGCTGCACGCATGACAAAACTCCCCACTTGTTTATGCTTTCAACTTGACTATTTATATGAGTTCTCAAACATATTGTCAAGTGACCGAGGAGAATAGATGTTTATGATCCGCACAACCCCACATACACGCCGCTTCGTCGCCCTGGTCATCTTTGCCCTCGCGCCCGCGATGGGCCATGCAAAGCCCGACTGGGCCGCGTTTCCGATCGGGCGAGACCCGAACGAAAAACTTGCGCCATGCGATTGGCTTGAGGTGTATGCCAAGGCCGAGCGCGGAAGCCTCAAAATCGCCTATCGTTGCGTCGAACCTGTCAATTTTGACCGCGCCGCTCCCTACTGCATTTTTTTCGATGTTGATGCCTTTCGCGGCACCGGTTTTCGCGGCGGCAGCGACGAGTTTCCCATTGGCGCGGATTATCTTCTCCAGGGCGCGACGCTCTATCGCTACGGCGGCGCCGACGGCGAAAAAGGCGGCACCGCTTGGAGCTGGTCTGAAGTTGGCGCCGTCGGCTTCTCGCTCGACAAAGAGTGGGCCGACATCGCCATCACGAAAGAACAAATGCCGGTCACCGCCAACACGTTCCACCTGTTCCTTTATGGAGACAACACCGCCGAGGGGGTCGGCGGCAAAGCCAACGACCTATTGCCCAACGACGCTCTTCGCGCCGGAGGCGGCGGCGGATTTCTGAAAGTCAAAACCCGCTAACGCGCGGTGGCATGCGCACCCCATCGCACCTGCCACCAACCCCACCCATCGGGGTCAACCCTTGAATATCAAGTATAGGCACCCATCGGGGTCAAATCACCCATCGGGGTCAACCCTTGAATATCAAGTATAGGTGGCGAAGCCGTGAAATAGCGACACCCGGAAACGCGACCAGAAGGCGCCGAATTCCGTACCGAGGGGTCGCTGCATCACGCGACGTGTTCCTGCATCCAGTCGCGAAGGTAGCCTGCGAAACACTGCGCAGCCGTGCGCAACACTTGAGGGATACCACCAGAGTTGATCACCCGCCGACAATCTGGCGCTCTGAAGAGGGCAATGGTTCTGTGAGCGCCGCAAACGCGCGGGGACGACGCAGACAGGCTGTGCTCAAATTGGGCGTGCGGATGTGACGGCGCGTCGCTGACCGCGCGAATTGGGGATGGATTGAATGGCTGCGCCATAGAGTGCAAAGGCAATACTTGATATTCAAGGGTTGACCCCGTCCAGGGTCAGGGCGACGCGGGCGCGGTAGAAGCCGCGGGCGCCGGGATTGGTTTCCTGCAACTCAATGGCGTGGCCGGTGCCGGCCAGACCGGTGTGCCAGTTGATCCAGTCGGCGAGTGCGATATCCGTTGCGTGCTGGACCGTGTAGGTCCGGTTCGTGACGGAGTCAAAACGAATGGCAAAGCCAAATGGGGAGTCTGTGGGTTCAACGCGAAAGAATGACGCGGGATTGGTCGGGTTGGTTCCGCTGATGTAGTGCTCCCAGTTCGATTGCCCGTCGCCATCCGAGTCGGCGTTTGGATCGGCGTTCGTGAATCCGCCAAAGTACTGGTATTCCCAGCCATCGGGTAATCCGTCGCCGTCGGTATCGGTCGTCCACGCATCATTGGCTTGAATTGAGCCGATCGTGATTCGGCGGTTGGCATCCTCCCCTGCCGATTGAATGCGCACACCCGGTTCGCCTGTGCGCGGGTCAAGAATGCCGATGCGAAGTGAATAGGTTCCCGGCGCGAGGTTGGTGATCGAGAAGGATTCTGTGATTTCAGCGGGTTGATCCGGAAGTAATAGGCGCATGTTGTAGGCAAAGGTTCCGCGCCACGCCGGCGCTCCGTTCGATGCGCAGAGCGCAACTTCAAGCTTGAACGGGTGATAGCACGGCGCTGCGCCACTATTCGTCATGGCGACGGTGAGCGAAAACGAGTGGCCGAGGGCAATGGCGTCAGGCCAGTCCACGCGCGTAATATGATAGTTGTAGCCGAGCAGGCGTTTCATCGGATTCAGGTTCGCCTGATTACCTTTGCGCTCGTGTCCACCGGCTGGGCCAAGAAACGAGAAATGGTAATCGCGCAGCACCGTCATCACGTCAGCCACATCATTCGACCATGTTTTCTTCTGATTATTGATCGGGCTCTCGCCGGAAATTGGATTGGATTTCCAGTTGTCAACCGATCCCGTCGTCACGTTTTTGAAGCAATAGTCCATGTTCCACGGGCCCGTGTCGTCACACTCGGGAAATCCGTAGATGCACGGCGCGGTGAAGGACGGGAAGTAGTCTTCGTGAAAGCCGAACTCGACACCGACGGCGTCCGGATTGCCGGGGTAGCGCGTCTGGAGGGGCGTGTTGGTGAACGCGGTATTGTACGCATCGCGCACGGCAATTTTTACGGCATTCGACGGCGCGCGGCTATCGCAACCGGATTGATGCCACTCGCCCCACAACCCAAGCAGGCCGACCTGCACCGCAGTAATTCGCCGGTCGCCGTCGTAGCGAGCGGCAAAGGCCTGTATGAATTGAACCAACTGCGCGATCATCGCGGGATGATTCCAATCGGGCGTGATGCCCGGGCCGTCGCTATCGCACTTCGTGTAGGAATAGGCAGGAATCGAAAGCGGGGCGTTGGTCAAAAACGAGGGAAAATCGCGGGTCAATTCGCCGCCGGTGTAAAACAATGTGATTCCGCTGTTCGCGCCGTCGGGATAGTCGGCGACAGGGCGCAGCACAAACGTCGCATCCGGGTGATCGTTCAGAATCGGCAACAAGTGATTGGTCTCGAACCGGCCCCACTCGAACACCTGATCGCTCGTTTCGATTTCGCGCCACGGAACGTAGATGTGGTAGATCGTCGCGCCGTAAAAGTTGTTTGGCGCGCCGTCCGCATAATCCGTGCCCCAGAGCATGAACCCTTTGTGTGGATTGTTCAGATCGTTGGTCGTTGGCGCAGGACTGTATGTTGCGGCGCGCGCGCTGCACGCGATCCCAAGCCACAGCAGTATCCGGGTCAGCATCTTCATATCACACCGTCAACGGTGGAACATCCACCATGCGCCCCTCGCGCAGCGACTCAACCGCGGCGCATCCGACCGCCACGCTCATCCGTCCCGCTTCGGGCGACGTATTCGGTGGCACGCCCTCCCGCAGATAGCGCAAGAAGCCCGTTGCGATCTGCCCGTCCGCGCCGCCATGCCCGTCATCCGCCGGAGCGGGCGCGAGCGGAATCTCCTCGCGTGGCGGTGGGTTCGGCCAGTCGCGCGTCTTGGCCGGGCGCGGATAAAACCATATCTCGGCGCGCTCCATGAAAAATTCGATCCGCCCCTTGTCGCCGATCACGGTGTAGTGCCGGACATATTCGGGTGTGAAGTGGCACTGCGTGTAGGACGCTTTCACGCCGTTCGCCAAGCGGAGAATGATGGCCTGATTGTCTTCGACATCCACTTCTTTCCGAAAGGCGCACATCTGGCGCGGGTTTTCCGGCGCCTGCTCCTCGGGACAGCTCTCGCGAATCGGGCATATCGGGCACGTGAGATCGTCCGGTTTATCGCCGCCGAAATAATCGAGATCGCCGAACGCCGCGACGCGCGTGCCATACGCGCCGCCGAGCCAGTGAATGACATCGAGATCGTGCGACGCTTTTTGCAGCATCAAAGAATGCACGCCTGCCCGCGTGGCGTGCCAGTCGTGATAATAAAAATCGCCACCCGCGCCCACGAAATGATGGACCCAGATCGCTTTCACGTTGCCGATTTGTCCCGCCTGAATCGCCGAGCGCGCGGCAAGGATCACGGGATGATAGCGCAGGTTGAAACCCATCATGAACGGCACGCCGCTTTCTCGCCACGCGGCAAGAATGCGATCGCACGCCGCCGTCGAAAGCGACATGGGCTTTTCGAGATACAGCGCCTTTCCGGCAGCCAACACGGCGAGCGCGTGCTCTTCGTGAAAGCGATCGGGCGTGAATACGCCGACCGCATCGAGATCGGCGCGCTTCAGCAATTCGCGATAATCGCTGCCCGACCATGCGTCGGCGCCCGCCCACGAACGAAAATCGGCGAGCGATTTTTTGGAGACATCCACCGCGGCAACAACTTCGGCTTTGTCCCGATGCGTGGTGTGCCAGTGCCTGGCCATGATCGCGCGACCGGATGCGCCGATGAGTCCGATGCGCGTTTTATTCATAGCCGGGGCGCAATTTTTCGAACGGACCCATCGGACAGGAGGGCGAACGAGCCTTCAGCGGACAAACTCCGGGCTGCGTCCTTGGACCCGTGGAACTGCCAATCCGAGTCCTGCGCCCAGGAAGTCTTGTCGCGAAAGCGATCCGTCATCAACACGGGCGGCTTCACGGTGACGTTCCAGCCCTGCGTGTACCAAACATTGTTCGAGTCGTCCCGGCGCATCGCGGCCACGCTTCCGCCGGCGTCGCGCCAGGCCCAATAGAAGTAGCCAATGTAGGTCTGTTGCAACATCTGGCCGATGTTCAGATTTTCCACCTGCACAGATCGCGGACAAAACCAGACATTCGAGGCGCCTTGAAGATACGGAGTCAGCGCATCGAGCAGTGTTCCCTGCTTGCCGAAATAACTGGTCGTCCCATCCATGCCCATCGCCGTGGGATACGTCAGGTCATTGCCTATCGAAAGGAAGAGGGCCGCGCCGAGTTGCCGCAAATTGTTCTGGCACTTGGCGCCCTGCGCTCGGGCCATGCTGTTGCTCAATGCGGGCAACAGCAGCGCTGCGAGAACAGCGATGATGGCGATGACCGCCAGCAATTCGATCAGAGTGAACGCAGTGGTTCGGCGTAGAGGGCTTTTCATGACGCCAAGGTACTACCCTGCCGCTCGAGAACTCGAGAAACTTCTTCGCGCATGGCCCCCTCCTGCGCCTCGATGGATTGCGTCAACCGGCACTGCGTACGGCATCGGTCGAGGTTGTGATCGGGTCGCGCCACTTTGAAATATCTGTCGCCGTTTAGATAGTCCGTCAGAAAACGGATTCCTGTTTCCATCGTGATCAGCTTGCCTGCAAACGGCAGTTGCTCGACCTCTTCGGCGGTTAGAATCGCGCCCGCCCCTTCGAGAAAACCATCCAACAGCGCCTGATACATCGAAAACTGCATGTTCACCCGGTCCAGATTGCGCTCATCTTCCGGAGCCGGGCTGGTCGCCGTCCGCACCATGTCGCCAAAATCATAGAGCGACAGACCTGGCATCACCGTATCCAGATCAATCACGCAAACGCCCTCGCCCGAGTGGTCGTCAATCATTACATTGTTCAACTTGCAGTCGTTGTGCGTGACCCGCAGCGGCAAGCGCCCCGAGCGACGCAGATCCACCAACCGCCGGGCATCGGCCTCGCGCGACATGAAGAACTCAATCTCCGTCCGAACCGAGGCCGCTCGATTCATGGCGTCCGACTCCACCGCCTGAACCAACGCATTCAATCGCGCGGGCGTATGATGAAAGTCCGGAATCGTCTCGTGAAGCTCGTCGGCGGGAAAGCCCTCGAGATGCCGCAAGAACTGGCCGAAGCCTCGAGCCGCGGCCCGCGCGCGGCCCGGCGAATCAATCACATCATACGTGCGCGCCCCCTCGATGAAGAGATAGACCCGCCAATAGTCGCCGCGCTCGTCTTGCGCGAAAGCTTTGCCGTCCCGAGCGGGCACCACCGTGAGCACGCGCCGTGTTGCATCGCGATGCGCCGCGACCTGGGCGGCGATGTGTGAAGTCACGCGCGCGATGTTTTCCATGACCGCCGGCGGGTCTTTGAAAATCCGGCGATTGATGCGCTGCAAAATGTAGCGCAATGGGCTTCCGGCCTGATCAACGCTCAAGGCCAGCGTGTCATTGATGTGGCCGCTGCCATAGGGCTCGCCGCCCCACAGCGTGGCCCGCAAGTCGTATTGCCGAAAAATATCTTCGATCTGCCCGCGCGCAATTTCCATCTTCGCGTTCATGATTTTCAATCTGACGGCTCCAGAGATACGCGATTACATTTGAGTCGTCAAATAAAAACCGCCAATCAAAAGAAGGCGGCAGGGGCCATCGAATCAGGAGCGTCCGTCCAACGACACCGGAGGGCGGAGCAGCAGGCTGTATTCGCCCGGATGGGTGAACAGGCGGCGAGCCAATCGGTGGGCGCCGCGCAAAAAGCGCTCCTCCAGCGCAGGGCTCGCGGCAGGCTGCAATCGCTCGATCTCTTCCGCAGTCAGAATACGCGCCAGACCCCGACGAAAAGCATCCCCCACCCGCTCGAAGACCGGCGCCATCGGACCACACACGCGAATGCGGTCGGTCTGCATGATCTGGATCGGATCAGCCAGATGCCGGCCCAGCAACTCCGCGGCGCCGCGCGCAAGCCGAACCGCATCCGCATCGCCGTGTTGAACCAATTGAATAAAGTCGTTCAACCGAGGCGACGTCCTTCGGTGCAACGCCTCAACGAGCGCCCCGCCCCCGGCATAGGCTTCGAGGCAGCCCCGACGCCCGCACGGACAGGCTTTTCCATCCTTCTCGATCCGCAAATGCCCCAACTCAGGCAATGTAGAGGTGCCATCCATTCGATTCGCGCCAAACGGCGAAAGCTTGCCTCCATGGCCAAAAACAACGCCCACGCCCAAATCCCAATAAATAATCATCGCGTTCGCATCGCGCGGCAGGGATTCGCTCTCTCCGAAGTAGAACGCCAGCCCGAGCGGAGCGGCCTGACAAGGTGTGTCCGTCGCGCTCGTCACCAGCTTCCGAAAATCGAGACCTTCCAGCAGCGGGAAATTGGCGGCCTTCTTCACCACACCCGTTGCGGGATCCAGCAGCCCCGGCAGATAAACCATCGCCTGCCGGATGTGGCCGCCGCGCGAAGCGGCCATTTCCTTTGCGCGAACTGCAAATTGATGCACCAGATCGCGCAATTCTTCGCGCGTCTTGATGCCCGAAAGATCACGGACCTCCCGCAAAATGGAATTCAAGCCAAAATCCGCCACGCTCGCATGCCAGAACGGCACATCAAAAACAAACGACAATGTTAGATTCGCAGGCTCGTCCCACCCCCAAATCACCGTCGGACGCCCTGCGCCACTGCGCTTGGACTCGAACCGGCGGATATATTGTTCATGCTCCAACCGCTGGAGATGCAGATTGCAAGTGCCGCGCGAAAGGCCCAATCCGGACGCGATTTGCGACAGCGACACATGCCCGCGTTCGGCCATATATTGAAGGACCGGCCACGAGCTGGTGAGACTTTTAAGATTGATTCGATGGGCGATGTAGCGGGCGAGCTGCCGCGGCTTAGTTTTCATGAGATCGCGCCCTGTGATTTCATATTCAGCACCCTAACACGCCGGATCCGAATTGGAAATATGGATTTCGCAGCCGATCGAACCTCATCAACTCATCAACCCATCACCTCATCACCCGCCTCGCGATGGAGGGCCGCGCTTCGTCGCGGCCGAAATCTGTCGCGCAGATTGGACGCGGCTCGCCATGGACAGATCGCCCCACCTATTGGAGGCCGGCGTCGCGTGGCCCTCCAGAGCGGGAGCGGACGAAGAATCCACGCGGCCACGACAAGGCGTGGTCTCCCAAAGGGGATGCAATCTCGCGGGCAGGAAGCGCTGTGGTTCCGCCGCTCTGCCGGCTGAAGATGCTGACGCATTTGATCTCCGGCGCTTGATCGCTTGACGGTCTTCGCCCATTCCGCTCATTATCAAAGAATGCGGCCGATGGGGCATCGGAGATTGGTTTTCGGGGCGTTCGTTTCGGGCGCTGCCGTGCTTCAACTTTCCTTGGCCGACCCTGATCCCGCTCCGCTCGTGACTCCGCACCGGCTCTCGCCCGCCGAGCAGGCGACGGTCGAAAATGTCGTTGCCGGGGAAAACGATTGGAACGAAGCCGGCGTGGATCTACCGCGGGTCGTCATTCCCGACATTCGCGAAGTCTCGCCCGATGTTGAAATGGCGCGCAGCGTCGCGCGATCGCGCGCGCGGGCGGCGGGAGCGTCGGCGGCAGAGGCCGAAGCGGCTGCGTTGATCGTTCCCGAAAACCTCGATGACTGGGTCAGCGAGCATCAGCGGGAACTGCAGGAGCACGCCGGCGAGGCGCCGTCGGACGTCCCGCCGGAACTCGCGCCGGAGCCGGGCCCTCCGCGCCGCGCGACTCCCGTCCGCCGCGGATTGCCGCAAATCGCGCAAGGCAAGCGCGTGCTCGGGTGGCATCCGTATTGGGCGACGATGACGGATATCCAGAACTATCAGTATTCCAATCTCACAACGATCGCGTACTTCTCGTATGAAGTGAACCCGACGAACGGAAACGCGTTGTCTTCCTATTCCTGGAGCAACACCCCAGTCGTCGCGTGGGCGCACAGCAACGGCGTGAAGGTGGTGCTGACGGCGACCCTTTTCGGGTCGGCGAATAATCAGCGCTTTCTGACCAACAACATCGCGACGAGCAATTTGATCACTCAGCTTTTGATCGCGATGACAAACCGCGCGGGAAGCGCGGGCGATGGAGTCTGTATTGATTTCGAGAGCATCGGCTCGTGGAGCGGCGCAGATGTCGCACTGACGAAATTCATGAGCAATCTGACGACGCGCTTTCACGCGGCGAACACGAACTACGAAGTCAGCATCGCGCTGCCGTCGGTGGACTGGTATTCGACGTTCAATGTCTCCGCCTACGACGCGTTCGGGTTGGATTACGCGATTGTGATGGGCTACGACTATTACTGGTCGGGCAGCGCGACGCCCGGTCCCGTGGCGCCGCTCTACAGCAGCGCGCAATGGATCGGCGCGAATTCGTGGTGCTCTGAAAATTATTCCCTCAACTACTACCTCGGCAAAGGCATCACACCCGGCAAACTCATGCTCGGCGTGCCGTACTACGGGCGGCGCTGGGCGGCGGCGAGCACGAACCTCGGCGCGGCAAACCTGGGCGCGTCCTATTCGGCGGCGCTGACGTACACGGCATGCAAATCAGAGGCGAACAAATGGGGGCGCAAGTGGGACAACAACGGGAGCGTCCCCTACTTCGTCTATATCACCAACAGCACAGCCTATCAGTGCTTCTACGACGATGCCGTCAGCCTCGGAATGAAGTATGACCTGGCGAATTCAAAGAGCCTGGGCGGCATCGGAATCTGGAATCTGACACAGGCCTCCGGGCAGACCGAGTTGTGGGACTTGATCGCCGAAAAGTTCGGCGCAGATGCGGGCGAGCCGGGTGATCCCGGCGGCGGCGATGATGGCGGATCCTCGGCGAATGCGCCGTGGGTCCTACGCACCTCTGCGCATGCCGCGAATTTTTACGGCGTGGGAAGCCGCGAGGGACTACACGTCGCAAGCGGCGCAAACGGCGCCATCTACACTTCGACGAACGGCATTGACTGGGTGGCGCAAACGAGCGGCAAGAGCGGCTTGCTGATGAATGTGAATGGCGATGGGCCGCTCTGGGTCATTGTGGGCGAAAGCGGAACCATCCTCACATCGAGCAACGGCATCAACTGGACTTCGCGCACTTCACCGACGAATGCTCTCTTCCGCGGCGTGGCGTACGGCAACGGCATTTATCTCGCGTGCGGCGACAACGGAGCGATGGTTCGCTCAACAAATGGCATCACCTGGTCTGTCGTAAACACGGGCACGAATCTCTCTCTGCAAGGCGTCGGATATGGCGCAGAGTTCCTGCATTCAGGCGGCACAAATGAAGCCACGGCGGACTCGCCTCTCTTCGTTGCCGTCGGCGCAAACGGGCTCTTGATGACCTCGTCAAACGGACTCGCGTGGACCAAGCGAACCTCCGGCACACCCGTGTATATTTCCGACGTCTCGTACGGTAACGGCTACTACACGGCGGTCGGCAACACGCGCACGCTGCGCTCGGCGGACGGGATTTCGTGGGCAGTGTACACAAACAGCACGTATCTCTATCGCATTGTGTACTGCGCGGGTGTGTTCAAAGCCACGGGCGCGAATGGCACGATCCTCTCTTCGATGGACGGCGCGACGTGGGAACCGGAAACATCGGGCACCACGAACACGCTGCGCGGAATCAGCTATGCAGCGGATCAATTCGTGGCGGTCGGCTTCAACGGCACGATCCTGACAAAGGGCGCGATGGGCAGCGCAGCGGACGACGATGGCGGCGAAGACAATGGCGATCCCGGCGAAAACGGCAACGGTTCCGAACCGCTGCCGACGCCGGACGAAACGGGTTTGCCGCAACTCGCGGCGGCGCAACCGTCGGGCCCTCTTTCCGGGATCGTTCTGTTCACCAGCGGCGGGCACGGTTTTGGCGCGAATGCCGCGCTGACGGCGTGGATTTCTGAGCGCACGCTGGATAACGCGATGAATGAGGATTTGGGGAATCTCGACCAGCTCAATTATTTTGTCGAAGCGGCGTGGAAGGCCGGCGCAACCGTCGTCCCGTTCCGTCCGGTCGGATATCAGACCAACGAGGTCGTGCTCGACAATATGGATACGAACGTCTCTGCGCGCGGGCAGGTGACATTCGGCGGGACGTGGTACAACTCGTCGCAGAGCATCTACTACGGCAAGCCGGGCGATGCGATTCCCTACCGCTACGCGGCCGTCAGCACCAACGGCTCAACGGCGTGGGCGTCGTACCGCCCCAACATTCCCGTCGCAGGCGACTATCCGGTTTATACGTGGGTCCGGCATGGATCAGATCGAACAAATCAGCTCTACCGCATCTATCACACCGGCGGCATCACAGACGTCCGCGTGGATCACAGCGCCGTCGGCTGCGGATGGATATGGCTCGGCACGTATTACTTCGCAGCGGGCACCAACGGCGTCGTCAACATCGGCAACTACGTGCCGGGCGGGAAAGAAGGCAGTTACGTTTTCGCCGACGCCATCCGGTTCGGAAATGGAATTGGCACGGAATCGCGCGGCGCGGCAGGCCTATCCGGCTTTGAATCCGAACTGGAATCGAGCCGCTTCTGGACGATCAAATCCATGGGCCAGGGAATGCCCACCTCGCTCTACGACGTCAACGGACTCGATGATCGAGAGGACAACATCGGCCAACCTACGCGCATGGCGGATTATATGTGCCGGACGAACGATCGCCCACGCTGGCGGCGCGTATATATCGGCCTGCACTCGAACGCCAGCGGCTCCACCAATGCGACGAGCCGCGGTACGATCGGCCTCTACGACACGCGCATTCAGGCGAACTATCCGTCCATTTATTCCGCACAGACGAATCTCGCCGCCGCCCTCGCGCGGCAGTGTAACGAGGATATGCGCGCAGGAACAAACAGCGTGATTCCAAGTTGGAGCGCGCGCACTTCCTATCTCTACGGCAGCACCTACGGCGAAATCTATAATTCCAGCGTCTATCAAAAGATGGACACGACGATCAACGAAGTCGGCTTCCACGACAACGCGAGCGATGCGGCGGTTCTCCGCACACCCGCAGGGCGCGAGTGGCTCGCGCGCGGGACTGTGCGCGGACTCATCCGCCACCTGAGCGGCTACTATGCCAGCGGCATCGTCAACACCAACGCGCCCGACCGGCCGATCCGCCTCAGGGCGGTGAATTCCGGCGTCGGCGCACTGACAATTTCATGGCAAATGCCCGCGCGCACCGCTGCGAGCGGCGGTTTGCCGCAGGGTTACGTGATCTATACCTCCACCGACGGACGCGGATTTGGAAACCCGATCGCCGTCTCCGGCGCGGCAATCACTAACAAAACCATCACCAATCTGAACGCGGGTGCGACGATCTTCTTCCGCGTCTGCGCGACCAATGCGGGGGGCGAATCCTTCCACTCCGTTGTGGCAGGCGCGCGCGTGACGGCGAACGGGACAAAGGCGGGCGTGCTGGTTGTCAACGGATTCGACCGCAACGACAACGCCCTCGCCCCCACCCGCTTCATCGGGAAAAATCTGAACGGCAATGTGACGCTCGTCCGCCCGCGAATGATCAACAGCTTCGACTACGTCAAAGAACACGGCCTCGCCCTCGCGGCAGCCGGGCAGACGTTCGACTTCGCGGATCACTCGCTCATCACGGACAGTGCGGCGCTGACGAATTACGCAAAAGTAGTCTGGATCCTCGGCGAGGAATCCACGGTGGACAAAACCTTCGATGCCACCGAGCGCACGGCCGTCGCCGGATACCTTAACGCGGGCGGCCGCCTCTTCGTCTCCGGCGCAGAAATCGGCTGGGACCTCGGACGAGTCGGCGTCTCCAGCGCGGATGAAGTTAAATTCTTCACCAACACTCTCCGCGCGGCGTACTCCGCCGACAATGCCGCAACCAACATCGTGACAGGGACAGCCAACGGCTTCCTCAACGGAGTCACCCTGCAATTCAACTACACAAATCCGCTCCCGGATATGTATGCCGCAAACTTCCCCGACATCCTGCGAACCAGCAGCGGCGCCGTCACGGCGGCGGTGTATGGCGCGAGCGCTTCCGGCGCGAATGGCGCCATCATTCAGTTCAGCAACGCCACCTATCGCACAATCGTCATGGGCTTTCCGTTTGAAACGATCACCAACGCGGCAACGCGCGCAACCGTGATGACCAAAGCAATGCAGTTTCTCGGCGGCACGGAATCGAACGACGCCGACGGCGACGGTTTGCCGAACGACTGGGAAACGCTCTATTTCGGCGGGCCCACAAACGCGATGCCAAACGCTGATGCCGATGGCGATGGATTCAGCAATCTGGAGGAATACATTGCGGGAACCAATCCGACAAACAGCAACTCGCACTTCCTCATTACCGGAGTCAGCCTGCACCCGAGCGCAGCGAGCAACTTGGTCCTGCGCTGGCCGAGCGTCACGGGGCGTCTGTATTCCGTCTGGTCCACCACCAACGCCTTCGGTCCCTATACGCAACAGTGGGCGAATCTGCCGGCAACCGCGCCGACCAACTCCTTCACGAACGCGATCCCGCTCGACGCCCCTGCCCACTTCTACTCCATTCGCGTCCGCCTCTCCCCCTGACCCTTCGCGAGCAAACGTCAAATTGCGAATTTATGAAGGGGATTCGAGATTCGGCGTCGCGAACAAGTTAGGCGCCCGGTTCTTTGATGGACATCAAAGGATAGAGGTCCCGGATGAAATCGGAGGCCTCTTCGCGGTAGGCTTCTGATTTGAGATCGCGATTGCCCGTCACCGCGATGTAGGCCCAGCGATGCGCGCGGTTGTGGAAAATACGATCGGAGGCCATCCACCACATGCGCTGCCAGTGATACGGCGTTTCGCGCCCATTGCCGACGAACCAATAGGCGTAGTAGCTGCCGCTCTGCACATCCTGGCCGCCCGGCCCTTTGCGGTGGTGCAGCAAATTCACCACCATCGTGTCGAGTTCGCCGTGGCTCGGCACCTGAACGGGCATCACAAAGCGTCCGGATATTTCGCTGCCCTGCCCAACCAAGCACACTTCAGGACGGTGAATGCTCGATCGTTCCTTTCCGCTCAATACCACCGACGCGAAGATTTGGCGCCCGTCCGCGTTTCGATAACGCTTCTTCACCAACAGCGTGTCTGCGGGCAGCAGCGCCTTTTCCGCCGGCGCCATCGGGTCCACTTTTCCGCCGCAGGATGGGCAAACATCGCTGCCGTTCAACTCGTCCAGAGTCCAGACCTTCTGACACGCGCCGTTCTGGCAAAAGCGAAGTTCCGTTCCGATCCACGAGCCGACCTGATTGGGGAGTTCCACTTTTACGCCGGCGACATCTTGAATGCGAACATCCACGCTGAAACCGAGGACCAGCGAAGTCGCAAGCAGCAGAGCGATCAGGGTGAGGTGGGGTTTAATAGCGCGGATTTCCATCTCGCTCGGGCCTCCGAAAGGTTCATTTGCAGCAACTGACCCAGACCGATCATCAGCATGATGCCGACGCCGAAGACGATATAGCCGGAATAGTCGTGCACAACGCGCATGGCGATTTCTTCGCCGAACGCCTCCGCGGTCAGGGCCACGGAGGTGATTCGGGCGATATTGCCGATGATCGCAAGCGGCACGGCGGAAAGAAACAGAACCCACTGTTTCAGAAGCGTGCGCTGGGTGAGGTTGGCATAAATCGCCGTCAGCGCCGCCATGGCGACGAGTGAGCGGATGCCGCTGCACGGATCGGCCACGTCAAAGCTGAATCCGCCCGCGGCGGAGGAATAGATGGCGGAGCCGGAGCGTTCCGCCGCGATGCCGAATCCGTTCAGCATCCATGTCGAGACCGTCGCCGCGAACATGCGAAGTGGAAAGGTCAGGCTGTCGAGAAAGTTCAGCGGGATGCAGAAAATGAGATAGGCCGCCGGAAAAATCAGCCGCTTCGCCACCTGCCATCCGCAAACGTAGAACGGCAAGCCCCACGCCAGCAAGAGCATCCCGAAAAGCGAGAGACGGGTCTGTTGGGCCTTCGCGCCGAGCCAATGCAGGAAAAGTCCGAAGATCACCACGGACAAGCCCACGCTGCTCACAGCCCTCGGCGCGCTCGCCAGATCGCGGCGTCGGATCCACAGCACCGCGATGACCGCGAAAGGAATCAGCCAGCCATGCGAATAATCGCTCCCGCCGGAGTCATCGCTCCACCGCTCCACCATCCACAGAATCGCCGAGCGTCCGAAGGCGCGGATATCCGTGGTGTTGCCCTGCATGTGAAACAACACAAACACCAAGCCGACAATAACCGCCCACAGACCACATTTGACCAAATCCTGCCGTGACAGGGCGGCCAATCGCCATTTCTCGTTCCAGATACGCGGAGCGTCTTCCATAAGCGGTTCATTGTAGCACAGGAAATCCGGAGGTCAAAATGCGACTTTACGCGCCGCTCGCCATCCTCTACGTTCAATACATATTGAACATTCTACACGCGGAATGTCCGCCCGAGCGGGCGGGGACGAGCGGCTCCGTCGGGACGCCACGGAGACGAAGTCTGCCCGAAGGAAATCTCACATGACCACCACCGAACTCCAGGCGCTGCGCGATCGCTTCATCGAATCCGCCGGCCACACCACCCAAATGCTGGGATTCGGACGCATCATCGGACAGATTTACATGCACGTCTATTTCTCTCCCGCCTCCTGCTCGCTCGACGAGCTCACCCGCGAACTGGGCATCAGCAAGGGCAGCGCAAGCATGGCCGTGCGCCAGCTCGAGGCGTGGGGCGCGCTCCGCAAAATTTGGAAAAAGGGCGACCGGAAGGACTACTACGAGACGCGCGACGAATTCGGACGTATATTAAGGAAAGCGCTGATTGACCTCGTCGGTCAGCAGATGGAATCGGCCGATCGCTTGATCGAACAGGCCGACACCCTGCTGAACAGTAAACGAAAGGGCGGGTCCAACGATGCCGACTCGGAATTTTTCCGACAGCGGCTGGCCCGGCTTCGCAGTTTCCGGCGAAAGGCGCAAGGCTTGTGGGAAAGTCCCGTGATACGCTTGTTGATGAAATGAACGCAGACCCGCTCCAATTTCAACGCGTGGCGATCCGGCGCGCCGGCGGCGACCGCTACCCCGACACGCCGCCGTTCCACCCCTCGGAGCCCTATCCCGAATACGCCGGCCCGACTTCATCCTCGCCGAATCACGTCTTCGCCGCAGTCCGGCAGGTGTTCGCCGACCTCGGGCTGGACGCGAACAACTTCGGCACAAAAAAGTGGAACCCCATCGGCGACCTCGTGGCGCCGGGCGCCCGTATCGTCGTCAAGCCCAACTGGGTACTGCACCGAAACGAACGGCCCGGCGGCGGCACCGACGAACTCATCACGCACGCCTCCGTGCTGCGCGCCGTGCTTGAATATGTCTGGCTCGCCCGGCCCGCTCAGGTCATCGTCGGCGACGCGCCGATTCAGGTCTGCAACTTCGATGCGCTGCAAGCGCTCGGCTTCAACGATGTCGCCGCCCATTTCCAATCCACCGGCCGCCCGCTGCTCGTGAAAGATTTTCGCCGCACCGTCATGGTGCGCGAAACTGCGAGCGCCAACGTTTCTGAAGAGCGGCACCCGATGGATGATTTTTGCGAAGTGGACTTGGGGCGCGAGAGCCTCCTCGAACCCATCTCCGCCGATGCCGACAAATTCCGCGTCACGATGTATGACCCGCGCAAGATGAAGCGCAACCACGCGCCGGGCATTCACAAATATCTCGTCGCGCGCGACATTCTGAACGCCGACCTCGTCATCAACGTGCCCAAACTCAAGACGCACAAAAAGGCCGGAGTCACGCTCGCGCTCAAAAACCTCGTCGGCATCAACGGCAACAAAGATTATCTCCCGCATCACCGCATCGGCGCGGCCAACCGCGGCGGCGACAACTACGCGCGCGCCTCGCTGCCCAAGACCCTCGCGGAACATTTGCTGGATTGGGCAAACCGCCACCTCGACAAACCCCGCTTCTACCGCCGCGCCACGCTCTGGATCTACAAGCTCCTTTTCTTCGATCGAATCCGCGGCCGCTCCACCGATATCGAAGGCGGCTGGCACGGCAACGACACCGTCTGGCGCATGTGCCTTGACCTGAACAAGGTCCTGCTCTACGCCGATCGCGCAGGGCGGCTTCAAGCGTCGCCGCAGCGCCGAACGCTCCACCTGACCGACGGCATTGTCGCCGGCGAAGACGACGGCCCGCTCGCCCCGACGGCCGTTCGCCTCGGCGCCATGGTCGGCGCATTGAATCCCGCCGCCCACGATTGGGCGGTCAGCGTTTTCATGAAACTGGTCCCGGGCCGAATCCCCATCACCCTCCACGCCTTCGACGTGATGGAACGCCCGATCGCCAAATTCCCACCCTCTTCCATCGAATTACTGCTCGATGCCAAACCCCTCGACCAGGCGCAACTCGCTGCGGCCGCGACGCACGCCTTCCGCCCCTCCGCAGGCTGGAAAAATATTTCTCAACCTTGAGCCTCAACGCTGAAAATCGCTCGCTACGGTCCCAAACGCTCTGGACGATGGGATCGGTCATCGGTAGCACGTTGTTCAACGTGGTCTCCGTCCCGCTCTACTATCGCTTCCTCGGGGCCGACGGCTACTCGATCTGGTTCTATGTCGCGACCATCACCGCCTCTTTTGGCTTCGCGGATTTCGGACTCGGCACCACGCTCACGCGCTACATCGGCGTCGCCCTCGGCCGCAACGACACCGCCGCCGCGGCGGCCTATTGGCGCGCCGGCCACCGCGTGCTGCTCGCTGCGCTCTCGCTGACCAGCCTGGTCTTCCTGCTCATCGGCCTGTTCGCCGCGCCGCACTGGTTCGACGTGCCGCCGCTGCGGGCGACCGAATTGAAATGGGCTTTTGCCGCCGGCGCCGCCGGGCTTTTCATCGGCTACTACGGACAGGCGTGGACCATGCTCGCGCAGGCGCACCTCGACTTCGCCTATCTCGCAAAATTCCGCATCGTCCTCACGCTCTTGATCATCGTCCCCTCCGTGCTCATCGCCGCCGCGACGCACAACGTCGTTCACGTCCTCACCTGGGCGGCCATCGCCGGATGGACACAGGTCTGGGTTCTGAAACGCCGGCTGATCTCCCGCTTTCATTTCCGCACCACCGATGCCGGATTTTCCTGGGCGGCGTTCAACGAAATGCGCGCATATGGATTAAAAACTTTTGCCGGGCTACTCGTCGGCTCCCCGCTCTACAACATTGACCGCATTCTGCTCGGGCGCATGATGCCGAGCCGCGAATTCGCGAACTACGGCATCGCCTCGGGCGTCGGCATGCGTCTGCAACTCCTCAGCCAGGCCGCGATGGGACCGCTCTTCCACAACACCAGCCACGCGCAAGGCGCGGACAACGCGGCCGGGCCCGCTGCGGCCTTTGACGATTCATTTCAATTTCTCAGCACGTGGGTCGTTTCCGCGCTCTGCTGGCTCGGCGTGTGGACTCCGCTCCTGCTCCGCCTGTGGCTCGGCGCTCAACTCGCCTCAGAAGTCCTTCCTCTTTTCATGCCGCTCATGATCGGCTTCTCCATTCGCACCATCGGCTCCATCTCCGTGGCCTCGCTCGGTTCGATGAACCGAGCCGGCGTGAACGGACTGGTCACGTTCGGCACGGGCATCCTGACCGGCCTCCTCGTCACGCTCGGCTGGCGGCTGCACGGCAGCGCGGGCGCGGCCTATGGATTCATGCTCGGACAGCTCACCTGGTTCGCGCAGGACTTTTTTGTTGCGCGTTTCCTCGGCGCGCGCGGATGGCTCTCGTCCACGGTGCTGAAAGTTGCTCTGGTCCAACTCGCCGCCGCCGCGCTCGGCCAATTCTTTTTGACAGCGCCGGATCAACTCTCGCTGTTCAACTACGCGCTCGCCGCGATCCACGGCCTTTTCACCGTTTTCGCCGCCGCCTACCCCGACCGCGCCCGCCTTCTCTCCGCCCTCCAGAAGTTCCGATGAAAGCCTTTCCAAAACTTCTCATCGCCACTGAATTCGGGCCCAACTCCACCGGCGGCGGATCCGCCATCTTGCGCCAGATGTTGCGCGATTATCCAACCGACAAAATTTCGTGGTGGAGTTGCCGCCCCGACGACGCGCCCTATTTCGACTTTCGCGCGCGCGAACATCGCGTCGCCGCCATGCCGCGCGGTCTCTATCCCAACCGCCGCCTCGTACGCTTGCGCTCGGCCCTCGCCGACGCCCTTTGGACCGGCGCCGCCGCGGCCAACCTGCGCAAGTTCATACACGAGGCGAAACCCGACGCCATTTGGTCCGTGCCTCATCTCTGGAGCATCCACCCGCTCCGCAAAACCCTTGCTGACCTTCACACCCGCCTTCACGTCTCCTTGCATGACTACATGGACCACGACCAATACCGCGCACAGTTCGGCGACGCGCGTTGCGCCTCATGGACGCGCGGCGCGCTGGAACTCTACGCCCGCGCCGACTCGCGCGACGCAATCTGCGACGCCATGGCCGACGACCTCGCCGCCGCCACGCATACTCCGCGCCCCGCCATCCGCCACGCCGGCGTCGAGTCGGAACAAATCGCCCGAATCGAATCCGGCCTGCCCGAAGCCGCAACATTGAAAATCGGATACGCCGGATCCATCATCGCGCCCGACGCGTTTCAACTCTTCATCGCCTCAATCGAGCAAATCCGGTCCCGCCTCCCCCGCCCCGTCGAATTGCACATCTTCACCTCGCACGACTACACCGCCGCCCCGTGGTTCAACGCGAACTGGATGCGCTGGCGTGGCGGCGTCGGCGAAGCGGAGTTGCAACGCGAACTGGAATCCTGCGCGTGGGGCTTCGCCCCCATGCACTTGACCGATGCCTCCCCGCGCTACAACCGGTTCAGCCTGCCCACAAAATTTGTCTCCTATCTCTCCGCCGGCCTTCCGATCGTCGTGCTCGGCCATCCGGAATCCAGTTTGGTGAGGGTCGCCTCCCGCTACAACCTCGGCTGGACCGGCTCCACGCGCGAGGTCGGCGAATTGGGCGACGCCCTCCTCCCCGCGCTGAGCCGCGCCGCGCCGCGCCGCGCATTTCGCGACGGATTGCTTGCGTGCATTCGACATGAATTCAACGCGCAAGCCATGCGCGCCTCGCTTTGGAGCAACTTCTCCGGCTAACAACAATGCCCGCAATTCTTCTCATCAACACCGTTCACGGACACGGCTATGGCGCCGAATCCGCGCTCGGCAATCTGCTCAACTCGTGGACGAGCCCAAATCTCGAACTCGTGCTTCTCACCCCCGCCGGAACAGATGTGGAAGAAATCGCGCGGCGCAGAAATTTTCGCGTCATTCACCTGCCCGCCGCGCGCGACTCGATCCGTCTGAACCTTCCCGCGCTGCTGAAAACTCTCCCGCGCTGTCCGCCCGCGGATTTGGCGCACGCCTGGCACGGACGCGGATTCGAACTGGCCGCGATGGCCGGACTTCGCCTGCGCGCTCCATCTTGCGGCACGCAACACGATCACCCGCAAGCGGCGTTTCACGGCTTCTTCCGCCGGCGCGTCATGCGGACCGCCGCGCGGCGATTTTCCAAACTCGTCTGCGTGAGCCGCGCGGTGGAGAAGCTCTGCCCGGCGGCAGGTTTTCACCTTCCCACGCGCGTGATCTGGAACGGACTGCCCGACGTGCCCGCGCCCCAACCCCGCATGGCATCGCCTCGCGTGCGCGTCGGCTTTCTCGGGATGTATTCGATTCACAAGGGGTTCGATATTCTTCAGAACTGGATCGCGCGGACCGCCGACCTTCCCGCCGAATGGCACCTCTACGGTGAAGTTGCCCCTGAACTGCGCGCGCCCTCCGAGGCGCTCGCGCGGCAGGAGCAAGGCCGCGTCTTCGTTCACGGCCACGTCGCGGCGTCTGAAATCTATTCACAGCTGGATATGGTGGTGCAGTGCTCCACGCACTTTGAATCCTTCGGCCTCGTGCTGGTTGAGGCCATGCGCGCGGGCATTCCTTTTGTCGCCTCCAACCTCGGCGGCCCGTCGGAGATCGCAGCGCAAAGCCGCGCCGGCTATCTTTTCGATCCGGCGGCGCCCGATCCGGGTTTGGAGCGCGCGCGTGAATTGATCGCCTCTCCGGCGCGCCGGAATGAAATGGGAAAGTCCGGGAGAAAGGAATTTGAACAATCCTTCCGAGCGACTACCATGTGCGCCTCTTATGAATCGCTGTGGTTGGATATTCTGCGGGAGCGTTCGCTGAAGCCGTGATCCCGGAAAAATTAATTCTTCAAGCCCTGATTCTCATCGCTGTGCCCTTCTTGGTGTGGCTGGGGCTCTCGGAGCGCTTCACGCCTCTGGTGCTTTTGCCGGCGCTGCTGCCGGTTGTCGTGTTCTTTGGCACGCAGGTGGATATTTTCTTCGGCTGCATCGTCGCGCTCTATGGCTCCATGGTGACGGTCCCCGGCGCGCCGGCCAACTTGAGCCTCTTCACGATTTCATGCGGCGCATTCTCGATCCTCATGGTCCTCCGGGCGGCGGTGCTGAAAATCCGCCCGCAAAAAACGCCGTTGGACCGTTGGGTCAAAACCTTCGCCGTTATCGTCATTATTATCATCGCCGTGCGGGGTATCGGCATCCGCGCGTTCGGTTCAACGCTCTGGGGCGGCGCGGGCTACATCAACCTGCTCGTGGCCGTCGCCATGTTCCTGACCATGCGACGGCTGACGTTCTCGCCCAAAGTCTGGCGGCGGTCGGTGCTGGCCATGTGCGTGTTCGCGCTGCTCCCGGTGATCTCGCAGGCGATCTATTCATTTTCCGGCGGTCGCATCTATCAACAATATCTCTTCGTTCAACCCGTCGGCTTCATCGGAACCACCGTCATGAGCGAAATGTCCGGTCAGGGCCTCGAGCGCTTTCAAACCGGCATGGCCAGCTTCCTGATGTTCGTCCCGCTGATCATCTACCGAAAATTCAAGGGCACCGCGCTGCTGAACACGCTGGCGATCTGGTTGTTCACCTGCGGCCTCGTCGCCCTCTCCGGCTACCGGTCCGGCCTCGTGACCGCGCTGCTGATTCCGCCGATTTATATTTTCGTCGGCGAGAAAAAATTCGACTTCGCCCGACCCATCGCCATCGGCATCGCCGCGGCGCTGGCGTTGATGGTGATCGCGCAATTTGCCGAACACTTCCCGATGAGTATCCAGCGCTCCCTCTCGGTCGTGCCTTTCGCAAAAATTTCCACGGAAGCGCGCATGAACGCCTGGGGCACCATTGACTGGCGCATGCAAGTGTGGAAAGGCGGATTGGCCAAAATCCCCGACTACTGGCTCGTCGGCGAAGGGCTGGCCTTCGACCCCGACCTCTATCCCACGCGCTTGATTTTCAGCACGGACCACGCCGCACAGGCCATTGTCACCAAATCCTATCACAACGGCCCATTGAGCCTCCTGCTGGTCCTCGGCGCGCCCGGCCTCATCGTCGGCATCGCCTTCATCGTCGTCAGCCTCGTCTATTTTTCCAAACTGCTCCGCGCCGACTGGGTCAATCCGGAGATGCACCGCATCTTCCGCTGCCTCTACAGTTTTTATGTTCAAGTCGGCGTCGGATTCCTCGTCACCTATGGCGACGTGCAAATCTCCTTCCCGCAACTATTCTTCTTCGCCGCGCTCCTCGTGGGCATCCGGCGAACCGACACGGCCATCGCCGAATCGAACCGCAAAAAGGCCGAACGTGAAGCGGAAGAAAAGCAACCCAAACGGCGGCGGCCTCGCTGGCGCGCGCTTCAGCCCCGCATTCGCCCCGTCCTCATCCGCCCCATGTAGCTTGTGAACGTCGTTCTCGAAACCAACGCCCTTCACGTTTCCCAAGCCGGCGTCGCGCGATACTTGCGCGGCCTCCTTCGCGGCTTCGCCGAAATGGGCGACGCCGCGCCGCGCATCACCACGCTCGCGTGGGAAGTGGACGGCTTCGACTATCGCCAGCCCGCGCGCGCGCTGCGCACGCTCTATCGCGAACTCGTCTGGCCGCGCCTCGTCGCCCCCTCCCGCATCCGCGCCGCAAAGCCCGACCTCCTGCACCGTACCGCCGTTTCGCTCGACCTGCCCATCCCGCGCGACGTGCCGGAAATCGCCTCGCTCTACGACCTCGCCGTCTTCCGGCATCCCGAAAAATACCGCCGCTGGCAACGCCTCCGCGAATCCCGCCTCATCCACCGACTCCATGACGCCGCGCACGTCATCTGCATCAGCGAATTCACCGCGCGCGAGGCGACCGAACTCCTCGGCCTGCGCCCCGAACAGATGACCGTCGTGCATCTCGCCAACAGCTTTGAACCCGGCGACGCGCAACCGGATGAAATTCCGCCGGACCTCCTCCCGCCCGATCCCTTCTTCCTTTTCGTCGGATCGCTAGAGCCTGGGAAAAATCTGCGCCTGCTCCAATCCGCCTACGCCGACGCCGAAGCCGCCGGACACCCGCTCCCCTCGCTCGTTGTCGTCGGCGCGCGCCGCGAAGGCGTCGAAGCCGAAGGCCCCGCCCCCGCGCGCTGGCGCTATGCCGGGCGCCTCTCCGATGGCGCGATTCAAGCGCTCTACGAGCGCGCGCTCGCGCTCGTCTTCCCGAGCAAATACGAAGGATTTGGAATCCCCGTTCTCGAAGCCATGGCGCTCGGCTGCCCCGTGATTTGCTCCCGACTCGCCAGCCTGCCCGAAGTCGGCGGCCACGCCGCGCTCTACGCCGAACAAACCCCTGACGCCTATCGCGACGCCATGCAAAAAATCGCCGGCGACGCCTCGCTCCGCTCCTCCCTCGCTACGCGAGGCCGCGAACAAGCAGCCAAGTTTTCCTGGCGTCGCTGCGCCGAAGAAACAACGCAAGTCTATCGCAAAGTCGCCGGTCATGCCTGAACCCCAAGTCACGTTCATCGTCGTCAACTTCAACGGCGGCGCCATGCTTCGCGATTGCCTCGACAGCCTCGTCGCTCAATCCAACACCGCCTTCGAGGTCATCGTGGTGGATAACGGGTCCAAGGACCGCTCCGCCGAACTTCCGCACTTTTCAAAACCCGGCTGGCGCCTCATCGCGCTCGCCGACAATCAGGGATTCTCCCGCGCAAACAACATCGCCTTCGAACAATCCCGCGCGCCCTTCGTCGCTCTCATTAACAACGACGTCACCCTCGCGCCGGATTGGACGGAGCAAATGCTTCGCGCCTTTGACGACCCGCGCGTCGGCTCCGCCGCCTGCCGGCTCGTTCAACACGCTCGCCCCGAATGGCTCGACTCCGCCGGCTTCGCCTATTTCACCTGCGCCACCACCACCACGTGGAAGGGACTCCCCGCCGACGCCTTTCGCGGCAAAAATCACCGCCCCTTCGGCGCCGTCGCATCCGCCGCGCTCTATCGCCGCAGCGCGTTGGAAAAGACCGGACTCTTTCACGACCGCTACTTCGCCTACTACGAAGACACCGATCTTTCCATCCGCCTCCGCCTCCACGGCTACGACTGCGCCTATGTGGATGAAGCCGTCGGACGCCACGTCGGTTCCGCAACGGGCAAGCGGCAAAGCCCCTTCCACGTCTATCAGCTCCGCCGGAACGTCGAATGGCTCTTCGCCGTGAACATGGTCGGGAGCCTCGCGTTCCGCTACGCCGTTCCGCATTTCATTTATGAATCGCTCGCCTTCGCCGGCGCGCTCGCGGCGGGGCGGCTGGGTTCATTTCTTCGCGCCAAACGCGACGCCTTCGCCGCCGCGTCATGGATTCGCAAACAGCGAGCCGCGCTGCGCCGCTCGCTCGATCTTCCCGCCGCAACGCAGAATCTTCGCGCCGCCATGACGCCGGGGTGGCGCGTGTTTCTCCGGGGGCGCAGCCGCTGACATGAACCTGCTCTTCATTTCGCACCACCGCCGGTTCAAAACCACCGCGCGCCCCACGCCCGTCGCGCGCGAACTGGTTCGCCGCGGCCATCGCGTCACCCTCGTCTGCGCCGCCAACACGTCGCGCTTTGCCTTTCGTGAATATGAAGAAGCCGGCATCCACTACATCGAAGCGCCCGATCTGCTCTGGGGCAAAATGCGCTCAGGCTGGGATCCCGTTTCCGCGTTGCGCCGCGCGCGGCAACTGAAAAAATTGTCCTTCGATGTGATCCAATCTTTTGAAGCCCGTCCGTCGGTCATCTATCCCGTCCTCGCCCTCCGCCGCGCGGCAAACACACCGATGGTCATGGATTGGATAGACTGGTGGGGCCGCGGCGGGCTCATCGCTGAACTGCGTCCCCAATGGTATCAGATTCTGTTCGGCGGAATGGAAACTTACTACGAAGAACACTTCCGCACATTCGCCGATCAAACCACCGTCATCAGCCACGCGCTCGGCGACCGCGCGCGCGGGCTGGGCGTGAACCCGGACACGATCCACTGGATTCCCGGCGGCGTGGACACAAAACTTTTCCAACCGTTGGAACCGATGAAGTGCCGTGAACAATACAACCTCCCGGGCGACAAACTCATCCTCGTCTATTCGGCGATGGATGTGACCAACGACGCCGCGCTCGTTTTTGAAGCGGTCGCCCGCGCCCTCAAGACCCGGAGCGATTTGCTGCTCGTCATGGCAGGCCATCCTTCGCCGCAACTCATCGAAGCGGCCCAGCGCGCTGGCCTCGGCGACGCCTTCCGCCACGTCGGACTGATCCCTCACGCGAAACTTCCGGAACTGCTCTCCACCTCCGACATCGCCCTGCTTCCCTACACCACGCGGGTTTCGAACCTCGGGCGCTGGCCGAACAAAATCGGCGACTACATGGCCGTCGGCCTTCCCACCGTGACGCACGCCGTCGGCGAAATGGAATACTTGACGCGGCGGGAGCCAATCGCCTTGACTGCCCGCGACGAATCGCCGAACTCGTTTGCCGACGCCATTCTCGAACTGGCCGAAAGTCCGGAACGACGCCGGCAGCTGGGTGGTCGCGCCCGCGAACTCGCCGTTCGCGAGTTCGATTGGCCGCTCATCGCGGCGCGATTCGAGTCGGTATATTTGAAAGCGGCAAAAAGCACATGAGCGAATCATCAGATCGTTCGGGACAAATCTTTCGCGCCATCTGCCTCGCGCTCTCCGGCGCGCTGATTTTCGCCATGTATCAATTCTGGGGAAACACCACGGAGGTCGAAAATTATTCGCGCTCCGCTTTTCGCTGGATGGTGAATCTGTGGGGCGCAGCGCGCATCTATGGCGGCGCCAGCAACATCGTCGGATGGCTCATGCCCATCGCGAGCGTCGCGCTGATTCTGCACCGCCGCAAAGAACTCGCCGCCGCGCCGAAGCAAACTTGTTGGGTCGGATTCGCGCTCCTCCTCCTCGCCCTCGTAATGCACTGGATGGGCGCGCGCGCGCAACAGACCCGCCTCTCCATTCTCGCGCTGGCGCTCATACTCTGGAGTATTCCACTTTTCCTCTACGGCCCGCGCGTCGGCCGGTTGACCTTGTTGCCCGCGGCGTTGCTGATCTACTGTGTTCCGCTCAACTTTCTGGATGTCATCACATTCCCGCTTCGCCTCTTTTCTGCCGCAACGGCTCACTTCCTCTTGAACGGCTTTGGCGTCGCTGTGCGCCGCTTCGGCTCGACCATCACCTCCGATCCGCCGGGCGCCTTCACAATTGACGGCGCGGATGCCGCGAGCGGACTGGCGGCGCTGCTTCTGGTCTCCGCATTCGCCGCCGTCTGGGCGGGCTTCCGGCGGTTGAGTGTGAAACGATCATGGATACTCTTCATCTTATCCGCCCCGTGCGTGGTGGTCGCCAATATCACCCGCCTGATTTTCATTGGCGTGTGGGCCGATTCGGTGGGAAACGCCTCCGCCGAGACCCTGAATAATCGCTATTCATTCGCGTTCGTCATTCTGCTATCGTGCGCCCTTGTGATGGTGGTCTATCGGCTGCTCCGCGCAGCCGTCCGCCTTCCTTCACAAGCATGGAAAAGAGAAGCCCCATACCCTACGTCGCCATCGTAGCGGCCCTCGTGGTCGCGACGCTGGCCCTCGCCTTCACGCCCGATGTGCGCTACACGGGCGAGGCAGGCGTGCGCGAGCAACTCCCCGCGCGCGTGGGCGAGTGGACCGGCGAGACCATCTATTTCTGTCAGGCACAGGACTGCGGCAAAGTCGTCCGCGCGAGCGAAATCACAGACCCCGGCCAATGCCCGTACTGCGGCGGCGCGCTCTCCGGCGGCTCGGCGCTCGAATGGTCCCTGCTCCCGCCCGACACCGAAATCCACAAGGCCGTCTACACCCGCCCCAACTCCGACGAGTCCCTGGTGGTCGCCGTCGTGGTCGGCGGACGCAGCCGCACCAGCATCCACCGCCCTCAAATCTGCCTCGTCGGAAACGGACAGGAAATCACGGAGACGCGACCGATCTCGGTCACCACTTCGGACGGCCGCAAAATCCGCGTCACTCTCCTCAACCTCCTGCGGAGCGGGCGCGCTCCATCCGGCGTCGTCATGCGGCAGTCCACCTTCTATACCTATTGGTTCATCGGCAAAGGCCACGAGACCGATTCTCACCTCGTGCGCATGTTCTGGATGGCCTATGACCGCATCGTGCACGGTGTCTGGAACCGCTGGGCCTATGTCGGCATCGCGGGCCAGCCGCTGCAGGACGCCAAGGCGACGGATGAGCTGGCGGCGTCGTTTGTGCGCGACTTCGAGCCGCTGATTCGCGTGCCATGAAAAAAACCTCGCTCCCATACGACGCCCTGGCCGCGCACAAACTGTTGCTCGCTCTTTCAGACACGCTCGCGCTCGTCTTCGCATTCTTCTGCTCGTTCACCGCCCGCAACCTGATTTTTGCGTCGCGCGGCGGCGTGTATTGGCCCAACTTCCGCCACTGTATTTTTCTCGCGGGCCTGACCGTCGTCATCCTTTTTTTCTTCCGACACCAGCACCTCTACCGACGCCCCGCCTTTCGCCGTTCGGTTGAACATCTCGACCTGCTCACGCGGGCGTGGCTCACGTTCGTCGCTTTTTTCCTCGTCCTCGTCTTCTTCCTTCGCATCAAACTCTTCGCCGAGCACCGCATCACCGTCTTCCTTTTTTTCGTCATCGGCTGGGCCTTCCTCTACTGCGGCCGCTTTCTGATCTTGCCGTGGGCCACACGCACCTTCGGACTTGCCCGGCGCTATGCCAGCCAGGTGCTGTGCATCAGCTCTCCCGCCGAAGCCGAACGCGTCGCGAGCCTCATCATGCAAGACCAGGCGCTCGTCGCCGAAGTCGCCGGCTATCTCGGAGCGCCCGCCGAACACGCCACCGCGCTCACGCCCCGCTATCTCGGCGATCTCGATCAACTCCCCGCGCTCCTCGACACCCACGCCTTCCGCGAGGCGTTCGTCCGGCTGCCTCAACCCGATTGGGAACGCATCGTCCCGATCTGCAAAATGCTCACCGACCACGGCATCCGCGTGCGCCTCGCCATAGATCATTTCGGCGCGCTCAACGATCACACCCCGCGCATGCCGGAAACCGAATACGGCTACATCTACATCAACGAAAGCCCGCTCGAAGACATCGAGCGCGCCGTCAAGCACGCGCTCGATTGGATCGGCGCCTCCTTGGGCCTCCTGCTCTGCGCCCCGCTCTTCGCCGTGATCGGCATTCTAATTCGCATCGAATCGCCCGGCCCCGTCTTCTTCCGGCAGCGCCGCATGGGCCAGCACAACGAACCGTTCGAAGTGTTCAAATTCCGCACCATGCGCGCCAACACCGAAAACCATCACCGCGAAGCCGTCCGCCGGTTCGTCGCGGGCGACGCCGAATATATGAAGCAGGAAACCGGCAAAGCCGGCTTCTACAAAGTCACGCAGGACGACATGGTCACGCATATCGGCCGCTTTCTCCGGCGCACGAGCCTCGATGAATTGCCGCAGCTCATCAACGTCTGGCGCGGCGAAATGTCGTTGATCGGGCCACGCCCCCTCCCCGTGTACGAAGTCGAGCTCCTCCAGCCCTGGCAGCGCGCGCGCCACGAGGTTCGCCCGGGCATCACCGGTTTCTGGCAGGTCTTTGGCCGCTCCGCCGTGTCGCACAAAGACACGATCCTCATGGATATTTTCTATATTATGAACTGGTCGCTCTCGCTCGATTTTCGCATTCTCGTTCGAACCTTTTTTGTGATGTTGACCGGGAAAGGCGGTCTATAAGTTGAAAACAGAAGATACGCTGAATATCGCCGTGATTGGTTTGGGCCGTTGGGGCCCCAACCACGTCCGCAACTTCAACGACGCGCCGAACTGCCGCGTCGTCGCGGGAGCGGATTCAAAAGCCGCAAACCTCCAACGCGCGAAGGCGCGCTTCAATTTCGACGGCTATTCCGACTATCGCGAACTCCTCGCCCGCTCCGATGTCCACGCCGTCGTGATCTGCACACCGACCGGCACCCACTACGCCGTGGTCAGAGCCGCGCTCGAAGCGGGCAAGCACGTGCTCTGCGAAAAGCCGCTGACCGCCGACAGCAAAGAAGCCTGGGAACTCGCCGCGTTCGCGCAAAAGCGCGGGCTCAGCCTGATGGTCGGCCACATTTTCCTCTTCAACCCCGGCATCGAGTACCTCGCGAAATGCGTCGAAGAAAAGATCGCAGGGCGCCTGTATTATCTCAACGCGGTCCGCACCAACCTCGGCCCGTTCCGCCAGGACGTGAACGCCGCGTGGGACCTCGCCTCGCACGACATCTATATTCTCAACCACCTCCTCAAACAGCGTCCCACCGCCGTCGCCGCGACCGGCGCGCACTATCTCCGCGCGCCCGTGGAAGACATCGTGTTCCTGACGCTCCAATACCCGGACGGCATTCTCGGCCACATCCATGTGAGCTGGCTCGACCCCAAAAAAGTCCGCCAGATCACCCTCGTCGGCGAAAAGAAAATGGTCACGTGGGACGAATTCGGCCAGCCCGGCCCCATCGTTATTCACAACCGATCCGTCGTTCGCGATCAGACCTACGACACCTTCGGCGAATTCCAGCTCCTCACCAAAGAAGGCGACCTCCTCGTGCCGCGCGTCCCTTCGGCAGAGCCTATGGCCGGACAAGCCCGCTACTTCGCCGAAGCGTGCAGAAATCCGAAGGCCGAACTCGACAAAGGCTCGGCCCGAGAAGGCGCGGAAGTCGTGGATGTCTTGCAGGCGGCGAGCGCATCGCTTAAGAACGAAGGCCGCATGACCAAAATCAACTACGGCGCGTGATGAGCACCGACAACGTTTACATCCACCCCAAAGCCATCGTCGAAACCGACCGCATCGGCGCGGGCACCCGAATCTGGGCGCACGTGCACGTGATGAAGGACGTCCCGATCGGGCGCGACTGCAACCTCTGCGACTACTGCTTTATCGAAACCGGCGCCGTCATCGGGCGCGGCGTGACGATCAAGCAACATGTGGAAATCTGCGAGGGCGTCACCATCGGCGATGCCGCCTTCGTCGGCCCGCACGTCGTCTTCACCAACGACCTGCGCCCACGCTCCCCCCGCGCGCCGCTCATCGCCCATCGCTACAAAGACAAAAGCTGGCTCTCCCCTACACGCGTGGAAACCGGCGCGACGCTCGGCGCGAATGTCACCGTCTCCTGCGGACTCACCGTGGGAGCTTGGTCCTTCGCCGCCGCGGGCGCGGCCATCATGCGCAATGTCGCCCCGTTCACGCTCGTCGCCGGAAATCCCGCGCGCCCCATCGGCTATGTGTGCGCTTGTGGAGCCGGAATAACGGTCGCCGACGAACGCGGACAGTGTCCCGACTGTCGCCGAACCTATCGCCTGCAAGACGGAATCCTTTCCCCTGACCAACCTATTCAACTATGGACGGACTGATGCCATGACCCTTGACCCCGCCGCAATCGAACAGCTCATCGCCAAAGGCCTCACCGCAGTCGCGCCGCAAAGCGATCCCCCGACGGCCGCCACCGTGCTTTTCGGACCGGGCGCGAAGCTGGATTCCATGGGACTCGTCACGCTCGTGGTGGATGTCGAACAACAGCTCCAGCAGACCTTCAATCTCACGATCACCCTCGCCGATGACCGCGCCATGTCGCAACGCAGCTCTCCGTTCCGCACGATCGGCACGCTGCGCGACTACATCCTCCTGCTCGCCGGAGAAAAGGCATGAGCCAGCCGCGCGTCATCCTCATCACCGGAACTCGCAAGGGCATCGGACAATATCTCGTCGAACACTACGCCCGCGCCGGCTGGCAGGTTGAAGGCTGCAGCCGCGAAAAGCCGGACTGGTCGCTGCCCTCCTATCACCATCATCAAACCGATGTCGCCGACGAAGCGGGCGTGAAGACCATGCTCGCGGATATTCAGAAGCGCCACGGACGCCTCGACGCGCTCGTCAACAACGCCGGCATCGCCTCCATGAACCACAGCCTGCTCACGCCGCTTTCAACGGCGGAGCGCATTTTCCGCACGAACGTGTTCGGCACGTTTCTGCTCGCCCGCGAAGCGGCCAAATTGATGAAGCAGCACAACTTCGGACGCATCGTCAACATGGGCACCGTCGCCACGCCGCTGCTGCTCGAAGGCGAGTCCATGTATGCCGCCTCGAAAGCGGCGGTCGAAAATCTCACGCGCGTGCTCGCGCGCGAGCTCGCCCCGTTCGGCATCACGGTGAATCTCGTCGGCCCCACGCCGATCGAAACCGACCTCATCCGCAACGTGCCGAAGGCGAAAATTGACGCCATCATCGCGCGCCTCGCCGTGAAGCGCCTCGGCCATTTCGAAGATGTCTCGAATGCGATTGATTTCTACCTTCGCCCCGAGAGCGATTACATCACCGGGCAGGTGCTCTATCTCGGAGGGGTTTGATGGCGCTCGACTGGCTGTTCGAGCGATGGCGCTCGTTCGATCAACGGCCCGCGCTGATCTGGCGCGGGCAAACTTTTTCCTATGCCGATCTTGCCGGCCTCGTGGCGCGCCACGAGGCCGCGCTCCCGCCGGACCTCCATGCGCTCATGCTCGTCGGCGATTACTCGCCTCAGTTTCTCGCGGCATTTCTCGCGACGCTCAAAGCCGGGCGTATCGCCATTCCCGTCACGCCCGGCATGGCCGGGCAACTCCAGGACTTCGCCGCGCTCAGCGCTGCCGATGAAATCTGGCGCAGCGATGAAACCGGCCACATTCAGCGCGAGGCGCAGCAAAAACACCCCCGGCCCGACCTCTACAAGACGCTGGCCGAGCGGCGCGCACCCGGACTCGTCATTTTTTCCTCCGGCACCACCGGAGCGCCCAAGGCGATCCTGCACGACTCAGATCGCCTCACCCTCAAACATCGCGACGCGCAGACCGCGCTCCGCACCGTCGCCCTCCCCCCGCCCGACCACATGGCGGGATTGGACACGCTTTTCTACAGCCTCGCTGGCGGCGGAACGCTCATCGTCCCCTCCGAACGATCGCCTGAAGCCGTCTGCCGAGCCGTCGCCGAATTCAAAGCGGAATTGCTCCCGACCACGCCGAGTTTTCTGAACCTGCTGACCATCGCCGGAAGCGCCAATCCGTCCGATCTTGCCAGTTTGCGGATGGTGACCTATGGCTCCGAGGTCATGTCGGAATCCACCCTTCGCCGCGCGCGCGAGCTGCTGCCGCACTGCCGCTTCATCCAGAAATACGGCGCGACGGAATTCGGCTCGCCGCGCTCGCGCTCGCGCGAGGATGGATCCGTCTGGTTCCGCATGGACAGCGCCGGCTACGAATTCAAAATCGTGGATTCCATCCTCTGGATTCGCTCGCAGTCCTCGATGCTCGGCTACCTCAACGCGCCGTCGCCGTTCGACGCCGAAGGCTGGTTCAACACCGGAGACATGGTTGAGGTGGATGGCGACTACATCCGCGTGCTCGGCCGCCGCACCGACATGATCAACGTCGGCGGCCACAAAGTCCTGCCGCAGGAGGTCGAGGACGTGATTCTCGCGCTGAGCAACGTTCGCGACTGCGCCATTCACGGCGAACCGAACGCGATGCTCGGACGCGTGGTCGCCGCGCGCGTTTCGCTGGTGAAACCCGAACCTTTTGAGGCGTTCAAAATTCGCCTCCGCGAACATTGCCGGGCGCATCTGCCCAGCTACAAAGTTCCCGTCCGCGTCGAAGTGGTTGAAGATGTGCACACCAGCGCGCGGATGAAAAAGGCGCGGCCGGCGGATCCCGCTCAGCCCGCGTAGCCCATCGCGCGCATCACCTGATAGACAAACAGCGAACACACGTAGGCCAGCCCGGTCATGTAGAGAATCTGGAACACGGGCCAGCGCCACGATTTCGTCTCGCGATAGGTGACCGCCTGCGTCGGCAAACACTGCGCGGCGAGAATGTAGAACACGAGCAGACTCAAACAATTCGCCGTGTTGAACATCGGCCGCCCATCCGCCCTTCGGGAATTTCGCAGCGTGTCGTAGAGCGAATCCGGGTTTTCCTCCGCCCGCGCCGATCCCACGCCATACACGACCGCCAGTGTCGAGACGATCACCTCGCGCGCGGCGAACGAACTGATGATTCCTATGCCGATCTGCCAATCGAAGCCCAGCGGCTTCAACACCGGCTCGATGAACCGCCCGAGGCGTCCGGCGAACGAATTTTCGAGCTGCGACCGGGCCACGATCTCGTCCACCTGCCCCTGCAACTCCGCCGCGCCCGCTTCATCGCCCTGCTGTTGCATCTGCTCCACCTGAGTTTGCATGCGCGCCGCTTCCACCGGCTCGCCGGAGCGAGGGAAGGTCGCCAGCGCCCACAAGATCAGCGAAATGAACAGAATGACCGTGCCCGCGGTTTTCACAAAAACGCCCGCGCGGTCATAGGTGTGATAAAGCGCGTTTCGCAAGCTCGGCACGCGGTAGTGCGGCAACTCCAGCACCAGCGGTCGGCTCTTGCCGGGCAAAATCGTTCGCTTGAACAACCACGCCATCACCAGGGCCATTCCCGCGCCCAGCGCATAGGCGCTGGTGAAGGTCAACGCTGCCTTCCACGGCTGTTGCGGGAACAGCAGCGCGACGACCATGCTGTACACCGGAATGCGCGCCGAGCAGGTCATCAACGGCGCGACGAGAATCGTCACCAACCGGTCGCGCCGGTCTTCGATCACGCGCGTGGACATGATCGCCGGCAGCGCGCAGGCGTGAGCCGAAAGCAGCGGCACAAACGCTTTTCCCGGCAGCCCCACCTTGCCCATCAAACGGTCCATCACGAACGCCGCGCGCGCGAGATAGCCGGTGTCTTCGAGCAGCGTGAGCGCGAAGAAAAGAATGCAGATTTGGGGGAGGAACACCAAAATCCCGCCGACGCCGCCGATCACACCATCCACCACCAGACTTCGCAGCAGACCGTCCGGCATGTGCTTCGCCACAAACGTGCCGAGGTGCGCGAACAATCCATCAATCAAATCCATCGGAATTTCGGCAACTTTGAAAATCAAAAAAAAGACCGCCAACATCACGCCCACAAAAATGCCGACGCCCAAAACCGGGTGCGTCACCCATTCGTCAAACTTCTCCGTGCGCGGATCGCGCATCGTCAGCGGCTGCTTCACGCAACGCGACGCGACATCCTCCGTCCACGAATAACGCGCGGCATAGGGACAGCCCGCGCAACCGGATGCGCAGCCCAGTCGGAAGGGCAAAAAATTGATCCCGGATTGGGGCGGATTCGCCAAATCTTCGACGGCCTTCTTGAGCTTATCCAGTCCCTCGCCGGTGTGAACGGACACGGGAATGACCGGGCAGCCAATCTCGCGCTGCAACTTTTCAACATCCACCGTGATCCCCTCGCGGGCGGCGATATCGGTCATCGTCAACGCCACGACCGTCGGGCGCTGGAGCTCCAGCACCTGGCTCGCGAGAAAAAAGTTTCGTTCGATGTTCGTGGCGTCCACCAGCAGCAAGACCGCATCGGGCGGCGGATGCCCCTCCACGCGACCCGCAAGCGCGTCCGCGGCGATCCGCTCATCCGGCGAAGTGGATTCAAGGCTGTAGAGGCCCGGCAAATCCACCACGACCACCGTCTGCTCGCCGAGTTTCAGGCGCGCGACCTTTCGCTCGACCGTCGTGCCGGGAAAGTTCGCTGTGCGCGAATGCAATCCTGTCAGCGCGTTGAACAGCGTCGTCTTCCCCGCGTTCGGGTTTCCGGCCAGCGCAATAGTGAAATGGCGATGCGCGCCCTCCGGTCTTGCGCGAGCAGCGCGCGGGGTGTCAGGGGGAGAAATCATACGCGACGGTCACGGATGTGAAGAGCACAGCAACAGCCCGCCGCGCAGGGCTCGACGCGCACGCGCGCGGCAAGCTCCGCGGCCAAGCCCAGCCGCGACGCGAAAACGCGAACGATCATCGGATTGCCGTGCTTGACCACCTCGATGTGCCGTCCGACGCAGAGTCCGAGCGTCTTCAGCCGGCGCGAGTCGTCGTCTTCCAACTCCAATGTCCGAATCGTGGCGCAGGTGTGCGTGGGCAACTGATCAAGTCCGGTCGTTCCAATCTCTGCCGCAGCCTGGTTCATCTGTGAGGACTAAAAGTAAGCGGTTTGATTGATATGTCAAACACAATCCGGCCTACCCGCCGCTGGAAACTCGAGTCTTCCCCACCTCCGCCGGCTGATCGGCAAACTCCAGCGTCCGCGCCACGGGACCGAAACGGATTCAGGCGCCTTCCTCGAGAACTTCTTTGAGGACAACCGCGGCATTGTGAACCGTGTCACGCGCGGCATAGACAAGCGTCAGACTTTGTTTGCCCGCGAGATGCTGAAGCTCGAAGACGAGCGGGTTGTTCTTCAGCTCCGCGCGATATTTTTTCTGGAATGCAGGCCACTTTTTCGGGTCGTGCGCGAACCACTTGCGCAGCTCCGTGGAGGGCGCGAGTTCCTTCAGCCATTGATCAACTCGAGCTTTGGCTTTCGAGATCCCGCGCGGCCAGAGACGGTCCACGAGTATTCTCACGCCGTCCGACGTCTCGGCATCGTCGTAGATTCGCTTCAATTTGACGTTCATGTTTTCTCTCCTCGGGCGGGCGCCTGGCCAATCAGACACGCGCAATAACAGCTTCCAGTTTTCCGGCAATCTGCCTGGCGATTTCATCCAACGCAGGATTGCCGATGGCTCGCATGTTCGACAGCGGATTGATGGCAGAAATCTCGGTCCGCCCGTTGGCCTTTACCTGAACGACGACGTTGCAGGGCAGCATGGTTCCGATGAGCGGTTCGGCCGTGAGCGCCTGGTGCGCATAGGACGGATTGCAGGCGCCGAGAATTCTATATTTTCGGAAATCCACATTGATCTTTTTCTTCAATGTCTCGCGCACATCAATTTCCGTCAGCACGCCAAAGCCTTCTCTCTTAAGTTCTTCGGTGACTTTGGCAACGGCGGCGTCGTAGCTGAGCTCGGATTCTTTTGAAAAATAGTAGCGCATGAGTCCCTCATTCTTTGCTTTGCGAATGAAGATACCGCATGTGCGGCAAACAATCACGCGCGCGGAAGCGCGTTGAGCAAAACTTCCCGGATTTGCTCCCCTTCGTTGGCGTGCGCCAACACGGTGACGCGGTCCCAGCCGCGCAGTTGCGTGGAGCCGGTCGGCGTAATGATCTCCTTGCCGCGCGCGATGAGTGTGATGACCGCGCCAGCCGGGAGGCGCAGTTCGGAAATGTGCGGACCGGGGGCCCCGTCTGGGCCGGCGAGATCCACCGTCACGAGATCGTAATCACTGCGGCTCAACGAAATGAGTTCCAGGCTGAAGAGCGGCTTCGGACGCGCGCAGGACATCAGGCCCAGCCGCCGGGCCAGCGGACCGAGCGTGCTGCCTTGAATGGCAATGGAGAGCAGCACGGCGAAGAAAACGAGGTTGAAGACTTCGTGCCCCAGCGGCATTTGCGCCGCCGCGGGATATGTGGCCAGAACGATAGGAACCGAACCGCGAAGGCCCGCCCACGCGATGAACACCCTCTCTCTCCACGGCAACCGCATTCCGAGGGTTCCAAGGCCCACGGCAACGGGACGCGCAACGAACGTTAGCGCGGCAAAGAGCAGCAGTCCCTTGGGCCAAAGCGGAGCCCATTCATGGGGGTTGACCTGTATGCCGAGCAGCACGAAGAGGCAGATATTGGCGACAGTGGAGATCGCGGCGGAAAAATTGGACACGCCCTGTTTGTTAATAAACGGGCGATTTCCCATGACATAGCCCGCGATGAAAACAGCGAGCATCCCGCTGGCGTGAACGCTTTCGGCGACGCCATAGATGAGCAGGATCACCCCCAGCGAAAGCACGTAGTAGTGACCTCGCTCGCGCGGGCTGAGGCGGTTAAAGATGCACAGCGCGCCGCGCATCAGCAACCATCCGACAACCGGCGCGGAAACAAACTGCCAGACAAAAAGCAGCCCCGTCGCCAGCCAATTCGACTTGGCCATGGTCAACGTGTCAATCGCCGCCACCGTGAGGAGCACCGCCATGGGATCGTTCGCGGCGCTTTCAATTTCGGTGATGGCCGACACGCGCGGCGACAAGGGCTGTCGCCGGAGAATGGAAAAAATGGCCGCCGCATCGGTTGATGAAATAATCGCCGCGAGCAGAAGCGAAAGTCCGTGTGACCAACCGAATCCAAATCGCAACACGCCGAAGGTGGCCAGCGCGGTCAAGATGACGCCCCAGGTGGCCAGTCCGCCCGCCGGCAGCGCAACCGCCCGAAAGTCCGAACGCTTTGTGGAAAGCCCCCCGTGAAACAAAATGAAAACGAGCGTAAAATTGGCGACGCGATTGACCAAATTGATATCGTCAAAGTGCCAAAGGTTCAGCACATCGCTGCCGAACACGATGCCGGCGCAGAGCGCGATCAGAATGACCGGAACACTCCAGCGATCAAGCCAGACGGCGGCGAGAACGACGGCGATCAGGATGATCGGCGCTATAACATAAATAACATCCATCGCAATGTGATTGACCGCCGGAACGCTTTGCTGCGCGGCGCGTGCGCGAGGTTAAAGTTTTCAACGCCCGCAAAACAAGGCCAAATCACAACCCGCTCGGGGTCAGGTTCCCGCCCTGCTCAAGCTCGGCATCCTCCTGTTCCCGGCCGCCGTCGTTTTTGCGATCGTCCCGCTGCCCGTCGAGTGGGACACCAGTGCCCGCGCGAAACGATTGACGGTGAGCGCGGGCATCGTGACGCCCGTCGAGCAGGCCGGTGCCGCGAAGGTTTTGATCGCCGCCTTCCTGACATACGTCGCCGACGCGGTCACCGCGATTCTGCAACTGCTGTACTACCTCATGCTGGCGAATCGCCGGCGATAATCAGGGCTTGGTTTCTTTTTCCAGCCAGCGCAGAAAGTCCGCGGTCCCGTCTTTGATCGGCAGCGCCACGACGCACGGCACTTCGTAGCGGTGCAACCCCTTCACGAGCGCGACTTCCCGTCCCGCATGGATCCGGCCCTTCCACCGATACAGCGAGCGAACCGGACCCAGGAGGTTGACGCAGGCCGCGAGAGGCTCCTGAACGAGTGCGCGGCCCAACTCAGCGGCCTCTTTCGTACTAGCGCATGTGATGTAAACCCAAACCAGATCGGCAGCGCGTTTCATGTCTCTACTTCGCCCATGAGCGTTCGGGTCAACTGGCACGGCGGGTGGCCGCCCCACACCTGCGTGACGCGTTGACCTGATAAGCTCAATGGGATTGCGGCCTCAAAATTTCATGAAATCTGCGGGAGAAACTATTCGAATGTCTCTCCATCGCTCGACTGCTAGTAGGTCCTTGTCACCAGAAATTATGTATTCAGCTTGCGCTGCGAGTGCCGCTTCCAAAATCCGATTATCGTCAGGATCTCGCGTGACTATTTTTACTCTCTGGGTTGGATATACAATCTCGAATGAATCGCGCATCAGTTGAATGATGCTGTTCACCTGCTCGACAGAAAGGTTGAACTTCGGTCTCAACAGCGCCTGCTCCATTTCTTGTAGAATGTCGGGCGAAATGGAATTGTGAACGACCCCTCTTGTCGCTCGGCGAAGTATCTCGCGCGGATGACCCGCAAACAGTATTCCCGAAATCAGGACATTTGTGTCACAAACGACTCTCACGTAGCGGTCCGATTGCGTCGCCGAACATCTCGGACTGAATCTACTACATCCATGGGGGTCAGTTTTTGTCGCTTGGCAATTTGATCGCCTAGCGCAAAGACCTTATCCCATCGTTTTTGGCGGCGCACGTAAGTACGCGCTGCTTCTCGAATCAATTCAGATCGCGACCGGGATTCGCGCTTTGCTTCAGCATCGATTTCGTCCAAGAGGCTGTCTTGAAAGGATATATTTACCGTCACATTACTCATTTATTCACCTTATCATCGGTGGCAATATACAAACTTTGTATATCATTGTCAAGAAGGCCAACGCGGCGAACGAAGTGAGCGCCGCGATCCGCGCTCTCCGGCGGACACCCGCCGCGGGTGGCCGTACGCGAGAAGCGCGTGGTTCGGCAGTCAGTATCCTTCTTGCTGAGCCCGGAGTCCATCCTGCAGCTTCTCCGTGATGCGATCCCGTAGACTCTTCGGGGCGAGGACCTTCACGTCGGGCATCCAGGACAGGACCCACCGCACGAGTTCCTGCGGCCGGTTGTCTCCATCCGCATTTCAACCCGCCCGTCAAAGGTCTGGTACGTTGCCCGGATCGCTTCGCGGCGCTCCACGCAACCCGCCAATTGCGCCAGACTTCGGGATCGATCTGCACCCGGTCCTCCGGCAGGACGCCGACGTGCTCGCTGAGCCATCCCGGCTCGATCGTGATGTCGCCCTCCAGCGACTCGGCGATCT
>JABLTH010000975.1_pt1 | contig 51180 bp, 49 predicted proteins | sample 7875711 | NCBI WGS metagenome assembly JABLTH01 (sample SAMN14941262, study PRJNA633318) | bioreactor metagenome | isolation source: bioreactor | place: China | collected 2019-03-05 | reverse complement strand
TATTTTCTGAGTTTTACGCATTAAATGCGCTCACACCCAACTACAAACACCCACACTTATCAGTCATCCTAATTTTTAAAGAACAGTGCCTCGAAGGCTTTTCGCTCTTCCGTTTTAACTTCCAACGTTTCAAGCGAAGCGCGCATTATACAGAGGTTTTTCGTTCGGTCAAGCATCAAATTCATTTAATTTTAAAACGTATTTTTGCTTGGTTGCGGGAACAGGATTTGAACCTGTGACCTTCGGGTTATGAGCCCGACGAGCTGCCAGACTGCTCCATCCCGCGTCCGAATCGACTAATAAAACATGTGTTGCGTCGAGAGGTGAGACTATAGCAAACTTTCAAAAACAGTGTCAACTGTTATTTGCTTTTTCCATAGAGATGGTAGAGCGTGGCATATTTGCCGCCGGCCTGCATGAGTTGCTCGTGCACACCTTCTTCAACGATACGACCACCATCCATGACGATTATTCGACTGGCATGCTGAATGGTGGAGAGGCGGTGCGCGATCATGATGGTGGTTCGGCCCTGCATGAGCTGGGTCAGTGCGGCCTGCACGTTATGTTCGGATTCATTATCGAGCGCGGACGTCGCTTCATCCAAAATTAAGATGGGGGCATTTTTAAGCATGGCGCGCGCAATCGACAGTCTTTGACGTTGGCCGCCGGAGAGCCGCAAGCCCCTGTCACCAATATGCGTGTCCAGTTGTTGTGGCAGTTTTTCGATGAACTCCCAGGCATGTGCCGCCTTTGCTGCTGCAATCACCGCCTCTTTAGAGGCCCCACGTAAACTGCCGTAGGCAATGTTGTGGTAAATGCTGTCATTGAACAAGACGGTTTCCTGACTGACGAATGCAAACTGCTGGCGCAGCTCAGCCAGCGCCAGTTGCTGGATAGGGAGATCATTGATCAGTAACTGCCCTTGTTGCACCTCATGAAAACGGGGCAACAAATGCGCCAGTGTAGACTTGCCGCCCCCTGACATGCCAACCAAGGCCACCGTTTCACCAGCATGGATGGTCAGGTTGAGCTCTTTTAGCGCCGGACTGTTCGCGTGCGGATACTGAAAAGTGACCTGCTCAAAGCGAATTTGGCGGATGGGCTCAGCCAAAACCACCTGACCCTGATTATTTTCGGCAGGCGTATCCAGCACGGCAAACACACTTTGGCAGGCGGCAATCGCAATTTGCACATCTTCATTCACAGAAGTAATCGCTTTCACCGGACCAATCAGCATGAGCAGGGCGCCAATAAAAGCCGCAAACTCACCAGCGGTAAACTGGCCGGCAGAGTAATAGATCACCATGGCTAACGCAATGGCGGCCAGCATCTCGACAAACATACTGTTTAAACCAGAGATGCGCCCTAACCTGACCATCATTTGCCGGTTAGTGGCAACGATATGGCTAAAGCGTTCATACTCATACTGCTCGCCACTGAACACCTTGACCACGCGCTGTCCACTGGCGGCCTCTTCAATCACCTGTGTCATGTCTGACATGCTGGCTTGCACCTGACGGCCAGAGTTACGCAATTTAGGTGTCATTTTTTTCAGATATCGGGCAATCAGCGGCGACAGCAGCAAAAACACCAGCGTCAGTTTCCAATCCAGATAAAGCATATAAGAGACGATGCCAATAATGGTCAAGCTATCGCGAATGGAGGAGATGATGACTTTGGTGACCGCACTATATAACTGCTCGCAATCAAACGTCATTTTGGTGGTGATATTGGCAATGGCGTGCTGATCAAAAAAACTGGTGGGCAGCTTCAGCATGTGTGCAAAAACCTGATTGCGTACATCCTCGATGACGCGGCGGCCGACAATCCTGATCAGGTAATTGGAGCCAAAGCCTGCCAATGCACGCACCAACAACAAGCCACCCAGCATCGCTGCCAGCGTCAAGCGCGCATAGGTCTGTGTCTGCGTGGTGAACCCTTCATCCGTCACATGCTTGATGGTACTGAGAAAACCGGTATTACTGGCGGACAAGACTACTAGGCAAACCAGCGCCAGACAAAAAGTGGCCCAATAAGGCTTGAGATAGGCCATGAGCCGGGTCAGTTGCGCATACGCGCTGGGAGTGTGATTGATCATGGTAAAGACTAATGGTTTTTATGAGCGCTGGGCGACCTTGAATCAGAGGAGCCTATATGAGATTGGACTTGGGCATCGACAGTCATCTCGGCCAACAAGCCCTGCAGACGAGCCACCACGGCCTCTACACCAATCCCGAGAATATCCTGTTGTGCATCTTGAATAAAGTGCGCTTGTGGAGACCAGGGCAAATAACGGACCGGCGAACCCGGGCCAAACAAGGTCAGGCTCGTCAAACCCGCCGCGGCGGCCATATGCCCGAGCCCGGAGTCATTGCCAAGATAGCCATCACACTTTTGCAGCAAGGCATAAGACTGCGGCAAGCTTAATCGTCCGCACGCCACCTGCACAGGCAGCTGAGCCAGTGCAACAAAGCGTTGTGCGAGGGCGGCATCCGCCTGCGAACCCAGCAACACCACGCCAGAGACTGCATTTGCAAGCGCATTGGCCACCGCTGCATAACGCTCGACTGGCCAGATTTTACCGGCAAAATTTGCGCCCGGCCCGATCGCCAACCAGCGCCCTTGGCCCAGCATGGGAAATAGGTCTGCAACCAAGGCATGATCTTGCTCGCTGGCCCACAAGGTTGCGTTGGGCCGCAGATCGCCGACTAACGTCTGCACGGCCGCCAAATGTTTTTCTGCCGAGTGCAGGTGCATGGTGCTGGCATTGGAACGTTTTTTAAACACTTGCTTTGCCCGCAGCAGATAAGGCAAAAAATCCGTGCGCAGATCGACTAGGACGTCATACCGGGTTTTTCTCAACAAGCGAATCAATTGCACATAGCCCGCCCAGCCTGAACGTTTGTCGCGCACGAAAATACGGTCAATATAAGGACAGGGGTCAAACAAGGCTGAAGAACGGACATCACTCACGAGGTCTATGCGCGCTTCTGGCAGGTGCGCATGCAGGGCTGCCAGTACCGGCGTCGTCAGGATGGCGTCCCCAATATTGGACAGCGTAATCATGAGGATACGGGGTTGAGCGCAGGTCATCATGCTTGCTTACCTGCACTCAAAGGACACGCCGAGTCTGCCCAGCGCCTCTTTGAGTTGCTGTTCTAACTGCGCAGGCGAAAAGTACTGCGTATATAAAGTACGTGCTGCCAATTTTTTGTCCTGCTGGCTATTCACGCATTGCATGACCGCATCGGCCAGGACGGCAGGATTGGCTGCCTCGATCTGCCATAAACCGCTCAATGGTCCGTTGGGCATCGCCGCCGGATAAGCGTCACTGTTGCGCGTAATGACGGGACGGCCACAGGCTAGGCCCTGAAACACTTTATTAGGAATGACCTGCGCGGCCTTTTGCGAGCCGCCAAACACGCCCAGCACGATATCGGCTTTGGCGATCCGGCCTGGCAAATTGGGATAGGCCAGACTGTCTTCAAAATGCACATTAGCCAAGCCCGCCGCTTGCTGCCGTGCCGCCGCCTTGGTCGGGCCATCGCCCAACAACACCCAGCGCAGATGCGGTTGACCCGCCGTCAGTCTGGCGGCTTCAATCACCGTTTCTACCCCATGTAGCGCAATAAAGCTGCCATAAAACAAGACTTCTGTGCTCAGGGGTCGGGGCTTAACCAGCGACACCGGCGAAAACAGTGGCTGCTCCGCGCCTACATAGACCCCCGCGGTTTTTTCTGCTGACAATCCAAAACGTTCAATAAACATCTGCTGTTGCAGCGCCGTATCCAGCAACACCATATCCGCCAACTGCAAGCACTTTTTCTCGGTGCTGAGCAAGCGCTGTGCTTGCGGGCTCTGCTCAGCAAATTTGTTCCGCTCATACACCTGCTTTTGCCAGGCACTGATCAAGGGGTCAAATACAAGCGGCACAGCGCGTCTGCGTGCCCAGCGGCTGGCGGCTTCAACATCTCGGTGCCTGAAACAGGGCACCCACACCAGGTCGGGCGTAGGCAGGCCTTTTAACTGCGCTTCAACATCCCCCCAGCCACTTAGATGTGGCCTGAAGTCGATTAGCTGGCAGCCCAAGGCCTGCAGCAATTGCCGACTGATACGGTTGCGGGAATAATTGAGGTCTGAACGCCCCCACCAAATCACTTTAGGCATGATGGCGCTTCACTTCTGGCAAATAAGGGAATACTTGCGCGGGCGTCAACTGTCGCATGCAGGAGTGATGGCTGCATTGCTTGGTATAGCAGTTTTTACAAGGCAAATCGAGTTGCAAGGCTACAACTTGCGCGCCTACCGGTTTGACCCGCAGTGGATTGGTCGGCCCACAAAGCACCACCATGGGCGTAGGGGTGGTTGCCGCCAAATGCGCAGTTCCGGTATCGTTAGCAACAATATATTGCGCCCGCGCACAAATAGCGGACACGGCCAGCAAGCTGGTTTGCCTGCATAAATTCACCACCTGCGCAGGATGACGGCTGGCAATCTGCTGACACGTCTCGGCCTCATCTTGCCCGCCCAGCAATACCACACGCTCCCCACGCGCAATACAATGTGCCACCAGGGCAGCATACTGTTCGGCGCCCCAGCGCTTGGTCGCCATCCCGGCGTGGCTACCACATAAAAATACCGCAAAAGGCTGAGACGTCAGCCCATGCTGGCTTAACAACTGCTGGGCAGCCGTTTGCGCAGCAGCACTCACGGCCAATGTTGGCCCATTGGTCAGGGCGGGGATGCCTGCTGTGATTAAGGTCTGCTGCAAGATTTGAAAACTATGCGCTTGCGACAATGCATGAATTTGACGTACCGTGTAAGGAAAGCGCGCATGATTGCCCAACAGCCACCTGGGCGCGCGACCACTCAATCGCAACAGGCTCAGTAACAGCCGGCTTTTATCATTGGTTTGCAAATCAATGATCAAGTCATACTGCATGGCTGCCACTTCAGCCAGCCACTGCCGGTAAATACGCCAACGCCCTGATTTTTGCTGCAGATTCAAGCACCAGATGCGCTCAAATCGAGGATCATCTGCAAACAGGGACTGCCAGGCTGGTAAGGTATTTAAATGCAAGACAGCCTGTGGAAACGCCTGGTGAATATCTTCGATGGCGGCTGTGCTCATGACAATATCGCCCATACCGCCCCACTTGATGATCAGGATGCGTTTGATCTCCTGACGGGCGGGCAAATCGCAGACCACAGTCTGATCGAGTGAATCCGACAGACAGTCAGCATCCAGATAACTCTTTAGCCTAGCTTGCTTGTGCATCCTGATCCCTTTGCAGACTTGCAATCATGAGGCAGACCAATAGCATGAGCACTGGAAACCACCAAGGCACCAGCATGGGTTGCGTGGTGTTGAGTGGAAAATAAATCACCATCAGTGGTAAGGCATAAGGCCAGGCTTGCTGTTGTAGCGGACGCGCCGCTTGCCTGAACCAGGCCACACATAACCCCATAATCGCGATCAGGCCGATGCCACCCACCAGGCCGGTTTCGGCCAGCCACTCAACATAAATATTATGCGTATGGGTAGGGTGAGCCACAAAAGGGTCATCACTGCGCGTGGCATACTCGGCATAAACACGCTTGAAGTGATTGCTGCCGACATCGGTAAGCGGGTGCGCCTGCCACATGTGTAGCCCGGTTTCCCACAAATTGAGGCGGTAGCTTAACGCATGATTCACGCGGTCAAACGTCGACTGCTGCGTATCCGCAATCGCCTGCGTATGCTGCAGTTTATATTTGGCCAGTTGCGGGCTCAACGCACCAGCCAATGCCACAGCCAGCAAGGGCATACAAAGTACCGCGGCCCACACTTTCCAGCTTGCCCGCTGCTGCCACAAGGCCAGTAACAACATCAGCAAAAATATATACAAGTATCCTCTGGCACCAGAGAGCGTCACCACCACGCCAATGCCTAGCACCAGTCCCCACGCCAACCAGGGACGCTGGGGCAACCAGTGATAAAACAGCAGCGGCAACATAGGTAACATCAGAATCCCTTGGTGCAAGTCATGAAACATGCCGGTAATGCGGCCTTCCGGTGTTTTGGCAATACCAAGCAGATCGACGCCGAAAAGATATTGAATACTGCTATCCAGCATCCACAACAGCATGATGCCCGTCACCCATTGCGCAAACAGCTGGCGATAGCGGGTCACCTGGAATGTCAGCAATAATGGGAGCGCTGCAAAATACAGCAGGCTAAACCAGGCTATCGCCGCCAAACTGGCTTGGGGATGTTCAGCCTGCAAGCACGACAGCCACATCGGCAACCATAGCAGCAAGAAGACTGCACTCCAGCGACGCACTACAGACTGCCTGAATATTGCCACTCCCGACCTAAAGCATAAAAACACGCCTACCATGGCCAGCAAAGCGGTGGGCAATCGGGCCCCGCCAGAAAACGGACTCCAGGCGATCATCATCACCGCCAGCAAGGTACAAGCCCAAGCCAAGCCCGGCGGCATCCGCACCGCAGTGCTGTCTGCCCATCCTGAAGGCCAGACTTTAAACATTGTACGTGCAAACATCATGAGTTCACATCCAAAGGCTGAGCCATGACGCGCTGGTAAACGTCCAGCGTTTTCTGTTGCATGTCGGCTAAGGTAAACAGGGTATTCGGGCGCACCGCAGGCCGCTCTTCCAACCAGTTCAGGGTCAGAATCGCCGCTTCAGCAATATTGCCCACTTGCACAGCCCCCTCCGGTAATAAGGCAGCCATTTGCTCCGCCACGCCACCATGATCATACGCAATCACCGGCACACCCAGACTCAATGCCTCCAGCGTGGTCCGTCCAAACGCCTCAGGCGCTAAAGACAGCGAATAGACGATCTCGGAAATCGCCATGATATTTTTCACGTCTTTGCGATAACCCGTCATCGTCACGCAATCGCTCAGGCCGGCCAGCGCAATCTGATGTTGCAAAGTCGCTGCGAATGCCTGCTTGCCAGTATCGACCTCCCCCACCAGCAAAGCATGAATATCTTTATGTTGACGACAAACCACCCCCACCAGCTCGACAAAATCCTCCGCGCCTTTCCAGCGCGAAATTCTGGCCGGGAGTAATAGCAGGCGTTTGCCCTGGGTCTGCGGATATTGGGCAAACCATTGCTGCTTCCAGTCCGCCTCTGGCTGGTAGCCCGGGAAGTACTGAGTGGTATCCACCCCGCGGTAGATCAGCGTCATTTTATGGTTTTCAAGCTGGTAGTGCGTTTCCGCATAGGCTTGTATGGTTTTTGAAATCACTATCACTTGCTCGCCCGCGGTCATGATCCGGCTATACCGGCCAGGCCGATAATACCCATGCACGGTCGTCACCAAGCGCGGACGCTGTGCACATGGCATGGTTTTCCAGGCCCAATAGACCACCCAGGCTGGAAAGCGCGAACGGACATGGACAATATCTACCTGCATTTGCCGCCAAATGCGTTGTAATTTGGGAATCCATAACAAGGTCAGTAATGACTTACGTCCGACCGGACAGGTCAAGTGCGTACTGCCAGCCGCCTCAAGCTCGGCCACCATGCGCCCGCCCGCGGACATCACCAGCGAGCGGTGCCCTTGTGCCACCAGTGCTGCAGCCACCTCCAGGGTGCCGCGCTCCACACCGCCAGATTGCAAGGCAGGCAGCACTTGTAAAACCGTGAGTTTTCGCAAAAGCAGACTTCAACAACTAGATTAATCGTGAGACCAGACGGCTGGATGCAGGACGGTTAAAATGGGCCAGTAACAAATCGCAGCAACGGCTGGCTTCATTAAACCCCAGCACCGGACGCATAAATTGGCGATACAAGCCATAAGGGTCATAACGCGTGACCAGTTGGCGGTCTATGAGTTTTTCGATGCCGCGACTCACCCGGCTGGCACGTTTGGCGGTCAGATTAATGATGCCGACGGCAACCTGTGCTGTCAGCGCCTCATACACCATGGAAACAGAATCCTCGGTCACCCAGGCCGCAGAAACCGTTGCCAACTTGGCGGGCAACCAGCCTGGCCCGGTGTCTGTGATCGCCACAATTTCGAGATTGGCAAGGCGGACGCGCTGCATGGCCGAAATAAAACTGGCCGGCGTGCGTCTGGAGGTGGTCAATACGTAATGCTGATCAGGATGCTTGCGTACCAGGTCATAGACTTGCGCCACCACGCCCAGCTCATCCCATTCAAAATGCTTACTGGGCCCGCCGACCATGATCAGAACCTGCTCGGTTTGCTGCACTTTGCTAGCAGGCTGGATATGGTTGATCACCCCACGGGTCTCAATAAAGCTGGCAAATCCGCGATATTGGTCATGCTCGGGGATCAGACACACATCAAACAATTCGGCTGGCAGGCTAGGCTGCATCATGCAAACAGTTTTGCCGCCATACGCACGTTTGGCAGCCAGCATATGGGCATGGGTCGCATGACCGGCGCCGATAATCAGATCCGGTGCTGGCAAGCCCTCGCCTGCCGGCCATTGCCCCAGCAACCACGACAACCAGCCGTGACCCGCGTCCTTGATCTGGAGATCAAAGACCTGTAGCGCTAATCTGGCCTGCAAGGCCTGAACCAGTCCTTGCGACTGATGCTGATGTCCTGGTTTGCCATCCAGCAAACGCCAAACCACGAATGTTTGAGTTGAATGAGTTTCTCTGATCATATGCATCACCTGCGACTAATACGCAGGATAGATGCAGATCATGACGAGTTGATTAAGCCAAGATGAACAAATTGTGTCAGCCCGGCCCCGTAACCGCTAGGCCGGACCAAACAGAGTTATTGCGCGACCGCGCCAAAGACCTTTTTCAGCAGATTGCTGGCTTGACCCACCGGATCCTGACGGATCGCAGCCTCTTCTTTGGCAATCATCAGGTAGACGCCGTCCAGTGCCTTTTGTGTCACATACTGGTTGATATTGGCATCTTCTTTTTTGATCAGGCCAAACTGGCTGCCCATTTCAGCATACTTGTTATAAGTATCTGCCAGCTTCACATTAGCCGTGGCTTTTTGCACGATGGGCAAAAACTTGGCCGCCATGTCAGTCGCGGTAGTTTTCTTAAAGTATTGCGTGGCAGCATCTTGCGGACCCGTCAAAATCCCTTTGGCATCAGTCAGCGACATTTGCTTGACCGAATTTAACAACAAGGCTTTTGCCTCTGGCACGGCCTGCTCTGCGGCGCGGTTCATTTTAAGCACCAACTCATCCGCCTGTTTGCCCATGCCTACCATGCGCATGCCTTTTTCGATTTTCTTTAACGAATCCGGCAGCGGAATTTTGACCTCCTGGTTACCCATAAAGCCATCCGTCGCCCCCAGCATGCTCACCGCCTTGCTGGCGCCCTGACTCAGCGCCAGTTTCAAGCCATCACTGGTTTCCTTTTCGCTGAGCTGGCTCACCGCCCCGCTCTCGCTACGGCCACTGGCAGCACTATTGACCTCTTTTTCCACCATGTCGCCCAGCGCCTTCAGGTCCAATGCCTGCGCCTGCATCCCGATTGCATTGCTCATGAGCAGTGCAGTCAATATCACTTTGGCTTTCATTTTCATGCTGTTCGTTCTCTCATCAAGTTGAGCGCAGTGTACCCAGAAAACACAAAGCAAGTCCAGCGGACTTGCTTTGTGTGGGCTTGCGCAAAAGCCGGGCGCTTACGCTTTGAACGGTTTCACATTCCAGATACGTTCGGCATATTCACCGATAGTGCGGTCACTGGAGAATTTGGCCATCCGCGCCACATTCAAAATCGCCATACGCGACCAGGCTTCCTGATCTTGATAGAGGGCAGCCACTTTCTCCTGCGCCGTGACATAAGCTGCATAATCGGCCAGTAACAAGTATTGATCGCCTTTGTGCAACAGGGTATCAATAATGGCCTGGTAGCGTGATGGCTCCTCTACCGAGAAATAGCCATTAGCGATCATATCAATCACCTGCTTGAGTTCGGCATTGCCGTGGTAATAATCCCACGGGTTGTAGCCGCTGGCTTTCAGCTGCGCCACTTCTGGTGTGGTCAGGCCAAAAATAAATATATTTTCACTGCCGACCTCTTCCATGATCTCCACATTGGCGCCATCCAGCGTACCTATGGTCAAGGCCCCATTGAGCGCCATTTTCATATTCCCGGTGCCACTGGCCTCGGTACCTGCGGTCGAAATTTGCTCGGATAAGTCGGCGCCCGGGAACAGGATTTCTGCCGCACTGACCTCGTAGTTAGGATAAAACACCACTTTCAACTGGTCTTTGACCGCCGGGTCATTATTGATCATCACCGCCACATCGTTGATCAGGCGGATGATCTGCTTGGCCAACCAGTAGCCCGGTGCCGCCTTGCCCGCAAAAATGATCACACGCGGCGTGTGATGGCTGGCATGACCGCTACGAATCCGGTTATACAGCGTGATCACATGCAGCACATTGAGCAACTGGCGCTTGTACTCATGAATACGCTTGATTTGCACGTCAAACAAGGCATCCGCGCTGACCGCAATACCCGTCTTCTGCAAAATCTTGTCGGCCAGGCGCTGCTTATTGGCCTTTTTCACTTCGCGGAACGCTTTTCTAAACGCAGCATTCTCGGCAAACGGCTCAATCTGCTTGATCAGGCTCAGGTCTTTCTGAAAGCCGGTGCCAATATGCTTGGTCAGCAATTCTGTCAGCAAAGGGTTGGCCTGGTTCAACCAGCGGCGTGGCGTGATGCCATTGGTCACATTGGTGAACTTGCCAGGATAAATTTTGTTGAAGTCAGCAAACAGCGTGGTTTTCAACAACTCGCTGTGCAGCTCGGCCACGCCGTTCACGGTATGGCTACCAACAATCGCCAGATGCGCCATGCGCACACGGCGGCCGTGAGTTTCGTCAATAATGGACACACGTTGCAACAAGCCGGTATCACCCGGGAAGTGCTGATTCACCATTTGCAAAAACTGGTGATTGATCTCATAAATAATCTCGAGATGACGAGGCAACAATTGTCCGAACATGTCCACCGACCAGGTTTCCAAGGCTTCTGGCATCAAGGTATGGTTGGTGTAGGCAAACATTTTGGTGACCAGCGTCCAGGCACGGTCCCAAGGCAAGTGATAATGATCCACCAATTGATGCATCATTTCGGCCACGGCAATCGCTGGGTGGGTATCATTCAACTGAATGGAGACCTTGTCAGGCAAGGTGTTCCAATCCGAGTTGTAATTGGTAAAGCGATGCAAAATATCCTGTGTAGAGGCCGAAACAAAGAAGTATTGCTGCTTGAGGCGCAACACCTTGCCCGACTCGGAGGTGTCATTTGGATAGAGCACTTGCGAGATGGTTTCGGCACCGTGACGGCCTTCTACCGATTTTTCGTAGTTACCTTCGTTAAACGATTTCAAGTCAAACTCATTGGTAGCCTTGGCAGACCATAAGCGCAGATTATTCACAGTCTGCGTGCCATAGCCAGGCACAGGCACATCATAAGGCATGGCGACCACCGTTTCATGATCAACCCAGTGATGTTCCACGCCACGCTCAGTGTGTACATGCAACACGCGGCCATAAAACTTCACCTCGCAAGTATGCTCGGGGCGCTGAATCTCCCAGATATTCTGATACCGTAACCAGTTATCAGGATTTTCTTTTTGCTGGCCCTTCTCGATGGTTTGCCTAAACATGCCATAGTCGTAACGGATGCCATAGCCGGTAGCGGGAATATCCATGGTCGCCATCGAGTCGACAAAACAGGCCGCCAAACGGCCCAAGCCGCCATTACCCAAAGCCGCATCGGGCTCCATCTCGGCCACGCCTTCCAGCTTTTGGCCAATCTCCTGCAAGCCTCCGCTTAGATCGGGTGCAATGCCCAAATTCAGTGCGGCGTTTGACAGCATGCGGCCAATCAAAAACTCCAGAGATAAATAATAAACGCGCGTGGTATTGGCGTCTCGATAAGCATCACGTGTATTCACCCAGCGGCTCATCAAGTGGTCGCGCACGGTAAAAGCAGCGGTCTGATACCAGTCACGTGCCGTGGCCCAAGAGTTTGATTTACCAATAGAAAAAGTCAGGTGGTTACGCAACGCCTGGGGGATGGGCAATTGCTCTAACAAAAACTCTTCAACCGGTTGCGCAGTTTCTACGGGTGTCTTGGATTTAGGTGTTTTTTTCACATTGGCAGTCATGCATCTTCCCCTTGAGTTTGATTCATCGAATTGCTTTCAGTTAGCAAAAGCAAAAAGCAAGCCTACAGCAAGAATGTGTCAGACATAAAAAAAGCCACAAAATTCTCATTGTGGCTTTGAATTATACTGCCGACCCCGGCAGAGAGAAGCACGAAACCTAAAGTTTCCAGGTATAAGCAACGCCTAGTGCATCTTGATACATGCGCACATTGGCGTCCCCTCCACCAAATCCAGCAGGAATCGAGTTTTGACCACGTACCGTATTTTCAAAGGCATGTGTATAAGCAAACGACACTTCCGACGCAGGACTCAACACCCAAGTCGCGCCAATCGACACATGATCTTTCACCACGCCAGGCGCCAGGATATTAAACAGCGTATCGCCCGCTCTAATCGGCTGATCCACATGGTTATAGCCTGCACGTAAAATCAACGCCGGGCTATATTGATACAGCGCACCGATCTTATACACCTTGGCATCCTGCCAGTTAAACCCGGCGCCATTATCGTTACCCAAACCATTGCTCAGGTTAGATAAAGAGGCGTTACCAATCGAATCTACCTCACTGTAATTGATGCGTTGAAAATCCCCTGCCAGCGTCAATACCGGCGTCACTTTGACCGCCACGCCCACGCCATAGGTGGAGGGGATATCAAAATCCCCCTGCTCAGCAAACAGCCCCTTGTACTTGTCAAACCGGCTAATATAAGTACGGCTCTGATAAGTGGCCCCCAGCGTCACGGCATCCGTAATCTCACCCAGCCAGCCAATATGCACACCCGCCCCATAAGAATCATCATGCCCGTTATTAGTCAGGTTAGCAGCTGAACTACTCTGATTGCTAAAGTTTTGCAGTCCCTTGGCTTCAAACCGCTGATAGGCCAAGTTCAAGGACACGCCCAGCGTGTGATGCTCATGCACTTTCCAAGTCACAGTCGGCGCCACAAACACCTGCACCAAATCCACGCCCGTGCGGCGACCATTACTGTTAAACAGCGGAATACCTTTTTTGTAATCAGTATTCATACCGCCATTACCGTAAACACTCACGCCCAGCGTGACGTCATCAGAATATTGCGTGTTGTAGCCTAGCTCTGGAATAAAGAAATTCTGGCTATCATTGCCTTTATAAGTGCCGTCAGCACCGAATGTATTCCCTTTGATTTCAGCTTCACGCACGGGCCTGAACCAGGTCACGCCCGCATCCACACGGCTCCCGACTTTACCCATGCCCGCCGGGTTGGCTGCCGCCGCCAGCGCATCTTGTGGCAAAGCGATACCCACGCCACCCACGCCTTGAGAGCGAACACTATAGCCATGCGAAAAATAACCATCTGTCGCCCACGCATTACCAAACGAAAAAGCGACCGCTACCGGAATAATTTTTGACCACTTATACATTTCAATCCTTCAATGACCTTGTTGGATTGCAATATATCAAGCGTTTAAAATCCCAATAAATAATATATAAAAATATATTTATAACTTAAAAATATAAAAGCCCGTGATGCGGGCTTTTATAAAGGAGAGCTTAATTAAGGATACATTGAGTCAATTTGAGCGGGATTGAACGCTATGGCAACAAGTTGCCCTCCCTACTCGGCTGAATTCATGATTTTGCGCCATCAATTTTGTTAATCAAGTTGAATAGGAAGAGGTAAATTCCAAGAAATCCTTGCTTGGCTTCTGCTTCGGTCACGCTTGCATGGACGCCTTTGGATGAAATGTCATTAAGTTTTTTGGCAAAAACCAATAGATAATCTAGCTCCGCTCGAACCAGTTCTGTGGAAGTTGATCGCGGGAATGTAGTGTAAACAAACTCATATAGCCGATTTATGTATTGTTCATCTCCTAAGGTTCGCGTTACTCCATCGGAGCAAACTCTTGGAGATGATTCTGCGGGCATGAAATGATCCGCAACCGATTTAAGAGCCCTTCTAATTTGTGTGAGCAAAAGGGAAAGATCTTCAGTCGAGGAGGAGTTTATTAGTTGATTGGCTTTTTGAAGCTTTTCATACACATCTTCGGATCGGTCTTTAAAGTAATTTTGAACTTCGTTTTGAGCGTACTCAAGAAACTGAATGGACTTGGTTTGAGATAGCAATTGCTTCTCGATTCCAATCGCAAAATTTAGACATTTATTTAGAATTCGATCTTTTATTGCGTTTATTGATTTTATGCGTAGTCTTATTTGCGATTTAATACGGTCATAGCGGTCTGTAAATGCTGCGCTGTCGTATTCACCCATTGTTGATGGAACGACCATGTCACTAATTGACTTTTCACACTGCCGCAATTCTTCCGGAAACTCGCCGACGGAAATAACGAGAACATTCTTGGAGTCTTCGCTGTTATTTTCCGTGTAGGGTAGAGTTCGAGATTTGAGCCAGCGATCAAAGGAATGTTCTAATAAATATTTTTGTGCTTCTTCTTTTAGATGGCTGGTGTCATCATAAATAACCCTGGCGATTTCATGTTTGTCGTCAATTAGTTCGCGCAAGAATATAGCTGTGTTCATGTGGTCGCCAATCTGGCGGGATAAGCGGAGAGATGCTCTTACCGCTTTGTCAACTTCGCCTTGTTCTACGTAATCGTAGATTCGTTGTATGAGCTGGTCGTTCATGTGTTGCCTAACGTCGAGCTAACCGGCGTTGCGCTGCTTTATCGCGCAAGGTCCAGCGACCAAAGGTAGCGAGGTTGAGCGCCATGTTAGATCGTTTCATTTCTTGAGCAAGTATGCAGCCATGAAATTGCCACCCACGCCGCCAGACACAAGAAGTATTACGTTCTGCACCATATCGATAACTTCAGTGTGCTCATTGCAGCCGATCACTGATTTACCAATGATTGCAACGAATACCGACGCAACGATAAAGAACAACCCTCGGGTTAGTTCGTCAGTTTTCCAGTGAATGAATATTGCCCAAATTGCCAACCATGCCCAACACCACAGGGTTGTGGCGTCAATAGAAGTGAAATACGCTAGTGCAAGCGGACTGATCGCGAAGATTAGCCAGAACCAAACCATTTTTTTGAAGAGCGGTGAAATTGTCATAGGCGAGGGGTAAGTTCTAACTAAAGTAGGCGTACCAATGAAGGCATGTAAACAAGCGGTGTTTTTTCAATTTACTAATCAAAACATATACCTAGGTTAAAAATAGAGAGCGTAATTTAATCAGCAAAATCGTCACTCGAAGCTGACTTATTTACATGGTTTAAATAATGCCATAAGTGTTAAAAAACCGGCAAAACATATTTTTGAGGGTTAATACACGAAGTGTTTTAATTTTGAATCTGCCGAAAATGACAATGGATACCCGCTTTCGCGAGTATGACAGGCCTCAACCTTCTCAAAATAAAAAAGCCACCTGACTTAGGTGGCTTTGTCATCACAGCGCATTCAAACAACTACAAAATCAAGCTATTCATTCGCTTCACAAAGCTAGCCGGATCTTCCAATTGGCCGCCTTCTGCAAGCAAGGCCTGATCAAACAGCACATGCGCATAATCGGCAAACTTGGTATCGTCGCTTTCAGCTTTCAGCTTTTCAACCAACCGGTGGGTCGGGTTAATTTCTAAAATCGGTTTGCTGTCAGGCGCTTTTTGACCAGCGGCTTTGAGGATACGTGCCAGGTTGCCGGACAAATCATGCTCGCCAGCCACCAAACAAGCAGGGGAGTCAGTCAGGCGGTGCGTCACTTTGACTTCTTTCACGCTCTCGCCCAGCGCGGTTTTAATGCGCTCGACCAGATCTTTGGCTTGTTCTTCAACCTGTTTTTGCGCTTCTTTGTCGGCTTCGTCTTCCAGCTTGCCGAGGTCTAAGTCACCCTTGGCAATCGACTGCAGTTTTTTGCCTTCAAACTCGGTCAGGCTGCCCAGCAACCATTCATCCACCTTGTCCGACATCAGCAACACTTCAATGCCTTTTTTGCGGAAGATTTCCAGGTGTGGAGAGTTCTTCGCGGCCGCAAAGGTATCGGCAGTGATGTAGTAAATGGCCTCTTGCTCGGGCTTCATGCGTTCGATGTAGGCCTTGAGCGATACGTTTTGGGTTTCGCTGTCAGTATGTGTAGAGGCAAAACGCAACAGGCTGGCAATCTTGTCTTTGTTGGCAAAGTCTTCGCCGGGGCCTTCTTTAAGCACGCGACCAAACTGTTCCCAGAACTTGGCGTAGTCTTCGGGTTTGTTTTCAGCCAAGTCTTCCAGCAGGCCCAGCACTTTTTTCACTGAGCCGTTTTTAATCGCTTCTACGTCGCGGCTGTCTTGCAGAATCTCGCGCGAGACGTTGAGTGGCAGGTCAGCGGAGTCAATCACGCCGCGCACAAAGCGCAGGTATTGTGGCATCAGTTTCTCGGCGTCTTCCATAATAAACACGCGCTTCACATAGAGCTTGATGCCCTGGCGGCGATCGCGGTCGTATAAATCAAATGGCGCTTTGGCTGGCACATAGAGCAGCGAGATGTATTCTTGCTTGCCTTCTACGCGGCTGTGGGTATAGGCGAGCGGATTTTCAAAGTCGTGCGAAACGTGTTTGTAAAACTCGTTGTACTCTTCTTCGCTAATGTCGTTTTTGCTGCGTGCCCACAAGGCAGAGGCTTTGTTAACGGTTTCGTCCTCATCGGTGGGGACTTGTTCGCCGTCTTTCCATTCTGATTTTTTCATCACAATCGGCAGGGTGATGTGGTCAGAGTATTTGCGGACGATGGTTTTCAGTTTCCAGTCGTTCAAGAATTCGTCTTCGCCTTCGCGCAGATGCAAAATCACATCGGTGCCGCGACCGGCTTTTTCAGTCGCTTCAATGGTGAAATCGCCTTCACCGTGCGACTCCCACTTGACGGCTTCAGTCTCGCCTGCGCGGCGGGTAATCAGGGTGACTTTATCGGCAATGATAAAGCTGGAGTAAAAACCCACACCAAACTGGCCAATCAGGTTGGCATCTTTGGCTTGATCGCCGGTCAGGTTCTGGAAGAATTCTTTGGTGCCGGATTTGGCAATGGTACCAATGTTGTTGATCACTTCTTCACGGCGCATGCCGATACCATTATCAGAAATGGTCAGCGTGCGGGCAGCTTTATCAAATGAAACTCGAATATTTAACTCGCTGTCATTTTCATACAAAGCAGCATTTGAGATGGCTTCAAAACGCAACTTGTCAGCCGCGTCAGAAGCGTTGGAAATCAATTCGCGCAACACAATTTCTTTATTGCTGTAGAGCGAATGAATCATCAATTGCAGTAATTGTTTGACCTCGGCTTGAAAGCCCATGGTCTGCTTGGATTGCGATTCTGCTGTCGCAGTTGTCATGACAGATCCTCCAAAAAACAGGGTTAAACACAAAATTTAACCCTAGATGGGGAAGCAAAAACCGTTTTTCAAGAGGGGAGATTGTGAAACAGGCAGGGAACTATGACAAACCATCATTTAAAACCATGACTGGCAACCGGATTGCGGCGTTGAGGCCAATAAACAAGGCGTTATTCAGCCAATTAAAACTGATTTATTTGCATAGTTTTTGCTAGTTATTTTTTAACGCAGCATTCTTTGTTCTGATGTCAGGTAAGGAGCGTAGTGTATGAATCTCTTTCACACGTTAATCGAGCAAATGCAGGTCATGAAACTGCCGCTATATGCAGTCACCTTGACCGCCGTCCCGCGGGCAGATACCCCGGTGTTGCTCATGTTGCATTGGCATGGCTTCCGCAAACAGCCGACGCCCGCCCTCCCCATGCTTAAACCGACGTTGCAGCCAGTGCCTGGCTCGGCCTTGCAAATCAATGACCGCTGGCGGCAACCGGAAGTGGTCGATGAAGCCGTGCTGGACGCGGCCTGGCAACTGGGCGCCTGGGACGTGCAACGTGAAGAGCACCGCGCTTGCACCTGGGTCGGCGCCAGCGAGCAGGAAGCTCTGGCCTGCAAACAGGCGTTTGGTAAATATGATGAAGTGCTGGAAGACGAACTGCTGGTCAGCGATGCCCCAGACCGTGACGAAATGTTGCATCTCGGTGCCAAAGTTGGGTATATCCGCTGGCAATTCCGGCCAGTCAATGGCGGCGTCTGGCAATCCACGGCTGAGGACGATACCTTGCTCGAAGATGGACGGCGTATCCCGCCCTGCCCGATTCGGCCCCTTGCACTGAAAGGGGGCAAATTGAGCAAGACTGCGTATCGATTGGGGCAGATCAACCGTATCATTTTGTTGAAATAAACAAATCTGAACGGTAAAAATGTGCCGCGGGATGTCGGCGGTGAGTATGCATTGCCGCTGGTCGGCCTTAATCAGTGCCGCCCACTGCGTTTATTGCTAAGTGCTATGGCATGGACGTAATGACGTCCGGCAGAAAAAATACCAAAACATCCAGGATCGCGATTAAATTTTTATTCTTTTTAGAATGCGAACCACCGTCATGACCGGGCAGAGCCTTGTATTTGCTCGCCTTTACGAAAGGCGCACGCCAGCGCGCTGGTCATCGCTGATTTTTTCATATTACTGTCACTGGCCTCTGCCAACATAACAATTTATACTGTTTGAACGATGTGTCTGGGGAGGCAATGATGGCAACAATTGAGGTGACTGAGACCAGTCCCAATTCATTTTCTGTCACGGTGCATGGGACACAAACCACCTCACATCAAGTGAATGTCAAGCCAGATTATGCCCAACCATTGCTTGATGCCAGCCAAACGGTGGCAGAACTGGTCAGTGCCTCGTTTCAGTTTTTGCTTGACCGGGAATCAAACACCAGCATTTTGAGAAGCTTTGATTTAAGCGTGATTGAGCGCTATTTTCCAGAGTACCCACAGGCCATACAACGCTATCTTAAGTAATCACCTCCGTATTAACGCATGCTAAATATTAATCATGACACCCAGCTCGCCGCTGTAGATTTGGGCTCCAACAGTTTTCGTCTCGAGATCGGGCGCGTGGTCGATGGCCAGATTCTGCGCGTGGATTATTTGAAAGAGGCGGTCCGCCAGGGCGGGGACCTGGACGAAGACCGAAATCTGAAACCGCAGGCGTTTGAGCGCGGCCTGAAATGCCTGGCCCGCTTTGGCGAGCGTCTGAAAGATTTCCCGGTAGAACATGTGCGCGCTGTCGCGACCCAAACCCTGCGTGAGGCAACCAATAGCGAAGATTTTATCCGCCAGGCACAAAAAGTCCTGGGCTATCCGATTGAGATTATTTCTGGCGTCGAAGAGGCCAGGCTGATTTATCAGGGCGTCAGCCGCATGTTGCCGCAATCGGACGAAAAGCGTCTGGTGGTGGATATTGGCGGACGCTCTACCGAGTTTATTTTGGGTCAACACTTCCGCGCCACGGTAACGGAATCCTTGCGCCTGGGCTCGGTGGGCTGGTCACAAAAATATTTTGCCGATGGCCAGTTTAGCGAACGTAATTTTGAACGCGCCGAAATTGCCGCCGAGTCGATTATCGACATGATTGCCAACCGCTATGTCGGAAAAGCAGAAGTGGCCTATGGTGCCTCGGGCACGGTGGGCGCGGTCGCCGATGTGTTGGCAGGCGCAGGCTTCGCGGCTGACCGCATTGAACGCGCGCAGCTGGAGTGGCTAAAGCAGACACTGATCAAAGCCAAATCGCCAGACCGGCTGAACATGGAAGGCCTCAAGGATGACCGGCGTGCAGTGATTGGCGGTGGCCTGGCCGTACTGACCGCAGTATTTGATACCTTGAAAATTGACACGCTGATGGTGGCTAACGGCGCGTTAAGGCATGGCGTGCTTTATGACATGCTAAACCCGGAAGATGTCACCGAAGATTTGCGTACTGCGTCGATTGCCAGATTGTGCAAGCAATTTGGTGTCGAAATGGAACATGCCAACAACGTCAGCAAAATGGCGCTGTATTTTTACGACGCCATGCTGGCCTGTGATACGCAGAAGCCACTGCTGCATTGGGCGGCGCTGTGCCATGAAATTGGCTGGGCGATTTCACATACCGATTGCAACAAACACGGCGCCTATATTCTGGATAACACCGAATTGATGGGCTTTGCGCAAAGTGAACTGCATACCATCAGCCTGCTGGTGCTCGGCCATCAAGGCAAGTTACGCAAACTGGATGCAGACTTTGATAATCAGGATTTGGTTTGCCAGCTCATGGCATTGCGTCTGGCCGTAATCTTTTGCCATTCCCGCCGCATGCCCTCGCTCAAGCACCTGCAGCTGGAACGCCATAAACAGCAGTTTATTCTGGCGCTGTCCACGCAATGGGCAAACCAGCATCCGCAGACGCATTACCTGCTGGAGGAAGAGTGCCTGCTGTGGCAAAAACTGGGCTGGCAATTAGAGATTCGACACACGTAAAAAAACGGGCGCCAGGCCCGTTTTTTTTGATCAAAACTTAATCTTTTTTCTTTTTCTCTTTTTTCTCGTCTTCTTCTTTGAGCTTGGCCATTTTTTCGCGCCACTCTTGCAATTGCTCGTCTTCAATTTCAAGCTGCAAGGCCAGGGCTTCTTCCTGGCTCAGTTTTTCCTTGATGAAGCGTTTGGGTAATTTACCTCCCATGCGGGACAGAATACGCTCAGCCTCATCGGCAGGTAATTGTTTGACTTTATCCAGATACACTGGATTGACCTTGTCTTTCATAGGACTCCCTTTGATTGTCTACTATCCGGCTGTTTAAACAGACCGGATTTAGCTGTTTTGCAGAATCCAGTCGGTGACCGGATTCCACTGTGCAATGTCGACCTCTTTCAAGGTATTCGACAATTCAAAAATACTGAGGCCTTCTTCGGCGGCAGTGACGTAAATCTGCGAAGAACGCAGCATGGACAGCACAGAAAAGCCTGACTCATCCATAAAGGTCAACAGACGCTCTGCGGAGCGCGTACGCGGCATCACCCGCATGCCAACCAGACCCACAAATGTTTTATGTTTACGGACGGCTTTTTCTTCTGCCAGCAATTGCAAAAAGTCTTGCGTCGCGCCGATATCAAATGCAGAAGGCGCCACCGGCACCAGTACCAGGTCGGCTTCAGTCACTGCATCAGAAATTTTTTTGTCCCGCAAACCACCAGGGGAATCGGTAATTACCCAGTCGGCCTTTTGCAGGGCGGACTTGCCAAGATCATCGGCATTGTAAACAGTGGCGACATGTGCGGGCCGACGCGCAAGCCAATCTGTGGTTGATTGCTGCCGGTCTATATCTTCGAGCACAATCTTATGGCCCAGCTGCGCCAGATAGCCAGCAAGATTCGTGGCTAAAGTGGTTTTACCGCTGCCGCCTTTGGTATTTGCCACCAATACCCTGCGCATGCTTCGCTCCCCGTTTCAAGGTGTTGAATTCTGTCATGAAAACCAGCTGATATCACACCATATCAATATGAAATTTTTATGACAATTGATTTTGAACAAAAACAGTATAAACTGTTTTTACTGAACCCAACCAGGAGAATCTCATGGCCAGCAAACCAAATAATAAACCCTTGATCCAGAACAAACCGGCCACGACGCCAGCGAAACCGGCTGCCACCGCCAAGGCGCCTGTTGCCAATAAAACGGCTGCAAAACCCGTGGCACCCGTAGCAGCCAAGCCAGCCGCCAAACCTGTATTAAAAACGGCTGCAGCGCCTAAAAAAGCGAGCGGCACACCAGCGATCAAGGTCGTGAACAAAGTCGCCACGGCACCTGCAAAAGACAAGGCCGACAAGGACAAACCAAAAACCAACAAGGTCAAAATGGAACGTGACAGCTTTACCATGCCCAAAGAAGAGTACGCACAAATCGCGACTTTGAAAAAACGCCTTGAAGCGCTGGATAAACCTGTCGAGAAAAGCGAATTGTTACGCGCTGGCCTGAAACTGCTGTCTGCCATGGATGATGCAGCGTTGAAAGCGACACTGGCCAGCATTCCAGTGATTAAAACCGGCAGACCAAAGAAATAAGTTAGTTCACACTCGACGCATGCAGTGGCGGCAGGCCACTACGCGCTTACTTGATCAGCTCGGGGCTTTGCACGCTATATAACTTGTAGGGTGGCCCCGATTTGGGCAAGCGTAGCCACCAGACCGCGCCCTTCTTGATACTGACCTGCCCTTCTGGCAAGCCCAAGGCATGCGCAACTAGTTCACCTATCCAGGGCTGATGACCGACCAGCATCATTGATTCAAACGGGCTTTGCGCCAGGATTTGCAGTAACGGCTCTAGCGGCCTTTCCGGCGCCAGACGCGTATCTTCCTGCCAGTCGTCGCCCCAATAATCCACGGTTTCACGCGTACGCACGGCAGGACTCACCAGCACATACGTTTGTTTGGGCAAGTATTTTTTGAGCCAGGCGGACATTTGCTTGGCTTGTTTGTGTCCCTTGGCGGTCAACGGCCGCTCAAGGTCAGAGGCCCCATGCATGAGCACCTCTGCTTCTGCATGTCGCCATAAAATCAGGTTTTTAACAGGCATCACACACTTTTATAAAGAATGATACTGGCGTAGTAACAGGTGCTGGCAAGACAAGGGCTCGGCAGCTTCAGTCCGTGCGGCCTGTTGATATTGCCCATTGTCACTCAGTTGCCAGGCATCCAGATTATCTTGCAGGTAAAGCTGCAGACTTTCGCGGTAAATGCGTTGCTGCATGGCGGGGTCTTTGATTGGCCAGGCCAATTCTACGCGACGAATCATGTTGCGGCTCATCCAGTCTGCGCTCGACAGCCACATCTGAACCTGACCATCCAGCTCAAAGTAAAACACGCGTGAATGCTCGAGCAGGCGACCGACAATGGATCTGACCCGGATGCGGCCTTTAACCGACGGCGCATCGACCGGCAAGATGCAGGCCCCACGCACAATCAAATCAATCTCAACGCCGGCACTGGCGGCCTTCATGAGTGCATTGACCAGCGGGACATCGGTCAGCGCATTCATTTTAGCAATCACCTTGGCGGGCTTGTCCAGTCTGGCCAGACGCTGCGCCTTTTCCAGCTGCCGGATCATACTGTTTTGCAGGGTAAACGGCGCCACCAACAGATGACGCATGGCCGGGATCGGCAGCTCGCTGGTCAAGTGACGGAAGACGGCTTCCATTTCCTTGGTCAGATTGGCATCCGCGGTCAACATACTCCAGTCGGTATACAAACGCGTGGTTTTCGGGTTGTAGTTGCCGGTGGAAAGATGCCCGTAACGGTGTATCATCTTGCCCTCGCGGCGCATAATCAACAGCATCTTGGCGTGTGTTTTGAGGCCGACCACGCCATACACCACCTGCGCGCCCACCGACTCTAATGCTTCTGCCCAGTTGATGTTGGCTTCTTCGTCAAAACGCGCCTTGAGCTCAACCACCACCAGCACTTCCTTGCCACGGCGCACCGCCTCTTGCAGCAAGCGCAACATGCGTGGATCCGCCCCAGTCCGGTAAATGGTCATGCGGATAGCTAGCACATGCTCATCCTTGACCGCTTCTTCCAGCAGCTGGATCACCACTTCGAAACTCTCGTAAGGCTGGTGGATCAGCAAATCTTTTTCGCGCATTTGCGTCAGCAGCGAAACATTCTTTTTGATGTGCTGCGGCCAGTGCGGCTGGAATGGCACAAACTTGAGATGATCCCCTTTGGCCATGTCTGGCAGCTGAATCAGGCGGCCCAGATTCACCGGACCGTTCACGCGGTATAACGCCAGTGGCGGCAGGTTAAATTGCTTGAGTAAAAACTCGGCCAGCGTGTCGTCGCATTCTTGTGTCACCTCAAGTCGCACCGCTTCACCATACTGCCGATGCGCCAGCTCTTCACGTAACGCTGTGCGCAAGTTGATCACATCATCTTCATCCACCTCAAGGTCACTGTTGCGGGTCACGCGGAACTGGGAAAAATGCAGGATGCTGGCGCCTTGGAATAAAACCTCCAGATTGGCGCGGATGATGCTAGTTAGTGAGACAAAGCACTGTTCACCTTTGCTAATAGACGGTGGCAATTGCACCAGGCGCGGAACCACACGCGGCGCACGTACGATGGCGATTTTCTCTTCACCATCGACGGCAATGCGCACAATAAAGTTGAGCGATTTATTGGCCACTTGCGGAAAAGGATGCGAAGGGTCCAGCGACACTGGCATCAAGAACGGCAACACTTCACGCTTGAAGTAATTGGACACCCAGGTGGTTTGCTCTGGGGTCCTGACCCCACCCGAGACCAGATGTACGTGCTCTTTTGCCAGCGCCGGCATCAGCGCATCGTTAAACAGCTGGTATTGCTGGGCCACCAGCGCATGCGCCATGGTCGCTACTTGCTCGCAGGTCGACGCAGTGACCGGGCCACTGGTCACGCCTTGCTGATATGCCTCCATCTGCAAAGGCATGCGGACTTCGAAAAACTCGTCAAGGTTATTGGTGACGATACACAAAAAGCGTAAACGCTCCAGCAAGGGATAGTCCTCTCGCTGAGCCAGAGACAACACTCTGGCATTAAAACTGAGGATACTTTGGTCTCTGTCTAGCAGGGCGGGCGTGTTATTTTTCATGGCGGATATTGTATCGGCTGCAATGCTTTCAATTGTGACAGTTTTATGAAATTACATCTTTCTTAATTCACACCAGCCGCTTATAGCTGCGCGATGTGTTGCAATCGCAACCGGGCAGCCGTGGTGATCTCATTCTTTTCTGCCGCGGAAAGTTTTGCCACATGTTTCACCATCAAACTGGTCCGCAGATTGCGTGCAAACAATGCCTCATGCTTGATTAAAAATGCCCAATACAAGGTGGTGAATGGGCAAGCCTGCGCCCCCGTTTTTTGTTTAGGGTCATATTTGCAGTGCTGACAATAATTGCTCATGCGCTGGATGTATGCACCACTGGCCACATACGGCTTGCTGGTAAAGCGGCCGCCGTTGGCAAACAGGGCCATACCCGCGACATTGGGTAACTCCACCCACGCCACCGCATCAACATACACCGCCAAAAACCAGTCCGAAACCTGTTGCGGGGACAATTCTGCCAGCGTGGCAAACAAGCCGAGCACCATCAGACGCTGAATATGATGCGCATAACCACGCTGCAAGGTTTGCCCGATGCACTGCGATAAACACTGCATGCCAGTTTGCCCCGTCCAGAACCAGGCGGGCAGCGCCCCTTGATGGTTAAAATAATTGGCCTTTTCCAGCGCGGGCATTTCCAGCCAATATACGCCACGGATAAACTCGCGCCAGCCCAAAATCTGCCGGATAAATCCCTCTACACTGGCCAAAGGCGCTTGCCCCTGCCGATAAGCCTGCTCAGCGGCGGCAATCACTTCGCGCGGATTGAGCAATTTGAGGTTTAAGGCCGAGGCCAGCAGTGAATGCCACAAGTATGGCTCTGCTTGCCACATCGCATCTTGATATGGGCCAAACCGCGCCAGCTTTTCTGCAACAAAATGTGCCAGCAAGGTGAGTGCTTGCTCACGGGTGACCGCCCATTGAAAGTCATCCAAGGCTCCCGGATGATCATGAAAGCTCTGATTGACCAGGGTCATCACGGCCTGGGTCACAGCATCAGGTGCAAAAATGGGTGGTGGCCGCAGGTCTTGTGGCCCCAGCTTGCCCAAAGACTGACGATTGTCCTGGTCATAGTTCCAGTCGCCGCCCTCGGGCGCATCCCCCGCCATCAGAATCTGGTATTTTTTACGCATGCTGCGGTAAAAAAACTCCATGCGCAAAGAAGTATTTTTTTCACCGTAGTGATCCGCCCAGCGCTTGAACTGGTCGATGCTGCACATAAAGTGGGTGTCTTGCAGCACCTGCAGCGGCGTGGCAGATTGCTCAGCCAAGGCCTGTAATTGCTGCCAGATGCGCCAGTCACCGGGCTCGCATACTTTGAGGGCGAGTGGCCGATGCTGCTGCACCATCGCTTGCCAAACGGCTGGCAAATCTGGATGAGCGTGATCATCCAGCGCAAAATAGGTCAGCGGAAAGGATTGTGCACGCAAGCACTCGGCAAAATGCCGCATGGCAGAAAGAAACAGGGTAATGCGCTGAGGGTGGGACCAGACATGGGTAGATTCTTGCCTGACCTCGGCCATCACGATATGGTCTTGCGCAGGATCAAAATCCAGCAGGGCCGGGTTATCCAGCGTGAGCTGGTCACCCAAAATAATCACCAGATGCCTCATGACGGTGTTGTGCGAGGCTGGCGGCGACAACGTTCAGAACAATATTTGACCTGTTCCCAATTTTTAGCCCAGGCCTTACGCCAGGTCATGGGCTTGCCACATTGCTGGCAAAGCTTGCTTGGTAGCTGTGTCTTGTTGCCTTTGAAGTCTGAAATCATGCCTCAAAGACTGGAATGGCGTCCGATGGTTCCTTAAATACCTTTTTTTGCTGATAGCAGCGGCTGGCAATCTTGCAGATTTCGATAAAGTCTTCCGCCACCAGCGCCGCGCGCCCTAGCAAGCCGCCATCAATATCGGGCATGCTCAACAGGCTGTGGGCATTTTGCGGGGTCATGCTGCCGCCATACACAATGCGGATTTGGTCGGCAAATTCGCGATCCCGCTCGGCAATCATCATGCGGATAAATGCATGCATCCGCTGCGCCTGATCCGGGCTGGCGTGTTCGCCGGTGCCTATCGCCCACACCGGTTCATAGGCGATCACCATATTGAATTTTTTGGCCAGCGCAAATGCTTCGTCATCCAGGCCATACACCACATTCAGCATCTGGTTACGCACAATCAATTCGGCCATATCGCCATCGCGCTCATCCAGGGTTTCACCCACACAAAAAATCGGCGTCAGCCCGGCATGCAGGGCATTGAGCATGCGCTTGGTGGCGACCTGGTTGCTTTCCAGCTTGAGCGCACGGCGCTCGGAATGCCCGATAATGGTGTAGCTGCACCCAAACTCGGCGACCATTTTGGCCGAAATACAGGAGGTAAATGCGCCCTCTGTATACTGGCTGACATTTTGCGCGCCCCAGGCAATGGCCGAATCCTGCAACAGCGCTTGCGCCTGAAACAGGTAGACGTAGGGCAGGCAGACCGCCGCATCCATGCCCTGCAGATCGTGCAGTTCTTGCTTGAGTCGGTTGAGCAAGCCCTGGTTTTCGAGCAACCCACCGTGTAGCTTCCAGTTACCAACCACTAATTTTTGTCGCATGATGTTTCCTTTATTCATGCCCCCTCGTGCGGATTGTTGATGTGCTCAACTTATGTTTTTACTTGTCTTTTTACTGACCTTGTTGCTTGCGTTGATGATGCGTTCAACCCGGTGTCACCGGCGGTTAATAAATAGCCGCCATTTTCTCCAGTGAAATCACCTTGATTTTGCTGGCCTGACCGGCACTGCCAAAAGCCTCAAACCGCTCTTTGCACAAATGCTGCGCCGCGGTAATCGCTTCCTTGAAGTATTTGCGCGGATCGAACTCTTCAGGATGCTCGGCCATATGTGCGCGGATCGCCGCAGTCATTGCCAGACGGATATCGGTATCAATATTGACCTTGCGCACCCCGTTTTTAATGCCCTCGACAATTTGAGACACCGGCACGCCATAGGTTTCCTTGATATTGCCACCATATTGCCGGATCTGCTCCAGTAAAGACTGTGGCACGCTGGAGGAACCATGCATCACCAGATGCGTATTGGGGATTTTGGCGTGAATCTCGCGAATGCGTTTAATCGACAAGGTTTCGGCTGAAGGCGGCCGTGTAAATTTATAGGCGCCATGGCTGGTCCCAATGGCAATCGCCAGCGCATCGACCTTGGTGGCCGAGACAAAGGCAGCCGCTTCATCGGGGTCCGTCAGCAGCTGTGACTCGTCCAGCTTGCCTTCGGCGCCGACGCCATCTTCCTCGCCCGCCATGCCGGTTTCAAGCGAACCCAACACCCCGAGCTCGCCTTCCACCGAGACACCCACCGCATGCGCAAACTCAACCACTCGGCGGGTCATCTCGACGTTGTATTCATAACTGGCCGGCGTTTTGCCGTCCTCTTTGAGCGAACCATCCATCATCACGCTGGAAAAACCACTACGGATCGCCATCTGGCAGACCTTGGGCGAAGCGCCATGGTCCTGGTGCATACACACCGGAATATGCGGATACTGCTCAATCGCTGCTTCCACCATTTTGCGCAGAAAAGACTCGCCCGCATAACCGCGCGCACCGGCAGACGCCTGCAAAATCACCGGGCTATCCACTTCATCTGCCGCCTTCATGATGGAGAGAATCTGTTCCATATTGTTGATATTGAAGGCGGGCAGTCCATAACTGTGTTCGGCCGCGTGGTCCAATAATTGTCTGAGCGAAATTAATGCCATATGTCACACTCCTTTAGTCGGTAACTTGCGGATGATCACTGTCTTGCCAATGATACTCGCGCAAGCGCTGTATTTCCTGTTTGGCGCCTAACAGTACCGGCACGCGTTGATGACAACTGTCCGGCTGGATAGCCAGAATCGGCTGCTTGCCGTCTATGCTCTCGCCCCCGGCCTGACTTACCAGCAAGCTCATCGGGTTTGCTTCATAAAGTAATCTTAACCGCCCGGCCCTGACAGGTTGCTTACGGTCGTGCGGATAAAGAAACACGCCACCCCGGGTTAAAATCCGGTGCACATCCATGACCATGCTGGCGCACCAGCGCATATTGAAGTCGCGACCGCGCGGACCATCGGCGCCTTGCAGGCATTCATTGATATAACGCTGCATGGCAGGCGCCCAGTAGCGCTGGTTACTGGCATTGATGGCAAATTCCGAGGTCTCCTCGGCGATTTGTACCGTTTGCTGGGTCAACATAAAGGTATTGCTGTCATGATCCAGCGTAAACACATGGGTGCCTTGCCCCAGCGTCAGCACCATCAACGTGGCCGGCCCATACATGAGATAGGCTGCGGCACGCTGGTCCTGGCCAGGTTGTAAAAAGGCCTGCTCACCGAGGGTGGAGACCCCAATATTCGGCAGCACCGAAAAAATACTGCCGACCACGCCGTTAATCGCCAGGTTAGAAGAGCCATCCAGCGGATCCATACTGACCAAAAATGGTGCATCCAGCGTCTCAAACAGCACCGGATGATCTTCTTCTTCTGACAGCACGCCAGCCACCACCGCAGAAGCGCGCAGTTGCGCCACCGCCAGTTCATGGCTGCGGATATCCAGCTTCATCTGGGTTTCGCCCTGCACATTGGTGCTGGTCATTTTTTCGGTCACGCCCTGCAGCGCCCCTTGCCGGATGAGCGCCGCAATCTCAATGCCCGCCTGGGCCAAATGAGAGACCAGTACATTCAGGCCGTGATTTACAGAGACTTTTTCTAAGAACACCTCTAATTGCATGGCAATCACCTTCAGGTTGAATATTGTTAGGCCATGTCACACTGTAACATTGATAGCCGTCATTAAAAGAGCGATGACGCACTGAAATCCAGTGCAGTTATCCCGCACAGGCTATAAAGAATTGCATGCAATGTTTATGCCTGCTATCTGGTAGACGCCCTCACACTGACAATGTTCAACCCAATTGATGACAGCCATGCTGTCGCAGAGAGAAGTGATTAACGCTTAAGTTGACTGGTGGCGGCAGAAAGTAGCTGTTGAATCGCCTGCTGCGCGGCAATAAAGCCCGCACTCGCCGTCACGCAGATACTGGAACCATAGCCCGCACAATGCAGGCCAGTCAGGCCCGCTTGAGGCGTCTCGCAAGCCTCTTGCGGGCGTTCCACAGGCTCGTCTGAATACACGGCCATGAGGCCAAACTTGCTTGATTTTTTGTGATCCGAGGCTTTGGGAAAGCCATGGTCACGGCGCAATTGGTTACGCACTTTTGACAGCATGCGGTCGCCCTGCACATGCGCGAGGTCCGCCAGGCGCAACCGCGTCGCATCAAGCTTGCCCCCGGCGCTGCCCACCATCACCAGCGGCAAGCTGTGTTGTTTGCAGTAAGCCGCCAGCGCAATTTTGGCTTTGGTGTCATCCATGCAGTCCACAATCAGGTCTGGTTGCCCGGCCAGCATTTGCGCGAGATTGTCCGGCGTCACAAAATCCTCAATCTCGTTCACGACACATACGGGATTAATTTCAGCGATCCGCTCCTGCATGGCCGTGACTTTGGCCTTGCCCAGATTACCTGACAGCGCATGAATCTGGCTATTCATGTTCGATTCGGCAATATTATCCAGGTCTACCAGCGTGAGCTTGCCCACCGCATTGCGCGCCAGTGCCTCAGCGGCCCAGGAGCCGACGCCACCGATGCCGATCACCATGACATGCGATTGCTGCAAACGCGCCAGGCCCGGCTCACCATACAGGCGGCGCACGCCGGAAAAGCGGCGCGCCATGTCGACATCGACAGACAAGTCCAAATCCATTACCCCTAGCTCGTTTCCAGCACCACATACGCCAGGGCAAGATTTTTCTCATCACTGATGCTGATATGCGACTGGTGGATATGATGCTGTTTGAGAAAAGCCTGCAAGGCGGTAGATAATTGCAGCAAGGGACGCCCCAAGGCATCATGCGTCACCGCGATGTTATGGAAGCTGACTTCACCGCGAATGCCGGTACCGATGGCTTTGGCAAAGGCTTCTTTCGCCGCAAACCGCTTGGCCAGAAAGCGGGCTTTGAGCTGGCTAGCCTGGTAGTCAGCCCATTCGGCATCGGCCAGAATGCGCCTGGCAAAGGCCTCGCCAAACTGCTCCAGTGACGCCTGAATTCGCTCAACTTCAACAATATCCGCACCTATGCCATAAATCATCGCCACTCCTTCTCCGCCATGGATGCGTGTTTATCTGCTGGAAAATTCTTTCATCAGTGCTTTCATTTCACTGACCGCATGGTCCCAGCCCACAAACAAGGCATGCGCCACAATCGCGTGGCCGATATTCAGCTCTTCAAAGCCTGGCAAGCGCGCAATATGATGCACATTGTGATAATGCAGGCCATGCCCGGCATTCACCACCAAGCCGGCGGCTTTGGCATGGTTAAGCGCGGTGGTAATTTTATCCAGTTCGGCCAGTTGCACTTTTTCAGTTTCCGCATCGGCAAAGGTGCCGGTATGCAACTCAATCACAGGTGCGCCCATTTTGGTGGCCGCATCAATTTGCGCCAGATCGGGTGCAATAAACAAGGAGACACGGATACCCTGCTCAGACAGTTTTTTGACGGCGTGTTCGACTTTGGCATAGTGGGTCAATACATCCAGCCCGCCCTCCGTCGTGCGTTCTTCCCGCCGCTCTGGCACCAGGCAGACATCCTGTGGTTTAACCTGAATGGCGATATCAATCATCTCGCTGGTCACCGCACATTCCAGGTTCATTTTGGTTTGCAGTAACGGCCGCAAGGCAAAAATATCCGCATCCTGCATGTGGCGCCTATCCTCGCGCAAATGTAGCGTGATGCTGTCAGCGCCGGATTGTTCGGCACGCAATGCAGCCTGCACCACGCTGGGGTATTTGGTACCACGCGCCTGACGGATGGTGGCCACGTGATCGATATTGACGCCTAGTTTTAACATAGTTGACTGATAAGAGAACGGACAAAGCCCTATTTTACCTGCTGACAGTGTAAAACCATACCATTAAGCGCTGCCATCAACCATCAATCTGCGGAGCAGTCTGTGTAGATCACCAGCAAATGGGACCACAGTGCATGCCTAGGCCGCTGTCACGCGAATATATCTCGGCCGTCATCAAAGATTAATCCGCGTCCATCATCATGCCCGCGTAGTAAACACTTTCAACACTACCATGCCCCAGCCTGGGGATGTTAATCAAGCGGGATAATTGTGAATAAATCAAAAGTATTTAAATCAACGGCCATGGTGGCCGCTGTCGCGGGCCTGTCATTCGGTGCCGTGTCGTTAGTCTCTGGCCTGGAAGTCAAGCCTATGCCTGCCCCTACCGAAGGTAAAGGTTCCTGGATGGCTGGTGATCTGCATACCCATACCGTGGAGTCTGATGACTCTCGTACGACGCAGACGCTGGACTTTTTGCTGGACAAGGCGCTGGGTACTTACAAACTGGACTGGATGATTCTCAGCAATCATTTACGCTCTTCCAAATATGATCAGAACGGCAATTTGCTGGCCAAACCCGTGCCATTTGCCTATGCGATGGAGTCGATTGAGATTACGCACGTGAAAGACATGCAGGCAGGCGGCACTTACGCAGACAAGATGATACTTTCGGCGGCAGAGTGGGATATGCCTACCCACGACCATGCCAACGTGGTCATGTTCCAGAATGAATCGACGCTGGAGACGTCTACCGATGGCGCCCAAGAATTCCAGTACCTGTTTACCACCCTGTCTGAATCGTTGTTTAACCCGCAGGATGTCGCGGCCTGGAAAAACAGGAACGGTTCGGTGCGCCCGAACCAAACCGGGGCAGACGCATTATCAGCAATCGCCTGGTTAAAAGCCCATTATCCGACCACCAGCTTTGCCACCATCAACCACCCTTCTCGCAATCCAAACAAGTATACGATCAAGGACTTTCGTCAAATGAATGACTTGGCCCCGGATATCGTGTTTATGATTGAAGGCATGGTCGGTAACCAGATGGAGCCTGACCGTGGCGGCTATACCTCCGCCTATATTGACGCGAACCTGCCTAACCGCACCTATGGCGGCGTGGACGCCGTTGTTGCCAAAGTGGGCGGCGTATGGGATGCGCTGTTAGGCGAAGGTCGCCACGTTTGGAACATCGCAGACTCCGACTCACACTTCAAGATTGATGCGGCCAGCAACAGCAGCGGCTACTATCCAGGCGAATATGCCAAGAACTACGTGTGGATGCCAGAAAGCGGCAAAGGCACAGCCACCGGCTTGATCGCCAGCCTGCGTGAAGGCCGCATGTTTGGCGTGTTTGGTGACTTGATCAATGCGCTGGACTTCCGCGTCGTCGGTTCGTCTGGCACCGCATTTATGGGTCAGGAGATCAAGGTTGGTGCAGGTGAAAAAATCAAGTTAACTTTCCGCTTCAAAAGCCCGGATCTCAACAATTACCTGAAGCCGGTTGATGGTAACACCCTCGCCAACATGAAACCTGTGGTCAACCATGTGGACTTAATTGTCGGTGATGTCACGCCCAAAGCCAGCCCGGACTCTGCGGCTTACAACGTTGCCACCAACCCGTCTACACGCGTGCTGAAGCGATTCACCGCAGCCGACTGGAAAGTAGGCAAAGATGGGTTTGCCTCGGTAACTGTGCAGCTGGTGGCCAACAAAAACCAATACTTCAGATTGCGCGGCACTAACCTGGCGGTGGATGCGCCAGGGTTCAGCTACAACGGCGAACCGCTGGCAGACCAGAAAACTTGGGTACTGAACAATCAGGGCGGCGTGGATAACAATGGTCGTGTCAACGCGATTAACGACCGCAACTACAGCAGCCTCTGGTTTTACTCCAACCCGGTGTTCGTTTCCGTTCGTTAAGATGAAATAGGAGGCGCAAGACGCGCCTCTTCATCGCCACATGACGGGCGTTTGATTGATTTAACTTTTTTAGGATTTGTGATGCAATTGATTAAATATTTAGTAGTGTTTCTGGCGCTCACCTTTGCTGGTAGCGGTGTAGCACTGGCAGATTATCGTTACAACATTGTGGCGGTCGATGATGTGAATGGCGACCCAACCTTCTCTGGCAGCATAACCACCCGCGCGCCATTTTCATTAAACTATAATTTCAGCGTGCTGGACTTTGTCCTGAATGACCCCTTGGACAACGTCAGCTATCGCTCTAGCGATTCCAGCATTAGCATAGACAAACAGGGGTTTACGTTTGCAGCCAATAACGGCGCGTCGACGTTTATCCTGACGCTCTATACTGATAATAGCTATTTCTCTGAGTTCACCGCACAGGGATTATCCACGGTCAACAACTCCGGCTATATTAGCTTTATTCAGCAAACGGCAGCGGTTCCAGAGCCAGCCACCAACGCCCTGCTGTTAGCTGGCCTGGCTGTGTTTTTTTTAGTGGCCCGTCGCCAACAAAAAGCCGGTTAGTTTCAGCGTGGCCTTGTGAGATACTTCAAGGCCACGTCCGAATCAAGCGCGAGCAGTCAACTCCTGACTGCTCGCTCAGGCAAGGTGAGGGATGATCTGCCACTCACCTTGCAACCCCAGATATCCTCGCTATCAGGACGTGAGACCGTAGCAACGGCCACCTTCAGAAGCCTTGTAAGTCCACCAGCAATTGCCGGGTATGCAAGGGCTTTTCACCCAGATAATGCTGTAATAAATAACGCATCAACTGCTTGCTTTGCGCTTGAGTGGTGCTATCGCTGTAGTCGCCACGCGCCATTTGTAGCAGCGTATTGCCAAGAATCAGCAGGCCGTTTTTAGTGGCGGACGGATCACAGGCGCCATAATCTGCCTCAAAACGGTAGGTGCTATCGGCATGGATGATTTCACCATGTTCATCATGGGTGAGCGGAACGGCGTAGCCGAGTTCTTGCAACATTTTGAGTTCAAACTTGCGCATCACCATGGCCAGTTGCGTGCCATCTACCGGCATTGGCAAGGCCGACAGTATCTGTACGGTTTGTGCGTAATATTCAAATAGCTGCACATGGGCATCGTCGCGCGGCAGCAGCCGCAGCAACAGCTCGTTCATGTAAAAGCCGCACATCAGCGCATCGCCCCTGAGCAAGGTGAGGCCGGTCATCCACTCCAGGTCATGCAGGGTTTTGAGTTCATTTTTACCCGACCAGGTGCCAGCCAGTTGCTGAAAAGACTGCAGCATGCCGCGCATGGCTGAAAGCGGGCGGCGCGCGCCTTTAGCCACGGCGGCAATGCGGCCCAGGTCGCGACTGAACATTTCGACGACCAGGCTGGTTTCTTTAAAGGGATAGGTATGAAGAATGAACACCGGTTGCAGGCTTTGTTTGTGGCTGCCTGAATCAGAAGGTTTTACTGCCATGTGGATGCCAGTAGATAAGAACCTGCCAGGCTAGAAACCCAAGCTTTTTAGCGCGCGCGCATCGTCTGCCCAACCACCTTTTACCTTGACCCAGGTTTCAAGATAGACTTTGGAGCCAAACAGCTTTTCCATGTCCTGGCGCGCTTCGGTTGAAATCTGTTTTAATTTTTCGCCACCCTTGCCAATGATCATGGGCTTCTGGCTTTCTTTATCGACAATGATCGCGGCAAAAATGCGGCGCAGGTTTTTCACCGTTTCAAACTTTTCAATTTCTACCGTCACCGAGTAAGGCACTTCATCACCCAACAGGCGGAACACCTTTTCGCGGACCAGTTCGGCGGCCAGACAGCGCTCGTTTTTATCCGTCAGTTCATCTTCGGCATACATGGCAGCTTGCTCGGGCAGATGCTCGCGAATCGCGGCTAACAGCTCATCCAGATAAAGATTCTTTTTAGCACTAACCGGGATAATGCCCGCAAAGTCAAACAGCAAGTCAAAGTCCTGAATCAGGGGCAGCAAGTTGCCTTTGTCGCCCATGAGGTCGGCTTTATTCACCACTAGCAATACCGGTTTGTTCTTAGGCAGCAGTTTAAGCACCAACTCATCGGCCTCGCCCAGTTTCATCGGCTCGATCACAAACAGTACCACATCGACTTCGGTCAATACCTGGGTGACGGTCTTATTAAGCGACTTATTGAGCGCGTTAATATGCTTTTGCTGAAAACCCGGGGTATCGACAAACAGAAACTGCGTGTCTTCAGTGGTATGAATCCCGAGCAGACGGTGACGGGTGGTCTGCGCCTTGCGCGAAGTAATCGCCAGCTTCATGCCCAGAATATGGTTGAGCAAGGTCGATTTGCCCACATTGGGTCTGCCCACGATGGCAATGGTGCCACAACGGAAATGGTCTGAGGCTGTTGTCTGTTCTGTCATGATTGTATCTTGTCCATGGCCAATTTGGCCGCTTGTTGCTCAGCCACGCGGCGGCTGGTGCCCACACCTGTGGTCGTCAACTTGAGTTTTTTAATTTCACATTGCACGGTAAACGTTTGTGCATGTGCTTCGCCTTCGATAGAGACCACCTGATATTCAGGCAAATCCATTTTTTTGCTTTGCAGATATTCTTGCAACTGCGATTTGGCATCTTTGTCGATCGATGTTGGATCTATGGTCTGCAGCTTGTCGCGATATAACAACGCCACCACTTGCTGCGCAGCGTCAAAGCCGCCATCCAGATAGACAGCACCGACAATCGCCTCCAGCGCATCGGCCAGAATAGACGGGCGACGCCAACCAGCACTTTTCAACTCGCCCTCGCCCAACTTGAGCGCATCGCCCAAATGCAGGCTGATGGCAATCTCGGCCAGGCTGGATTCTTTGACCAGCTTGGCACGCAGTCGGCTTAAATCGCCTTCCGGGATATCAGGAAACAAATTGAACAGCTGGTGCGCAATAATAAAGTTTAAAACGCTATCGCCTAAAAACTCCAGCCGCTCATTATTGGTGGCCGAAAAGCTGCGGTGCGTGAGCGCCTGCTGCAACAAGTCAGGTTGCGAAAATTGGTAACCAATTCTGGTTTGTAAGACAGGCAGTACGCTCATTGAATGACGATCCCTTTTGCCACTAGGGTTTGCTGGCAGCATCAAAATCAATCAACAGAGACATGGTCTCAGTGAGCGGGATCTTTTTCTGGTAGCGCATGGCCACCGCCCCTGCACTGATTTCGAGCTCACGGCTGGAAACGTCTTTAATACTATCGACCTGCATCTGACGATCAAACGCCGTACGCATGTCCTGCTCGCTTTGCAACAGCGGGTCATGCGCAATCCGGTTAATGGTGGATTGAATCGAGAAATACTCCATATAGGCAGGCAAGGCTTTCAAGGCGACTAGGCCCAAAATGCCAAATGCCGTCAGTACCAGTAAAAAACCGATAAAGCCGATCCCGTGTTGATCAGAAATCTTTGAGTATTTCATAGATGCTTTCCTCAAAAAGAGACGTCTCGCCACGGCTGACCGCAGCATTAGCCGATACGTTGCCCGATACGGCGCCACTGGTCAAAATTGAACCAGATAAAGAAGGCTTTACCCACCAGATGTTTTTCGGCGACAAAGCCCCAGACACGGCTGTCAGAACTATTGTCACGGTTATCGCCCATGGCAAAGTATTCGCCTTCAGGCACGGTAATGGTTTCGCCCTGCATGAAGCGGTCACCCAGACTACCTGGGCCATATTGGTTCATGATGTCATGAATCAGTACATCATGCTTGACGTCGCCCAGTTGCTCGCTCAGGCGTGAGGCGGTGACATCCACCGCACGGGCGTTGCCGCTTTCGTCGTTAACGCTCAAGGCATATTGGTAAGGCGCGATAAAATCCAGGCTAATCACCTTGCCGTTAATAGTCAGCTGTTTGTCACGGTACTGAATCTTGTCGCCGGGCAGACCAACCACACGCTTGATATAGTCGATTGATGGGTCTGGCGGATAATGAAACACAAATACGTCACCACGCTGCGGCTTACCCATGGAGTAAAACACATTATTGAGGATGGGTACACGCAGGCCATAGGTGAATTTATTGACCAGAATATAGTCACCCGCCAACAGCGTCGGCATCATCGAGCCGGAAGGAATCTTGAATGGCTCGACGATAAATGAGCGGACGGTAAATACCAGCAGAATGACCGGGAAAAAGCTTTTACTGTATTCCACATACCATGGATCAGGCACCTCTCCGAGCGCACCGGCTTGGCGCTGCTTGCGCAGCACCAGGATATCCAGCAGCCAGATCACCCCTGACACCAGCAAAATCACCAACATAAAAATTGCAAAATACATGCTTGTTTCCTGAGTAAGCACCATCACGCGCGGTGATGATGAATCGTGATTATTTATCTTCTACACGCAAGATCGCCAGGAAGGCTTCTTGTGGAATTTCCACATTGCCCACCTGCTTCATACGCTTTTTACCTTCTTTTTGTTTTTCCAGCAACTTGCGCTTACGCGTAATATCGCCGCCGTAACATTTAGCCAGCACGTTTTTACGCATCGCCTTCACAGTTTCACGCGCAATAATATTGGCGCCGATAGAGGCCTGGATGGCAATATCAAACATTTGCCGTGGAATCAGCTCGCGCATTTTAGAAACCAGTTCGCGACCACGGTAAATGCTGTTGGCGCGGTGCACAATCAGGCTCAATGCATCCACACGCTCACCGTTCACCATGATATCCAGCTTGACCAGATCGGCCGCACGGAACTCGAGAAACTCGTAATCCATCGAGGCATAGCCACGCGAAACCGACTTCAGTTTATCAAAGAAGTCGAGCACCACCTCATTCAGCGGCATTTCATAACTCAACATCACCTGGCGGCCCATATACTGCATATTACGCTGGACACCGCGCTTGTTATTACACAAGGTCATCACCGGCCCGACATAGTCTTGCGGCATGAGCAGATTGACTACAATCATGGGCTCACGAATTTCTTCAATGCGTGAAGGCTCAGGCAGACGTGACGGGTTTTCGATTTGTATGACTTCGCCACTTTTGAGCAATAGCTCATAAATCACGGTGGGCGCGGTAGTAATCAGATCCATATCGTACTCACGCTCCAGGCGCTCTTGTACGATTTCCATATGCAACAAACCGAGGAATCCGCAGCGGAAACCAAACCCCAGTGCTGTGGAATTTTCTGGCTCAAACTGCAAGCTGGAGTCATTCAGGCTCAATTTTTCCAGCGCAGTACGCAACGATTCAAACTGGTTGGATTCGACCGGATACAGCCCGGCAAACACTTGCGGCTTGACTTCTTTAAAGCCTGGCAGTGGTTCAGTGGCAGATTTCCCTGCCCCGGCAAGCGTCACCGTATCACCGACCTTGGCCGCCGCCAGCTCTTTAATGCCGGCAATGATAAAGCCGACCTCACCCGCGCTCAGTTGCTGACGCTGCAAGGACTTGGGCGTAAACACCCCCACCTGCTCACACAGGTATTCGGCACCGGTGGCCATCAGGCGGATTTTTTCCTTGGCGCGCAACACACCATCCACCACGCGCACCAGCATGACCACACCCACATAGTTATCAAACCAGGCATCGATCACCAGCGCTTTCAATGGAGCCGACACATCGCCTCTAGGCGGTGGCACTTTGGCAACCACTTCTTCCAGCACGTCTCGCACACCTTCGCCGGTTTTGGCTGAGCAACGCACCGCATCAGTGGCATCCACCCCAATCACATCTTCAATTTCCTGTGACACGCGCGCAGGGTCTGCCGATGGCAAGTCGATCTTGTTCAGAACGGGCGTCACTTCCACGCCGAGATCAATCGCGGTATAGCAGTTAGCCACACTTTGCGCTTCGACGCCTTGCGAAGCATCCACCACCAGCAATGCACCTTCACAGGCCGATAAGGAGCGGCTGACTTCATAGCTAAAGTCAACGTGCCCAGGGGTATCAATCAGGTTGAGGAAATAGGTTTCGCCATTATTGGCTTTGTATTGCAACGCCGCTGTTTGTGCCTTGATCGTAATGCCGCGTTCACGCTCGATATCCATGCTATCGAGCACTTGCGCTTCCATCTCGCGTGCTTCCAGGCCACCGCACAACTGGATAATGCGGTCAGCCAAGGTGGATTTGCCGTGGTCAATGTGGGCAATGATCGAAAAATTACGAATATTTTTCATGTTCTGTTATGCGTTATTTACAAGCAAGAAAGGCGCTTGAAGCGCCTTTCAAATCGTGCGTATTTTACAGCAAATGCATGAATATCAGTGATTTATTTTGTTTGCGGCAAGTGCGGGCGGCCCTATAAAGCGCACAGCCAAACCCAGGAAAATTTCCCAATTAATCGCATTTTAATGCGAACAGCATGCTCGCCTGACCGTTCTGCATTAAAGTTTGCAAACGTCCACGCTTATTGGGACGCTGCATTCACTAAAAACATATTTCAGGGAGTAAATCTTATGTACAAAGTCGTGCTTGTACTCACTTCAGCACTCTTGGCTGGTTGTGCCTCACCCGCCGCCATTGACAAAATGACAGTCAAACCGGCGACTTACAGCTCTTTGCCTAATGCGCAACTTAAAGAAAACGTCACCATTCAATCAGTCTCTGGCGGAAAATCGACCAATCCCCTGTGGGTTTCCAAGGTGGGCAATGATGGATTCAAGCAGGCACTTGAGGAGTCTTTGCGTAATGCAATGTTACTGAGCAACTCAGGACAAAGCAGCAAATACACATTGGACGCCAAACTATTAAGCCTGGATCAACCGGTTGCCGGACTGGACATGACAGTGACAGCTGCAGTGGAGTACACCCTGACAGAACGCGCAACCCACAAAGTACTTTACTCAAAAATCATTTCTACGCCCTACACTGCAACGTTTAGTGACTCAGCGATTGGCTTTATTCGCATCAAAATTGCTAACGAGGGTGCCATCCATGAAAATATTCGCAGTGTGATTGAAGCGTTGAATCAATTAAAACTCAGCAGTGACACTATTTCCATGCTCGCCTACTAAATCCCCCACCTCAAAAACAAAAAAGACCGGTCGCCCTGTCTTTTTTGTTCACTGCAAGCAGCCGTGCCTTATTTTACTTTAATCGGCACATACAGCGTGCTATCTCCACGCTGCACCAGCACAGCAATCGTTTTGCCACTGGCAACCGCATTGATCTGTTTGTTAAAGGCATCCACGCTCTGGCTTTCATTGTTATTCAAACCGAGAATGACATCACCGCGACGGATCCCGGCCTGTGCAGCCGCGCCCACACTTTCAATCACAAGCAGGCCATTCTTGCCGTTGAGCTTTTTCTTTTGCTGTGGCGTCAATTCACGCAGGGTCAAGCCTATCTTGTTGGACTCGGCCTTAGTGGGTTCTTTGCTGGTTGCGGCAGCTTCAGGTTGCTCGCTCGGCATTTCACCAACGCCCAGTTGCAAGGTTTTGCTGGCACCTTTACGCAGGATTTCTACCGGCACCACTTTACCCGGTTTGGTGGCTGCCACCACACGAGGCAAATCACTCGATGTCGTAATCGGCTTGCCGTCAAACTTGAGAATAATGTCACCGGCTTCTAGCCCACCTTTGTCAGCCGGGCTGTTTTTCTCGACGCCTGCAATCAAGGCACCGCTGGTTTGCTTGAGGCCAAATGACTCAGCCAGGTCTTTGGTCACTTCCTGAATGCCAATCCCGAGCCAGCCGCGTGAAATGCGGCCATTGGCCTTGAGCTGGTTGGAAATATCAATGGCAACATCAATCGGAATACTGAATGACAAGCCCATGGAACCGCCATTCTTGCTGTAGATTTGCGAGTTGATGCCGACCACTTCACCGCGCAAGTTAAACAATGGCCCCCCCGAGTTACCCGGGTTAATGGCAACATCGGTTTGAATAAAAGGGACATAGTTTTCTTGCGGTAAGGCGCGACCCTTGGCACTGACAATACCGGCCGTCATTGTGTTTTCGAGACCAAATGGCGAACCAATCGCTGCCACCCATTCCCCAACTTTCAACGCATTCGGGTCCCCGACAGTCACCTTGGGCAAGCCAGTCGCCTCGATCTTAATCAAGGCCACATCGGTGCGCTTGTCAGCACCAATAATCTTGGCTTTGAATTCACGCTTGTCATACAGCTTCACCAGCACTTCATCGGCCTCGTTCACCACATGCGCGTTGGTTAAAATATACCCATCGCTAGTCAGGATGAAGCCCGAGCCCAGTGACTGGGTTTTATAATCCTGCCCACCTTCCTGACCTGGCATCCCGGGCATGCCTGGAATGCCGAAGCGGCGCAAAAATTCTTGCAAGTTCTCATCGTTGGGCATGCCTGGAAAACCGATGGTACCGCCGCCATGCACCACCGAAGTAATGCTGATATTCACGACTGCCGGACCTTGTTTTTCCGCCAGTTCAGTAAAATCAGGCAAATCCTTGGCCTGGGCATGCAAGATTGGTTGGGTCAATGTGATGGCACACGCGAACATGAGGCCAGACATCCATCGTCTCATCATGATTATTCCTATCATTTAATGATTATTAAAAATTAAGTTGTTGATTGTACACGCCGAACATCCCTGACCAGCATGCGTTTGCTATTGCATGTAAATGGTGCCAATACCGAGAAATACAAGCGCCAGCTGACACGCGCCAAAGCACACCATAACAGCGAATGAAAGAGGATAGCAATGAAATATTGCGGCATGATTTCAAGGATGCGGGACCAAGGCTGGCACAAACAGACAGGCAGCCATTACTTTTTGAACGTCACTTGCTGCGCAATCTGTTCCACGGTTTGCGCCGGAACTTCCCCCACCACCACCAACTGGTAGCCATTGAGGACATGAGCGTACACATTGGTTGAGCCCATATTTTTCTTACCGACGCGGGGCTGCATGCCTTTTACCATCGGCTCGACAAACAGTGACACCGAAGCCAATCCATCAGAAAAAATCCATTGCTGCACGGGGGCAGTCCTGCCGGGCACTTTTAAACTGATCTGGTCAATTTTTTTATAGCCCGTCGGTAAATTCGGCACCACCACGTTATCTTCTACGTGCGTAAGCTCGGTGGTGTCATCCATCACATAAGGCTTGGTCGCATCAATCTTGGGCTGAAACCAATCCAGATCTTTGGTATGCAGCATAGACACCTGGTTAAACCCAATTTGCTCCAAGGTATGCCCTTGCATATCCATCATGCTCATTTTGAGCAACAAGCCATATTCAGTATCCGACCAAATGCGGTACTGGTAACGCAAATTGTCATTCGGCACCATGTCGATGACCTGTGCCAGACGCCCGGCAATGCGTTCCTGTCCGACAAACTTGAGCTTGTAATTTTGCTTGAGGGGATACAGCTGTGTGGGCAGCATGGCCGGGAACAGGTTTTGGCCACGGCGTTTCTCGATCACGACCTTGTCATTTTTGGCATTAAAAATGACGATATCATCGCCTTCACTGAATACTTCACGCGGGCGGCCATCCAGCACCACATTACGTGTGAATTCGCGGCCACCTTCATAAATGTGGGTGATTTGAACCGAACGGATCATGGAGCCATTGTGATAGACAAACAGCCCCTGATAATTGAGCTCTCTGGCAGCAGAGGCGGTTTTCTGCATGGTTGACCATAAATCTTCTTCAGCAAAGGCTGCCTGCTGCACCATGAACAGGAATGAAATCGAAGCAACAATCCGCCAAAACATAGCAGTAGCAACAACCAAATGATGAGTGAAAGAAATTTTATTCGCCAGCCGTATAGGCAACATTATGCGTGTAATAAGTCACACTACTCGGCGCATAATTATGATGAGCCAATACATATTGCTCGGTATCATTGTCGGCAATCTGCGCAGGGGCAGGCGCCTCAGGTTGATTAAGCACAAACATGCCAACAAAAAAGGCAGCAGCCACAGACGCGGCAATAGACCAGGTGTACTTGTCAAAACGCGGGCGGATACGCGTCACTTTGTCGGCATTGGCGATGGCTTGCGGCGCCAATAGTGTCGGTTCATCTTCAAGTGCGGTCATAATGCGACTGGTCATGTCTGACTGCATCCACAGCTCATCGCGCATGACGTCACGGATCACATGATACTCGCGCCAGGCTTGTGCGACCTCGCCAGAAGATTTGGCCGCCAAGAATATATGTTCACAGCGTTCAACATCGACCTCACCGTCGACCAAGGCAGATAATTGCTGCTTCATAATAACCCCAAATCAATCAATGTTTTTATGTTAGCATTTAACAAAAAATTTGTCATAACACCTACACACCCAATCAAATTTTTATAACAAATCATGCCACTACCAGCGCTTATTGTGTGGCGTATCCAACAACGGCCTCAATTTGGCGGCAATGGTCTCACGGGCACGGAAAATACGGGATCGCACTGTGCCAATCGGGCACTGCATGACGCTGGCAATGTCCTCGTAACTCAAACCCTCTAGCTCACGCAAGGTGATCGCAGTGCGCAACTCATCTGGCAACGCAGCAATCGCATCATTCACGGTTTGCGCAATTTCCTTGGTCATCAGGGATGTTTCAGGCGTCTCCATCGTACGCATGTCTTCACCTTCATCGAAATTCTCGACATCCTCAATTTCGACATCCTGCATCACCTGCGGCTTGCGCCCCATGGACACCAGATAATTCTTGGCCGTGTTAATGCCAATCCGGTACAGCCAGGTATAAAACGCACTGTCCCCACGGAAACTGTGCAGCGCACGATAAGCCTTGATAAAAGACTCCTGCACCACATCTTCCACTTCTGCCTGATCGCGGATCATACGCGACAGCAAGCGGCCCAACTTGCGATGGTATTTTTCCACCAGCAATCCAAAGGCGCGTTTATCGCCTTGTTGAGCGCGTTCAACCAGCATCTGGTCAAACTCTTTATTCTCTTGCTGTTTGGCGCTCGCCGCCTGAACAGTCATATCGCGATGACTCCCTTGGGTAATTTTATGATTGGGAGTAGTATACGCTTTTGTGTTATTTTCGACGAACCCAGTGCGCGTTAACGCCTCTAAATTTGCTGTGTGTAACATCGTCTCATCCCTTAGTATTGTTTGCAGTTGCAACACGCAATGCGAACACTAGTACGACTGACCGCCCTCTTCAAAAGTTCCGTTGACCACGCCCGTTTATGAATAAAGTGTTTGATGTCTTGATTATTGGTAGTGGCCTGGCTGGCCAATCGCTGGCCTTACGACTGGCCGATCAATACCGGGTATGCATCTTGAGCAAACGCGAACTGACCATGAGTGCCAGCAACTGGGCACAGGGCGGCATAGCGGCGGTACTCAATAGCGAAGATTCGGTAGAGGCGCATATCAAAGACACGCTGGACGCTGGCGCGGGCCTGTGCGACAGCGAAGTCACCCGCATGGTGGTGACCAGTGGCCGCGACAGCATAGACTGGTTATTGCAGCAAGGCGTGAATTTTACGCGTGAAGCTCAAGATGACCGCCTGCACCTCACCCGCGAGGGAGGTCACAGTCACCGGCGCGTCGTCCACGTGGCCGACGCCCCGGGCCAGGCGGTGCAAACCACACTGACCGATCGCGTACGTGCCCACCCCAACATTACCATTCTGGAACACCATATTGCGGTGGACCTGATCACCACACACAAACTGTTTAAGCAAACAGAAAATGATGGCCCCAACCGTTGCCTGGGGGCCTATGTGCTCAACAACCAGACCGGCAAAGTAATCACACTGTCTGCCCAATACACAGTGACGGCCACAGGGGGCGCGGGTAAAGTCTATTTGTATACCACCAACCCTGACATCAGCACCGGCGACGGTATTGCCATGGCCTGGCGTGCGGGTTGCCGCGTGGCTAACCTGGAGTTTGTGCAGTTTCACCCTACTTGCCTCTATCACCCGCACGCCAAATCATTTTTGATTTCAGAGGTGCTGCGTGGCGAAGGCGGCTTGCTATTATTGCCTGATGGCACCCGCTTTATGCCTTGGCATGACGAGCGTGCGGAACTGGCCCCGCGCGATGTAGTTGCGCGCGCCATTGACTTCGAGATGAAAAAGCGCGGCCTGGATTGCGTTTATCTGGACATCAGCCATAAACCACTGGATTTCATCCAGTCCCACTTCCCGAATATTTACCAGCGCTGCCTGCAATTGGGCATTGATATCAGCAAACAACCAATTCCCGTGGTGCCTGCAGCACATTACACCTGTGGCGGCGTCATGACGGACATTAATGGCCGCACCGATATTGACTGCCTGTATGCCATTGGCGAGACCGCCTGCACGGGCCTGCACGGCGCCAACCGCCTGGCCAGCAACTCCTTGCTGGAGTGCCTGGCCTTCAGTCGCAGCTGCGCCGAAGATATCCGCGCACAGGGTCAGCAACCGACCATTTCGTTGCCGGACTGGGACGAAAGCCGCGTTACCGACGCCGATGAAGAAGTGCTGATCACCCACACCTGGGACGAGCTGCGCCGGTTCATGTGGAACTACGTAGGGATTGTGCGGACCACCAAACGCCTGAGCCGCGCACTGCATCGCATCCATATGCTGCGCGATGAAGTACATGAGTTTTACAGTAACTTTAAAGTCAGTCACGACCTCATCGAACTGCGTAACCTGTTACAGGTGGCGGAATTGATTGTCCGCAGCGCCATCGAACGCCATGAAAGCCGTGGCTTGCATTACAGCAAAGACTACCCAGACCTGCTGCCCGAAGCCATTCCTACCGTCCTGACCCCGGACAACTATACCAGCTTGCTTGATTAGGACATGACCACTCGCGTTCGTGTGTTGTGCAGATGGCTGGCCCCCTGCCTGTGGCTCATGCTCTGCAATATCAGTGTTGCCGCCACGTTGCTCGAAAAAATCATTGATGGCGACACGGTATTGATACAGGCGCAAGGCAGCCATTATCGCTTGCGTTTGCTGGATATCGATGCGCCTGAGCTGCACCAAGCATTTGGCAAGCAATCCCGCCGCAGCTTGAGTCAACTGTGTACCGGCGCAAAGATTACGGTCAACACCCAAGGCCAAGATCAATACGGCAGGCAACTGGGCCACCTCTACTGTGATGGCACAGAGGCCAGCCAGTTTCAGGTGGCGCAAGGGATGGCCTGGTTTAATGCGCGCTACTCAACACGCACCGCCTTGCAGGCCTTGCAACAGCAGGCACAACAACAAGGCTTGGGGTTGTGGCAATCAAGCGAGGCGATGCCACCCTGGCAATGGCGAAAATTATACGGTCAACATTATCGTCACCAAGACTGACACTGTCGCCACAATATCCTTTAGAATATTGTTTTAACAGCGAACTTTAGGATTCAACACATGCAAGTAGCAATGAACACCGTGGTCTCCATGACCTATAAACTGCAAAATAGCGATGGCGACATTCTGGAAGAAAGCCAGGAGCCGGTGGCCTACCTGCACGGCGGTTATGACAATATTTTCCCCAAAGTAGAAGAAGCCATGCATGGCAAAAATGTCGGCGACAAGGTAGAAGTAAGTCTGGACCCTGAAGATGCCTTTGGTGAGTACGACGACAATCTGGTGCAAATTGAACCGGCCAGCGCCTTTCCGAGCAAAGACCTTAAAGTCGGCATGCAGTTTGAAGGCGAAGACGAAACCGGCGACGTGATCCTTTACACCATCACCGATATTGCAGATGGTAAAGTCGTGGTCGATGGCAACCATCCGTGGGCCGGCCAGCGTCTGCTGTTCACGGCAACGATTGCCAGCGTACGCTCAGCCAATCAAGAAGAAATCGAGCACCAGCATGTGCATGGTGCCGGTGGTCATCACCACTAATCAACCCGCCAGCGCAAGCTGGCCTATCGCTTCTGGCTGGCGCAACTGACCCTGCGCCAGCACCAGCACCAGCACTTCATCGGCAATCTCTGCTAATTCAGCCCAGGCGATTTTTAAGCTTATCCCACCAGCCCAAGCCGGTCAGCGACTGTTTGACATAAATTCCAACCGGAACGGGCAGGATATCGCGCGAGTTCCAGCTGTTTGCCCCCCCCTACACCGTCATCACTCGCATACCGCTTTGCTGGCTATTATTGTCTGGAAACTGCTTCATGGCATCCGTCAGGCTGGCTGCCGCGAATATCATACGTTTTTTGTCTTCAGCTGAACAATACATGTGTCATCAAGCGGATGAGACCGGCGACCAGCCATAGCACTTTGTTCCTGTAGAGTGTACCGCATCCCAGATCTTAATCATGTGCGCCTGATTGATGGCAGGCGATAAAGCAAGGCTGTGATGCTATTATCGTTATATTCAAATGCATATTACGAAACTTGAAAAATACGGTTTTTTTGAAAAAATCAGTTTTTTTGCAGGTGCTGGGTGATAAAGCCCAACTCATCCGCCGCCGCTTGCGCAGACTTTTGCAGGATGTGCTCATAGGCCTGGATCAGCGCCAAGCCGAAGGCCGTGACCTGTGCGCCGCCGCCGTGCGCGCCTCCAGCGGCACTGATGACGACCGCCTCGTCAAAACAATGATTCATCAAATCAACAAGCTCCCATGCCCGGCGATAAGACATGCGCATTTGCTTGGCAGCGGCTGAAATGGAACCGTGTTGCACAATGTGCTGCAACAACTCAATTTTGCCTGGACCGAGCGCGATCTGGCCTTGATGGCTGATCCTGATTTTAAGCAGTGAGGCGGACATAGGTAAACCACTCTGACTGAATATCTGTTTGCACAAAGGTTTCAAAAGGCGGCAACTCGGCCAGCGAACGCAAGTTCAAATCATCGAGAAAATGTTTGGTCGTGGCATACAGCGACGGGCGTCCGGGGACTTCACGCTGGCCGACCACATCTATCCAGTCACGCTCCTGCAATTGCCGAATCACATTCGGATTCACCGCCACGCCGCGGATCTGCTCGATATCGCCCCTCGTCACCGGTTGACGATAGGCAATAATCGCCAGTGTTTCCATCACTGCGCGTGAGTATTTTGGCTGCCGCTCAGGATTCAGACGCGCCAGGTATTCGCTGTATTGCGCCTTGGCCTGAAAGCGGTAGCCGCTGGCCACCTGTACTAAATCCAGCGTTTTATCCGACCAGTCGGCCTTGAGTTCATCGAGCAACATGCGCAATGTCGCACGCTCCATGCGTCCGGCAAACAATTTGAGCAAATCGTCCAGAGACAGCGGCTGCGGCGAGGTGAGCAAGGCAGCCTCCAGCACTTGTTTCATCTCGGTAATGTTTTCCGGGGTATGCACGTCAGGCCTCCCGGCCAGTGGTATTGGCTTGCAGGTAAATGGTGCCAAAAGCCTCCTGCTGCGTGATCAGAATCAAGCCTTCTTTGGCCAGCTCCAGCATGGCCAGGAAATTCACCACCAGCTTGGGAACGCCCTCAGTCCCCATATCGAACAGCTCGTCAAACCGCAATACCGGCGTTGCCGACAAGCGCCGCAACAACAGACTCATATGCTCGCGTACAGAGAGTTCGGCACGCCCCAGTTTATGGTGCTGATTGAGCCTGGCGCGCTTGAGCACATTGCGCCACGCCTCTACCAGATCATCCAGACTGACTTCAGGCGGCTTGACCAGTGACAGCCGCTCGTAATACGCCGCAGCCACCTCAATGTCTACGCCGACTTTGGGCAAGGCATCCAGCCGCTGTGCAGCCTGCTTGATCGCCTCATACTCCATCAGCCGTTTGACCAACTCAGCGCGCGGGTCGTCTTCCTCCTCCAGCTCTTGCGGCTTGGGCAACAGCATGCGTGACTTAATCTCAATCAGCATGGCTGACATGAGCAAATAGTCGGCAGCCAACTCCAGATTCACCACTTTCATTTTTTCCACATAGCCCATGTACTGCGTGGTCAGCTCAGCCATGGGGATGTCGAGAATATCCAGATTGTGCTTGCGGATCAGGTACAGCAGCAAATCCAGTGGCCCTTCAAAGGTCTCCAGATACACTTCCAGCGCATCCGGCGGAATATACAAATCTTGCGGCAAAGCCGAGAGCGGCTCGCCATTGATTCTGATCTGGGTGCTGTTGACGGAAAGCTCCATGCACGGATTGTAGCGATTTGTCGCCGGCGCTTAAAGTTTATTCTGCATAAGGGTTGGGGAAGCCCAGCTTTTGCAGGATGCCGATCTCCAGCGCCTCCATCAGCGCCGCCTGCGCCTCAACCTCATGGTCGTAGCCATGCATGTGCAGGACGCCATGCACCGTCATGTGCGCATAATGCGCCAGCACGGACTTGCCCTGCTCAGCGGCCTCTCTGCTAATCACCGGCGCGCAGATGACAATGTCGCCTATCAGGCAGGGCTCCTCAGCCAACGGGAAGGTGAGCACATTGGTCGCGTAATCCTTGCCGCGGTAACTCGCATTCAGTTGCTGGCCTTCTTCAGCATCCACAATACGGATCGTCAGGCTGGTATCTACGCGCAAGCTGGCGCGGATCCAGCGCTTGAATTGCGACACGCTGGGCACATCTGCCGCAGGTGTCGCCACTTGTAATGAAAAATCGAGTTGAGGCATAGCATCAAGTTTTATGTACAATATCCGACATTATAGAAAGAAAACCCTCAAAGGAAATGGTGTGATGACAAATCGCCCCAAGCTGGTGGTTGCCAACCGCAAAATGAACGGCAACCTGCCAGACAATGCCCGCTTTATGCAAAGTGTGTTGCAAGAGACGCGCCATCACCGGGCGCGCTATGCGGTGTGCCCGCCACATCCCTATTTGCAGCAGGCGCAACAATTACTGCAACACAGCCATGTGGCCTGGGGCGGACAAAACATGAGCCGCTTTGAGCGTGGTGCCTACACAGGTTCCGTGTCGCCGCTCATGCTCAAGGAGTTTGGCTGCACCTACGTCATTATCGGCCACTCTGAACGCCGCTTACGTGGGCACGAAAGTGATGAAAGCTGCGGTGAGCGTTTTGAAGCAGCCCTCAAGGCTGGGCTGACGCCCATCCTGTGTATAGGCGAAACCCTGGAAGAATACGAACTGGGCGAAACCGATCTCGTGGTAGTGAGGCAGTTGAACCCCGTCATTTCACATGTAGGCATCCAAGCGCTCGCCAAAGGCGTCATTGCCTATGAGCCGATATGGGCCATCGGCACGGGTAAAGCCGCCAGTCCGCAACATGCCCAAGCAATTTTGTCTTTCATCCGCGGCCACATTGGGCTACTGGATGAACAGGTTGCAGAACAGATAACCTTGCTCTATGGTGGCAGCGTCAATCCCGGTAATGCTGCGCAATTAATGAGCATGCCAGATGTCGATGGCGGGCTGATCGGCGGTGCATCGCTGATCGTCGAAGACTTTATTCAAATCTGCCAGATTGCCAACGAGTTATCCTCCCTCAAGTCAGCTGCCTGAAAACACGTACCGTCCCGCCCCTGAGTGGTTGAGGTGCTCAGCGCGCAGCCAATAAAAAAGCCGACTTTCGTCGGCTTTTCTACATCCAAGTAAAACCAGATTACGGATGTCTGGATTACTTAGCTTCTTCAGCAGGAGCAGCTTCAGCAGGTGCAGCTTCAGCAGGAGCAGCTTCGGCTGGTGCAGCTTCAGCAGGAGCTTCAGCAGCAGGAGCTTCAGCAGCTGGGGCTTCAGCAGCAGGCGCTTCAGCAGCAGGTGCTTCTTCAGCTGGTTTTTCACCACAAGCAGTCAAAGCCAAAGCCAACAATGCAGCCAACAATGCAGAACGTGTCATCTTTATTTCCTTAGTATGTATGAGCAAAAAATTAT
>JABLTH010103436.1_pt1 | contig 51388 bp, 55 predicted proteins | sample 7875711 | NCBI WGS metagenome assembly JABLTH01 (sample SAMN14941262, study PRJNA633318) | bioreactor metagenome | isolation source: bioreactor | place: China | collected 2019-03-05 | reverse complement strand
TGCCGTCGGGTTGCGGCGGATGTCCTGCTGCAGCACGTGGCGCGCCTATTGCGCAGCTAGGATTTCTCCAGCGTAACCGGTACGCCGGCGCGCACCGTGTTGTGGACTTCCGCCACCGCGTCGGTCTGGCGGATCAGCTCACCGATCTGCTCCGGGGACGCCGATGACTTCACCTGGGCACGGTAACGGATATCGCGCGCAGCGAGCCCGATGCCCGCGAACTCGGCATGCGCTTCCACCTCTACCCTTGTCAAGGTGATGCCCAGGCGCTGCGCCTCGCGATACAGGTCGTTGCAGTAGCAGGTGGCCAGCGCCAGCATCAGGAACTCGCCGCCGTTGACCGCCGAGCCGTGGCCGTCCGGCTTGGCGGGAACGGTCAGCTCCCGCATGGATCCGCTGGTCGCGACGCGCGCTTCGTGCATGCCACCGCTGTTTTTGACGAATGCCGAAATCTGCATGACTTCTCCCATGTCTTGTCGGCCTGGAACACCCTTCGGTTCGAGCTACGGTCAATGGCTTGCCGAGTTGCGGGACCTGGCCTGCAACGCTCGGAGCGCTGGAAGGCTGTGCTGAAGTCGGTCGCATGGGCAACGCATGCAGCAGGCACGCTGGCGCGGATGTCGATGATGCCGCGGTCGATCCTGCCCAGGCCGCTCCTGGCTCATTGCGCACTGACCATGACGCGATATCCGTCCGGATCGCTCAATGCGAATTCGGCCGTACCCGTGTTCGCATTGATGCCGGGTTCCTCGTCCAGCGCCGATACCAGGCTACGGGCGCGTCCCAGCGCGCCGTCGAAATCGTCGACCCGGAAGAACAGCAGCAGGCCGTTGCCCGGGCGGGCTTCGACCGGGCTGTGCAGCGAGGGATGATCATGCGCGCCCCAGGCGTGCAGGCAGAGCAGGACGGTGCCGTCGTCGTCGAGGACCTGGCCGAAGTAGTCATGCGCCGGGGCCGACGCGGGTAGGCCGAGCAGGGTCTGGTACCAGCGGAAGCTCGCGGCGACATCGTCGACCCCGATGATGGTCCACAGACGCTTCATGGCGGGTTCCTCGGTGGCGTGATGGGGCGGAGAGAAAGTACACCGATCGCGGTCGATGGGGCGGCGGACGCGGCTTGCGTCTGGCCCACTTCGCCTCAACCATGCCTGCATGACCCCACTTCGTTTCGACAACGCCTTCGTCCGCGAACTGCCCGGCGACCCCGAAACCGGCCCGCGGCTGCGGCAGGTGGAGGGCGCGCTGTATTCGCGCGTCGATCCCACACCCGTAGCTGCTCCGCGGCTGCTGGCGCACTCGCCGGAGATGGCGCAGGCGCTGGGTTTCGGCGAGGCAGACGTGGCGTCACCGTGGTTCGCCGAGGTGTTCGGCGGCAACCGGTTGCTGGAGGGCATGCAGCCCTGGGCCAGCAACTACGGCGGTCACCAGTTCGGCCACTGGGCGGGGCAGCTGGGCGATGGCCGGGCGATCTCGCTGGGCGAGGTGCTGACGGCGCAGGGCGAGCGCTGGGAGCTGCAGCTCAAGGGCGCCGGGCCCACGCCGTATTCGCGCACGGCGGACGGCCGGGCGGTGTTGCGCTCGTCCATTCGCGAATTCCTGTGCAGCGAGGCGATGCATCACCTGGGCGTGCCGACCACGCGTGCGTTGAGTCTGGTCGACACCGGCGAGACGGTGCTGCGGGACATGTTCTACGACGGGCATCCCGAGTTCGAGCCGGGTGCGGTGGTGTGCCGGGTGGCACCGTCGTTCATCCGGTTCGGCCACTTCGAGCTGCCGTATGCGCGGGGTGACCACGCGCTGCTGCGGCAGATGGTGGAGTTCACCATCCGTCGCGATTTTCCGCACCTGGACGGCTCGGGCGAGGCGCTGTACGCGGCATGGTTCGGCGAGGTGTGCGAACGCACCGCGCAGACCGTCGCGCAGTGGATGCGGGTGGGCTTCGTGCACGGTGTGATGAACACCGACAACCTGTCCATCCTCGGCCTGACCATCGACTACGGCCCCTACGGCTGGGTCGACAACTACGACCCGGATTGGACGCCCAACACCACCGACGCCGGTCGCCGCCGCTACCGCTTCGGCCAGCAGATGCAGGTGGCGTGGTGGAACCTGTCGCGGCTGGCCTCGGCGCTGTCGCCGCTGTTCGCCGGCACCGAGCCGCTGCAGGCCGGACTGGACTGGTACGCCAGCACCTACGCCACCGCCGAACGCCGGATGCAGGCCGACAAGCTGGGCCTGGCCGAGCCGCGCGCCGACGATGATGTGCTGCACAGCCAACTGCACACGCTGATGGCGCAGGCGCAGATCGACATGACGTTGTTCTACCGCGCACTGCTCGATTTCGACCCGGCCCGGCCGCTGCCGACGACCGCGATGGAGCAGGCGTTCTACGACCTGGCCTTGCGCGAGCGCTTCGACGGCGAGCTGCGCGACTGGCTGGCGCGCTACGCGAAGCGGCTGGGCGAGGATGCGCAGCCGTCGGCCAGGCGGCGCGAGCGCATGCGCCTGGCCAACCCGTGCTACGTGCTGCGCAACTACCTGGCGCAGGAAGCGATAGACCTGGCCACGGCGGGCGACCTGTCCGGTGTGCACAGCCTGCTGGACGTGATGCGGCATCCGTACGACGACCAGCCGGGATGCGAGCACTATGCCCGCCGTCGGCCGGACTGGGCGAAGCAAAGGGCCGGTTGCTCGATGCTGTCGTGCAGTTCGTGAGCCACCTGCACTTCGGTTGACCGGCCACCGCACGCACATCCCGGATAGCCGGCGCTGGACGCCGCCGGCCACCGGCACGGCGGGCTGAGCATTGGGGCCGCTCTGCGATGCAGGACACCTGCCATGACTGGCGCGAAGAGGGTGGTCCGGGCAGGCGTGGGAGATACCGGACGCCTCGGTTCCCCCTGTCGTAAGCCCGACGGAAAGCGGGATGTGGCCAGTTCGCTCCTGCGCGTGGCGACGACTGGCGGCTCAGTGCCCGCCGTTATCGTCGCGCTTGCGGTCGCGGCCCCGGTCGGTCGGCTTGCCGTGGCTTTGCTCGCGCTGGGGCGTCGGTCGCGCGGCCGGCGCAGGGCGCGGCTGCGGGCGGGCTTCCGGTTGCGGCCGCGGTTGCGGCCGCGCTTCCGGCATCGGGCGCGGTGCCGGCATCGGTCGCACGGCGCTGCCGGTTGGCGGCCGGACGCCTGGCCGCGGCGGCGGGCGATGCCAGGGGCGGTGCGGCGGGGGCGGCGGCGGGCGATGCGGGATCGGTCGCGCGTACCAGTAGTTGCGCTCACGGTAGAACGGTCGGTGGCTGTAGTAGTTCGACCAGTAGAGCGCGATCGTGAAGGTGACGATCGGGATGCCGACCTGCGCGCCATACTGCGGCAACGGCTGGTAGTACCGGTTGTCGTAGAACTCGATGTAGCTGCCGGCCACCCAGCCGCGATAGCCGCCGTAGCCCACGTCGCACCACACCCAGCCGTTGGTGCAGCCGTAGATCTGGATGCTGTAGCCGGCGGGGATGGTGTCGACGCGCGGATAACCGATATCCGGTCCGGCACGCAGGTTGACGCTGGCGGTGACGTAGGCGTCTGCGGCAATGGCCGCGACGGGGGCGAGCGCAAGCAGGAGCAGTGAGGACAACCAGGTCAGGCGCTTCATGGGGAGGCTCTCCGGTCGTGGCCGGCGGGCCGGCTGCCCGCCAGTTGTCAGGTTGTGCCCGGCTGCGCCGGCTTGCAAGTGCGCCGGACCAGTTTCAGCGCAGCGACTGCGCGACAAACTGGCGCAGTTGGCCGGCGTTGAGCGCGCCGGCCTGGCGGGCGATCTCGCGGCCTTCGCGCAGCAGCACCAGTGTCGGGATGCTGCGGATGCCGAAGCGCTGGGCCAGTGCCTGCTGGGCATCGGTGTCCACCTTGGCCAAGCGCAGGCGCGGCTCGAACTCGCGCGCCGCGGCGGCGAACACTGGTGCGAAGCCCACGCACGGGCCGCACCAGGTGGCCCAGAAGTCGACCAGCACCGGCAGGTCGCCGCGACCGGCGACGGCGTCGAAGTTGGCGGTGGTCAGCTCCAGCGGGTGACCACCGAACAGGGGCTGGTGGCAGCGGCCGCAGTTTGGGTGCTGGTCGAGGCGGTCGGCCGGCACCCGGTTGAGGGCGCTGCAGTGCGGGCATGGAACGGCGAGAGGCTGGCTCATGGACAGGGTCCCGGTGGGAGATGTCCGTGAGATGGTGGCTCGCCGGGCCCATGCAAGCGGGAGGGACAGTCAGCCGCAGACCAGGCGCGCCTCCTGGGTGTCGGGACGCAGCTGCGCGATCCAGCGTTCCAGGGCGATCGTCATGCGATGCAGCGACGCGGCCAGTGCTTCGTCGGCAAGCATGCCGTCGTCTTCGAAGCGGGACGCGGCGGAGGCCACGAACAAGGTAGGAGCCGGCATCACCAGTGCGCCGCAGGCGTGCAGCACCTGGCGCAGTGCGGTCTGGGCGAGGCGGGTTCCCCACGGTCCGGTGCTGGCCCCGGTGATGGCGACGGGTTTCCGATCCAGTACTTCGCCTTGCGGACTGTCCAGCGACAACCAGTCGAGTGCGTTCTTCAGCACACCAGGCAGCGAGTGGTTGTATTCCGGCGTGGCGATCAGCAGTCCGTCGGCTGCGGCCACGGCGCTTCGCAGCGCGTCGACGCCGGCCAGGCCCTTGGGGCCGGTCCGCTCGAGGTCCTCGTCGAACAGCGGGACTTGGCCCAGTCCCTCATACAGCTGGAGCGAGAGCGTGGCAGGCGCGTGCGCGGCCGCGGCCCGCAGGAGGCGGCGGTTCCATGAGTCGCGGCGCAGGCTGCCGGACAGGCACAGCACGCGGTAGGGGGGATGGGAGGCGGTCATCGAAGTGTTCCTTCTCGAACAGATACGGAGGGTCAGTGCCGGAAAAGCCAGCCGGCGCAGAGCAGGATCAGCACGGCCATGGCGCCATCGGTGCATCGGCGCGGCAGGGGCCGGGCCAGGACGCCGGCCAGTGCCGCGCCGCATGCGGCCCACACCAGCAGGCAGGCCAGTGGAATCAGGCCGAAGAGCAGCAGCCACGGCAGTCGCGGCGCAAGCTCGCCGGCCGGGATCGAACCGGTGGCGGCAATGACCAGCACCCAGCTCTTGGGGTTGAGGAACTGGAACGCCGCCAGGCCCACCACGCCTGTTGGCGCGCCCCGCTCCGGCGCCGCCGTCGGGGCCGCCGGCCGGGCGCGGACGAGGGCACGGCCGAGCAGCGACATGCCCAGCCACGCCAGGTAGAGCGCCCCGGCGATGGTCAATGCCCGGCGCCAGGCGGGATGGCCCTCCAGCAATCCCGCCACCCCCGCCATCGCCAGCAGCAACAGCAGGATGCTGCCGACCACGATTCCTGCGATGGCCGGCAGGGCGGCACGTAGGCCGCCGCGGCCGGCCTCACGCCAGACCAGCAGGTTGTTCGGGCCCGGCGTCATGGCGCCGGTCAGCAGCACCAGCGCGATCGGAGCAAGTTCGTTCACGGGTTCACCATGGGGCGATGTGTGGCGGGCGGAGTGCCCGTCGCATCCGGTTGCATGGCCTCATGGTGCCGGCCCGTGCCGGTCCACGGATGGGGCTCAATGGTCTAGAATTTCGACCATGGAAGACTTGCCTCTCAATGCCCTTCGCGCGTTTGCGGCGGTGTATGTGCACGGCGGCGTGCGGCCGGCGGCGCGGGAGCTGGGTATTGCCCACTCGTCGGTGAGTCGTCATCTGGCCGAGCTCAGCCGGTGGGTCGGGGTGCCGCTGCTGCATGCGTCTGCCGGCAGGGGCGCCTTGCGCTTCACGGCCCAGGGCGAAAGCCTGGGGCGGGCAACGCTGGTCGGCCTGCAGGCCATTGCCCAGGCGGCGATGGCGGTGCGTGAGGTCCGTCCGGCGCATGCGGTGACCGTCTCGACCTCGCCGTCGTTCGCCGTGCGCTGGCTGTTGCCGCGACTGCCCCTGCTGGAGCGGGCACATCCGAAGATCGAGTTGTCGGTGCAGGTGGATCAGCGGCTCGATGCACTGGACGACGGTCGCGTCGATCTGGCGATCCGGATGGGCCCGGGGCCGTGGCCGGGCGTATACGCCGAGCCGTTGATGGACGACGCGCTGTATCCGGTGATGAGTCCGGCCGCCTGGCAGGCAGCTGGGTCGCCGATCCGGCCCGAGCAGTTGGCCGATCTGCGCCTGTTGCATGATCGCGATCCCCAGGCGGGCTGGGATCGCTGGCGCCAGGTTCATGGGCCCAGGGCGCTGTCGCTGCAGCGGGGCGCGCGCTACACCTCGTCCGACCTGGTGCTGCGCGCCGCGATGCAGGGACAGGGCGTGGCGCTGGCGCGCGATCGCCTGGCGGCGGACGATCTGGCGGCGGGCCTGCTGATTCGCCCGTTCGGCGACCTGGCGGTGCCGTTGGGCCCTTCCTACTGGCTGGTGCGGCCCGAGGGGCCAGCGCGTTCGTCGGTGCGCGCGGTGTGGGCATGGCTGCGCTGGCAGGCGGGGGGAAGTCGTGCCGTCGACAGCCCCGGTGCATCGGGGGGCCCGCGTGTCTGAGGCGCCGCGGGCCACCGCTTGGCGTGGGTTACCGTGCGCCGAGGGCGAGCTGGGCGCGCACCGCGTTCTCGATCGCCTCGTAGCCGCCTTCGCCGATGTGGGTGTAGACCACGCGGCCCGCGCGGTCGATCACGTACTGCGCCGGCCAGTACTGGTTGTGCCAGGCGTTCCAGGTGGCGTAGTCGTTGTCCTGCGCGACCGGATAGGTGATGCCCAGTCGATTCACAGCGGCAAGCAGGTTGCCGGTGTCGCGCTCGGCGTCCAGCTCTGGCGTGTGCACGCCAATGACGACCAGGCCCCTTTCGCGATACTTCGCGTCGAGCGCTTTCACCTGTGGCAGCGCGTGCAGGCAGTTGATGCACTCGAAGGTCCAGAAGTCGACCAGCACCACCTTGCCGCGCAGTCCCTCGACGCTCAGCGGGGGCGAGTTGATCCAGCGGGTCACACCGGTAAACGCCGGCGCGCGAGCCGGCCTGTCCGCCAGCGTCGTGGCGGAGGTGGCGAGGAGCAGCAGGGCAAGCAGGATGCGTCGCATGGGCGTTCCGGGGCTGAGCGGCATGAGCCGCGGTCCTTCCCCAATCGTTGCAACGATCCGCCAGGTTACCTGCGCGGGCTCAGAAACGATCGGCCGACGCCTCCGCCCAGTGCTGCGCGAACGGCTCCGGCACGGCCCCGGAAAGCAGCGCGCCCGGCACGAGGTAGTGGTGCAGCTGGCCGTAGTCGCGCGCCCGCTGGTCGGGCATGCGGTGCAGGATGTGCCGCGGCTCGAGCTGGTCGGGGTGGGCGACGCCCATCGCGCCGGTGATTTCGATGAAGCTGTCGACGGTGGCACGGTGGTAGCGGCGCACGTGTTCGGCGCGTTCGTCGATCTTCAGCGCGCGGGCGCGGCGCTTGTCCTGGGTGGCCACGCCAGTGGGGCAGGTGTTGGTGTGACAGCGCAGCGCCTGGATGCAGCCGACGGCAAACATCATCGGCCGCGCGACATTGCAGATATCCGCGCCGATGGCGATCTTGTGTACCAGATCGAAACCGGTGACCACCTTGCCGCTGGCGATGATGCGGATCTTGTCGCGCAGGCCGCAGCCGACCAGCGCGCTGTGCACGAACGGTAGCGCTTCGTTGATGGTCAGGCCGAGCCGGTCGGAGAGCTCGACCGGCGCCGCGCCGGTGCCGCCTTCGGCGCCGTCCACGGTGATGAAGTCCGGTAGCGTGCCGGTTTCCAGCATCGCCTTGCAGATGCCCAGGAACTCGCTGCGCCGGCCGATGCACAGCTTGAAGCCCACCGGCTTGCCGTCGCACAGGGCGCGCAGGCGGGCGACGAAGGCGAGCAGGCCGCTCGGCGTGTCGAACTCGGGATGAGCCGCTGGCGAGAGGCAGTCCTGGCCCTCCGGTACCTCGCGGATGCGCGCGATCTCAGCGTTGACTTTGGCGCCGGGCAGCATGCCGCCGTGGCTGGGCTTGGCACCCTGGGAGAGCTTGATCTCGATCATCTTCACGTGTGGATCGGCGGCCTTGGTACGGAAATCCTCGTCGTCGAAGCGGCCGTCCTTGGTGCGGCAGCCGAAGTAGCCCGAGCCGATCTCCCAGATCACGTCGGCACCGTGCTCGAGGTGGTAGGGCGTGAGGCCACCTTCGCCGGTGTCCTGCGCGAAGCCGCCCATCGCCGCGCCCTTGTTCATCGCCAGCACGGCATGGCTGGACAGCGCGCCGAAGCTCATCGCCGAGATGTTCAGGCGCGAACTGTCGTAAGGCTGGCGGCACTGCGGGCCGCCCACGGTGATGCGCTCGGCGGTCTTCGGCACCTGCTTGACGGCGATCGAGTGCAGCGCGAAATCGAAGCCGGAGGCGAACACGTCGTACTCGGTACCGAACGGATGCGTGCCGCTGCTGCCGGCGCCGCGCGACTTGACCAGGTCGCGCTGCTGGCGGTTGAACGGGCGCCCGCTCTTGTCGTCCTCCAGGAAGTACTGGCGGATCTCCGGGCTGATGAACTCCATGATGTAGCGCAGGTGCCCGATGATCGGGTAGTTGCCCAGCACGTTGCGCGGCGAGGCGATGTCGTACAGGCCCAGCGCGACCAGCGGCAGGACGACCACCAAGGCCCAGGCAGCCATGGGATGGAACGGGACAAGGGCGGCGACGGCGAGGATGGCCAGGACGGACAGCGCGTAGAACAGTTGGCGCCACATGCGGCGGCTCCGGCAGGCGGTGCGTCGCGCAGGGGAGCCGACACGCCGCGTGGGTGGCCGCCCGGCATCGCCGCTCGTGGGAGCGGGAGCGGCGGGACGGAGCGGGCGAGGCGGCGTGCGCCGCGTCTCCCGGCAAGCCTGCACGCGGCAGCGTGGATTCGGCATGAAACGCCGCGCCGGCGAACCGGCGCGGCGTGCTGGGTCACTTCACGCCGTAAAGCTTCTCGACGTCGTTGCGCAGCTCGCGCTGGCTGTCCGGGCGGGCGTAGAACATATGGCCGCCGGGATACTCCTTCACCTGCACGCGGGTCGGATCGCCCATCGCCGGCATCTGGTCGACCACCAGTACCGAGGCCATGAACGGGCAGGACAGGTCGTCCCAGCCGTGCGCAATCAGCACGCGCAGGCCCGGATCGTTGGCCACCGATTCGCGCAGTTCGTTGACCGAGCCGCGGTTGGCGTCCTTGTCCTGGTGCCACAGGCGGTTCACCTGGTAGCTGAGCGCGTTGTAGCGGGCATCGACCTTCCAGCCCACGGTCTTGGTGACGAAGTTGACCATCGCGGTGGTGGTCGGCGCGATGATGCCGTTGAGGATCGGGTCGCCGGTTTCCTGCTGCGGCGCGGTCGGGAACGGATCCCAGGCGGTGACGTTGGAGTCGTAGCGGCTGCCCAGCTTGCCCTCGGCGCGGTAGATCTCGCGCAGGTAGGCCTGGGTTTCGATGCGGCCGCCCGAGCGCTTGACGAACAGCGGGTCCAGACCGGTCAGTTCGGTCACCTTCTTGATCATCGCGTCGGTGGCGGCCGGGTTGCTGCGGCCCTGCATCAGCGTGGTGGCGTAGGTGCTGCGGGTGTAGTCGATGATCGGCGCCATCGCCCCGGCGGTGAGCTTGTGCTCGCGCTCAAGGTTGGCGGCGGCGATCGACGGCAGGGTAAGCATCCACGGCAGCGGCGAGACATTCTCGTCGTCGTCGGCGGCCGGGTCGAGGTACGGCGACACCAGCACCAGGCCGTTCATGGCCACGCCGAGCTGGGTCTGCAGGTAGTCGGTCATGCGCGGGCCGCGGAAGCCGCCGTAGCTCTCGCCGACCAGGTACTTGCGCGAGTCCATGCGGCCGTTCTTCACCAACCAGTCGTAGACGATGCGCGATAGGTACTTGATGTCGCTGTCGGTGCTGTAGAACAGCTCGGTGGCCTTCTTGTCGTCGACCAGTGCGCGGCTGAAGCCGGTGCCGACCGGATCGATGAAGACCAGGTCGGTGAAGCCCAGCCAGGTGCCAGGGTTGTCGTGCAGGGTGGCCGGATCGGATGGGTTGGCGCCTTCGACGCCGAAATTCACCCGCTTCGGACCGATCGCGCCGAAATTGAGGTAGACCGAGGAGGCACCCGGGCCGCCGTTGACGGCGAACGTCACCGGGCGATCCTTGCCGGGCATGGTGTAGGCGGTGAACACCACTTCGCCGGTGACCTCGCCCTGCTCGTTGCGCACCGGCAGCGAGCCGACGGTAACGGTGTACTTCAGGGTGCGGCCATCGACCTGCGCGGTCTGCGTGACGTGCGCGTCGGCCGGCAGCGGCGGCAGGTGGAAGTCTTTGTCAGCTGCCGCCGCGGCGTCGGGCTTGGCCGGCTGATCGGCAGCGATGGCGAGTGCAGGCGCGCTTACGGACAGGGCGGCGAGCAGGGCGCAGAAGAGAACATGGCGCACGGCGGAGTCCTTGCGGGGAAAGCCTCCGACCGTAGCGGCCCGGCTGTCGCGGCAACCGTGCAAGAAGTCATGGCCCCGGCCGGTTCGACCGGGGCCGGCTCGATCACTTGATGCTGACCAGCTCCACGTCGAACACCAGCGCGGCATTCGGCGGAATCACGCCGCCGGCACCGCGGCTGCCGTAGCCCATCGACGAGGGAAGCAGCAGCGTACGCTTGCCGCCCACATGCATGCCGGCGACGCCCTGGTCCCAGCCCTTGATCACCTGGCCGGCGCCGAGCGGAAAGACGAAGGTGCTGCCGTGGTCCTGCGAGGCGTCGAACTTCTTGCCGTGGTGATCGGGGGCCTTCGGGTCGTACAGCCAGCCGGTGTAGTTCACTTCCACCGTGTCGCCGGCCTTGGCCACGGGACCGGTGCCTACTACGGTGTCGATGCTCTGCATCGCGGGAATGTCGGCGGCGGGCGCGGCGTGCTGCGACGAGCAGGCGGCGACGAGCAGGAGCGGGAGCAGGCAGAGCAGTCGGCGCATGGTTTCTCTCGGGAAAGGAGACGGGCCGGCATTGTAGCCGGCCCGTCGTACGCCCCCGCGCACGTCAAAGCGGATAGCTCACCGAGACGGCGAGCGAGTTGTTCCAGTAGCCGCTGCCGCCACCGCTGACCGAGGCAGCCGAGCTGCGCATCAGGTGCAGCTGCAGCCTGCCGTTGTGCGGCAGGCGGCCTTCCAGCGACACGTCCAGCGTGTAGATGCCGACCGAGTTGCCGTCGGTGGTCTGGCGGCCGCCGTCGGCGGTCGCGCGCAGCCGCCACTTCGGCGACAGGCTCATCACGCCGATCAACCCGGCGGTGACGGCACGGTAGTGCTGCGGGTTGAAGTAGATGCCTCCGCCCGGCTGGCTGCTGTGGAATACCCGCACGCCGAACTGGCCTCCCAGGGCGGCCGGCGTGCCGGTGATGTCGAACGGGCTGAGCACCAGCCGGGCGGCCGCACCGTCGCGACGGTTGCCATCGGTGAACTGCTGCTGGAACACCGTCGGCAGCAGGTACAGGTGATCGCCCGGACGAAGCGTAGCGCCGACGCTGTAGGTGGCGTAGGCGATGCGATGGGCGATCGCCGCATCGGTGAGCAGGGGTGCGCGCTCTGCGCCGGCGGAAAGAGCGAAGTCGTCGCCTGGCTGCACGGTCCAGTGGCCGGCACCCTGCAGGTATTGCCAGCCGCCGGTCTGGCCGAGACCCAGGCGCAGGTCGGCGCTCTGCATGTCGCCGATGCGCCACTGGCCGACAGCGGAGACATCCTGCAGTCGGCGGGAGTTGCCCGGGTTGCTGACGCGCACGGTATCGGCGGCCACGCCGTAGCGCTGGGCGAGGGCGTCGTCGCCACGCAGCGGCGAGAACGCACTGGCGCCGACGCGCCACACGTCCAGGCCTTCGCTGTCGTGGCTGTAGCTGGTGTTTCCCTCGAGCTGGGGAGCGGTGGCGTAGCGCATGTCGTCGGCGAGCAGGCCGAACCGGGTGCCGAGGTAGCCGCTATCGGTCGGTGCGCGCGTGGCGGACAGCGCCGGCAGGGCGCGGTCCTGCCAGCCGAGCGCCTGGGCCGCACGCATCAGCTCGAGCGTGCTGCGCGGGTCGCCGGTGGTGTCGTCGTGCAGCAGCTTCCAGGCCTCGCGCGAGCGGTCTCCGGCATTCAGCGCCTGGGCCAGGCCGGTACGTGCCATATGGCGCTCGCCCGGGTTCGAGGCGAGGGTCAGCGCACGGCGGAACGTCGCCTCGGCATCCGGCACCTGGCCGAGCCAGAGCTCGGCGCGTCCGAGCCCGATGGCAGCGGCGTAGGCATTGCCCGGCTGCTCCGACTGCGCCAGTGCCCGGGCGAACAGGCTGCGGGCACGGGCCGGATCGTTCGACTCCAGCGCGTGGCGGCCATCGCGGATCGCCTGCGCGACGTCGGTGGCCTGGGCGTGTATCGCCGGTGCGAGAGCCAGCGCGACCAGCGCGGGAAGCACCGGCCTCACTTGGTGCCCCAGTGCTTGCGCAGGTTGAGCATTTCCGAGAGATAGCCGAGCACGCAGCCCGGCTGCAGCACGACGCCGTAGAACAGCGCATAGACGATGAAGCCCAGCGGGTTGCGGCGTACGTGCAGGCCCTGGGCGCGGAACATGTGCGACTGGATGTAGTACATCAGGTAATTCACGACGCCGGCCATCGGCAGCACCAGCAGGGTCATCGGTCCGGCGATCCAGTAGACGCCGAACAGCGCCAGCACGATGCCGGGGATGAAGAACAGGGTGTAGGCCACGTCCATGTAGGGGAACAGCAGGTTCCACCATACGAAGACCGTGCTCATGCGTGGCTTGAACAGCAGGCTGCCGTGGCTCTTGAACGCCTCGATCAGCCCACGCGACCAGCGCTGCCGCTGGCGGATGAACTGGCGGAAGGTCGTCGGCGCGTTGGTGAAGGTGATCGCATCCTCGCAGTAGCCCACCCGATGACCGGCCTTCAGGATGGCCCAGGTCAGCACGATGTCCTCGCCGACGCACTCGGGCCAGCCCCCGATATCGCGCAGCACGTCGGTGCGGTACAGCGAGAACGCACCCTGTGCCACCAGCGTGCCCTGGAACAGGCTCTGCAGGCGCTTGATCGACGCGATGCCGTGGAAATAGTCCCACTCCTGGATGCGCGTCACCAGGTTGTGGCGGGAGTTGCGCACGAGCACCGAGCCGGCCACCGCCGCGGTGCTCGGCGGATCGCTGAGGAAGCGCCCGACCAGTTGGCGCAGTGCGCCCTTGTAGAGGTAGGAGTCGCCGTCCAGGGTGATGGTGAGCGGATGGGCGGCGATCTTCAGGCCCTGGTTGAGCGCGTTGGCCTTGCCGCCGTTCTTTTCCAGGTCGAGCACGGTCAGCCACGGATACGTGACCGAGGCCAGCTTGATCAGGGTGCCGTCGGTCGAGCCGTCGTTGATCACCACCACCTGCAACGGGCCCGGATAGTCCTGGCGGGCCAGCGACTGGATGGTGGAGAGGATGGATGCCTCTTCGTTGTACGCGGCGACCAGTACGGTGATGCCCGGGAACGGGCCCTGCCATGCGCGTGCCGGTCGGCGGTCGAGCATGAGGCCGATCACCAGGAAGGCGTTCATGAACCCGGGCAGGATCGCCACGCCCCAGATCACCAGATGGGCACCGAGCGGTCCGATGATCCTGCCAAGGTCGCGAATCCACGGCGTCGCCATGTGCAGGGAGAAGCCGGCCCAGGCGAACGAGGCCAGCAGGGTCAGCGCGAATTTCAGCCGAACCGGCACGTAGTATCGGCGGGCCTGGTGCCCGACCACGGTCACCACCGGCGGAGGCGGGCTGAGCGCGAGGCGCTCCCCGTGCGGGGGGCTTGCCGTGAGGATGGGGGCGAGAGGCGTCATGACGTGGCTCGTTTCGGAGTGCCGGTGCCCGGCACGGTCATCCTGCGGATGGCCATGAGGCGCTGGCTTGGCATTCGGGTGGGGGAATAGGGCTTCCTGAGGCTCAGAAAGCAGAAGTCGTGCCATGCGTCACGATCGGGTCACGCGAAGCACGCGCGATTCAGGCCGCCGACCGCCGCCGAGCGGCGGCTTGCGGCAGCGAACCGTGTCCCGCAAGAGTTTGCAGGCGGCGGCTGAGGCTGAATGGCCGGGGCGGCCGGAGCGTCGGGCGCGCCGCTCGAGCCGTCCGCGCCGGGTGTGCCGCCGTGACGCCGGCGAGCATCCGGCGGCAGAAAGTGACCCGGCGTGCTCGTGCGCTCAGCCTGCCTCGATGGCGGGCTGGCCCTCCGGTGCGCCGCGCGCCAGCACGTCCGGTAGCGGCTGTCCCTGCTCGACGAAGCCCAGCGCCACCGAGTTCAGGCAGTGACGGTGCCCGGTGGGCGGCGGACCGTCGGGAAACACATGGCCCAGGTGGCTGCCGCAGCGGGCGCAGACCTCTTCGGTGCGCACCATGCCGTAGCTGGTATCGCGGATGTAATGCAGATGGGCATCGTCGTAGGGCGCGAAGAAGCTCGGCCAGCCGGTGCCCGAATCGAACTTGGCGCTGGAGCGGAACAGCGGCAGGCCGCAGAAGCGGCAGGTGTAGACGCCGTCCTTCTTGTTGTCCAGGAATACGCCGCAGAACGCCGCCTCGGTGCCGTGCTGGAGCAGCACCCGGCGCTCGTCCGGGGTGAGACCGGCGGTGATGGCCTGGCGCTGGGCGTCGGTAGGCGGGGTTAGATCGAAGCGGGACATGGCGGCTCCAGCGGGTGACGGTAGTGGCGAGGTGGGGTGTGAGACTGGGTTGTCCAAGCTTTTTCGGGTGCAAGCGGGGAACGGGAAGTCACTGGATTCCAGCGTCCGCTGGAATCCAGTGACTTCATCGCGTTTCGGCACCCCACCACGCCTGCTCACTCCAACGCCCGCAACTGCCCCTGCACCTCGTTGATCGCGTTTCGGATGCGCTGGCTGAACACCGAATCCTCGTGGTGGATCAGCACCAGCCGTGCGGTGGCGCGGGTCATCGCCACATAGAGCAGGCGCGCTTCCTCGGCTTCGTCCTTGCCGGGCTTGGGCAGCGAGCCGAGCCCCGGGATGAATACCACCGGGAACTCCAGGCCCTTGCTCGAGTGCATGGTGACCAGTTTCACCGCGTCCTCGACCAGGAACAGCGCGCGCTTGCCGTCGCCTTCGGCCAGCCGGCTGGCGATGCCCTCGCGCTTCAGCGCTTCATGCAGCTTCTCGCCTTCCCACTGGTTGCGGAAGATCACCGCCATGTCTGACAGCGGCCGGCCGTGTGCGACCTCGTCGCGCAGGCACTGGATCAGCACGGTGAGCTGATCGCCGGCGGTATCGGTGCGGATAAGCTCCGGTACCGGGCCGCGGCGACCGGCGCTTTGCGGAGCGATCAGCGGCACGCCGTCGTCCTCGCCGATCCGTTCGATCAGCAGGTCGCTGGCGAAGCCGCGCGCCACCGAGAGGATCTCCAGCGTGTTGCGGTAGTTGAGCTTGAGGATGGTGGTGCGGCCCTGCGCCTGGACGCCCAGCTCCTTCCAGGTGAACTTGCGGCGGTCGGTGCGGCCGTAGATGTTCTGGGCGTCGTCGTACAGCACCAGCAGCGAATTGGTGCTGGGATCGACCATCTGCACGATCAACTTGTACCAGTCCGGTTCGAAGTCGTGGCCCTCGTCGACCAGCACGGCGCCGTACTGGAAGCGCGGGATCTGGCCGCGGTCGACCCCGGCGATGACCCGCTCGACCATCTCGGCGAAGAAGTCGCCGGTGCTCTTGCCGTCCTTCGACGGCAGGTCGACGTGGTAGGCGGTCAGCATCTGCCGGCACCAGCGGTGGAAGTTGTAGACCTGCACCTTGTCCGACAGGCCACGCTCGCCGACCAACTGGTCGAGCCGCGCCGCCAGCGTCTTGTTGTAGCAGAGCACCAGGATCGGCTTGGCCATCGACCGGGCCAGTTGCAGCGCGCGGAAGCCGAGGATCATCGTCTTGCCCGAACCTGCCACGCCGTGGATCAGGCGGTGGCCGTCGCCCAGCGAGCGAGCGAGCTGCTCCTGCTGGGCGTCCATCACCTTGACCAGCTCGGGGATCTCGATGGCCTTGCCCGGTTCGTCGGTACCCGGCGGAAACAGGCCGAACTGGCCGGCGCCGGGATCGACGCGCAGTTCCGGGAACAGGTGCCAGCGCACGCGGTCGAGCTGGGGCAGCGTGAGTGCCACCGGGAACACCTGCGGGAACATCGCCCACAGTCGCTCCTGGAACGCTTCGGCCTCCACCGATTCGTAGATCTCGTCGCGGCAGATCACCAGGTGCGCGGGCAGCACCGCGTCCAGTCCGCCTTCGTCGAACTGCTTGCGGCTGATGTTGGCCAGTACCACGCCCCAGCCCCAGGGCATCACCAGCTTGCCGGCATGGCGGTGGCCGGGTGGGAAGTGCAGGGCAGGGTCCTTCTGCAGCGTCACGCCGATCTCCAGCGCGTACGCGCGTGCCTGCAGCAGTGGGTTGTTTTCCTTCGCCATGCCGCGATCGGTGACCAGGGTGAACTGGGTGCTGTCGGCCTGCTGGATGGTCTCGGCCCTCCAGTCCTTGACCTCCAGCACCAGCAGGCCGCGGCGCGGATGCACGACGACGAAGTCGGGATGACGCTGCTTGGGGCCGACCGGGACGTCGTACCAGACCAGATAGTCGTCCTCGAGCTTCTGCTCGAGGCGCTCTGAAACGCGCTTCTCGCCGCTGGTCATCCGCGGCAGGCAGCTGTTGCGGGAAGGAATGAGCGTGGCCATCCGGTGTCCGGTGAGTGTCCCCGCGGCGAAAGTAGCCAATCCCGGCGGTCTGTCAAAGCCCCGGTGCGGTGGGTAGGCATGCGGTCGCCGTTCACGGGGTGGGGGTCCGGCGAGTACTATCCCGCCGTCCGGCTGCGACGGCACGCGCGGCAGACAGGGGCAGGGAGAGGGGATGCCGGTTCAAGTCGAAACACTGTCGCTGCTCAATGCCGTGCAGGCCCTGGCTCTGGGTCTGATGCTCTGGCTTGGGACCCACAGCGGCAACGACCGCGCGCTGGCGGCGATCCGGCTGCGTGCGCTCGCGCTGGCGGTGGAGGCTTCCGGCTACGCCCTGCTGGCGCTGCAGGCGTTCATTTCGCCGGCTGCGCTGCTGCTGGGCGGGAACGCCCTGAACCTGCTCGCCCAGGGCATGGTGGTGGTCGCCATCCGGCAGTTGCTGGGCGAGCCCCTGCGGCTGAAGACAGCGACGGCGATCGGGGTCCTTGGCTGGGTCGGGGTCTCGTGGCTGGGCGTGGTCTATCCCGATTACCGGTTGCGCGTGCTGTGGGGATCGTGCGCGATCCTTGGCAACGTGCTGCTCAACGTCGAGGCACTGCGCGGCGGTTGCCGGGATCGCGACACCCGCGCCCGCTGCGTGCTGCTGTGGGTCTACCTGCTGGAGCTGGCGCTGCTGCTATGGCGCAACGGCTCGCTCTGGCTGGGCACCAATCCGCCCGACCAGGTGGCCACCCCGTCGCCGGTGAACGTGTTCTACGTGCTGCTCTCGGGGATGCAGCCGCTGTTCGCCAGCATCGGCTTCCTGTTGCTCTACAACGAAATCCTGCGCCGCGAGCTGCATGATCTTGCGCGGATCGATCCGCTGACGGGGGTGGCCAACCGTCGTGCAATGGGCGAGGCGTCAGACCGCATGCTGGCCGAGGCCAGAGGGTGGCGCGGCTCGGTGGGCGTGCTGCTGCTGGACGCCGACCACTTCAAGCATATCAACGACCGTTTCGGCCACGACGGCGGTGACAAAGTGCTGCAGGCCCTCGTCGGCCACATCCAGAGCATGCTGCGCAGCGGAGACATCGTCGGCCGGGTCGGCGGCGAGGAGTTCCTGGTGCTGTCGCCTGGCGTCGACGAAGAGGGCTTGACCGCCCTCGCCGAGCGGATCCGCTCGACGGTGGAAAACTCCCCGCTGGTGATCAATGACGAATCGGTTCGCCTGACCGTGTCGATCGGCACCGCCGTGGCGGGGCCGGGAGGCTGGGACATGACTGTACTGCGCAGGCGTGCCGATGCTGCGCTGTATGCCGCCAAGCGGGCGGGGCGCAACCGCGTGATGTCCGGCGACGCACTCGCCTGAGCCGGGCCCGGCCCGGTCACCAGCGGTGCAGGCTCCGCGGGTCGCGCCCGACCCGGTGGCATGCGCGGGCCGCGATCCCCTCGGTCAGGGCCAGCCGGAATACCGGTGCCATCGACCACAGCGCATGCGCCGCCATCCGTGCCCTGGCACGTTGTGCCGGCGTGCGCCGAAGCATCCGGATCGCCCATTCGGGCAGCAGCGCGGCACCGGCGTGCAGGAACACGTCGCGCGACAGCGAAGCGACCGGTACCGGCAGGAGCACCCGGCCGAGGATGTCCAGCACGGTTCGGCTGCGGTCGGTGTAGGCGAGGGAGGTCCGTAGCTTCCGGAAGTAGGCGTCCACCTCGGTCTCGCTGCGCGGCACGTCCCGTGCGCCAAGCGCCTCGGCGACCCGGCGCGATTCGTCGAAGTAGCGGTCGGCCGCACCGGACGGCAGGTCGATGTGGCTGTAGCGCCGGTAACCCTGCAGGAAACTGTAGGCTTCGGTGACATGGACCCAGGTGAGCAGGGCCGGGTCATTGGCGTCGTAGGGACGGCCGTCCTCGGTGGTGCCGTGGACCCGGTCGTGGATGCCGCGCACGCGCTCGATCAGCGCTTGCGCCGCGGCACGCGGTGCATAGGTGGTGCCGCCGACAAAGGTGGTGGTGCGACGCAACCGGCCGAGCAGGTCCTCGCGGAAATTCGAGTGGTCCCACACCCCGGCCAGTGCCAGCGGGTGCAGCGTCTGCAGCATCAGCGCGGCAAGGCCGCCGGCGAGCATGCCGGGAAAGTCGGCGTGGATGCGCCAGGTCGCGCCGTCCGGATCGAACAGACCGGGGTCGCCAGGCGGGGCATCGTAGTCGACCGTGCCGCCGCCATCGCGCGGGAAGGCGCCCGCTACCCAGCGGCGAATTGCCACCTGGGCCGGTCGCGTGACGAGGTGCAGGGCGGTCGGCATGGGGCGCATTTTAACCGTGTCGCCCGGGTCGACCGGCGCTCGCGGCAATCCGTATCGGCCGGCGCTCTACCGACGGGCGGTGCTTATGCCATTTCCGACGTTTGCATCGGTCTTCTGTTGTGGTATCCCTACCGGCATGACGATCCGCACCGCCCGCTGGTTTGCCTGGTTTTATGGCTATCCGAAGCCAACGGCGGAGCCAGGCGCGCGATCGTAAGCAACACCCCGATCAAACCGAATCCTGAAAGCCGCCAGCCCAGACCTGGCGGCTTTTTTCATGGCCGCCCGGAACCCCGACACGAGGACCCGCACCATGAGCACCGTGACCGACGACCTGCGCATCCGCGAACTGAAGCGCCTGTCCACTCCCGCCGAAGTGATCGGTGATTGCGCCGATCCTGAGGCTGCCCATCGCACCGTCGCCCGCAGCCGCGAGCGCCTGCACGCGATCCTGCAGGGGCGCGACGACCGCCTTGCCGTGGTGATCGGGCCGTGCTCGATCCACGACACCCGGGCGGCCATCGAGTATGCGCAGCGGCTGGCGGTCGAGCGCGAGAAGTACGCCGACGCGCTGGAGATTGTGATGCGCGTGTACTTCGAGAAGCCGCGCACCACGGTCGGCTGGAAGGGTCTTATCAACGACCCTGATCTGGACGGCAGCTTCCGCATCGATCGCGGCCTGCGCCTGGCACGCGGCCTGCTGATCGGCATCAACGAGCTGGGCGTGCCGGCCGGCAGCGAGTTCCTCGACATGATCACCCCGCAGTACACCGCCGACCTGGTGAGCTGGGGCGCGATCGGCGCACGCACCACCGAAAGCCAGGTGCACCGCGAGCTCGCCTCGGGACTCTCCTGCCCGGTGGGCTTCAAGAACGGCACCGACGGCAACGTGAAGATCGCGGTGGATGCGGTGATGGCCGCGTCGCAGCCGCATCATTTCCTGGCGGTGACCAAGGACGGCCGCACTGCCATCGCCACCACGGCCGGCAATGGCGATTGCCACGTGATCCTGCGTGGCGGCAGCGCACCGAACTACGACGCCGCCAGCGTCGAGGCGGCCTGCGCGGCGATCGGCAAGGCCGGCCTGGCGCCGCGGCTGATGATCGATGCCAGCCACGCCAACAGCAGCAAGAAGCCGGAAAACCAGCCGGCAGTGGTGGCGGACATCGCCGGCCAGATCGCCGCGGGCGAGTCGCGCATCATCGGGGTAATGGTCGAGAGCCATCTGGTCGGTGGCCGGCAGGATCTGGTACCTGGCCAGGCGCTGACCTATGGCCAGAGCATCACCGACGGCTGCATCGACTGGGGAGCGTCGGTGGCGGTGCTGGCGCGCCTGGCCGATGCGGTGCGGGTACGCCGGAAGACCGCGCGGCAGGTGGCCTGACGGCCGACCGACTCAGCCCTCCAGCGCTGCGTCCAGCGTGATGTCCGCCCTGAGCACCTTGGACACCGGGCAGGCTGCCTTGGTCGCCTCGGCGACGCGGGCGAAAGTAGCCGCATCGGCACCGGGTACCCGGGCGCGGCACATGAGGTGGACTGCGGCGATGGCGAAGCCATCGCCGTCCCTGGACAGGGTGACCATGGCACGGGTGTCGATGCTGTCGGCGGTGAGCCCTGCCTCGCCCAGACCCAGTGAGAGCGCCATGCAAAAGCACGCCGCGTGGGCCGCGCCGATGAGTTCCTCCGGGTTGGTGCCGGGGCCGTCCTGGAAACGTGAGGCGAACCCGTAGGGCGCGTCGCGCAGCGCGCCGGTTTCGTTGAAATGCTGCCGCTGCCGCTGCGCAGGTCGCCCGACCAGTGGGCGGATGCGGATCTCTTCATGTCACGGCCCTCCGGATCATGGGCGCAATATGTTGCGCCTTGGATCATCGACGAAATGTGCAGGCGAACGGTCGTATGCTTCGCCGGTCATCGATCCGGAATCGCCATGTCCGCCCAGTTCGCCGTCAAGCACGATGAGGATGCCCGCGTGTTCGAAGTTCACCAGGGAGGACATCGCGGCATCCTCACCTACGTGCTCACACCGCGGGATGGGGGCGCTGTCATGACCATCGACCACACCGGCGTGCCGGTGCCGGCAAGGGGACAGGGGATGGCGGCGGCGCTGGTCGCTGCTGCGTTCGATACGGCGCGGCTGCGCGGCTGGCGCGTGCACCCATCCTGCTCGTACGCCGCGGCCTGGGCCGATCGCCACCCACAGGTGCATGCGCTGCTCGCGTGAACTGGGACCGTCATTCAAAGCCACTACGCATGCGCGAATCCCACGACTCCCACATCCATCCGGTGTCCAGACGCTGGCGTCCGCTGCGCTCGTTGTGGGTCCGCCCGCGCCTGAGCGCCGCCTTCGCGGTCTTCGTACTGGTGTCTGGGGCGCTGCTGCTGGGTGGGATGGCCCTGCCGCCGGCCTTGCTGCTCGGCTTCGATATCGGCGCGCTGGTGTTCCTGGGCGGCATGCTGCTGATGTTCAACCGCGCCACGATCCAGGGCATGCGCCACCAGGCCAGGCGGCAGGACGCCGGTCGCTGGGGCATCCTGTGGAGCGCGATCGCGGTGACCGCGATAGTGATGGTGGCGCTGGGGACGGAACTGCACGCGGCCAAGACCGGCGGCTGGCTGGCGCTGGCGGTGGCAGGCAGCTGCATCGTGCTGGCCTGGCTGTTCATCAACGTGATGTTCGCGCTGCACTATGCGCACGGTTTCTATGGCGATTACGGCAGCCAGCACCAGGGGCTGGAGTTTCCCGGCAAGGAAGAACCGGACTACTGGGACTTCGCCTACTTCTCCATCGTGATCGGCATGACGTTCCAGGTATCGGATGTGCAGATCACCGGTCGTGCGTTGCGGCGGATGGTGTTGCTGCACAGCGTGATCGCGTTCTTCTTCAATGTCTTCATCATCGCGGTCACGGTGAACATCGTGGCCGGACAGGCATAACGGAGGCCCCATGATCGGCATCACGGGTACGGACGGAACCGGCTACCGCCTGCTGCCACCGAAGGCTTCGGCGGTGCGTGGGGGGCGGCTGCGGGTGATTCCGTACGGTAGTCAGCGCACCGTGCGGCGCTGGATGATCTTCAATGCCGTGCTGCTGGCGATGGTGTGCGCGCTGCCGATCAGCGAGCGCCTGGGGTTTCATGGCGCCTGGCGCCGGGAGTTCTACCAGTTCGCGCTGGTCGTGGTGCTGGTCGAGTGTCTGCTGCGTCTGCCGGCGTTGTTCTCGCGACGCACGATCCGCATCGACGGGCCATTGCGGTTCGCACCGGTACGCCAGTACGAGTGGGTTGGCTGGTCGATGCTGGGCAGCGCATTGGTGGTCACCATGGTGCAGGCCAGGCCGCTACTGCCGGCGGCCTGGTGGAACGCGCTGCTGCTGCTGGTCCTGCTGGCCAACCTCGGGCTGGCGATGTCGCCGCGGTGCAGCCGCTGGCTGCTGCGTCGCCGCGGCGAGGCGGCCTGATCCGGGGCGGGTGCGGCCGGCTCAGTCGCGGAAGTTGTCGAACTGCAGCGGCACGCCGACGTCGGTCTGCCGCAGCAGGGCGATGGCGGTCTGCAGGTCGTCGCGCTTCTTGCCGGTGACGCGCAGCTTCTCGCCGTTGATCTGCGCCTCGACCTTGATCTTGGCCGCCTTGATGGCGGCGATCAGCTTCTTGGCGGCCGCCTGCTCGATACCTTGCTTCACGGTGATTTTCTGCCGCGAACCGGCGAGGTTGGTCTCCGGGTCGGCGGTTTCCAGCGCGCGCAGGTCGATCTTGCGGGTGGCCAGGCGGGTGGTGAGGATGTCGCGCATCTGCTTGAGCTGGAATTCGCTGGCACCGGTGGCGGTGATCACGAAATCCTCCAGCTCGAACTTTGCGTTCGTGCCCTTGAAATCGAAGCGCGTGGTGAGTTCGCGGTTGGCCTGGTCCACGGCATTGGTGAGTTCGTGCTTGTCGACTTCGGAGACCACGTCGAAGGAGGGCATGGCGACATCTCGGGCGGCGGGAAAGGGGCAAGTGTAAGCCAGCCGCGCGTGGGATAATCCGCGGCCATCTCCTTCTGCCCGTCGTTCCGGCGCAAGCCGGAATCCAGTGCCTGCATGCCCATACCCATGAGTCCGTCGCCCACCCTGCCGTCCATGCATCCGGGCCTTCGCGCATGAAGGTCGACGTGCTGGTGATCGGCGCGGGCGCAGCCGGGCTGATGTGTGCGATCACCGCCGGTCAGCGCGGCAAGCGCGTGCGGGTGGTCGACCATGCCAACAAGGCGGGCAAGAAGATCCTGATGTCCGGTGGTGGGCGCTGCAACTTCACCAACCTGGGCACGACGCCGGCCAACTTCCTCTCCGCCAACCCGCATTTCGCCAAGTCCGCGCTGGCGCGCTACACGCCGTGGGATTTCATCGCGCTGGTGGAGAAGCACGGCATCCGCTACCACGAGAAGGAGCTCGGCCAGCTGTTCTGCGACGAGTCGTCCAAGCTGATCGTGCGCATGCTGCTCGACGAGTGTGCAGCGGCCGGCGTGGAGGTACGGACCAGTTGCGCGGTGAGCCAGGTGGCGAAGTCGGAAGGGGGTTTTCTCGTCCAGACGGCCGAAGGGTCGGTGCAGGCGACCTCGCTGGTGGTCGCCACCGGCGGCCTGTCGATTCCCAGCCTGGGCGCGACCGGCTTCGGCTACGAGCTGGCGCGCCAGTTCGGGCACGCGGTGTTGCCGCTGCGGGCCGGACTGGTGCCGCTGACCTTGAGCGGCAAGCACCAGGAGCGCTACCAGGACCTCGCCGGCGTGGCGTTGCCGGTGAGTGAGGCGCGGGTGGGCAAGCGCAGCTTCCGCGCCGGCCTGCTGTTCACCCACCGCGGCGTGAGCGGACCGGCGATCCTGCAGATTTCAAGCTACTGGCAACCCGGCGACGACCTGCGGCTGGACCTGTCGCCCGAGATCGACATCGGCGACTGGCTGGTGGCGCAGCGCGGCGAGCGTCCGGCGGCGGAACTGAAGAACGTGCTGGGCGACCTGCTGCCCAAGCGTTTGGCGCAGCGGCTGTGCGAACTGTGGTTCCCGAGCAAGCCGATGCGCCAGTACCGCGAGGCGGAGCTGACCGATATCGGTCGCCAGTTGCACGATTGGCCCATGGTGGCCAGTGGCACTGAGGGCTACCGCACTGCCGAGGTCACCCTGGGCGGCGTCGACACGAACGAACTCTCGTCGTCGACGATGGCATCGAAACGGGTGCCCGGCCTGTATTTCATCGGCGAGGTGGTGGATGTCACCGGCTGGCTCGGTGGCTACAACTTCCAGTGGGCCTGGGCATCCGGCCATGCGGCCGGCAAAGTGGCCGGCTGAGAAACGCGGCGCTCCCCGGGGCGGCGCTTCCTTCGCGAACCGGCTTCGCGTCCACTGAACACCGGCGGTGGTCTCATTCCATCTTTTCTGCATTCGCCTCGGAGCACATCGCATGAAAGTCGGATTCATCGGACTGGGGGCCATGGGCAGCGCCATGGCAAGCAACCTTGTCGCAGCCGGTCATGCCGTCACGGTCTGGAACCGTTCGGAGGCAGCCGCCGAGCCGCTGCTGGCGCTGGGCGCGAAGCTGGCCAGGACACCCGACCGCGCCGTGCTGGGCGACGCCGTGTGCTCGATGTTGGCCAACGACCAGGCGGTGCGTGCGGTGTTCCTGGACAGCGGCCTGCTCGATGCGATGGACCCGGGCACGGTGCACGTCAACCACGCCACCATCTCGGTGGCATTGGCGCAGGAGCTGACAGAGGCGCATGCCTCCCGCGGAATCGACTACGTGGCCGCGCCGGTGTTCGGTCGCCCGGATGCTGCCGCGGCCGCGAAGCTCAACATCGTGGCCGCCGGCAAGCAGGTCGCCATCGACAAGGTACGCCCGCTGCTCGATGCGATGGGTACGAAGGTCTGGTCGATGGGCGAGGAGCCGGTGCGGGCCAACGTGGTGAAGATCGCCGGCAACTTCATGCTTGCCTCGGCGATCGAGACCATGGCCGAGGCCTCCACGCTGGCCCATGCCTACGGTGTGGGTACTGCGGACTTCCTCGAGGTGATGACCTCCACGCTGTTTGCCGCGCCGGCCTACCAGGGCTACGGCAAGCTGATTGCCGAGCGGCGCTTCAGTCCGGCCGGCTTCGCCATGCCGCTCGGCTTGAAGGATGTGGGGTTGGCGCTGAGTGCGGGCGAGGGCAGGCGGGTGCCGCTGCCGTTTGCCGGCGTCCTGCGTGACGGTTTCCTCGACGCGCTGGCCCATGGCGGCGCGGAGCTGGATTGGTCGGCACTGGCGCTGGTCGCCGCGCGCCGCGCTGGTCTGGACGGAGGCGGGGGCGCCTGAACGACGCCAACGCACAGGAGCCCGCTCGCGGGCGATGCTTTTCTTTAGGTCTAGATCAGGAGCAACAGCATCGCCCGCGAGCGGGCTCCTACCGGGCGGTCGCTCAGCGCGAGGAGCGACGATTGAGCCAGATGTCTAGCTGGTTGGCGAACGCCTGGCGGTCGCGCGGATGGAAGGGGGGCGGTCCGCCGGTGTCCACTCCGGCGCCGCGCAACTCATCCATGAAGTTCCGCATCGACAGTTGCTGCGCGATGGTGTCGGCGGTGTACAGCACGCCGCGCGGGTTCACCGCCAGCGCGCCCTTGGCGATCACCTGCGACGCCAGCGGGATGTCCTGGGTCACCACCAGGTCGCCGGCGGTGACGCGCGCTGCGATCTCGTTGTCCGCCACGTCGAAACCACCCGCGACCTGCAGGCTGCGCACGAAGCGCGACGGCGGCGTGCGCAGGGCCTGGTTGGCGACCAGGGTGACCTGCACCTGCGCGCGCTCGGCGGCGCGGAACAGGATCTCCTTGACCGGGACCGGGCAGGCGTCGGCATCGACCCAGATCTGCGGCGTGCTCATGCGTTCGCATCCCACTGCAGGCTGCCGTCCACGACCGTATTGGTGCGGCCACCGACCCACACCGCGCCGTCGTCATCGAAGCGTACGACCAATCGTGCGTCATAGCCGATCTCGCGGCCCTGGCTGACTGAATAGCCGCCGGCCAGCCGACCGCCCGGTTCGGCCCGCGCCAGATAGGCGGCGAGCAGGCCATTGGCCGCCCCGGAGGCGGGATCCTCGGCGATGCCAGCGCCGGACGCCAGGGCGCGCACTACCAGCTGGTGGTCGGCCGCCACGCTGCGCGCGAAAGCGCAGATCCCCATGCTGGCGGTGGCCTTGCCCAGGGCGCCGATCGCCGCGTGGTCGGGCTGCCATTGCCGCAAGGCGGTCTCGTCGGCGCATTCGACCACCCACCAGCGGCGCCCGCCGTCGATGAGGGCGGGCACCAGTGTGCCGGTCATCACGCCAGACAGGGCGGGGCGTAGCAGCGGATGGGCATCGACGCCGGTGTCGAGCACCGTGGCGGCCGGTGAGCGCAGCAGCAACTGGCGGGACTCGCCGTCACCCTCGACCCGTATCGGCAGCACCCCGGCGCGGCATTCCTGCCACAGCAGTCCGTCATGCGGTTCGACCAGGCCGCAGGCCAGCGCCGCATGGGCACTGCCGACGCTCGGGTGGCCGGCGAAGTCGATTTCCCTGAGCGGCGTGAACATGCGCACGCGATAGCTGGCTTGCGGGTCGGTCGGCGGCAGCAGGAACGTGGTTTCGACCAGATTGGTCCAGCGGGCGAACGCCTGCATCGCCGCATCGCTCCAGCCGTTTGCGTCGATGACCACGCCGAGATGGTTGCCACCGCCGCGGCGGGCGGCGAAGACGTCCAGGTGCAGGTAGCGGAAGGTTTCCATCGGGCTCGTCGGCGTCGTGCAAACTGCCATGATAGTGGCGCTCTACGTTGCAAGGCGCGCGAAGCCGAACAGCGGATCCAACGGATGGTGACGGCCCCGGATGGTGTCGCGCACCATTGAGGCGGCGATGGTGCTGTAGGTGATGCCGTTGCCGCCGTATGCCATCACGAACTGCACGCGAGGGTCGTGCCCGGGTGCTTGGCCGATGCATGGCAGGCCATCGCGCGTTTCGGCGAAGGTACCGGCCCAGCTGAAGGCCACCATCGCCTCGCAGGCCGGCGCGAGCGCGCGCAGACGGTCCATCAGCTTGTCTACTTTCCGCGGCAGCAAGGCATCGCGCCTGGCTGGCAGGTCGTGCCGGTCGTCCTCGCCACCGACGATGATGCGGCCATCGTCGGTGGCACGTAGATAGACATAGGGGCGAGCGGTCTCCCAGATCAGGTTGTCCGCGAGCTGCAGGGGCAGGTGTTCCATCGGTTCGGTCACCAGCACATAGCTGCTGTGGTTGGTGGCGACATCTTGCTTGACCCAGCGTTGCGTCTCGTAGCCGCCGGCCACCACCAGATGGTCGCAACGTACCTGTGCGCCGTTCGTCAGACGTAGCCGGAGGCCGGCCGGCTCGGCCTGCCAGTCCTGCACTTCGCTGATGTCGTGGACGCGAGCGCCCCGTTCGCACAGGCGATGCAGCATCGTCCGCGCGAAACGGTAGGGGTCCAGCCGCCCGGCGTGAGGTGTCCACAGCGCCCAGGGCGCGTCGATGCCGAAACGTTCACGCACCGCGTCGCGGTCGAGCGATTCGACCGGCAAGCCATACCGGTGCCGCGCACGATATTCGCGCTTGAGCGCCGCGGCGTGACGAGGCTTGCTGGCGAAGTACAGGCTACCGCAAGGACGGAAGCCGACCGACACACCGAGCGAAGCGCACAGTGCGGCGAGTTCGTCTATGGCTTCGTCGCACGCGAGATAGGCGCGTGCGGCGCTCTCGCCATAGCGCTTCAGCAGGTCCACCAGCGGCGTGTCGATTTCGTACTGGAGCAGGGCAGTACTCGCTGCGGTGCTGCCCCAACCGGCTTCTCGGCGGTCCAGCACCATTACCTCCAGGCCGCTCTCCACCAGTGCATGCGCGATCAGGCTGCCGGTAATCCCGGCGCCGATCACCGCGACTTCACACCGCGCGTCGCTACGCAGGGGCGGGAAGTCGCCGATCAACCCATTGCTGACCGTCCACCACGGATAGCCGCTCTTGGTGTCCATCGTCCAAGGATGCGGGGTGGTGCCGTCAACGGGCCGTCATGGTCGACAGCAGGGACGCCAGCGGCCAAGATGCCGCTCCAGTCCTTATCGCCGATGGAAACCATGCTGATCACCCTCATCATTCTCGCCGTGACCTGCGTGGTCTCCTTCATGGCGCTCAACAACGGCAAACTGATGGACGACCTGCTGCTGTGGCCGCCGGCGATCCAGCGCAACCGCGAGTACTACCGGCTCGTCACCTATGGGCTGGTGCATGCGGACTTCGGCCACTTGCTGTTCAACATGCTGACGCTGTTTTTCTTCGGTCGCGCGATGGAGCCGTTCTTTTCGGATCCCCGGCGGCTCGGTTCGATGGGCTTCCTGCTGTTCTACCTTGGCGGCCTGGTGGTATCGATCCTGCCGACCTACCTGAAGAATCGCGGCAATTCGCGGTACCGCAGCCTGGGTGCCTCGGGGGCGGTGTCGGCAGTGCTATTCGCCTTCATCCTGCTGGCTCCCTGGGCACGCATCTACGTGTTCGTGGTGCCGATGCCGGCGATCATCTACGCAGTGCTCTACACGGCCTACTCGATCTACATGGACCGTCGTGGTCAGGACAACGTCAACCACAGCGCGCACCTGTGGGGCGCGGCCTACGGCATCGCCTTTACCCTGCTGGTGCAACCCAGCGTCCTGTCGCACTTCATCGGTGCCTTGCTTCGCCCCGGTGGTCGGTGAATCCACTTCCGGCCGGCCGGTCCCCGGTCGGGATCAGGGGGCATTCATCGCCAGGGACTAGGTTGGGTTTTCCGCGCGACCGGCGCGGCAAGTCGGCGGGAGACAGGTCATGAGGAAGGTACTGTTGGGAACCCTGCTGGTCGGAGCGACCTCGCTGCTGACCGGTTGCTACGTGGCGCCCGACTACAGTTATGTACGGGGGGCGGATGGAGGCGCTGCCTACTATGGCCGCGCTGCCACGGTGTACGACGACGGATACTACGCACCCTACGGGTACGGCTATTACGGCTACCCATACGGCTACCCCGGCGGCGTGACGGTGGGGGTCGGTGCCACCTGGTACGGCGGCTCCCATTACCGACGGGATTATCGCGACGACCATCACTGGCGGGGCGACGACCATCGGGGCCACTGGGATCGCGATGGCGATCGCCCTCGCGGTGCGCCGCACCACGACGACGGCCATGCCTATCGCCCGCCGCAGCGGAGCCACGATGTCGACGGGCGGCGCGAACGGCGATGGGGCAGGGATGACCGCCATCGATAGGATTGCTCCGGTACCGCGGGTACCGGTGCCGTGACGATGCGCAGGTGGGCGGCGGTGTGCCGGTGCCTGGCCTGGATCGGGCTGGCGATGCTCGGAGGGTGTTCCACCGTCCGCTACTACGGTCATGTAGCGCATGGCGAGGCGTCGCTGCTGCTCGCGCGTCGATCGATTCCGAAGGTGCTGGAGGACCCGGACACGCCACCCGCGCTGGCGCGACGGTTGAAACTGGTCGAACAGGCGCGTCGCTTCGCCTCGGGTCGTCTGGGTTTGCCCGACAATCGCAGCTATACCAGCTACGTGGCGCTGGACCGTCCCTACGTGGCGTGGAACGTGTTCGCCGCGCCGCGGTTCTCGGTCGATGCGGTGCCGCAGTGTTTCCCCATTGCCGGGTGCGTGGCCTACCGCGGCTACTTCCACGAGGCGCTGGCGCAAAGGCGCGCGGCGGCGCTGCGCAAGCAGGGGCTGGACGTGTGGGTATCGCCGGTGCCTGCCTATTCGACCCTGGGCTGGTTCGCCGATCCCATCCTCAGTTCGATGATGCGTTGGGGCGACGACGAGTTGGTCGGCACCTTGTTCCACGAGCTGGCGCATCAGCAGGTCTACGTGAAGGGGGACACGGCGTTCAACGAATCCTTCGCCACCTTTGTCGAGCGCGAGGGGCTCCGCCAGTGGCACGCGTCGCGCGGCCTGCCGCCACCGGATGGCCGCAACCAGGCGATGGAGCACGGTTTCACCAGCTTGGTCCTGGCCCTGCGCGAGCACCTGCGCCAGGACTATGCGCGGCCGGGCGATTCGGAGGCGTTGGAGCGCCGCAAGCAGGGCGACATCGCGACCTTCCGCCACGACTATGCGGCGTGGCGCGACCGCGAGTTCCCGGGCGATCACCGCTACGACGCCTGGGTGGCCGCGCCGATCAACAATGCCCGGCTGCTGCCGTTCGGTCTTTACGATCGCTGGACCGGCGCCTTTGCGGCGCTGTTCGCACAGACTGATCGCCAGTGGCCGGCGTTCTATCGGGCGGTGGCCGCCATGGGACGTCAGACATCGTCGCGGCGCCTGGCCGGGCTGCAGGCGCTGGTCCGGCAAGGACATCCCCGGTCCGCCGGAAACGTAGCCAATACCCAACCACCGCCATGACCAAAGACATTGATGCCTAAGGCTTTCATATCGTCGATCCGGCGAAGCTGAACGAATGCCTTTTGCATGCCAGGGCCGCCTTGAACTTCGTCGGGGCGATCCGCACTAAGGAGTCGTATCGCCGAGACGGCGACAAGAGGCGGGCCAGAACACCGGACCGCTGAGGGGTCGGCCCCTTCCTCCCCCGGATCGCCGACCTGACAAACCCCGGCCCGCCCCTCCCCTGGCGCCCCGGGGTTTTTTTATGCCCGCTTTCCGCGACGGGTTCGCGAGGCAGCTCCGTTCGCATCGATAATGTCCGGACCCCACCCACGGACCTGGCGATGATCATCCGTTCGCTGCTCGACACCGACCTGTACAAGTTCTCGATGATGCAGGTGGTGCTGCACCAGTATCCGGGCGCCCACGTGGAATACCGCTTCAAATGCCGTACCGCGGGCGTGGACCTGGTGCCGTACCTGGACGAGATTCGCGGTGAGCTGGAGTCGCTGTGCCGGCTGCGTTTCGGCGAGGACGAACTCGCATACCTGCGCGGATTGCGCTACATCAAGAGCGATTTCGTCGATTTCCTCGAACTGTTCCGGCTCAATACCAAGTACGTCGAACTCGGGCCGTCACCGGATGCGAAGGGGGAGATCGAGATCCACATTCGCGGTCCCTGGCTGCACACCATCCTGTTCGAGGTGCCGTTGCTGGCTATCGTCAATGAGGTGTACTTCCGCAACACGCAGCCGGGCATCGACATGGCCACCGGCCGCGAGCGGCTGGCGGCCAAGATCGAGCTGCTGCGCGACACGCCGGGCTACGCCGATTGCCGCATCGCCGACTACGGTACGCGCCGCCGTTTCTCGCGGGACTGGCATCGGGAAGTAGTGGCTACGTTGCGCGATCGGCTGGGGCCGCAACTGGCCGGCACCAGCAATGTGGCGCTGGCGCGTGAGCTTGGCCTGATCCCGCTCGGCACCCTGGCGCACGAATACCTGCAGGCGCACCAGGCGTTGGGCCCTCGGCTGCGCGATTCGCAGGTGGCGGCGCTGGAGGCGTGGGCACGCGAGTACCGCGGCGACCTCGGCATCGCGCTGTCGGACGTCTACGGACTCAACGCTTTCCTGCGCGACTTCGACATGTACTTCTGCAAGCTGTTCGACGGGACCCGGCACGATTCCGGCGATCCGTTCGCCTGGGGCGAGCGGGTGCTGGCGCACTACCGCGCCAACCGGGTCGATCCGCGCAGCAAGATCCTGGTGTTCAGCGATGGCCTGGACATCCCGCAGGTGATGAAGCTCTATGCGCATTTCCAGGGGCGCTGCCAGCTCGCCTTCGGCGTGGGTACCAACCTGACCAACGACGCCGGTCCGACGCCGCTGCAGATCGTGATCAAGATGGTCCGCTGCAACGATCAGCCGGTCGCCAAGCTGAGCGACAGTCCCGGCAAGAACATGTGCGAGGACCCGGCCTACGTCACCTACCTGCGGCAGGTGTTCGAGATTCCCGCCGAATCAGTGGGCTGAGTCGCGTCTGCGCGGGCGGTCCTGGCCGCCCGCGGGTCGCTTCAGGCCGGGCCAGGCAAGCAGCAGCAGCGTACCCAGCGCCATCAGGCTGGAGAGCAGCAGGGACATCGGGCATCGCCTCGGATGGGAGAGTGGCAACGATAGCCCGCACGCGGCGACGGGCGATCTGGCGAATTTTCATATCCATATGCCGGTGCTTGCGTGTGGACGCGGTCACGGCGCACGCTTGGCGCCCTTTTCCGAGACCGGATCCGTCATGACCACGATCTACGACTTCAGCGCTCGCGACATCGACGGCAACGAGCGCTCGCTCGACGAGTTCCGCGGCAAGACGCTGCTGGTGGTGAACGTGGCCTCGCGATGCGGATTCACGCCGCAGTACCAGGGCCTGGAAGCGGTCTGGCGGCGACTGCGCGATCGCGGGCTGGTGGTGCTGGGATTTCCCTGCGACCAGTTCGGCCATCAGGAACCGGGCGACGAGGCGGAGATCCGCCAGTTCTGCAGCACGCGCTACGAGGTCAGCTTCCCGATGTTCGCCAAGATCGAGGTGAACGGCGAAGCTGCCGATCCGCTCTACAAATGGCTCAAGCAGGAAGGCAAGGGCATCCTGGGCAGCGAAGCGATCAAGTGGAATTTCACCAAGTTCCTGGTCGACGCCGACGGGCGGGTGGTGCGCCGTTATGCGCCGACCGACACGCCGGAGAAGATCGCGAAGGAGATCGAGTCGCGTCTGGGTTGATCGCTCAGGGACGGCCGCGGTAGGTCGCCAGCAGTTCGGCAATGGCGTCCAGCGTATGGCTCGGTGGCTGCGCGCCCTCGGGCGGTACGTCGTGGTTGAGGATGACCGCGAACGCCAGGTGTTCGCCGCCTGCGCTGGTGGCATAGCCGGCCAGTGCGCTCACCCCGGTCATCGAACCGGTCTTGGCGTGCACCTCGCCCTCGGCCGGCGTGCCGCGCATGCGCGCAATCAGCGAGCCGTCGACGCCGGCTACCGGCAGGTCGTTGCGCAGGATGGCGGCATAGGGTCGGGTCGCCATGTATTGCAGCAGGCGCACCAGCGCCGAAGCGGTGACCAGGTTTTGTCGCGACAGTCCGCTGCCTTCGGTGAGCCGTGCCTGCGTGGGAGCGATGCCGATCTCCTTCAGCAGGGCGTCGAGCGCGCGCAACCCCCAGGCGCTGGAGCCGAGGAAACCCGTGGGCGCGGTGCCGTCGGCCACGGCCTGGGCCCGGGCCTGCACGCCGGCCAGTTGCAGCAGGTTCTGCAGGTAGAGGTTCTGCGAGCGCTTGAGCCCGTGCTCGAGGATCGTGCCGAACGTTGGTGAGTCCACCTCGCCCAGTGCGATGGCACCGGCAAGATAGGCACCCCCTTCCTCGGGCCAGTGCAGCGCTTGCACGCGACCGTGCAGGGTGATGCCGTGGCGCGCCATGGCCTCGCGCAACAGCTCGCCGGCCACGCGCGCCGGATCGGTCATCGCCAGGTGGTAGCGCGTCGTGGCAGCGCCCGCCGGCACCGTGCCGAACGCGTGGAGCGTGTCGCTGCCCGGCGCACGGTAGAGGTTGATGTCGGGTGGGCTCCCGGCAGCCGAAGTAAGCACGCGGCTGCTCATGTCGGGAATCGCGAACGGCGGGTCCAGCACCACGTCGGCCACATCGCCTGCGGCCTTGCCGGGCGTGATCGCCAGCCAGGCGGCGTTTTCCTGCACACAAAGCGCTGCCGCCGGCACGGCGAACGCGCCGAGCAGGTCGCCCACCTCCCAGCCGGCCCCGATCGGGGGGCCCTGGAAGTAGGTGTCATCGGCGACCAGGTCGCCATCGACACGGCGGATGCCGCGATCGGCGAGCTGCGTCGCCAGGCGATCGGCCCAGTCGGCGCTGTCACCCGTGCCCAGCGTCGGGTCACCCATGCCGTAGAGCACCAGCGGGCCGCGCAGGTGTCCGTGGACGATCGGGCCGCGGCCGAGCAGGCGCGTGGTCGTGTGGCCCTCTGAGCCCAGCTTTTCCAGCACCAGCGCGGCGGTGAACAGCTTGGCGGTGGAGGCCGGCTCCAGCAGCCGTTCGGGCTGGTGCGCATACAGCGTGTGGCCGCTGTCCAGCGAGACGATCTCGATCCCCCAGTCCGCACCAGCGAAGCGGGGCGCTTCGATCAGCGTGTCGATGCGTGTGGCCAGTTCCGCCCGCGTGGCGATGGGGCTTGGTGGGGACGGTGCGGCGGCCAGCGCAAGGGCTGGGCCGAGGGCGAGGCAGAGCAGGGCGGCGAGCCGGCATGAGCGTCGAAGCATGCCCGCCAGTATGGGCATCCAGCCGGCGCTGTACAGGCCGGGTCGGGCCGATCTGTTAGGCTTTGCGTTTCGCGCCATCGTTCTGGCGGCGCTTTTTCACTTCAATGCGAGGGTCTCATGCAGATTGCCGACCACACCGTCGTCTCCTTCCACTACACGCTGACCGATGACCAGGGCACGGTGATCGACAGTTCGGCGGGGCGCGAGCCGCTGACCTACCTGCACGGTGTCGGCCAGATCGTCCCGGGCCTGGAGAAGGAAATGGTCGGCCGCGCCGTCGGCGACCAGTTCAAGGTCGACGTGGCGCCGGAAGAGGGCTATGGCGTGCGTCACGCCGAGCTCGAGCAGCAGGTGCCGCGCGAGGCGTTCCAGGGCGTGGAGGACATCCAGCCCGGCATGCAGTTCCAGGGCCGCGGCCCGCAGGGCGTGATCAACGTCACCGTGACCAGGATCGAGGACGGCGTGGTGCACATCGATGGCAACCATCCGCTGGCCGGCCAGACGCTGCACTTCGACGTGCAGGTGACCGACGTGCGCGAGGCGACCGCCGAAGAGCAGCAGCACGGCCACGTGCATGGCCCGGATGGTCATCACCACTGAGCCCTCGTCCCATCGAAGGGAAAACGCCGCCTCCGGGCGGCGTTTTCGTTGGTGCGGCGGGGTGACGCTCAGTACCAGTCGAGCAGCGACACGCCCAGGCCAAGGTAGGTGGCGTTGTGGTTGTAGTCGATCATGCTCTCGCCGTAACCCTTGAACAGTTCCATGTAACCGCGCAGGTTGCCGGCGACCGGGAAGCTCCAGGTGAACTTGCCCGCGCCGTGGCTGCGGCTGCCGCCGCGCAGCGAGTGACGCAGCAGCAGGCCGAACTCCTGTCCGCGCCACTCGTGCACGATCTGCGCCTCGGCGCGCCCCATGTAGTCGCTGATGTCGGGATTGTTGTCGTCCGCAGCGTTCTCCGGGATGCGCCACCACGGCCGGATCATCACGGTCCAGCCCGGCCGTTCGAAGCCGACATCGGCGATCACCCGGTTCCAGCTGCGCGACAACGGATTGGAGCGTCCGTTGGACTGGTGGTCGACGCCGATGCCGAGCAGCCGACCCTGCCAGCCGAGCACGTCGTAGTGCGTATCGAACACCAGCATCGCCTCCGGCTCGTAGTTGGTCTCGCGGAACGGGCGGGAGAGTCTGCTGTTGTAGACCTGCCAGTGCGAGGACTGGGTGTAGCCGACCCAGACGTCGCCGCCGGCGTCGCCGAAGACGTCCTGGGCGACCTTGGTCTTCAGGCTCAGTTGGAACTTCATCTCGGCGTTCTGCAGGGCGATCGGTGCGGGTACCGTGTTCTCCGGATTCGGGCTGGTCGGTCGCTGGTTCTGGTTGCTGGTGGCGAAGATCGGCATGACGTACACCGGCTTGTAGCCACGGATATTGAAGGTGCCCAGCTTGGCTTCCGGCGCCAGCTCCCAGCGTGAGTCGAGCAGCGACAAGGGGGCGGCCACGGAGTTGCCGTCATCGGGCTTTCTGCCTGCATCTCGGGCGAACAGCGCGACGTCGTCGGGGTTCCCGTGCTTCTGCGCGACCGGCAGGTTGTCGCGGCCGGTGGCGCGGTCGTAGCACGCCAGCCGTTGTGAGTCGCTTTCGATCGCCGTGCAGGCACGGATATCCATCGGATCCGGGTTCTGCGCATGGGCCGCGGTAGCGGCCAGTGCGAGGACGCCGGCGAGTGGAACGGAAAGGCTCCGGGGCAGGGGTGTCGTCATGACGGGAAATCTCGCTCTCGGTGACAGGTGCGGGCATGAAAAAGCCGGCCGCAGGTTACTGCGGCCGGCCGGCCCGGGCGACAGCGGCCTACTTGCCCGCCGTCCAGCGCGCGTACTCGGACTCGCTGATCTTGCCGTTCTTGTTGCTGTCGGCGTAATCGAAGTCGTTCGCCAGCGGCGGGTAGGCAGCGGCCTGTTCGGGCGTGATGAACTTGCCCTTTCCTGCCAGTTGGGCGAATGGCGGAGGCGTGGTGTCGGTGGGCGCCGGCGGCAGGCTGCTGCGGATGGTGACCTGCCCCTGCGGCGTCTGGAACACCGTGCTATTGGCTGTGGCGGCAGTGCTCTCTGGTGAGGGGGGCGACATGCTGTCGGTCTGCGCCGCCACCGCCTGGGTGGCGGCAAGCAGCGTGGCGGCAGCGACGAACGGAATCCAGGGTTTGCGGAATGTCATGTTCGGTACTCCATGCCAGAATCGATGGGGTGGGCGCATCGGCGGCTGGACCACGAGGGTTCGGTCGCTTGAGGAGCGCCCGGTCACGCTAGCAACGGACGTGTCAATGCCATCTCAACCTGCTGCAGCCGGATGGCCGCCTGTCATCATGCCAGCGCTCCGCTTGGACCAGGCCAGGCGGCTTCAGTTGCATGCGATGGGGCTTCTGTCCCCGCCTCGGCGCCGTGCACGGCCGCAGGATCTTGTGGATGCGGTACTGCGCATGCGGCTGTTGCAGATCGACACGATCCACGTCGTTGCACGCAGCCCTTACCTGGTGCTGTTTTCCCGACTCGGCGCCTATCCGCCGGAATGGCTCGAGCTGGCGCTGGTCGACGGACGCCTGGCTGAATGCTGGGCGCACGAAGCGTGTTTCGTGCCTGCCATCGATTTCCCGCTGCATGACGCCTGGCGGCATCGACGTGGCCATCACTGGTCGTATCGGCACGCCGAGCACATGCAGCGCGAGCATCCGGTAGAGATGCGCGCGCTGCTGGAACGCGTCGGCCAGGACGGGCCGGTGCGCTCGGCCGATTTCACCCGTGAGGATCGGGGCAGCGGCGGCTGGTGGTCGTGGAAACCGGAGAAGCGCTGGCTGGAAGCCTGGTTCGCGCTGGGCGAGCTGATGGTGCTGCGCAGGGACAGATTTCAGCGGGTTTACGATCTGTCCGTGCGCGTGCGGGGGCGACTGGATCCTCCGGATGCGGGCATGGCCGCCGGGATGGACGAAGCGGCGTTGCGCCGGCGCTTCATCGTCGACACCGTGCGTGCACTCGGCGTCGTACCGGCGCGCTGGATCGCCGATTACTACCGGCTGCGACCGCAGGTGAGCGACCGGGAAATGCAGCCCCTGCTGGTCGACGGTGAGGTTCTGCAGGTGGACGTGATCGGCTGGGATGCGCCCGGCTACGTCCATGCCGATCACGCGGAGGCGCTGGCCAGGGCTGTCGGCGGTCGCCTGCGCGCCACGCATACGGCGGTGCTTTCGCCCTTTGACCCGCTGGTGTGGGACCGGCAGCGACTGCAGGGCATGTTCGGTTTCGACTATGCGCTGGAGTGCTACGTCCCCGCGCCGAAGCGACAGTACGGCTACTTCGTGCTGCCGATCCTGCACCGCGATGCCCTGGTCGGCCGGCTGGATGCCAAGGCGCACCGTTCGCGCGGCGAGTTCGAGATCAAGGCCTTGGTCCTCGAGCCGGGGCACGACGGCGACGCAGGCCTGGCCGATGCGCTGGCCGGCACCTTGCGCCGGCTGGCCGAATGGCACGGCACCCCGACGGTGCGGCTGGGCCGCGCGCAGCCGGCTGCCTTCGGCCGGATGCTTCGTACGGCGCTGGCGGCCGGTTAGCCGCCGCTGTCCGTGCGGGTGGAGGTCGATGTGGCCTCACACGGCCTGCCGTGAAGCGCCTGGCGCAGGCTGCGGGCCAGCGCATTGCAACGGGCGGCCAGTACGGGGCGTATGTCCGGGTCCATCGAATCGCGCAACAGGCTGCGCCGCATCTCTTGATAGCGGGGTTCGATCTGGCCGGGGGCGAAGATGCCTGCTGCGCGATGACAGGCCCGATAACTGGACAGGTAGTCGTCGCAGGCCGCGATGCCGGTATGGGCTGGAAGCGGGGCGGGCTGGTGGCGGTCACGCGCCGCGCGCGCCTGACCGGCGCTCGTCCTGGTCGGTTTACCGTGCGGCGATCCGGCACAACCGCCGAGCAGGGCCGCCAGCCCGAAGAGCCATGCGGCCCGGCGCAGAACTGTCATGGGGAACTCCCTTCGATGGCATATCGAAACTAGACAACGTGCCTGGTCAAGAAAACCTGAACGCCAGGTACCTGCATGGGCCGAATAGGCCGTTGGCCACGGATAACCGCCATCGCGGAGTTTTTCAGGCTGTGGTTATAATTGCGTTGCTGTGTTTGCCGGGGTCACCAGAGTCTCGTGACCCGATGCCGCTGATCCCTATCCGCTTCATCGCTTCACCCCCGAGGATTTCCGCGCAATCCAGTGCTCCCGCCAGCCCGTGCTGGTCGGGTACCGATTCCAGAAACCTACGGAGTGAAAATCCATGTCCGATCGTCAGACCGGTACCGTCAAGTGGTTCAACGATGCCAAGGGCTTCGGCTTCATCAGCCGAGACAATGGCCCGGACGTGTTCGTGCATTTCCGCGCGATCACCGGCAACGGCTTCAAGAGCCTGCAGGAAGGCCAGCAGGTCACCTTCAAGGTGGTGCAGGGCCAGAAGGGTCTGCAGGCCGAGGAAGTGACCCCGGCCTGATCGCCAGGGAAACCTCCTGCCGCAACGGAAAGCCGGGCATTGCTGCCCGGCTTTTCTCGTTTCCGGGGGCGGTGACGGCCCCGGGGCCTTGCGCGGCGCGAAAATCCGTTATGCTTTTTTCACTGTGTCAGCTCAGGCCCGGGGTGGGCCCGCGCCGGCGTGAGACCCGCGCGAGTCACCCGCGTTGCGCATGACCCAGTCGACTGCCACCCGGGCGGGTGGCCAGCCGGTCACGAGGGGCGTAATCGGAGTGAGTCATGTCGGATCGAGAGAGTGGCACCGTCAAGTGGTTTAACGACGCCAAGGGTTTCGGCTTCATCAGCCGCGAGAGCGGCCCGGACGTGTTCGTGCATTTTCGTGCAATTACCGGCTCCGGCTTCAAGAGCCTGAAGGAAGGCCAGAAGGTGACCTTCAAGGTGGTGCAGGGCCAGAAGGGTCTGCAGGCCGAGGAAGTGACCCCGGCCTGAGCCGCCGGATGGTTCTCCCTATTTCGCAGGAGGTCGGCATGTGCCGGCCTCCTGCGCGTGTCTTGAAGACGCGATCGTTCCGTCGCCAGAACGTCGGCAGCGATGTCGTCGTGCGCTCGAAAGGGCACGAATGAGCGACGCACGCTCTGCTTCGGCGGCCTTGCGTGTCCTGCCCGTCGAGTCCGCAGACGGCGCACGGGCCGAATTGATGACCGTGTCGCCCGCCTGTGCCCCCGTACTGCGGGCGGTCATGCTCTGGTTGCCAGCCATGGGCGTGCCCGCGCGACATTATCTGCCGCTGGCCGAAGCGCTGGCCCGGCAAGGGGTGGCTACCGCGATCCACGAGTGGCGCGGTATCGGCTCCAGTGACCGGCGAGCCGGCCGGCACAGCAATTGGGGATACCGTGAACTGCTGGCGGAGGATCTGGCCGCTTCCGTCGACGCGACACGTGCGCAGTGGCCGGATGCCCCCATGCTGATCGGCGGTCACAGTCTGGGCGGTCAGTTGGGGGCGTTGTGCGCTGCGATGCATCCGCAATCGTTCGCGGGCCTGGTGCTGGTTGCCAGCGGTTCGCCGTTCTGGCGGATGTTTCCACGTGCTCGGTTGATCCGTATCGCCTACCGCGCTGCCCCCCTGCTGGCGGCGCTGCGCGGTCACCTGCCGGGACGGTGGCTCGGCTTTGCCGGCAACGAGGCCCGTGGCGTCACGACCGATTGGGCGCGCAGCGGGCGCACCGGCCGTTACGCGGTGCCCGGCCTGGACAACGACCTGGAGCAGGCGTTGGCGCAGCTGGAGTTGCCGGTACTGGGCATTCGCTTCGACGACGACTGGCTGGTTCCTCCTGGTTCGCTGGACTGGCTGCTTGGCAAGTTGCCACGCGCGCCGGTAACCCGGGTCGTGCTGGGGGCCGAGGCACTGGAGGGACAGCCGCCGGATCATTTCGCCTGGATGAAGGCGCCGGCTGCGGTGGCCTCGCATATCGTCGGATGGCTACGCTGAGGAAACGCGGCGTTCGCCGGACCGATTCAAGCGACGCCTTGAATCTCCCCGCACGCGCCTGCAGGTGAGCGGTTCGCCTATGTCCGGAGTCTCGCCGATGTCCCTGTTCGAGCCGCTGCAGCAGCGTTCGCTCACCTTGCGCAACCGCCTCGTGGTTGCGCCGATGTGCCAGTACTGCGCTACCGATGGCATGCCCGACAACTGGCACCTCGTGCACCTGGGCAGCCGCGCGGTCGGTGGTGCGTCGCTGGTGATCAGCGAGGCGACGGCCGTGTCGGCCGAGGGGCGGATCTCGCCTGGGGACGTGGGCCTGTGGAACGAGGCTCAGCAACATGCCTGGGCGCCGATCGCGGCGTTCGTCCGCGAGCGAGGCGCGATCGCCGGCGTGCAGCTTGCGCATGCCGGTCGGAAGGCCAGCGCGCAGCGCCCGTGGGATGGCGGAGGGTCGCTCGGTGCCGCCGAGGGTGCCTGGTCCACGGTTGCCCCCTCGGCGCTGCCGTTCGATGCGGGCTGGCACGTTCCGGCAGCGCTGGACGAGGCGGGCATCGCCAAGGTGATCGAGGATTTCCGCGCCGCCGCGCGCCGTGCGCTGGACGCGGGCTTCCAACTGGTCGAGGTGCATGCGGCCCACGGCTACCTGCTGCACCAGTTCCTCTCGCCGCTCAGCAACCATCGCACCGACGGTTACGGCGGCAGTTTCGAGAACCGCACGCGGCTGGTGCGCGAAGTGCTCGCCGCCGTCCGCGAGGTGTGGCCGGACGCACTGCCGGTGTGGCTGCGTATTTCGGCCACCGACTGGGCCGAGGGCGGCTGGGACATCGAGCAGAGCGTGGCGCTGGCGCGGCAGATTCGCGAACTGGGGGTAGATCTGATCGACGTGTCCAGCGGCGGACTGGTGCCCGGAGTACGCATTCCGGTCGGGCCCGGCTACCAGGTGCCGTTCGCGCGCCGCATCCGCACCGAGGCAGGCATGGCCACCGGTGCCGTGGGTCTGCTCACCGAGCCGGAACAGGCCGCGGCGATCGTCGCCAACGGCGACGCGGACGTGGTGCTGCAGGCACGTGAGAGCCTGCGCGACCCGTACTTTCCGCGTCGCGCGGCCAAGGCGCTCGGCGCATTGATCGACGCACCATTGCAGTACCAGCGCGCCTGGTGATGTAGTCGACCACCCGAGCCGAGGAGACCCTGGCGATGGACATCAACCCACTGCTGATCGAGGGCCGCGTGCACGACCTGGGCGACGGCTTCCGGGTGCGCCGCCTCTTGCCCGTGTTGCAGGCCCGCCACGTCGGGCCGTTCGTGTTCTTCGACCACATGGGGCCGGTCGCGCTGTCCGCGGGGGCAGGCATCGATGTGCGTCCGCATCCGCACATCGGCCTGGCCACGGTGACCTGGCTGTTCGAGGGGGCGATCCGCCATCGCGACAGTCTCGGCAGCCTCGCCGACATCCGCCCCGGCGCGGTGAACTGGATGACCGCCGGTCGCGGCATCGTGCATTCCGAGCGCACCCCGCCGGCCGAGCGCGAGGCCGGCCATGCCCTGCACGGTGTGCAGGTGTGGGTGGCGCTGCCACGCGCGGACGAGGAGGTCGAGCCGGAGTTCCACCATCACGAAGCGACCGAACTGCCGCGGATCGAGCGCGACCGCGCCTCGCTGACCCTGATCGCCGGTACCGCCTGGGGCGAGCGGTCGCCGGTCAAGGTGTACGCGCCGATGTTTTTCATCGAGGCTCGGCTCGAGGCGGGCGCATCGCTGGACTGGCCACCCGAGCATGCCGAGCGCGGCGTGCACCTCATCGAGGGAGACGTGCGCTGGGGGGATACAACCGTGCCGCCCGGCCAGATGGCGGTGCAGGCGGGGGAGTCGGCGCCGCCGTTGCAGGCGATGTCGGCCAGCCGCGTCATGCTGTTCGGTGGCGCGCCGCTGGATGGCGAACGCCATCTGTGGTGGAACTTCGTCTCTACCCGGCGCGAGCGGATCGAGCAGGCCAGGGCGGACTGGCGGGACGATCGTTTCGGCATCGTGCCGGGTGACGAGAGCGAACGGATTCCGTTGCCGGAGTACTGATCCGGCACTTGCGTGCGTGCCGTGCATTCGCCCGGCCGGGCGCGTACGCTGTTTCAAGCGACGAGGGAGCGCGCATGGCCGGTTTCTCCAGTTTCCGCGAGTTCTATCCGTTCTATCTCGGCGAGCACAGCAACCGGGTGTGTCGCCGGCTGCATTTCGCCGGCAGTCTGTGCGTGCTGGCGGTGGTCATCCTGGCAATCGCCAGCGGTCGGCCGGCCTGGCTGTGGCTGGCGCCGGTGGCTGGTTACGGCTTCGCCTGGGTCGGCCATTTCGTGTTCGAAAAGAACCGCCCCGCCACGTTCAAGCATCCGTTCTACAGCCTGGCTGGCGATTGGGTGATGTTTGCCGACATCCTGCGCGGGAAGGTCCGTCTGTAGCTGCCGGTCCATTCAACCGAATTCACCCGATCACAAAGAACGGGGCGGCCAGGTGCCGCCCCGTTTCGTTCCGGCATTGCGCTGGCGCCTACTTGCGCCGGTCGTCGGTAGCGTCACGTGCAGCGCGGAACTCGGAGTCCTTGCTCCAGTCCGGCCACTGGCGGGAGTCCGCCAGGTCGCGGCCCAGCGTGTAGAGCATGCCCATGTCGTGCGCCATGCCCTTGAACGACCAGTCGGCTTGCCACTCGTCCGAGGGCTGGTGATAGTGATCACGGGTATACGTCTTGTCCGCCGCTTCGCCGGCCGCGATGCCGCCGTCCATCCAGTCATCGCCGGAGCCGAACGAGATCGCCGGCACGCCGCGCTTGGCGAACGAGAAGTGATCGGAGCGGAAGAAATAGCCGGCCTCCGGGTGCGGGTCCGGCGAGTAGGTTTCGCCGAATTGCCGCGCGACCTTGACCAGGTCGTCGAGCAGGCCGAGCTTGGCGGTGCCGGAGATGGTGAAGTTGCGGGTCAACCCGTGCGGATCGAGCGCATCCATGTTGATCACGCCCACCGTCCTGGCCAGCGGGAACAGTGGGTGGCTGGCGTAGTACTCGGAGCCGAGCAGGCCCTTCTCCTCGGCGGTGACGTTGAGGAACACCACCGAGCGCTCCGGATTTGGCGCGTGTGCGAACGCGCGGCCGAGGGCGAGCAGGGCGGCAGTGCCGGTGGCGTTGTCCACCGCGCCGTTGTAGATGCGGTCGCCTTTGGCATCGGGCGCGCCGACGCCAAGGTGGTCCCAGTGGGCGCTGTAGATCACCGTCTCGCCGGGATACTTGCTGCCCTTGACCATGCCCAGGATGTTCTGCGAGGTGATCACCCTGGCGTCGACGTCGAACCTCGCCGAGAAGGTCTCGCCCGCGAGCGTCACCGGCTTGAACTGGCGGGTCTGCGCCAGCTTCTTCATCGCGTCGAAGTCGAGGCCGGCGTCCTTGAACATCGTTACTGCCAAGTCGCGCTGGATCCAGCCCTCGACCTTGGAATGCACCTCGGACGGATGCTCGCGCACGATGTCGAACTGCGCGTTGGTGTTGGAGTTCTTCACCGTCGGCCAGCCGTAGGAGGCGGGCGCCGTCTCATGGATGATCAGCAGGCCCAGCGCCCCTTGCCGGGCGATTTCCTCGTACTTGTAGGTCCAGCGACCGTAGTAGGTCATCGCCTTGCCGCCGAAATCGCCGTGGCCGGTCTCGAAGTCCGGATCGTTGACCAGCGCCACGGCGATCTTGCCGTGCAGGTCGACGCCCTTGAAGTCGTCCCAGTTCCGCTCCGGCGCCCTCACACCGTAGCCGACGAACACCAGCGGCGCGTTGCGGATGTCCACATGGGGGGAGCCGTCCATCGCGGCGCGCACGGCGATCTGGTCACCCTGCGTCAGCGGCATATCCTTGCCGTCGAGCATGAGGTTGAACGCCGGCGTGCCGGTGATCTCGAAGCGGCCCAGCGGCACCGGCTGGGTCCAGCTGCGCTTGCCGTTCTTCACGACGCCGCCGGGCTGCAGGCCGGCGGCCTTCATCTGGCCGATCACGTAGGCCACGGTGCGTTTCTCCCCTTCGGTAGCCGGGCCGCGGCCTTCGAAGGCGTCGGAGGCCAGCATCTTGACCTGGCGGGACAGGAGGTGTGGATCGAAGACAGGTGTCTTCGGCGCATCGGCTGCCGGCGCGGCAAAGGCGAATGCGACGGCGATGGAGCAGGCGAGGATGCGTTTCACCGAATGCGGCTCCTTGGGCGGGAAGGCCGATCCATCCTAGCGGCATACGCCCGGCCCGGTAACGCCGCAGGGCATTCAGCCCCGGTGCGCGTCGTCCTGGTCCCTGAGCCAGCGCCGGTAACTGACGATCTGGTCGAGCTCGAAGCGCTGCGCTACGTTCCCGACCAGGGCGTAGTGGTACCAATGATCTCCGCGCACGGTGGTGGCCGGGATCATCTGCACCGGTGCCACGTTCGGATCGTCGCTGTAGTAGCCGTCGCGACTGGCGAACCACGGTAGCGCCGTGGCATCGCGCAAGGCGGCCAGCACCTCGATCGGGGCCCCGAGGTCGCTGGCGATCTCGTAGTGCGTGCGCAGGTCGTCGTCGGTCTGCACCAGCAGGAAGCGTCCTTCGCCGTCGGCGTCGATCAGCAGCAGCCCGGTGGGATTCACGTGCAGGTAGCATTCCACCGCATGGACCCGGGTCAGTACATCGCGCAGCACGGGTAGGAACACCGGGTCGCGCAGGAAGTGCACGTCGCCGAGTGCCATCGCCTCGGAAACGAAACGGCCGGCGCGTTCGAAGTAGCGCTCCTGCAGGGTGGCGATCGCCTGCTGCAGCTTTTCCATCGCGCGCGGATCGTTCTTGCGGATGAAACGGTCGATCAGTCCGGAGTTGAAGGCATCGATCGCCGTGGCATCGTCTGCCCGCCCGGTCAGCAGCACCTTGCCGATGTAGGGATTGTCGATCCGACTGCAGAACTCCAGGCCGTCCATCTCCGGCATGGCCTGGTCCACCACCACCACCGAGACCTCGGCGAAGCGCATCGGGTCGAACATGGTGCGGACGATCGCGTCCACGTCCAGGGCCATCAGCTCGCGGCTGGGCGAAGGGTGCTCGTGCCAGCGGTAGAGCCAGCCGCCGCCGGGGACCGCGCGGGTGTCTGCGCGATGCAGATCGGCCAGCGCCTGCCGCGGCGAGCTGTAGCTGCGGATCCGCTGCAACGGGTCGAGCATCAGCGGTACGACGCCCAGATAGGTCTCGTGGTCGTCCACCATCACCGTGGTGGTGGGGAAGCGGAAGGGTGTCAGGCCGTGGTCGAAGGTCATGGTCATGTGCGGTCACCGGCGTCGCGGGCCGGGAAGGACAGCAGGAATTCGGTGAATTCGCCCCAGCGGGATCGGCAGGTGATCGTGCCATCCATGCGTTCCACCGCCTCGCGGCAGAATGCCAGGCCGATCCCCAGGCCGGCGACGCCGCCGCGGTCCTCGCTGTAGGAGTAGAAGCGGTTGAATATCCGCGGCAGCACGTCCGGCGGGATGCCCGGGCCGGTGTCGCGCACGCGAATGCGCCCCCAACGTCCATCGCGCTCCACCCGGATGTCGATTTCGCCCTTGCCGGCGCGGCCGGTGTGGTGCAGCGCGTTGCGCAGCAGGTTGAAGATCACGTGGGTCAGCAGGGGCTCGCTGCCGAGCAGCACGAAATCGTCGCCCTCCTGCAGGTGGACGCGCTCCTGCTCCACCCTCGCGGCATACGGGTAGCGGGCGGTCGCGTCCTGCAGCAGCGAGCGGACGCGCAGCGGCACGAGTTGCTGTCGATCGAGCGGGCGTGCGGCCATCAGCAACATGTCGATGACCGTGTGGGCATGGGCGACCTCATGCTCGATGGTGTCCATGCCCCGTTCCAGCGCCTCCAGATGCGCTTCGCGCAATTCGGCGACGGGGAGTCCGGCCTCTTTGGCCAGTCGATGGCTCACCAGCAGGTCGGGCAGATAGCGCCGGAAAGCCTGGCCGGCGATGTGCAGCGATCCGAGCGGCGTGCGCAGCTCATGCGCAATGTTGTTGGAAGCGCGTGTCAGTGCCTGGATGCGGGTCTTGTCGGCGTGCTTCTGCGACAGGCTGGCCAGCGGTCCGAGCGCCAGCGCCATCGCCAGCAGCGGCAGGTAGAGCTGGAGCCGTTCCAGCGGCATCGGGTCGTGTTGGCCGAGGCCCCACACGAGCCAGGCCAGCAGGCTCCCGGCGACGAAAATCGCGGCGAAGGCGATCACGTCGAACATCATCATCGTCAGGTATATCGATGCCAGGTGGATCAGCAGCCACGGCGTACTGCCGCCGTTGCGCAGCAACATGTAGCCGGCGAAGAACGGCAGCACGAACGTCACTGCCAGGTGCCAGTACATCGGGAGTACGGCACGCAGCCGCCGCGGCCACCAGCGCTGCATCGCCAGCGGCAGCAGCACGATGCAGCCGGCGATGCGCAACGGAAGATTTTCGTACGGTTGCGGCAGGGCGTACTTCCACACCGGGTAGTACGCCAGCATGCACAGTGCGCCGATCAGGCCCATCGCCGCCAGGCTCGGCTGGCTTGGCCGGGTATGTTCGAACAGCGTGTCGTCGAGCCGCATCAGCCCCTGGCGCAACCGGATCCACAGGCGGGGCGTCGTCGGCATGGCGTGATGGTCGACCCGTTCAGCGGAAGCGCTTGTGGCAGTCGTCGCAGGCGTTGTCTACCGGCTGCACGGCGGTGGCCAGTGCTGCGCAGGTGCCGGGCGCAGCATCGACGGCATGCTTCAGCGCAGCCTGCAGCTTGTCCGATGCCTGCATGAACGGATCTTCGGCCCCCTTGAAGGCGCCCGGGATATCCAGCGCAGCCGACTGCAGCCGTTCGAGGTTCGAACGGAGCGCGGTCGCGTCGCACTGCTGCGCCTTGACCGAGTGCTCCAGCTGGCTCATGTGGTAGGCCATTACCGTCATCACCGCCTTGGGCAAGGGTGTGCGCTGGTGCAGTGCGCTGATCGCGAACGCGGTGCCGAGGATGCCGATGACCAGGCCGAGCGCGATGAGTAGGGCAGACCGCATGTGTCCGGGTTCCTGTCCGATGGGGTGCGGGGAGCATAGCCGAGGCGGGCTCGCCTGCCACCAGCCGGGTACCGCGCCGCCGCTACAATGTGCCGGTTTTCCTGTCGGAGTTTCCTTGCATGTCGCCGTTTACTGGTTCTGGCCCGGCGGGGGGCGCGCGATGAGCGGCGCGATCGATACGGCGTTGCGCGAGCGGTTTGCCGGAGTCGAGCGCCTTTACGGGGTAGGCAGTCTGTCGCACCTGGCGGGCAAGCATGTCGCGGTAGTGGGGGTCGGCGGGGTCGGCTCCTGGGCGGCCGAAGCGCTGGCGCGCAGTGCGGTGGGTCGGCTGACCCTGATCGATGCCGACGAGATCTGCGTGTCCAATACCAACCGGCAACTGCATGCACTGGATGGCGGGTACGGCCGCCTCAAGGTGGGCGCGATGGCCGACCGGCTGCATGCAATCAACCCGGGGTTGCGGCTGGAAGCAATCGAGCGCTTCCTGACTCCTTCGACGCTGGACGACCTGCTCGATCGTGGCTACGACGTGGTGCTCGATGCCTGCGACGCGTTCCGGGTGAAACTGGAGGCGATCGCCTGGTGCCGACGACGCAAGCTGCCGATGGTCACGGTCGGCTCGGCGGGTGGCCGCACCGATCCGACCCAGATCCGCGTGCGCGATCTCTCGCGCACCGAGCATGACGCGATGTTCAGCCTGATCCGGAAGAAGCTCCGCCAGGACTTCGGCTTTCCGCGCAATCCAGACCGCTACTTCGGCATTTCGGCCGTGTATTCGTTGCAGAACGTGCAGTACCCGCAACCGGACGGCACGGTCTGCGGCACCCGTCCGCCGGGCGGCGAGGCGCTCAACCTGGCCTGCGGTGGCGGACTCGGCGCTGCCACCCACGTCACTGGCGCGTTCGCTTTCGCGGCGGTCGGCAAGGTGATGGAAAAGCTGCTGAAGGGCGAGGAGTGAGGTAAGAGAAGTGAGGAGTGCGAGAAAGCGGCGCGGCTAGCTTTACGCGTGTTGCGGTGCCTGCTTGCGTCTCCAGGCAGGGCCCGCGCAGGGCTGAGGCGCAGGGGCCCTTCTCTCAATTCCCACTCCTCCCCGCTCGCTCCCGCTCACCAACCCATATAGTGGCCGCCGTTGATCGCCAGGTTGGCGCCGGTGATCCAGCTGGCCATGTCGCCGGTGAAGAAGGCCACCGCGTGGGCGATTTCCTCCGGCTTGCCGAGACGTCCCACCGGGATCTGCGCCACGATCTTCTCGCGCACCTCCTCCGGCACGGCCATCACCATGTCGGTGCCTACGTAGCCTGGCGAGACGGTGTTGACGGTGATGCCGAACTTGGCGTTTTCCTGCGCCAGCGAGATGGTGAAGCCGTGCATGCCGGCCTTGGCCGCAGCGTAGTTGGCCTGGCCGTACTGGCCCTTCTGGCCGTTGATCGAGCTGATCTGCACGATCCGGCCCCACTTGCGCGCGCGCATGCCTTCGATCACCTGGCGGGTAACGTTGAAGCAGGCGTTGAGGTTGGTGTTGATCACATCCGTCCACTGCTGGTAGTTCATCTTGTGGAAGGTGGTGTCGCGGGTGATGCCGGCGTTGTTGACCAGGATGTCCACCGGACCGGCCTGCTCCTCGATCGCTCTGACCATCGCCTCGCAGGACACCGGGTCGGACACGTCGCCGGGCACCATCAGCACGTCGATGCCGTCGTCGGCCATGGTCTTGCGCCAGTGCGCGGCCTTTTCCGCATCCCGGTAGTTCGACGCCACGCGATGCCCCTGGCCGGCCAGGTAACGGATGATGGCGGTGCCGATACCGCCGGTGCCGCCGGTGACGAGCGCGGTGCGTTGAGTCATGTCCTTGGATCTCCTGGGAGGTGGCTTGAAGTGCTTGGGTGCCGCGGTGCGGACAGCGGGTCTTTATAACGGTTCAACCGTCCGGATGGCTGCTGCGCCGCGCCAAGTCGTTTCGATTGAAACATCTTGATGTTGCAGCGAGCAGCTCCGCCGGCGTCGCGGCCGGGTTGTCGTGCGGCAGGCCGAGAAAAGCCAGCGCTCGCCGCAGCACCGGCATCGGATCGGTCGGGTCCACCGCCCCAGCCCCCGCCGACTTGGACAGCTTGCGGCCCTCCGTATCGCAGGCCAGGGGCAGGTGCAGATAGGCCGGCGTGGGCAGGCCGAGCACCCGCTGCAGGTGGATCTGTCGCGGCGTGGAGTCGAGCAGATCGGCGCCGCGCACCACTTCGGTAATGCCCTGGAAGGCGTCGTCGACCACGCAGGCCAGTTGATAGGCGTAGTAACCCTCGACACGCCGGATCACGAAGTCGCCGGCCGTGTCGCGCAGGTTCTGCCGCTGCGGGCCTTGCAACCCGTCCTCGAAGCCGATCTCGACATCGGGTACCCGCAGCCGCCACGCCGGCGGGCGGTCGTCGGCCGGCAGCGCGATGCAGCGGCCGTCGCGGTGGAAGCCGCCGGTGGCGGCCAGGTCGTTGCGGCTGCACCAGCAGGGAAACACCTCGCCGGCTGCGCGCAGTTGCTCGAAGGCCGCGTCGTAGGCGGCGCGGCGGGTGGACTGGAGCAGCACCGGTCCATCCGCGACCAGGCCGAACGCGGGCAGGGTGGCCAGAATGTCGCGGGCCGAGCCGGGAACCTCGCGCGGAGGATCGATGTCCTCCATCCGCACCAGCCACTCGCCGCCAGCCTCGCGCGCGCACAGCCAGCTTCCGACCGCGGCCACCAGCGAGCCGAAATGCAGTTGTCCGGTGGGCGAGGGAGCTAAGCGTCCGCGGTAGGTCATCGCGGCATTCTAAGCGGGCCGGCGCACCTTGAAAGCGTGCCGTCGCGCCCCGAATAGCGGAGTGCGGCACGTGCCGCGTCCCTCACCTTTCATGACTGCCAGAGAGACAGCCATGCGTCGCATCTTCCTGTTCCTCGCCACCAATATCGCCGTCCTGTTCCTGCTGAGCATCGTCTGCCGCCTGCTCGGCATCGACCAGTGGGCGGCCGCCCGCGGCTACGGCGGCATGGGCGGTTTGTTGGTCTTCGCCGCGGTGTTCGGCATGGGCGGCGCCTTCATCTCGCTGCTGATGTCCAAGTGGATGGCCAAGATGTCCACCGGCGCGCGGGTGATCGAGCAGCCGGCCAACGAGACCGAGCGCTGGCTGGTCGAAACCGTTCGCCAGCATGCCCAGAGGGCCGGCATCGGCATGCCGGAGGTGGCGGTCTACGATGCCCCGGAAATGAACGCCTTCGCTACCGGAGCCAGCAAGAACAGCGCGTTGGTGGCGGTGAGCTCCGGCTTGCTGCAGCAGATGGACCGCGACCAGGTCCGCGCCGTGCTCGGCCACGAGATCGGCCACGTCGCCAATGGCGACATGGTCACCCTGACCCTGATCCAGGGCGTGCTCAACACGCTGGTGATCGTCGCCTCGCGCATCGTCGGGCGGATGGTCGACAGCTGGCTCTCCGGCGGGCGCGACGACCGCGGCGGCACCGGCATCGGCTATTTCGTCTCGGTGATCGTGCTGCAGATAGTGTTCGGCCTGTTCGCCTCGATGATCGTGGCGGCGTTCTCGCGCTGGCGCGAGTTCCGCGCCGATGCGGCGGGTGCCGGGCTGGCCGGTCGCGGCGCGATGATCTCCGCGCTGCAGCGACTGCAGGTCAACCACGGCGAAAATACTTTGCCCAAGACCATCGCCGCCTTCGGCATCTCCGGTCCGCTGGCGGCCGGCCTGCAGCGCTTGTTCATGAGCCATCCGCCGCTGGACGAGCGCATCGCGGCGCTACAGAACGCGGCCGGCCGCTGATCGTTGAATTCTCCTGCCCGGGAAGGGGCAGGCCGGTGAGCAGGCCTGCCCAGGCCTCTCACCGTCATCCCAGCGGAAGCTGGGATCCAGTGCCTTCGGGCTGGAGATTCCAGACGCTGGATCCCGGCGTTCGCCGGGATGACGGCAAGAAGAAAGAAGCCAAATCCAAGCAACCGCACCACACGGAATCACCACGCATGAACGCATCCGCAGAAACCCGCAAGTTCGAAGCCGAAGTCGCCCAGGTCCTGCACCTGGTGACCCACTCGCTCTACTCGCACAAGGAGATCTTCCTGCGCGAGCTGATCTCCAACGCCTCCGACGCCTGCGACAAGCTGCGCTTCGAGTCGATCGCCCATCCTGAGCTGCTGGCT
>JABLTH010001308.1_pt1 | contig 51468 bp, 43 predicted proteins | sample 7875711 | NCBI WGS metagenome assembly JABLTH01 (sample SAMN14941262, study PRJNA633318) | bioreactor metagenome | isolation source: bioreactor | place: China | collected 2019-03-05 | reverse complement strand
GTCCTGTCCCCGCCCGCTGCGCGGCCTGATCGTCCAGCCCTCACCGCCGCGAAGGGGACCCGGGAGAGCAAGAGCAAAGTCAAAAGCGGGGCCGAGCGTCGCGGCTTTCGCCGCTTGCTCTGGCGCCGCGATTTTTTTAGCCTCAGTACCGCACTTCTCCTTCTCCCCGTCGGGCGACCCGAAGGTAGTCCCTGTGGGAGGGAAGGCGGGTTGAGGGGTGGGTGCTCGCGGGACCGTTGGTGGAGGCAGACTCGCCGCGGTTGCGTTACGCAACCGCTACTGCATCAATCCTCCGCATTGCCGTCATCCCCAACCAGCAGTAGGGGATTCGGGGCGTGGCGTGCGAAGCCTGCTTCGGCGACCAGGATGTCCAGGCCGAGGGAGGCGAGGTCGTCGGCGTAGGGGTCGGTTTGCATGTCTTGCAGTGGGTAGAGCAGCTTGGCGTAGGTGTGGCAGTCGCCGCAGGTCTCGGCCTTGATGATGCCGGGGTCGCCTTCTATGCCTTGGAGCGAGAGGTGGCGGGTGCCGCCGCAGGTGATGCAGACGGCGCGGACGTGGTTCCACGCGGTGGAACACAGCGAGCAGTACAGGTAGCGCGTGCCGGGGGTGGAGCCGCTGGCGGTGATCAGGCCGGAGACCGGCGGGGAGCCGCAGCAGGGGCAGAGGCCGCGTTCTTCGAGCAGTCGCAGTTCGTCGGCTCGGAGGCGTGCGGCCGAGCAGGTGAAATAGACCTGCAGGGCGGCGGCGACGTAGACGGCGGCGCCGGCTTCGGCGGTGGCTAGGCCGCCGCGCAGGAAGCGGTCGGCGAGTCGTTCGCGCGTGCTCTCTTCGCTGCGGCGCAATTGCGCGATGACGTCGAGGGCGGCCGGTGGCAAGCCGCCGGTATCGATCCGTTCGAGCAGCAGGGCGAGGCCTTCGCGCCACGAGCTCTCGCGGCGATGGCCGTCGGCCGCCAGCGGCGGCAGGCGCGCCTCGATGGCACGGGCCACGGCGTTCGCATCGGGCATGGCTGACGGAGCGAGCGTCGTGGCCACTACATGCTGCGCCCGCGACAGTTTCGCCATGAAGTGCAGCCAGGCTTCCATGGGATGGCCGGCGGCGAGGTGTTCCAGCCGCCGCGCGGTAGCCGCGAAACGCTTCGCCGGATCGGGCAGCAGGATGGGGTCGGGCGCCTTGACGCCGGCGTGCACCGGCCCGGTCCATTTGCCGCTCGGCGGCGCTTCGGCTTGCCTCATGGGCGTTTCCTGTTCTTGCCGTGCTGGCTGGCGGCCAGTTCGAGCAGCCATTTGCGGTGGTGGCGCCACGCCCAGCCGGGCGTGACATAGCCCTGGGTCATCGCCCGTACCGAATGGCGCACCCAGATCGCCGCGTACACATGGATGATCCAGACGATGATCGCCGCAAGCGCGGCCAGGCTGTGGATCAGCGCGGCCGCGCGCTGCGCGGGAATCGAGGTCGAGGCGCCGAAATACACCTCCCAGATCGCCAGGCCGCTGAAGAACAGCACTGGAACCAGCAGGGTCATCGCCCAGAACACCAGCTTCTGGCCGGCGTTATTGCGGCCGACCGGCGGCACGTGCTCTTCGTCGTTGGCGACGACTTCGCGGACGGACTTCAGCCATTCGGCGTCGTCGCGGTTCAACAGGTTTTCGCGCCAGAACTGCGCGATCAGCCCGAGATAGCTGGCCATCAGCACCACCCCGATCCATGGATGGATGGCTCGCGTCGACTCCCCGCCGCCGAACAGTCCGGACAGGAAGAACAAGGCGGGATGAAACATCGACAGACCCGACAGCACCAGCAGCACGAAGCAGATCGCGGTGATCCAGTGGTTGATCCGGTTCGCCAGGGTGTAGCGGATGATCGCGTTCTTCGGGCGGGTCATGACACCTTCTCCTCGCCTTCGCGCAGGGCGCGCTCGCCGGCGGCCTCGTCTTCCTCGGTGACCTCGTTCGGGCCGGCGCTGATCCAATGGAAGAAGCCGGCCAGGGCGGCGAGCGCGATGCCGGCCAGTCCGAGCGGCTTTAGGACGCCTTTCCAGGCATCGACCATGGGGCTGATGTGCGGCTTGTCCGGCAGGCCCGAATACAGCGACGGCTGGTCCGCGTGATGCAGCACGTACATCACGTGCGTACCGCCCACTTCCTGCGGGTCATACAGGCCGGCGTTCTGGAAGCCGCGCGATTTCAGGTCGACGATGCGCTCTTGCGCCTGGTGCTGCATGTCGGTCTTGGAGCCGAACATGATGGCGCCGGTGGGGCAGGCTTTCACGCAGGCCGGTTCCAGTCCGACCGAAACGCGGTCCGAGCACAGCGTGCACTTGTACGACTTGTGGTCGGTCTTGCTGATGCGCGGAATGTTGAAGGGGCAACCCTTTACGCAATAGCCGCAGCCGATGCACTTGTCGCTGATGAAGTCGACGATGCCGTTGGCGTACTGCACGATGGCGCCGGGCGCCGGGCAAGCCTTCAGGCAGCCCGGGTCCTCGCAGTGCATGCAGCCGTCCTTGCGGATCAGCCACTCGAGATTGCCCTGTTCGTTTTCGTGCTCGGCGAACTTCATCAGCGTCCAGACGCTGGGGCTGAGATCGGCCGGGTTTTCGTACGAGCCCTCGAATTGGCCCACCTCGGGACGCAGGTCGTTCCATTCCATGCAGGCGGACTGGCAGGCCTTGCAGCCGATGCAGCGGCTGACGTCGATCAGTTTGGCGACCTGGTCCTCATGGCTGCGCGCCGACGGCGGCGTCAGGGTCGACGCGGAGCGGCGGACATAGTCTTGCGATTGCAGGTCGGACATGACTATTTCCTCACGCAGCCGGTGCGGTGGTCTTTTCGACGTTGACGAGGAACGCCTTGAACTCCGGCGTCTGGGTGTTGGCGTCGCCGACGGAAGGCGTCAGCGTGTTGGCGCCGTAGCCCTTCCTGGCCTGGCCGGTGAAGCCCCAGTGGATCGGCACGCCGATCACGTGCGTGGGCTTGCCGTCCACCGCCAGCGGCTTGATGCGCTTGGTCACGTAGGCCTTGCAGATTACCTCGCCGCGTTTGGACGTCACCTTGACCCAGCCGCCTTGCTCGATGCCTTTCTCCTTCGCCAGCGCCTCGCCGATCTCGACGAACTCTTCCGGCTGCAGCACCGCATTGATGCGCGCGTGCTTGGTCCAGTAGTGGAAGTGCTCGGTAAGCCGGTAGGTGGTCGCGACGTACGGGAAGTCCTTGACGTCGCCGAAGGCGCTGCGGTCGTCGGCGAACACGCGTGCGACCGGGTTGGATTTGACCTTCGGGTGCAGCAGGTTTTCCGCGGGCGACTCCAGCGGTTCGTAGTGCTCGGGGAAGGGGCCGTCCACCATCAGCGTGCGCGCGAACAGCCGGCCCATGCCCTCGGCATTCATGATGAATGGGCCGACGCCGTCGGACGGTTTCACGGTCGGGCCGTAATCGGGCACGTCGACCCCGACCCACTTGCTGCCGTTCCACGAAATCACCGGCTTGGCCGGGTTCCACGGCTTGCCTTCTGGGTCCGCGCTGGCGCGGTTGTAGAGAATGCGCCGGTTGGCCGGCCAGGCCCACGCCCAGTTCGGCGCGATGCCTTGCTCGCGCGGATCGGTGGCGTCGCGGCGGGCCATCTGATTGCCTTTCTCCGTAAAGGAGCCGGAGAAGATCCAGCAACCCGAGGCCGTGGTGCCGTCGTCGCGCAGCTGGGCGAAGCCGTCCAGCAGGGTGCCGGCCTTGGTGGTCACCGCGTTGGTGGCCGGATCGACCAGGTCGGCGAGCGCGCGGCCGTTCATTTCCTTGGCCAGCTCTTCCGGGTCCGGATCGATCGGGTTGGTGTATTTCCAGGTGAGGTTGAGCACCGGGTCGGGGAAGGCGCCGCCTTCCTTGCGATACAGCTCGCGCAGGCGATGGAAGATGCCGGTCATGATCCAGATGTCCGACTTCGCCTCGCCCGGACCATCGGCCGCCTTCCAGTGCCACTGCAGCCAGCGCGCCGAATTCACCAGCGAACCGTTCTCCTCGGCGAAGCAGGTGGTCGGCAGCTGGAACACTTCGGTCTGGATCTCGGCGGACTTGGCCGGGTTCTGCGGACCGAAGTCCTGCCAGAAACGCGAGGTCTCGGTGTCCAGCGGGTCCATCGTGACCAGGAACTTCAGCTTGCTCAGGCCGCGGCGGATCTTGCCGCGGTCGGGGAACGCCTGCAGCGGATTGAAGCCCTGGCAGATGTAGCCGGTCATCTGTCCGGCGTTCATCATCTCGAAGGCCTTGATGATGTCGTACAGCGGCACGTCGAGCTTGGGCAGCCAGTCGTAGGCCCAGTGGTTGTCCTGCGTGGCCGCGTCGCCGTAGATCGCCTTCTGCAGGCTCACGAAGAACTTGCGGTAGTTCTGCCAGTAGCTGGTCTGGCCAGGGCGCAGCGGCTTGTACAGCTTGGTCTTCATGTACTCGTCGAGACTGGTCTCCTTGTCGACGGGCAGGTTGAGATAACCCGGCATCAGGTTGGAGAGCAGGCCGACGTCGGTGAGGCCCTGGATATTGGAATGCCCGCGCAGCGCGTTCATGCCGCCGCCGGCCACGCCTATGTTGCCCAGCAGCAGCTGGATCATCGCCATGGTGCGGATGTTCTGCGAGCCGACCGAGTGCTGGGTCCAGCCCAGTGCGAACAGGCTGGTCATGGCGCGATCCGGCGCCGATGTGCTGGCGAACAGTTCGCAGATGTGCAGGAACTTGTCCTGCGGCGTGCCGCATATGCGCGAGACCATCTCCGGCGTATAGCGGGCGACGTGCTGCTTGAGCAGGTTGATCACGCAGCGGGGGTTCTGCCAGGTGTCGTCGGACTGGACGTAGCCGTCCTTGTCCAGCGCGTAGTCCCAGTCGCTCTTGTCGTAGCTGCGCGTCTCCTCGTTGTAGCCGCTGAACAGGCCATCCTGGAAGGCGTAGCCGTCCTTCACGAGCAGGCCGGCGTTGGTATACGCGCGGACGTAGTCGTGCTGGATCGCGTCCTTTTCGAGCAGGTAGCGGATCACGCCGTTGAGGAAGGCGATGTCCGTGCCCGGCCGGATCGGCGCGTAGTAGTCGGCCACCGAAGCCGTGCGCGTAAAGCGCGGGTCGACCACGACGAGTTTGGCGCCGTTCTCGATCTTCGCCTCGATCACCCATTTGAAGCCGCATGGGTGCGCCTCGGCGGCATTGCCGCCCATCACCAGTACGACGTTGGCGTTCTTGATGTCCTGCCAGGTGTTGGTCATCGCACCGCGACCGAATGATGGGGCCAGACTGGCCACCGTCGGTCCGTGTCAGACGCGCGCCTGGTTGTCGAACACCACCATGCCGAGGGAGCGGGCCACCTTCCAGGTGAGGTAGGCGGTTTCGTTGGACGAGGCCGACGCCGCCAGCATGCCGGTGCTGGTCCAGCGATTGACGGTCGTGCCGGACGCGTTCTTCGCCATGAAGTGCTGGTCGCGGTCGTCCTTCATCAGCCGGGCGATGCGGTCCAGCGCGAAGTCCCAGGAGACTTCCTTGAACTCCGTGCCGCCGGGCGGGCGATAGCGCGGCGCCTTAAGCCGTGTTGGCGCATGCACCACGTCGAGCAGCGCCGCGCCCTTGGGGCACAAGGTGCCGCGGTTCACCGGATGATCCGGATCGCCTTCGATATGGATGATGTTGGAGCGCGCGTTCTTGGCGCGGTCGCCCATGCTGTAGATCAGGATGCCGCAGGCGACCGAGCAGTACGTGCAGGTGTTGCGCGTTTCGGTCGCATGGGTGAGCTTGAAGGGGCGTACGGCGGCCGCTTGCGCCTCCCCTGATGCTCCGAATCCCAGGACTCCAAGGCCCGATGCCGCCAGGCCCAGACCTGTGATCTTGATAAATTCGCGACGAGTGAGTGCCATCGCTGTGCCGCTCCCGTGAGTTGGCTGGAACGCCATCCGCGAACGGGTGGCGACATGGCTCGAGAGACTGCTTTTCCGGCGGCGGAACATGAGTCCGGCGTCATGGCGCAAGCTAGCACAGATGGGTTGCGCAAGGGCATGCGGCCAACGTCGAATGGCGGCTTGCCGAGGCAACTCTGAGGCCCGTCAGCCTGCCTTTCTTTAAGGCCTCTGCGGCGCTTCGTTCGACCTCTCGCCCTGCGGCGGAGCATGGTATTCGTACGTGTCGATTGGTGCACTGCGGTGGTGCAAGGCCGTCACTGGCGACTGATGCTGGTGCACATCAAGCTGCGAAAAATTCCTAGTTTTTCCTGAAACCCCGTATTTCCCGCGCGTTTCCGCCATGGCATGCGTGTTGCTTAGCAACATGACGTAACCCCGCCTTCCATCCCGGCGGGCTGTTCGTTCTCTGCGGGGAGGCGTGGCATGACGGGCAAGGCGACTCGGATCGAGCTGCTGCAATGGCGCACGCCGCAGATGCGTGCGTTCCACCTGAGCTGGCTGGCGTTCTTCGCGTGCTTCTTCGCCTGGTTCTCGGCGGCACCGCTGATGCCCTTGATAAAGAGCGAGCTGCGACTGGATCCGGGTCAGGTCGCCGACATCGGCATCGCCGCGGTGGCGGCTACGGTGTTCGGACGGCTATTGATCGGGCCGCTGTGTGACAGCCTCGGGCCGCGTCGCGTCTATACCGCACTGCTGCTGCTCGGCTCGTTGCCCGTGTTCGGCATGACGCTGGTGTACGACTACACGTCGCTGCTGCTCATGCGCCTGGCCATCGGCGTCATCGGTGCCAGCTTCGTGGTGACCCAGTACCACACCTCGGTGATGTTCGCGCCGCAGGTGGTCGGTACGGCCAATGCGGCCGCCGCCGGCTGGGGCAATGCCGGTGGCGGAGCGGCGCAGGCGGCGATGCCTTGGGTGCTGACCGGCGTGCTCGCGCTGGGCGCAGGCCAGGCCATGGCATGGCGCATGGCGATGTGGGTGCCGGGCCTGCTGATGGTGCTGGTCGGCATCCTCTATTGGACCTGCACGCAGGACAGTCCCGAAGGCGATTACAAGGACCTGCGCGCACGCGGCATCGCCGTGAGCGGCGGCAAGCTCGGCGGCTGGGCCGCGTTTCGCGCGGTGGCACGCAACTACCGCGTGTGGCTGCTGTTCGTGACGTATGCCGGCTGTTTCGGCATCGAGCTGTTCGTGCACGCGGTGGCGGCGAGCTACTACGTAGACCGCTTCGGCCTGAGCCTGCGCGCTGCCGGCATGGCGGTCGGCGGCTTCGGCCTGCTTGCGCTGTTCGCTCGCGCGCTCGGTGGCATCGCCTCCGATCGCCTGGTGCGCCGTCACGGTTTGCAGGCGCGCTCGCAGCTGCTGTGCGCGCTGATGCTGTGCGAGGGCCTCGGGCTGCTCTGGTTCTCCATGGCGCATGCGGCCGGCGGCGCGGTGGCGGCGATGTTCGCCTTCGGCCTGTGTACGCACATGGCCTGCGGCGCCACCTATGCGCTGGTGCCGTTCATCGACCGCAAGGCGCTCGGCGGCGTGGCCGGCATCGTCGGCGCGGGCGGCAACGTCGGCGCGGTGGCGGCCGGCTTCCTGCAGAAGTCGTTGGGCTCGGTGCAGCTGACCTTTCTATATCTGGGTGGTTTCGTGATCGCCGGTTCGCTGTGCGCGCTTGCTGTGCGCTTCAGCGGCGAACACGTGGCCGAGGAACGCCGGCTGCGCTTGGCCCAGGCGAACGCGCCGGCTCCCGCAGCGCTGGCCATCGATTGATTCGACCGAACGGAGACCGCGCATGACGACCAGGCTCGTAGTGATCGGCAACGGCATGGTGGGGCACAAGCTGCTGGAGGAGCTGGCGTCGCTGCGTCCGCCGGGACTGGCGGTCACCGTGCTGTGCGAAGAGAGCCGGCCCGCATATGACCGCGTGCACCTGTCCGAATACTTCGCTGGCCGCAGCGCGGACGATCTGTCGCTGGTGACTGCCGGGTTCTTCGAGCAGGCCGGCATGGAGCTTCGCCTTGCCACGCGCGCCGCGCGCATCGATCGCGCCTTCAAGAGAGTGACGACCGCCGACGGCGAGGTCATTCCCTACGACAAGCTGGTGATCGCCACGGGCTCGACGCCGTTCGTGCCGCCCATTCCGGGCAACGACCGACCGGGCTGCCTGACATATCGCACGCTGGACGATCTGGCCGCGCTGTCCGAGTGGGGTGCGCAATCCAAGCGCGGCGTGGTGGTGGGCGGCGGCCTGCTCGGGTTGGAGTGCGCCAAGGCCTTGCGCGACATGGGGTTGGAGACCCACGTGGTCGAGTTCGCGCCGCGCCTGATGGCGGTGCAGGTCGACGATGGTGGCGGGCGCATCCTGCACCGGACCATCGAGGAACTCGGCCTGGTGGTGCATACCGGCAAGAACACTCTGGAGATCGTCGACGGCACGACGGCGCGCCATGCCATGAAGTTCGCCGACGGCAGCCAGCTGGAGACCGACCTGATCGTGTTCTCCGCCGGCATCCGGCCGCGCGACGAGCTGGCCCGCCAGTGCGAGCTCGGCGTCGGTCAGCGCGGCGGCATCATGGTCGACAACTTCTGCCGCACCCGCGACCGCGACGTCTATGCCATCGGCGAATGCGCGCAATGGGGCGGCAAGGTGTTCGGCCTGGTGGCGCCCGGCTACGACATGGCCCGCGTGGTGGCCAATCACCTGCATGCCCTGTCGACGCGGCACGAGCCGCGCGAGTTGCCCGAATTCGCCGGCGCGGACATGTCGACCAAACTCAAGCTGATGGGCGTGGACGTGGCCAGCATCGGCGATGCCCATGGCGTCACGCCCGGCAGCCGCAGCTACCAGTTCAGCGACGAGCGCCGCCAGGTCTACAAGAAGCTGGTGGTGTCCGAGGACGGCAAGCGTCTGCTCGGCGGCGTGCTGGTCGGCGATGCCGCCGAATACGGCACGCTGCTGCAAATGATGCTCAACGGGCTGGAACTGCCCGAGGCGCCGGAATCGCTCATCCTGCCGGCGCCGGGCGACAAGCCGCGGCCGGGACTGGCCGTCGACGCGCTGCCGGCAGCCGCGCAGATCTGCTCCTGCAACAACGTTTCCAAGGGACAGCTGTGCAACGCCGTGGCCGCGGGCGCCACCTCGATCGGAGCGCTCAAGGAAGCAACCCGCGCGGGTACGACCTGCGGCGGCTGCGTGCCGCTGGTCACCCAGATCATGAAGGCGGAGATGCAACGCCAGGGCCTGGCGGTGACCAATCACCTGTGCGAGCACTTCGCCTACTCGCGCCAGGAGCTTTACCACTTGGTGCGCGTGGAGCGCATCCGCCGCTTCGACGAACTGCTCGCGCGCCACGGCCAAGGCCTGGGCTGCGACATCTGCAAGCCCACCGTGGCCAGCATCCTCGCTTCGTGCTGGAACGAGTTCGTGCTGCAGCAGGAACATGCCGCGCTGCAGGACTCCAACGACTACTTCCTCGCCAACATCCAGAAGGACGGCACCTATTCGGTGGTGCCGCGGATGCCCGGCGGCGAAGTGACGCCGGACGGTCTGATCGCCATCGGCCGCATCGCCAAGGCTTACGGGCTCTACACCAAGCTCACCGGCGGCCAGCGCGTGGACTTGTTCGGCGCGCGGCTGGAACAACTGCCGCTGATCTGGGAGGAACTGATCGCGGCCGGCTTCGAATCGGGGCATGCATACGGCAAGTCGGTGCGTACGGTGAAGTCCTGCGTCGGATCGACCTGGTGCCGCTTCGGCGTGCAGGACTCGGTCGGCACGGCGATCGACCTGGAAAACCGCTACAAGGGCCTGCGCTCGCCGCACAAGCTGAAGTTCGCCGTTTCCGGCTGCGCGCGCGAATGCGCCGAAGCGCAGAGCAAGGACGTCGGCGTGATCGCCACGGAGAAGGGCTGGAATCTCTACGTGTGCGGCAACGGCGGCATGAAACCGCGGCATGCCGAACTGCTGGCCGGGGATCTCGATACCGCCACCTTGATCCGCTATGTCGACCGCTTCCTGATGTTCTACATCCGCACCGCCGACCGCCTGCAGCGCACCAGTGTGTGGCGCGACAACCTGGAGGGCGGCCTGGACTATCTGCGCGACGTGATCGTTCACGACAAGCTCGGCCTCGCCGCCGAGCTGGAGGCGGAGATGGCCCAGGTGATCGAGGCCTACGAGTGCGAGTGGAAGCGGGCGGTCACCGACCCGCAGGTGCGCCGGCGCTTCCGCCATTTCGTCAACAGCGACGCTGTGGACGAGCAGGTGGCGTTCGTGCCGGAGCGCGGACAGATACGGCCCGCCACGCCGCCCGAGAAACACGCGCTCCGCGGCATTCCCGTGGTGGTGGAGACGGAGTGAGCCTATGAATCGCGTCGCTGAAGAAACCGGTTGGACCACCGTTTGCGCGCTCGACGACATCGTGCCCGAGGCCGGCGTCTGCGCGCTGGTCGACGGCGAGCAGGTGGCGGTGTTCCGCGTCGGCGGCGAGCTCTATGCCATCGACAACATCGACCCTTGCTCCGGGGCGGCCGTGCTGTCGCGCGGGCTGGTCGGCAGCCTGGGCGAACGCGTCGTGGTCGCGTCGCCGATCCACAAGCAGCATTTCGACCTGCGCAACGGCGAGTGCCTCGAATCGTCGGCCCATGCGGTGCGCGCCTGGCCCGTGCGGCTGAAGGGCGATGCCGTGCAAGTCGGACGCGGCGGCGCATGACGGCCGCGACGGCCACCACCTGTCCCTATTGCGGCGTCGGCTGCGGCGTGCTTGCCGCACTGGACACCGCGGGCACCACGCGCGTCGCCGGCGATCCGGCGCATGCCTCCAATCGCGGTCGCTTGTGCGTCAAGGGTGCGGCTCTGGGCGATACCGTCGGGCCGGAAGGGCGCCTGCTGCATCCGATGCTGCGAGGGGCGGATGGGGTGCTGCGCCAGGCGAGCTGGGACGACGCCGTGCGTCGCGTGGCCGAGGGCTTCGCCCGCATCGTCGCCGAACACGGTCCGGACGCGGTGGCGTTCTATGTCTCGGGCCAGTTGCTCACAGAGGACTACTACGTCGTCAACAAGCTGGCCAAGGGATATCTCGGCACGGCGAACATCGATACCAACTCGCGCCTGTGCATGTCCTCCGCGGTCGCCGGCCACAAGCGGGCGTTCGGCGAGGATGTGGTGCCGGGCTGCTACGACGATCTGGAGCAGGCCGAGGTGGTCGTGCTGGTCGGCTCCAATACGGCGTGGTGCCACCCGGTGCTGTTCCAGCGCATCGCGGCCGCGCGGGAAGGGCGCGACGGGCCGCGCGTGGTAGTGATCGATCCGCGCTTCACGGCCACCTGCGAATCGGCCGACCTGCACCTGCCGATCCGGCCCGGCAGCGACGTGCGCTTGTTCAACGGGCTGCTGTCATTCCTCTTCCGGCACGGGGTGGTCGATCCGGCATTCATCGACGACCGCACCGAGGGCTTCAATAGGGCCCTCGCGGCCGCCGAGGCGGAGGCGGGCGACGCGGCCGAGGTGGCGCGCCGCTGCGGCCTGCAGGAGGCCGACGTGCTGGCCTTCTACCGCCTGTTTGCGCGGCACGAAAAAGTGGTCACGCTGTTCTCGCAGGGCGTCAACCAGTCGACCAGCGGCACGGACAAGGTCAACGCCATCATCAACTGCCACCTCGCCACCGGCCGCATCGGCTGGCCGGGCATGGGGCCGTTCTCGATCACCGGGCAGCCAAACGCCATGGGCGGGCGCGAGGTGGGCGGCTTGGCGAACATGCTGGCGGCGCATATGGAATTGAACGACCCGCTGCATCGCGACATCGTGCAGTCGTACTGGCGCTCGCCGCGCATCGCCGACAAGCCGGGGCTCAAGGCGGTCGAGCTGTTCGAGGCGATAGGGGAAGGCCGGGTCAAGGCGGTGTGGATCATGGCCACCAATCCCGTGGTGAGCCTTCCCGACGCCGACCGCGTCAGCGCGGCGCTGGCGCGGTGCGAGCTGGTGGTTAGTTCGGACATCGTCGAGCGGACCGACACCAACGCGTTCGCCCATGTGCTGCTGCCGGCACTGGGCTGGGGCGAGAAGAACGGGACGGTGACCAGCTCCGAGCGTCGCATCTCGCGTCAGCGGCCGTTCCTGCCGGCGCCAGGCGAGGCGCGGGCCGATTGGCGCGCGGTGTGCGACGTGGCGCGCCACATGGGATTCGAGCAAGGGTTCGGCTTCGCGCACCCCCACGAGATATTCGTCGAGCATGCAGGGCTCACTGCGTTCCGCAACCACCCGCCGCGCGCCGATGGTCTTCCCGCGGCACCGCGGCGTCTGCACCTCGGAACTCTGTCGGCGCTCGACCGCCATGCGTATGACGGGTTGGCGCCGGTGCAGTGGCCGGTGACGGAGGACGGGCGTGGAACGCAGCGCCTGTTCGCGGATGGTGCCTTCAGCCATGCCGATGGCCGTGCGCGCTTTGTCGCCGTCGCCTCACGTCCGCCGGCGCATGCGATCGACCGGGAATATCCGCTCGTGCTCAATACCGGCCGCATCCGCGACCAGTGGCACACCATGACGCGCACCGCACGCTCGCCGCGCCTGAATGGACATATCGGCGAGCCGTTCGTCGACATGCATCCGCACGATGCGCTGCGCTCCGGCGTGCGCGATGGCGAGCTGGCCCGGGTGAGCTCCCGCTGGGGCGCGATGGTCGCGCGCGTGCGGCACGGCGGGGGCATCCTGGCCGGCAGCGTGTTCGCGCCGATTCACTGGAACGATCAGTTCGCGTCGGATGCGCGCGTCGGCGGCGTGGTGAATCCGGCGGTGGATCCGGTCTCCGGTGAGCCGGAGTTCAAGCACACGCCGGTGCGCATCGAACCGTTTCCGGTGCGCTGGTACGGCTTCGCACTGAGCCGCCAGCCGCTGCCGGCGTCGGTGCTGAGCTATTGGACGCTCATTCGCGGCGACCGCTTTCTGCGCTATGAAATCGCCCATCGCGAGCGTCCCGCCGACAGCGATGCCTGGGCGCGGACCTGGCTCGGCGTGGATGATCCGGCCGCCGATTGGCTGACGCACGACGACCGCGATACTGGCGCCTATCGCGCCGTCCACGTGCGCGACGGGTGCATCGAAGCCTGTCTGTTTCTTGCCGCGCAGCCGCACTTGCCGTCGCGCCAATGGCTGGCGTCGCTGTTCGCGCGCGAGCGGCTGAGCGAGGCGGACCGGCAACACCTGTTGTCCGGGGAGCCGCCCGGTGGCGGCAGCGATCCCGGGCCGGTGGTGTGTTCCTGCTTCGGCGTCGGGCGAAACACGATCTGCGCGGCGATCCGCGCGAACGACCTGGACATGCCGGCGCAGATCACCGCCGAACTGCGTGCGGGCGGCAACTGCGGTTCCTGCATTCCCGAGCTGCGCCGGCTGATCGCCGAAACGCGCGCGACATCCGAGGCATGAGCGGCATGGAGGCGGCTGGAGGGTGTGAGATGAAGCTATACCCCCTGTTCGCTGACCTGAAGGGCCTGCCGGTCTTGGTGGTGGGCGGCGGCATCGTGGCCAGGCGCAAGGCTGCGGCGCTGCGCGAAGCCGGCGCCCTGGTCCGCGTCGGGGCGCCAGAACTGGACGCCGAGCTCGCGTCCTGGGTCGAAGCGGGCGCGGTGACCTGGCTGCCTGGAGAGTATGTGCCTCACTGGCTCGACGGCGTTTGGCTGGTGATCGCCGCCACTGCCGAGCGCGCGCTCAATGCGCGCATCGCCGCCGATGCCGCCGCGCGGCGGATCTTCGCGAACGTGATGGACGATGCGGCGCTGTCGCGCTTCCACGTACCGGCGGTCGTCGACCGGGCACCGCTCACCGTCGCCATTTCCACCGCCGGCGCGGCGCCTGCGCTGGCGAGCCGAGTGCGCGAGACGCTGGAGCGCGCGCTGGATCACGCGCTCGGCGAACTCGTGGCCTTGGCGCAGCGCTATCGTGCCCGCATCGTGCGGCGGTACGCCGATCTTGCCGAGCGGCGCGGTTTCTATGCGTGGCTGCACGACGGGCCGGTGCTGTCGCTGCTCAGGCGTTCGCGGCCGGCGGAGGCGGAGCAGGCGCTGCTCGAGGAACTGAGTGCGCATGGAGATACGCGCAAGCAGGGCTCCGTGATCCTGGTGGGCGCCGGACCCGGGCATCCCGGCCTGCTCACGTTGTCGGCCTTGCGCGCGCTCGGGCAGGCGGACGTCATCCTGCATGACCAGCTGGTGAGCGCGGACATTCTCGCCATGGCCCGCCGCGATGCCGAATGCATCGATGTCGGCAAGCGCTGCGGCGGGCGCCACGTGCAGCAGGAGCACATCCATCGGCTCATGCTCGTGCATGCCCGCGCCGGGCGGCGGGTGGTGCGGCTCAAGGGCGGCGATCCGTTCGTGTTCGGCCGTGGTGGCGAAGAGCTGGCCTTTCTCCGCGGGCACGGCATCGACTGCGAGATCGTCCCGGGTATCACCGCCGCGGTGGCTTGCGCGGCGTTCGCGGGCATTCCGCTGACCCATCGCGAACAAGCGCAATCGGTGTGCCTGGTCACGGCGCATGGCAAGGATGCCGCCTATACGCTGGATGGCTCGATGTTCGCCAACCCGCGCCAGACCCTGGCCGTGTACATGGGCGTCGAAAAGCTGAGCATGCTCGCCGCGCAACTGCTCGCGCACGGACGCGATGCGGATACCCCGGTGGCCCTCGTGGAGAACGGTACGCGGCCGCAGCAGCGTGTGGTGGCCGGTGTGCTGCGCGACTTGCCGACGCTCGCCGAGGCACATGCCGTGCGGACGCCTGCCTTGCTGATCGTGGGAGAGGTGGCTGCGTGCGCGCGCGAGCATGCGTGGTTTGGCGAGCTGGTGGCAGCGTTGCCCACCAGCCTGGCAGCGCCGATCGAACACGAATGCATGGAGGTGGCTTGATGACGCCGCGCAGCGCCTTGGCTTCGGCCATAGGTGGCCGATGAGCGGCACCGAGCCCTCGCCCCAGACACTGTCGGGGCGCTGTGTCGCGGTGCCGGAGTCGCGCGAGCTGGATGTCTTCGCGACGCTGCTCGAGCGCCGCGGCGCAACGGTGCTGCGCTGTCCGCTGGTGGATATCCGCGACGCGCCGGACCCTGCGCCGCTGCTCGACTGGCTTCGCGCGTTCAACGCCGGCGCATGCGACGACCTGGTCTTGTTCACCGGCGAGGGTTTGCGGCGGCTGCTCGGTGTACTGGAGCGCCATGCGCCCGGCGAGCGCGCGCGCTTCGTCGAGCGGCTCGCCCAGGTGCGCATCGTCGCGCGTGGGCCGAAGCCGGGGCGGGTACTGCGCGAACTGGGGTTGCGGCCGGGGCTGGTGGCGGAGCCGGCGACCACGGCGGGCGTGATCGCCTGTCTACGCAAGCTGGATCTGCATGGACGCCGAGTCGGCGTGCAGCTGTATGGCACCGAGCCGAACGCGCCGCTGATGGCCTATCTCGCCGAAGCTGGCGCGCGCGCCTTGCCGGTGGCGCCGTACCGCTATGCGGATGCGGCGGACGATGCGGAGGTGATGGCCCTCGTAGAGCGCATGCGCCATGGCGAAGTCGACGCCATGGCGTTCACCAGTCTGCAGCAAGTGGAACGCCTGTTCCGTCTGGCGGAAGGGCGGGGACAGGGCGCTGCCTTGAAGGAAACGCTGTCGCGCACGGTCGTCGCCGCTGTCGGCCCGCTGGTAGCTGAAGCCCTGGAACGGCACGGCGTCCATGCGCAGGCGATTCCCGCCGGCAGCTATTACATGAAGCCACTGGTGACGGCGCTGGCGGCGGCGCTCGCCAGCCGTTAGCGCCCGTTCCGCCGTCTCAACGCAACTCGATGACGACGAGTCCCTGCGCAGGCACGTCGATGCTCAGCCGGCCGTTGGCGAGCACGGCCGGTTCCGGGGCGGCGAGCTTGCCGGCCGCGCGCAGCTCCTTGATCTGTTCCCGGCTCGGCCAATCCGGACGGCCCATCTTGTCGAAGGCCGCGACGGCATTGCCGTGATTCTGGTCCAGTCGCCACACCGTCGCCTGCGCGCCCGTCTTCAAATGTTTGAGTTCCACCTCGAAGTGTTTCGCCGGTCCGGTCGGGACGCCTGGCGTGTAGCGGTCCGTGTCGCCGAGCGGCGGCGTGTAGTTCCACAGCGCGAGCACCACGGTGCCGTCGGGGCGCCGCGTGGCGAGCGCGCTGTCGGTCTTCAGCGGCAGCTGCGTATCGCCGAGCTTGTGCAGCATGGCGAAGGCGTTGAAGGCCGGCTTTTCGATGCGATCGGCGGCGATCAGGCCGAAGCCGCCGTAGAAGGGGTTCTTCACCACGCCCTGTTCGTCGAAGACGTCGGAGAACGACCAGAAGCTCATCAGTTCGACTTTGCCGGCGCAGGCGCGGATGGTGTTGGCCATCCACGGGCCCATGAACACGGTGTCGGTGACGTTCGGCAGGTTGGCGTACGAGGCGTTGTACTCGCTGTAGACCAGCGGCAGGTGAGGGAAGGGCGAGGCGGCGATCTCGCGGTGCGACTTGTCGACGGCGCGGCACACCATGTCGCGGCGTTCGATCCGCTCCTGCGTCTTGAACACGTTCGGGGCGGTGTCGTCGCCGTAGACGTGCGTGCTCACGAAATCGATCGGCGTGCCGCTCTGCTTCACGTGCTGGAGGAAGTCGGGCAGCCAGGCCGCCTGGGCCGTGGCGGGGCCGCCGACGCGAAGGCGCGGATTGACCGCCTTCAGGCTGCGTGCGGTGCGGTCGTATAGCTCGTTATAGGTGGACTGCTCCGGCTTGCCGCCCCAGAAAGCGAGGTTGGGCTCGTTCCATACCTCGAAGTACCAGCTCGATACTTCCTCGATGCCATAGCGTTCGATCACATGCTGCGCGAAGGTGCGGACCAGCGCGTCCCACTCGGCCCAGTCCTTCGGCGGCATCACGTTGGGGTGGTACCAGAAGTCGTGGTGGCTGGCCGGATCGGCACTCATCTCCGGCGGCATGAAGCCCAGTTCCACGAACGGTTTGACGCCGCGCTCCAGCAGGCCGTCGTAGACCTGGTCGACGTAGCTGAAGTTGAAGTGCAGCTTGCCCTGCGGATCGCGCCAGGCCGCGCCCATGTCGCGGTCGAAGATGCCGTGGAAACGGACGTAGCTGAAGCCGGTGGCGGCCTTCACCGCCTCGAGATCCTTGCGGTAGTCGTCGCGCAGCGCGAGCACCGCCCGGCCCGAGCCGAACATCTGCTCCCAGAAATGCGGCAGCGCGGTGCCCTTGGCCGAGGCGTCGACCTCCAGTCGCACGCTGTCGTCCGCCGCATGCGTGGCGATGGCCGGGGTCAGGAGGGCGAGGCAGGCGGCGACGCGGGCGAGGGCGCAGCGAAGCGGAGAGGTGGCGGACACGGCGGTTCCTTGGTCGGATGACGGTCGAACGCAGGCATGTAAACGTTTACGTTCGAGGGCGAAGTCTCTTACAAGGTGGCCCTTCCGATCAATAAGGCACTGCACTTGCGCGCAACCGCGCCAGCTCGACGCCGATGCGGATGCATGTGTGGAAGCCCGGCGGATGGAAGCTTGAGCAGATTGAAGCCGGGCAGGATGCGCGTGACCTGGGGGCAGGGCAGGTCGATGCCGGCCGCGGTCGGCCGGTCATCCTCATCAGGACTAGCCCGCAGCTCCAAAAAGCATGCCCACGGCCGTGGTCAGCGCCATCGCGAGGGCTCCCCACAAGGTGATTCGAGTTGCTCCGACGCGAACGTTCGCGCCTCCGGTGCGCGCGGCGATGCCGCCGAGAATCGCCAGGAACACCAGTGCGGTGATGAAGACCCACCATAGCAAGCCCGTGGCCGGAGCCAGTGCGACGACGAGCAGCGGTAGGACGGCGCCGGCGGCGAAGCTGACGGCGGAGGCCGCCGCGGCTTGCAGTGGTCGCGCCTTGAGCGCCTCGGTGATGCCCAGTTCGTCGCGCGTGTGCGCATCCAGCGCGTCGTGCGCCATCAGCTGCTCGGCGACCTTGCGAGCCAGCTGGGGATCGAGTCCGCGCCCGACATAGATCGCAGCCAGTTCCCGGTGCTCGCCCTCGACGTCGCTCTCCAGTTCTTTCGCCTCGCGGGCCAGGTCGGCCTGCTCGCTGTCGGCCTGCGAATGGACCGATACGTATTCGCCGGCCGCCATCGACATGGCGCCGGCCACCAGTCCTGCCGTGCCCGCGACGAGAATGGCGGATGGCGTGCCGTGGGCCGCCGCCACGCCCATCACCAGGCTGGCCGTGGACACGATGCCGTCGTTGGCGCCGAGTACGGCCGCCCGCAACCATCCCATGCGCTCGGTGACGTGGCGCTCCCGGTGGCGATAAGTCATGCGTCGGCTCCTGAGTCCTGGTTGATCACGGCGTGGTTGATCACAGCATGCGTCGCAGCGTGTTGTCCTTGCGGCCGAACTGATGCCACAGCGCGCCGAGTATGTCCAGGCCTATCACGTAGTAGAACGCCTCGCCCACCAGGCCGTGGATGTCCTCCCAGCGATGGGCGAGTTGGGAATCGCCTGGACCGAACAAGGCCGGCAGCACTGTCACGCCGAACAGGCTGATCGATTTGCCCGCGAGCTGGAGCGTGACGATGCCCATGATCGGTTGCGCGATGAGAAAGGCGTACAGCGCGGCCTGGGTGATGTGGCTCAACGCCCGATTCCAGCGATCCAGGGGAGGAAGGATAGCGGGCGTCGGCTGGGTGTAGCGCGCGGCCAGTCGCGGCAACACCAGCAGCAGCACGGCGACGCCGGCCAGGGCATGCAACGCCAGCGAATTGGCGCGCGCATCGCTGCCTCGCGGAAACGTGCCTCGTAGATTGATCGTGACGTAGGCCACCAGAACCAGGGCGAAGCTGATCCAGTGGATCCAGCGCAGCGCCGTCGAGTATCGGCCATTGGATTGGGTATGCATGGAGCGGGCCCCTGAACCTGTTGCTTTGAACAATGAGTTGCGCTGACTGTAGCGATTGCGCCAGCCGGCTGATGGAATGGTTCTCGCTATCGAGCCATGGGGTGCGACAGGCGCAGTGTGGGCACCCCTGGCTGGCATGCCTCCGGGCTAAGGCTTCGGCTGCGGGGTGGTGGCCACGCTCGGCGGCAGGATCGGCAAGGTCACCGCAGGCTGCTGCCCGGTGAGCGCATTCAAGAACGCGGCGATCTTCCCGACCTCGTCGTCCGACAGCGTCTGGCCGAGCTGGCTGCTGCCCATGATCGCGATGGCCTGGCGCAGGTCCCACACCTTGCCCGAATGGAAATAGGGCGCCGTCAACGCAATGTTCCGCAGCGGCGGCACCCGGAACACGTACTCGTCGCTGGCGGTCTTCGTCACCGCAAAACGCCCCTTGTCGCCGGGTGGCAGGATCTGCGCCCCGGGGCGTTCGACCACGCCGAACGGCGCGTACTTGTCGCCACCGACATTGATGCCGTTGTGGCAACCGGCGCAGCCCTTGGTGATGAAGAGGGACAGGCCTTCCTTCTGCGTGGCATCGAGGGCCTTTTCATCGCCTCGCAGGTAATGGTCGAAGGGTGCGCCCGGCGTGATGAGCGTGGCTTCGAACAGGGCGATGGCTTTGCGCACGTTTTCGAACGTGATGGGGTCTTTCTCCGCGGGGAAGGCGCGGGCGAAGAGCGTCTGGTAGCCGGGAATACCCTTCAATTGCTCGATGACGTGGGTTTCGGTGGTATCCATCTCCACCGGATTCACCAGCGGGCCACCCGCCTGCTGTTCGAGATCCTTGGCGCGGCCGTCCCAGAACTGGGCGGTGTCGAACACGGCGTTGTACACCGTCGGCGCATTGCGTCCGCCGTGCTGCCAGCGATGCCCCAGCGACGTTTCCTGGAGGTCGACACCGCCCATGCCGACCATGTGGCAGGAGTTGCAGCTGATGGCGTGGCTTTCGGACAGGCGCGGGTCGAAGTAAAGGGCCTTGCCGAGCGCCAGCCGGGCTGGCGACGAGGGATTGCCGGATAGCGGGGGAGGGCTCTCGGGAATCGGTTTGAACAGGCCCTGGGCCTGTTTCATCAACGCCGCCTGAGGCCATGCCTCGCTGGCCAGCAGAACGCCAAGCAACACGAAAGAAGCGGTGGGCACGAAGCGCATGGACCTTCTCCTTCGCTGGAAGTACCTGTACTGGACCTGGCAGTGGCCATCCCGCCTTGCGCTCCCCTGGCGCCTTGGCGTGCCATGTCTCTGTCGGCCCAAGAACGGCAGTGAGGCACGCATGGGGCGTTACCGTCTTGATGTGCGTCAACTTCGCGGCAGCATGCCACCCCCTTTACCGGTTCGTCGGTGGCGAAGAGGATTCAGCGCGGTCGGCGGCTACCGCCGATATGCCGATAGACGGGGCGTTTGATCGTCTCCGATGTCGCCGCGAAGAGCAGGGCGATGAGCAGGATGGCGGCGAGTATCGGAGCGGGCAGGGGGACGAAGCCGAACAGCCCGGCATCGGGGAGATAAGGCAGGGCGATGGCCACCAGCGTCATGGCACCGGCGCTCCATGCCAGGAACGGACCCGGACGGCTTCGGTAGAACGGCCGGTAGGTGCGGATCACCAGCAGCGTCCATAGCTGGGTGAGCAATGATTCCACGAACCAGCCCGTGCGGAAGGTGGCCTGGTCGCCGCCGGCCATCGCCAGCAGCACGACGAAGGTGATCACGTCGAAAGCCGTGCTGGTCAATCCGAACGTGAGCATGGAGCGGCGTATGAAGCGGATGTCCCAGCGGTGCGGCGTGCGTTCCCACTCGCGGTCGACACGGTCGCCGGCAATGCCCATGGCCGGGATGTCGGCGATGAAGTTGTTGAGCAGGATCTGCTTGGCCAGCAACGGCAGGAACGGCAGATAGACCGATGCCAGCGCCATGCTGACCATGTTGCCGAAATTGCCGCTCGTCGCGATGAAGATGTACTTGATGGTATTGGCGAAGGTGTGCCGCCCCTCGTCGATTCCCCGGCGGATGACGTCGAGGTCGTGCTTCAGCAAGACGAAGTCCGCGGCATCCTTGGCGACGTCGACCGCCGTATCCACCGAGATGCCGACGTCCGCTGCGTGCAGCGCGGGCGCGTCGTTGATGCCGTCGCCGAGGTAGCCCACCACGTGCCCGGTCTTTCGCAGCGCCGCGATGATGCGTTCCTTCTGGTTCGGTTCGATCTCGGCGAACAGCGTGGTCGAGGATGCGCGCTGCCAGAGCGCCTCGTCACTGAGCCGCTGCAACTCGGCGCCGGTGATAACGCCCTTCACCGTCATGCCGATGGTTTCGGCGACGTGGCGAGCGACGAAGCGGTTGTCGCCAGTCACGACCTTGACGTCGACGCCGAGGTTCGCCAGTGCGGCAAGCGTCGTTTTCGCCTGGGGTTCGGGTGGATCGAAGAAGAGCAGGAAGCCTTCGAGGGTCATCCCCGCTTCGTCACCCCGGCCGTAGCGTTCTTTGAGCGGAAGCGGTTTCGAGGCGACGGCGAGCACGCGGAAGCCCTGCGTGCTCCAGTCAACGAAGCGCTTCGTCAGCTCGGCCCGCAGCGGTTCGTCCAGGGCGGTTTCCTGCTGACCGATGCGCACGGAAGCGCAGATCTCGAAGACGTTTTCGACGGCGCCCTTGGTGATCAAGACAGTCCCGGGCCGCGCAGCCGTACGCACCGCAATGCTGAGGCGGCGGCGCTGAAAGTCATAAGGGATCTCGTCGATCTTGGTGGCCGCCGGCCCGGCGAGCCTGTCGCGCTCGCTGCGTGCTACCACGGCGTCGTCCAAGGCGTTACGGATGCCGGTCTGCAAGCGTGCATTGAAGGTGGCTAGCTGCAGTACATCGGCGGAAGCTTGGCCTGCGGGATCCACGGCGGCATCCAGCTCGATCACGCCGCGCGTGAGCGTTCCGGTCTTGTCGGTACACAGCACATCCATGCTGCCGAGATTTTCGATCGCGTTGAGACGCTTGACGATGACGCCTTCGTGGGCCATCGCCCTGGCGCCATGCGACAGCGTGATGGTGAGGATGGCCGGCAGCAGTTCCGGCGACAGGCCGACCGCCAGCGCCGCGGCGAAGAGCAGGGTGTCGATGGTCGGTCGGTGCAGCACGATATTCGCGGCAAGGACCACGACCACCACGGTCAGCATCAGCCGGATCAGGAAACCGCCGAGGCGACGCAGGCCCCTCTCGAATTCGGTCTCCGGCGGGCGGAGCATCAACCGGCCCGCGATGCCGCCGAAGACGGTTCCCTGGCCGGTATCGACGGCGACGGCCCTGGCCCAGCCGCTGCGGACGGAAGTGCCCATGAAGACGCAGTTGATACGCGAGGCGAGCGGTGCATCGGCGGCGCAGGTACCGGGGCCTTTCTCCACCGGCAGCGTCTCGCCCGTCAGCATGGCCTGGTTGACGAAGCAGTCCCGTGCTTCCAGCACCAGTGCGTCGGCCGGAATCAGCGCGCCCGCCGATAGCTCGATGATGTCGCCCGGCACGACCTGCTCGGCGGGGATGGTCAGTCGGGTCCGGTCGCGGACGACGTCCGCCGTCACGCCTACACGCCGCCGCAAGGCTTCGATGGCCAGCGAAGCGCGATATTCCTGGACGAAGCCGAGCACGGCCGTCAGCAGAACGATGCCAAGCACGATCGTGGCGTCGACCCATTCGCGGGCGATTAGCGATACCAGCGCTGCGACCACGAGAATGATCACCAGCGGACTGGCGAAGCGGCTGAGCAGCAGGCGGATCCAGGGGCGGATCGCCGGCCCGGACAAGGCATTGCGCCCGAATTGCTTCAGGCGCGATGCCGCGGCGTCGGCAGTCAGGCCGTCCGTGCTCGTGCCGAGGGCGCTCAAGACATCGCCGCTCGTCCGCGCCCAGTAGCGTTCGGCTTGGCTCATTCGCGCCGGTCCACGCTACGCCCCCGCCAGCCCTGATGCCGGGTGCCTTTACTTCGACTTGTCCGCAGGCTTGGGTGGCTCGCCGGTCGGCTTGCTGGTTTCCGAGGCTTTGCTGATCTTGAAGTTGCTGATCGCGATGCCGACGTCGAAGCCCTCGCCCTTGCCGGCAAGGACCAAGGACACATTGCCCTTGGTGAGGGCGCGGGCGGTGCCTGCCTTGGACACGCCGACGTCGCCGCTGACCGAGAGATAGCTACCGATCACGTCGTCGATCTTGGCGACATGGGTGAAGGCGCCCTTGCCGTCGGTGATCTTCCATTTGCCCGCGGTGATGCCGATGCCTTTGGCGCGAATGGCCACCGGCATGGTCGAGCCGTCCTTGCACGTCACCACGCCTTCTCCGGTGGCGCTCGCGTACAGCGCGGACCATTCCTTCGAGCTGAACGTCAGGCTGCAGCTCAGGTCGCGCTCCGCGGCAAACGTGGCGGAGGCGGCGAGGGCGGCTACGGCGAAGAACACAGGGGTGATCATCTTCATGGTTTCGCTCCCTGGTAAGGCGACATAGCGCCATAGGTACTCATCACCTTAGGCCGGGCGCATGCGGACCGATTGATTTCGGTCAAGGTCGTGGCGCACCAGGTCGGAAGCCTTAGCTGAGGTTAAGCGCGCTAGTCGTCCTTTGATCCTTCCTGCGAATACGTCATCGCAATCCTATTTAAAACGGCCGCCGCGGCATCGAGCGTCTGGCGCTCCTGCGCAGTCGCTTGACTGCGCAAAACGGCGGCAATCCATTCGGCGCGAGTCCGGTGGTCATTGATTAGTGCAGCGCGTCCTCTTGGCGTAAGAGTCACCACCTGGCTTCGGCGGTCGCGCGGGTCCGCCGTGAGGTCAATCAACCCCTCCGCCTTCAGCTGCGCGACGACGAGGCGCATGCTCTGATGCTTGACGTTGCGGCGCTCGGCCAGCGCTGCGGTGCTCATGGCTCCTTCGCGACCGAGAAGGCCTAGTGTTTCCGTGCGGGCGGTACTTGGGGTGCCCGCTTGCGCGCGTGTAGCTCGGACGAAATCGCCCAGCGCCTGCCGCAGGCGCTCCGCCAGACCGAAAATATCGTCATCTTCCGGCGTGCTGTTTGTCCGATGCCGTTTCAAGCCTTGAGTCCAGCGAGCACGCTCGGCAGGTTGTTGATCCCCCAGTGCTCGACATATTGCCCGTCGCGTAAGCGCACGATATCGATCACATCGATCGATATCGCCTTGCCTGTCGAAGCGATTCCCAGCAGCTGGCCGGTATGGACGCCATGGATGGTCTTGCGCGTGGTGACCTTGTCGTCTTCGGCAGCCTGGTCGTGAATGATCACGGTCAGTCCTGTCAGCGCCGGATGGAGGATGTTCTTGAACGTGTTCCACATGCTTTCCGCACCGTTGGGCGTGCCGGCCGGTGCCGAATGGTTGACGAAATCGGTGGCCATCAACGCCTCGAAGGCTTCACGCTGGCCTTCCTGGATGACCTCGACGTTGAAGCGGCGGACGATTTCCTTGTTGGCAACTGTGGACATGGCCTCACCCGACTCGATCAAATGCAGGCTCGACAATGTATACAGTGAGCCTGTATACATCAAGGCGACTCTGTTGCACACATAAGCCCTACGGACGCCGGCACGCCGAATCCACTGTATGGAACTCCCGCGGCGCTCCATGCGCCGCGCCATGCAGGTCCTGGCGCGGCTCATGACTATGGATCGATGACGTTGGTCAACGAGCCCTCTAGGCTCGTCGTCTCGAAGGCGTAGAGAGAAGAGGGTAGGCATGTCGCCCTGGAACTTGTCGCGCGGCCGGTCTGGCCGTAATCGGTGTTAGGCATTCAGATCAGGACACGGCATGAAAAGCACGCAACAGTGGTACGGCACGCTGATGTTGATGATGACCACCATGGCCACATGGTCGGTGGCGGCGCAGGACAAGCCGCCGGCAAAGCACTGGAATGCAAGCACTGGCGAGGCGCCGTCGGCGCCAAGGTTGATCGAGCCGGTACCCCTGCGCTGGGATGCCGAACAACTCGGCAATCACCGTTATACGGTCCAGGTCGACACGGCGGCCGATGCTGTGCGGGTGACGCTTCCGTGGCGCCGGCACGACCGCGAGCCGCAGAACGTGGCAATCATCGTGATGGATCCGGATGGTCATGCCGTGCCCGACGTGGCGCGAGTGCACATCGATCAAACTTCCGGCGAGCTCGTGTTCCGCGCAAAGCAGCCCGGCACCTATGCGGTCTATTACCAGCCCTATATCACGAGCGGCTCGGCCAATTATCCGAAGGTGGTCTATCGCAAACCTGAAAACACCGCGGATCCAAGCTGGTTGAAGCGCCACGATCTTGCGGACGCCAAGCGCATGCAGTCGCTGCCGCAGGCACGCGTGATCGGCTACGAAGCAGTCGACGACTTCGATGCCTACACCGACATGGAGCGTATCGCCAGCCAAGCCGAGCTGCAGCGATTGCTGGACGCCAACCCGGACCGCCCGTGGTTGCTATTTCCGGAGACCCGCGAGCATCCGATCCGCATGCTCTCGCAAATCCCCGAGCGCTGGGCGCAGCGCGGTGCGGAAGGGGCGTTGGTTGTCGATGCGCTGCGCGGCGAATACATGAGCTTCCAGGTCGGCCTGTGGGCGGCGCGCACCGGAGCGAACAACGTCCAAGTGACTTTTTCCGATCTTCGCGCGTCGGATGGCACGGTCATTCCCGAGTCGCGCCTGACCTGCTTCAACCTGGGCGGCATCGATGACGAAGGCAAGCCATTTGCCAATCGCCTGGACGTGGCGCAAGGGCGCGTGCAGCCGTTGTGGATGGGCCTGGACATTCCTGCCGACGCAAAGCCGGGCGTTTATCGCGGCACGATGATGATCGGCTCGGTGGGCGTGGCGCCGCGCCAAGTGCCGGTGACGATCAGCGTGAGCCCGGAGTTGGCGGTGGATCATGGCGACGGCGATCCGTCCAAGCTGACCCGTCTCCGCTGGCTGAATTCCAAGCTGGGGCAGGACTATTCACTGGTGGCGCCATTCACCGCCGTGACAGTCGATGGCGCGCGGCTCGGCATCCTTGGGCGATCGGTACAGCTTGCGCCCAGCGGATTGCCGGCGCAGATCGACAGCTATTTCGACGAGCGCATGACCGGCCTCACCAAGACGCCGCGATCGCTCCTGTCAGCGCCGATGCAGTTGCTGGCACAGGACGCTACAGGCACGCATGCGATGTCCGCGAAAGGGGCGCCGTCGATCCAGGTCGACGGGCCTGGCCAGGCGCATTGGCGCGTCAGTGGACAGGCCGGGCCGTTGCAGGCCGATGTTCAGGCCAGCCTGGAGATGGACGGTACGCTTACCTACCACATCGCCCTGACTGCCACGCGTGCGACGGAGCTGGAAGACATCCGTCTGCACTTGCCGTTACGCGAGGACGTGGCCCGCTATGAGCTGGGACTGGGGCTAACCGGTTCGCCCGTGCCGGCGCAGTTCGCATGGAAGTGGAGCGTGCAGAACAACCAGGATGGCGCGTGGATAGGTACCGTCAACGCCGGCCTGGAATTCCATCTGCGCGACAATCACTACAAGCGCCCGCTCAATACCAACTTCTATCACCAGCACCCGCTGGTCATGCCGACGTCCTGGGATAACGACGGCAGGGGCGGCATCAGTCTGGAACGTACGGCCTCGAGCTACCTGGTCAAGGCTTTCAGCGGGCCGCGCACCATGCAGGCGGGGCAGACGCTTCACTACGATCTCGTGCTACGGGTCACTCCGTTCAAGCCGATCAAGCCGGCTGAGCACTTCGCTCAGCGCTACTACCACAAGTATGCCGACCCGGCTTCTATCCAGGCGCAAGGTGCCAACGTGGTGAATATCCATCACGCCATGCCCATCAATCCTTGGATCAACTATCCCTTCCTCGAAGTGCCGGCCATGAAGGCTTACGTGGATTCGGCACACGCACGCGGCATGGAAGTGAAGATCTATGACACCGTGCGGGAGCTGTCCGATCGCGCACCCGAATTGCCGATGCTGGAGAGCCTTTCCGGTTGCCGCATCGACAGTCATGGCCAGCCCGCTCCCGCGCCTTACAGCGAAGTCATCAGCCCTGGCAAGGGTGGGGGGTTCTCGTGGCTGCAGGAGCATCTCGATGGCAACTACATAACGGCCTGGCATGTGCCGGAAAACCGCGACGCCTCCGTGATCGATGCCGGCCAGAGCCGCTTGCTCAATCACTACATTGCCGGGGTGGATTGGCTGGCCAGGAATGTCGATATCGACGGCGTGTATCTGGATGACGTCGCTTATGGCCGTTCCACGATGGAGCGCGTGCGCAAGGTGCTGCAGTCGCATCGGCCGCATCCGCTGATCGACCTCCACTCAGCGAGCCAGTTCGATGCGAACGACGGCTACATCAATAGCGCGCTGCTTTACATGGGCCTGTTTCCGTACATCGACCGGCTGTGGTTCGGCGAGCAGTTCGACTATCGGGATACGTTGCCGGAGTATTGGTTGACGGAAATCTCCGGCATTCCCTATGGGCTGATGGGCGAGATGCTGCAGGACGGCGGCAATCCTTGGCGCGGGATGCTGTTCGGCATGACCAACCGCTTGCCGTGGACAGGCTCCGATCCTCGTCCATTGTGGAAACTGTGGGATGCATTCGGCATCGAAAAAGCCGACATGATCGGCTGGTGGGTGCACGACACCCCGGTCATCACCGGCCACAAAGACGTGTTGGTGACCAGCTACGTGCGCAAGGGCAAGAGCACCTTGGTGTCTATGGCGTCATGGGCTCCGCAGCCGGTCGAGGTGAAGTTGCACATCGACTGGAAGGCACTGGGCCTGTCGCCGCATGGCACCACGCTGCGCGCGCCAGCTGTGGATGGCGTGCAGGCCGCGGCGACCTTCGCACCGGACCAGCCCATCCCCGTGGAGCCGGGCAAGGGGTGGTTGTTCATCCTCGAATGAGCCGTGCCTTCTAGAGCTCCAGCCGCAATCGCTCGACGGCTGGCCGGAGCTCAAGGCGACGAGGTCGTCCCATAGTGCCGGGAATCTACGGTGCGCTGTCCGCCGCATTGATGCTCGGGTGTGCGTCAATGCGGCGGATGTTGCGGGGCTGATGGCGGTGTTTGGATGGGTATGCAGAGCCAGGTCGCCGAAGGGCGACGCGGTGCCGGAAGATCCGGGGCAATGCATGCCGACAATACGCGAACCGGCCAGCCAGAGCCATTTTCGTAATTTGACATAATATACATTATGCGCAATTGTAGGTGGGCGAGGCGCGCCGCCGGCATGCTCCGTGCATTCCTTCGTTCCCTGGTGCATGGAACGCAAGAATGCACCGTAAATGCCTGCAGCCTTGAAACTTGAGCCATATCGACCGACAACTTGAGCCATTCCTGCCCTGAAACTTGGGCCATTCTTTCTGGCTGCCAACAAACATGAGCCATCGTCGTGTTTGAGCCCAAAACCCTGGGCCAGAAATTGTTGTCCCCCTCTAATCCCGGGGGACGCGGCAGATGGGCTGCGCCACTTCGATATCTGGGTCTGCACCACCTGTGCCTTCCGTGGTAATTGCTGCGCCGTAAGCGCGAAGTTGGTGCAGCTTAGGCGCGGACATCTCTGTCTCGTATGAGTCGACTGCGGACAACCATGTATCAAAGTGGCAATGGGCGCAGATAAGTCTCCATCGTTTCGACCAAAGAGCTGACACTTTCGGCGCACCAGATGTCGGCATGAACCTTCCATCGCTCTGTGCTTACGAGCCGCCACGGCGCATAAAGCGTTGCGCCGATTCCCGGCGAACGTCATCACGCGTTCGTCCAGACAGCCTTGGCAAAGGCGGCACCCAGTGCGAGCTCATCTGACCGTCAACGCGAATAAGGTGCGGCCCAACGATTTGCTGGACGGCTCCGTCTGCCAATGAGAAGGCCCGAGCCAGCCACGGCTCGAGCTTAGCTCGACGAACCAGCGTTCCATTGCCGAAGCCCGACTCGACCGCGGCGGTCTGGCATATCTGCCGCGCCACTCCTGGAATCTCCAAGGTTTCGTCTCCGAAGAGCAATTCGTCGCCGTCTAATGTGAAATGCGCCACGGCGTCGGGTGGCCCCAAGCGCCGCCCTTGCCTGCGGACGCCCGGTTCGATGACACGGAGGTTTTGGTAACAGTGGCAAAGGGTCCCCCACTCCCATTCCCGGAGTGCGAGATAACCCTTATGGCTACGAGTTCGAAGCGCATGCAGCAGTGGAAGGATGATGGAGAAGATGTTTCGAAACCATCGCTGCGATTCCGTTCGCAAAGGCAGTAGCAAGCCACCACGGCGATCCAGATCGGCAGGATCCAAATAGACGCCGTCAATGAGGCCGGCCGTCTGTCGCGAGGCGGGGAATGTGCCTGGGTCGCGGACTTCCTGGCCAAGGATCTCTTTCGCCTGGAGCAGCCAAGGACAAGCGCCTGTCACTGACAATGAGATGCTACGACCTTCGACCAGGAGGCGATTCCGAAAATAGCTGAGACCTTCTTTGAGGGTCTCGTAGGCGAGATGCTCGCCCCCCACCCCAAGTGCGCCCACCAGCGCCCCAACGATGCGCGCATCAAGTTCGGCCTTGGGGATGACGAGAGCTCCGTGCCACTCGGAGGATATGCCGCGGATTTCGTGAACATCCAGCGCCAGAACATCTGTGCAGATTTTGGGATCGGCGCCACTCATTTGCACAGTGACCGCTGGCGCCCGACGTCCATCGAGGTCTTTGAGAATGGACTCTAGGCGAGACGCAATGACTCTTGCCGAATGATTGAATGCGTGCTGCAGGAACAGGCTGCGGAAAATAAAATTGCTCTCTTTGTAATTGCAATCAGGGCAGGAGAGCCTAAGGTTAAGTAAATTGTCGACCGTAAGTCCCGGAAGCAGGTCCTCCATCAGATCAGGGCGACTTCGCGGGATGATATGGGCCACATGGAAATGCTCCCCTTCGATGATCTGGTCGCATGTGGCGCACTTCCCCTTGTACAGTTGCAGCACCACCCGGCGGCCGTAGGGTTTGCCGTAGAAGTCGTTGTAACGAACAAAGTCGTCAACACAAAAATCGCGCACCGCCCGCTCCCTTGATGCCCCCATTGCTAGGCCCTCGTCAGTCCACCCCGATAGAACCTACTCGAGCTTGATCTCACCGACTGAGACAGCAAGTCCCTCCGGCTCTGTCCGGATGGCCGCTGGCTGCCCAAGCCGAGCACCCAGCCGCCGGGACATATCACGTGCAGCGAGCGCGGACGTAAACCACCGCTGGGCGGCCACACCATACCCAAGCAACTGCCCGATGAGAAAGGATAAGGCGAGGCGCTGTCGCCTCACGACGTGGTCGATGAATGACTGGAGGCTCGGGTCTTCAAACCAGCCACACGCCATGCTTACTTCGTTGGCGGGAATGCCGACGCGGTCAGCAATGATTTGACGGTTTAGTGCCGTGCAGTCAGCGGCCGTGAAGCGGCGCTTTGTGTCCCATACCTCGATATCGGTGGGCGCCAATAAAAGCTGACTGCCACTGCCGTTCTTGATACTGACCCAGGCACGCTGTGTAGTTATTGCGCTTACAGCAAAGAGCAGCGCCGTACCGCAGGCCGCAACGACCAACAATGACGTGATGAACTCCCAGCGCCTGGGAGTGGGTTGCTTCAAACCGGGCTTCCGCAGGTCAAAATATCTGCCACAGCGAGCAACATCTCCGATTTCTTCGTTGTTTTCGACGGTCCAGGCGATTAAGCGGCGAGTGTCCTCAAGGGTGCGACAGCACACTCCTGTGACTGCGCGAAATTGCATCAGCGTGCCGCGTGAAGCGAGGTAGGCTCGAATGACGCGATCACCTGGCTGGGGTTTGCCGTGGACAAACGACCACAGTCGGGTAAGCAGCATGTGGGGGAGCCGCTTCGCCAGCATAGCCACATGAGAAGCAAGCCAACCGCGCCCAGGTGAAGAAGCGTCCATGCCCAGCCAGGTATGGCGCTAACGATTTCGAGCATGTCGACCCTTCCTTGATGAGTGTGGTTATGTATTGCCCCTGTCCAGAGAGGCTTTAATTCGTACCATCGGCTTTCTGGGCGGCTGCGGGTTGGACCGACGCGACCGCATCAACGGCGACACTGGGATCATCCGCGCGAACCGTCGCGGTTATCGTTCCAGGGTCAATGTTGAACTTTTTCGCCCAATCCATCAGGTTCTTGGGCCGGTAGGTGGCGTCGGTTCGCCACCTGGCGAATACGGATGCGTCGATGGTCTCGTTCACCACGAACTTGACGTCATCGCCATCCCTTAGCGTGGCTTGTCCAATCGGTCGCCGAAATGGGATGAAGAGATGAAAAAGGGCGTAGACCCCGAAAGCCATCTCCCGGAACGAATTGTTGATTTGCCCCTCTTCCACGCCATCGTCCGCGGGAAGGTCCCGAAACACCAGGCCTTTTGCCGCGGCCTTTTCCATCAACCAAATCAGTGGTCGCTGGGCGAGAATGTCGTTCGCGTATCCGCCGCCGACGTTCGCGTGCGCACCCGCAAACCAGCGCTGTTCCACTCGCTGAGTGTCCGGGACTGCATATGCCCCTGTGGCGCTCTTATCGTCCTTGGCGCGCGGCCAAGTCCACAGCGTCGGCGCAAATGCGCGCCGATGCTCGTCAATCGCGAGCGCGTGATAGGCGGTGTCGTCATTAATCCAGAGGTCGGTCTGGAGGAAGTTGTATTGGGACCGGCTAATGAAGGGGATGTTGCCAAAGGGAAGGCCGAGTGCCCCCACTGTGTCCCATACGCCAAGGAACCAGATCGCGACGGGGCGAGAATATCGCCTCAACCAGCGCTCCTCCGTTGTGAGGTTCGCATCCGCAGCATGGGCAAGTTTCCGGATGGAGGTGACCTCACGTCGGCGGTATCGCGCGTACAGTTGGTCCACGGACAGTGGCGATCCGGCGATGAGGAGCCCGCATTCAGAGATAAGGCCATTCAAGGCGCGAGCGGTATAGGCACCACGGCTGAAGCCAAAGATGAAGATTCGATCGCCCGGGGTGTAGTTCTCAACGAGCCATTCGTAGGCATGGATAACTTCAGCGTCCAACCCGTAGCCGAAGGCCCCTCCCATGAATCGCTGCCCAAAGAGCGTGCCCACGCCCTGGCTGTAATAGCTGATCTGGTCTTCGCGCGTGACACAAAGCGACTTGGCACGCCAGACGTTGGTATTGTTCTGGACGGTATTCCAGGTGCCATCCAAGAAAAGTGCCAAGCGCTTTGGATTTGTCATACCTCTCCCCCTATGTCGTTCGAACCAACGGCTCCCCATCGTTATGACTATCAACTGCAGCGGGCATCAGTCATCGAGCGCAGATGGGCCGTGCGCCAAGCGAATCCGCATTCGAGCCTGGATCTCCTGTAAAAGCGCTTCGTCTGCGTTGCTGAGCGGCCCGATTCTTTCCGCGATATCGAATCCGCGCCAGACTTCGACCCAATGCCCGTCGCGATCCTCAACGCGCTGTATCGACCAAGTCATGTCACTTGCCTCCTGTCTTCACCTGACGCTCGTCCGGGTCACTTTTCGGTCGTGTTGCTGCACCTCACTCCGGGCGCTATTTCTTAGGATGCGTGTCGCGTACGAGCTCATGAAGGCTTTTGCCGGTCCGCTCGCGCACAGTTTTCAAGGTTGCATCCGAACGAATGCCCTGGGCAAAGTTGGAGCCGTATTCCTCGCGAAGCGTGCTAACGAGGGTGTCGCCTCGCTTCTGGCGGATCTCGCCAGCCTTGGGTGGATTCTGGTCGCGAGTGCGGTCGTCGAGGCCGCGGGGCAGCTTTTTGCGCATGAGCGTAACCCTCGGGGATGCCGCCGGCGGCGGCGTTGCGGCCATGCTACCGGCCTACCAGTCTCATGCGCAGAGACGGCCTGGCGGAGATGGATGCGGCCATTGGTGTAACGGCCTGTTGCAAAAAGTGGGCAACAGCGTGCTGCCTAATGGGTCAACAGCTTGTTGACCCATTGTCCAACGGACTGTTAGACAGCTTGATCGTCGATCTCTGTTTCGAGGTTGGTTCCACAACTCACTGAAAAATAGCCTTTTATGCCCTTCGTATAGATAGCGAATAATAGCACTTATTCGCTATTATGGGTCATCGGCGCCCCCTGGGCGCCCCGGGATGCCCCTCATGGCCGAGCCAACCACCCTTCCCCTTCGGGTCGTCGATGCGCTGCGGGAGCTGACCGCGGCGCCGGCCATCGCGCCCGACATCCACGCGCCACGTCCGGCGATGGCGACCTCGGTCGAGGCCGTGCTTGAGCGGCTCGCCAGCTGGTCGGCGGACTTCGCCGAAGGCAGCGCGCCGGCGACGGTGAAGGCCGTGCGTTCGGACTGGACTCAGTACCTGGCGTGGTGCGAAACCACGGGCACCACGCCCCTGCCCGCCTCCGTTGATCAGCTCGAAACGTTTTGGTCCGCGGCGATCGACAAGGGGCGCAAACGTGCGACCGTCGATCGCTACCTGTATACGGTGGGTTTAGTACACGTCGCCGCGGGCTTGCCGAGCCCATCGAAGGATCCGGATTGGCCGGTCAAATGGAAGAAGCTGATTCGGCGCCTGAGGAGCACCGGTGGACACGCGCGCAAGCAAGCGGGCGAGCTCGACATGGCGGGTATCGAAGCCATTCTGGCCACGCTCGGCGACAGTCCACGCGATCTGCGCGACGCGGCGTTGCTGTCGATCGCTTCGGACACGCTGTGCCGCGAATCGGAACTGGTGGCCGTTCGGGTCGAGCACCTGCACCACAACCGTCGCCGCAACACCTGGTCGCTGCACGTGCCGTTCTCCAAGACCAACCAGGATGGCGCCGCGCCGGACTATCGCTTCGTGAGCTTGGCCACGATCGCCCGGGTACGGGCCTGGCAGGCGGCAGCCAACATCACCGCTGGCGCCCTCTTCCGCCCGCTCGGTGGGCGGCCGAAGGCGACGGGGGATTCAGCTGAGGCGTTGCTGCCGCAGGAAGTGGCGCGGATCTTTCGGCGGCGGGCGAAGGCAGCCGGCTTAGAGAACGCCGGCAGCATCAGTGGACATTCCACTCGGATAGGGTCCGCCAACGATTTGTCGGAGCACGATGCGACGGGAACGCAGATTCAGCAAGCCGGTGGTTGGAAGACCGATCGGATGGTGACCTACTACACGCGGCGCTCGCAGGCGGGCTGGAACGCGATGGCGGATCTACGTGCGAAAGTTAAGTCCGCTGTGAAATAGCTCCCCGTAGTACCAATTGCCCCTCGTAGTGACAGACATCTTTGGGGTGTCGATGGTCCAGGTCGATGATGCCAATCTTGGCGGTGGGCCTGCGACTGGCTTAGCCCTGGTCACCTGCCGATCCGGGAGCCGGCACATCGCGGCAGCGTCAACTCCCGGGAGGTCTTGCGATCGCCAGAAGTCATGGGTCTGTCCTAGATTTTGTGTAAACGGGCCTTTGGCAGGAAACTGCAATCTGACCCGGAGACACCATGAGTCCACGCAAACACGAAGTGCCCGACGAGCTTCTTAGCAGCCTGTTGGCCAACTATCAGAAGCCCGAAGATCTCGTCGGCGAGAACGGCCTGCTTAAGCAGCTGACCAAGATGCTGGTCGAGAAAGCGCTAAATGCCGAGATGACCGAGCATCTGGGGCATCAAAAGCACGAGCCGGTGGCAAACGCCTCGGGCAATACGCGCAACGGCCACAGCCGGAAAGTTCTGAAGGGAGATTTCGGTGAGTTGCCTATCGAGATCCCGCGCGACCGTGATGGCACGTTCGAACCTCGGCTCGTCGCCAAGCACCAGACACGCTGGAGTGGCTTCGACGATAAAATCATCTCTTTGTATGCCCGAGGCATGACCGTTCGCGAGATCCAGGCCCATCTAGAAGAGATGTACGGTGCCGAGGTGTCCCCAAGCCTGATCTCCTCGATCACCGACACCGTGATTGATGAGGTCAAGACCTGGCAGAGCCGTCCACTGGATGCGGTTTATCCGATCGTCTATATGGATTGCCTGCATGTCAAAGTCCGAGAAGGCAGCGTGCGAGTAAAAGCGGTTTATCTCGCCATCGGCATCACGATGAACGGCGACAAGGAGGTCCTCGGCCTATGGCTTGCGCAGACCGAAGGCGCCAAATTCTGGCTGAGCGTTGTCACGGTGTGGAAAGGGAATAAAGTTCTTTCCTAGCTCCCACCCAACCTATTGATCCGATTAAAGCAAGTTTGCCTAGTGGAACGATAAAGTTATTTCCTGGCACCAGACGGCCGCTGGCTAAACGGCGGAATAAAGTTCTTACCCAGGAACCTCCTGCCTTGCCCGCCGATGGCCGATCGCGATGTCAGACTGCAAACGTACGTGGCCCCACTTGGACTAGGCACGCGCGCAATCCAGGTCCATCCATTATGGTAGCCGAGAAAAATTTGGCGGCCGTTGTTGGATTCCCCCCCCCCCTCCGTTTTCGTCCCAAATGGTGGTTGGGTTGCCGCCGCCACCGTGTTCATCCCAGATAGTGGTCGGATTTCCGCCGCCGCCGTGTTCATCCCATATCGTCGTAGGATTTCCACCGCCGCCTTCGAAATCAGGCAACTTGGTTGGGCTCCCTCCGCCTTTTCCATCCGGAGATGGGTATACGTCGCCTTGTTTTGGCTTCGCATCCGGTAGCTTGTGGACATCAGTAGGCGCATCTGGGAGATCGTGAACGTCCTTGCTTGGAGGCTGATCCGCTTTCGCTGGCTGAGACCCGCCGGGATTTTGAGCCCAGTCTCGAGCGTTAGTGCTGATCTTGTCGCCGGCCCAGATAAAAACCGCTCCGGTTACCGCTACAGGGGCCAAGCCCGTAGCCATACCCACAGCGAGGAGCATGCCACCATATGTCTTAGCGGTGTCTCCGGTTGACTTCATACCATCTAGTGCATCCTGATCCGGATCTTCCACACCACCGCGTCCCAGCGCGGAACCGAAACCCAGCGGGCCACCACTGCCCCCCAAGTTAGTGAGGTCCAAGCCCCGATGTCCCGGCATTCCCGCCCCTAGCAGCCCGCCGGCACCGTAGACGCCATCGCCACCACTACCGCCACTTGGTCCACGGCCATCGATGCCCTGCAGGCCGCTGAGATCGACACCTCGGTGACCGGGCGTGCCAGGGCCGAGCACCCCTCCAGTTCCGTAGATGCCAGTGCCATCGCTACCGGCGCGACTTGGACCATTTCCATCGGCACCTAGCAGCCCCCCGAGGTCGGCCCCCTGATGCCCGGGCATGCCTGGGCCTAACAATCCCCCGGGACCGTAAATGCTATCGCCGCCACTACCAATACTGCGCGGTCCGTTGCCGTCGGCGCCCTGTAGGCCGCCGAGATCGACACCCTTATGGCCTGGCACCCCCGGACCCAACAAACCATCTGCACCGAATATATCGCCGTTTGCGACGCCGCCCCTCCCCCCGGCCCTGGTGACGGCGGCCGCGGAATTGGTGAGCATCCTCCAGTCAAGCCATCGCTTCAGATCAACCTTGGCAAGTTCGCCCGGTTGAAAGATGGAGAAAGTTCTATTGATCGGGTCTGCTATCGGTATCGTCACGACCTTCGCGAACTCAGAAGTCGCTAGATATTTCGAGGTGATGGCGAGAACGCGTTCCAAGATACCATCATTGATCCAAGGCCACGCTGCGTTGATAGCCGCCCCTAGGATTGGCTCGATTCCATTGATGTTGTCCTCGCGATATATGTATGCAAGAGCACCACTGAGGAAGGACAAGCGATATCTGGGGGACTCAGACATCAACTGCGAAGAGATGGCTGCGCACACCTGAAGCCAGGTCGTTCGAGCCGATTCACCACGAACACGATTCGCCAAAGATGAAACAACATTCGCCTTTGGATCGATGCTGCGAACAGCGAGCTCTTGCGCTAGTGCAAGAGCCGCTTCCAGCGGCAGCGCGACAATGTGCGACTGGTATGAATAGATCGGGCCGGCGGCCGTAATCGCTACTAATTTCGATGCAATAATGGCATCGTTTTTGCTGGGCGATTTAAAATCTTTTGCCCCATAACGCTTTGGAGCGTGACGGTGGCGACCTTGATTCCAGACGGATCGATGAAAATCGCGTGATTGATAGCCTTCGAACTCAGTCATGACATTTCCCCGGGTCCGTTATGGTGGGAACGTCGCCACAACAAGCGAACTGCCATTACATCGCAGCCTCCGCGACGCGCATTACTCGCCAACGCTTGAAAGGAAAGCGCGCAATTATCTGCGGCGACCGAATGAATCGCACTATCACATTGGTTATATATACTTGCGTTTATATTTCCAAATCATAATTGGATTGCCCCGGAGATGAAAGCACTTCCAGCCTATGATTTGAGCATAGGAGGAAGCCCCATGAGCAGTCAGCGATTAACCCCGGATGTCGGCGCTCTTTATAGATGGCACTCGCTCTTCATTGGTGTCATTCGCCCCATTGATGTCCCTGGGGCCCTAACAGGGATAGCTACCTTCGGTGCCTAGCACGACCGCTTCCGGCTTCGCCGCGCAGCACGGCCGCGCTCAGTCTTGGCCTCCGAGCGTACGGCTTACCCGCTCCGGGCAGCCCCCCCCTTTATCCGGGACTCAGCCCGTCGCTATGCTTCAGCTATTGCACATCACAGGTCTACAGGTCTACCGGATAGCTGCACCCTCCAGAGGCTAAGTGCACCGGCGCTACCGCTTGTCGGGCACGATCAATCTCTTGATGCGCGCGGTCTTCGACGGCGCGCATGCGCGCTTCCAGTCGCTCGCGCTCTAGTTGTAGCGCGACCTGGCTTTCATGGTGGCGAGTTTGGAGAGCCTGGATTTTGGCAGGGCGCGGGGGGCAAGCCGGATCTACCTACGGCGCCGGAACTTGCTCTAGATAAGGTGCTTGAGCTCGCGCGCGCAGCGGTGGTGCAACAAGGCGGATCGGATAAGAAGCCAAATGCATTGAGGTGCCGAACTAGCTTGAAGGTAGATGCTCCGATACCAGCTGGCTCGCTTTGACGATCACCAGCTCTATATCCTCACCTAGACCGCTGAGCCTGTCGGCCAGATGCACATGACCGAAGTCGAGGCTCTCCATCTCATCCGCCAATTCGGTCAGCACTCTGGCCATCGCCCTGAGATCGGTCGAATTGGTCAGTATGCGGGCCTCCGAGAGCCGCATGGGCTACCATCGCTCTTTGTTCCTTTTCTCGTATCCAAACAGCTTGTTGTTCCGCAAAATTAGTTTACTTCTTCAGAAGTGCCTGGCAGCGCATCGGGGAAAGATACATGGCCCTACCGGATCCACGATTCTTTGCAGGGCCGAATCCTTGCTCAGTCGCCGTCATTAGAAGCGAGTAGCCTACGAGCGAACTCTCTAGCGTAGTCTGAAAGTGCCTTGCGGTCGGTGTCATGCCCCGTGTCTAGGCACCAGCGGGCAAAAGCTTCGGACTGCATGTCCACCTTGAATGCAAGGACACCGGCACTCCGTTGTTGATTCAGGGCCTTGGTGGCAGCGGCTTCCCACTGCTCAAACGTCACGTGCCAGCTACGCTGCGGAACAAGTTGGCGAAACGCCGCGTAATCCTCACGAGTAAACCAAGGTATGCCAACGGGATTGTGGCGTAGCATTCCGCTCATGTGCCGCTCCGGTGATCAGTGCCCCCGGTCGCAAGGAAGGCGAATTGGGAAGTTCCGGGCCACTTTGGCTGCGTGACGCTGGGACACTATGCGCTCATCTGTGAGCTTCGCGTGCTCGACATCCGCTCTCGTGCTTGCGATCGGCACTGAATGGGACTAGCGTCACCCAGGCACATCATCAGGAATCTCCATGCCGATCATTTCGATAGATGCGTGGGCAGACGGCCCCGATGTGCTTGGTTTGTGGCGGGGACATTGGCGACTATTGCGAGATGGCGTCGTCATAAAGGGGCGTTTTGGTGCCACTGGAGATCGCTTTCTCACTCAAGGCGAAGCTGTCGATGCTGCCCTTCGGTGCGGTGTTTCTGACAAGCGCAATGTTCCTGAGGGCGGTATCGGATTCTGGCGCTGACCGAGCCACGTGACGCAAGGTAGGATTGACCCATAGCCTTACAAAAAAAGGGGGGGGGCAGCAAACTCCTAAACGGGAAGTGTGGCATGCCGTCGAAGAAGTGGTATTGGTCGCGTCGAGTACGCCTTCCCTGCCCTGCTTCCTTAGCGGGCGCGTTTCAGCTCGGAATATACATACATCATGCCATGCACCAGGAGCTCTATGCCTAGAGGCCTGCTTGGCGTTTACCGCTCAGCTGCGGCGGTGATGGCACATCAAGATGCTAACGCCGAGGAAGAAAGTTGAGTCCAACCTATTTCGCCTTCGACATCAGGCCATCCTGACGGACTTTTTCAAACAACAAAGTCAACAAGCGGCGTGTCATATCCAGTCATGAGCGGGTGGCAAGGATCACCACTTCTGGTGACGCCAAGGCATTTCACGGGCTTTCCGCTGGTCAGTAGCAACCCGGACAACCACGCTACGCGCGGACGGAGACGCTCCGGCAATTTTGATCGGGTTCCCCAGCACGGAACGAGCACATCGGCATACTGAATGATGTTGTCCAATTCGACCGCATTGCGTGGCCCAAATGGATCAGCACACTTGCCAAGAACTGACACGTTGTTAGTGCGAAACGCGAAGATGCTGCCGACAACGCACTGCGATCCGCCCCATCGCTTCGTAAATCCAATCTTTTTGCGCAGGGCAGCGTCGCCAGCTTCCGCATCGCCGACAGACGGATAGACACCAAAGAACGCGAAGACCGGCCCGCTCGCCGCCACCTTTCGGTTGAGGAAGTAGCAGTATCGACCGCAATCGGAAATGATGCTGCTATCCACGCTTAGCATATGAAAACGGGTTGCGGCCTCGCCGACTCAGTTGTCACATGCCCGTTTTTCTGCTGAGCCGAGACAGACGTCATCGACATGATCCGCCGGCGTTTATTCCTCACCAATGAATTCCCTGCCGGCGGTCCATGCTGCCGCCTTTGACAGAAAGCGGCGTGTATGCAGGCCGATCTCTTTGGTGAAACGCCCTCCACCAAGTGACATTCGCGCACCGAATCGATATGCAGTCACTCTCAAATTAGCGGGATGTTTGATCTCTCTAAGAGACAACTCCCACTCTCCGATCATCTCACGACGAACGATGCCGTTCATGATGCTGCTCTCATAAGCCCGGATTGTGACCCACGCTACGGCCTATAGATGAGACTTTCCATGAAAATTTCGCCTCTCGCCGCATCGACGATAGATCCTCGACCTTCTTGTTGTCCGCGCCAAAGATGGGCACTACAAGACAGCCGGATACGGTACGCTCTGGCGCGTACATATCTGGTCGATCAAATTGAACAGCCAATCATCATCTTCATGCGCGCATTGCGTTCGCAAGCCTTGAAATGCGCAGTCCGTCCATCGGAAGAAATCCGGGTTGCTAGGATTGCCGGAGTGCTGCCGCACTATCCCCGCCTCAATGCGGCTTAGCATGCTTCGTAGCTCTTGCCTCGATTTCAACATGGCGTCGTCTCCTGGTTAGTGCAAAGGGAAAATTTCGGGCGACCCACCACGCAACTCCGATATGACTCGGAAAAAATGCTCGGATGGCTCCAGGAACAGAGTCGCGTGACTGAGGCGCATGCCAAGACTGGAATGTCTTCATGCCTTAAAGCAGCATGCGCTGGTAGTTGTTAGGTGTCCGTAACGCGGGGAGCGACGTAGGCATGTATTCTGCAGCGATCGCTTCGAGAGATCGTGAAGTGCATCGCCGCGTTCTCACCAAAGAGGTCACCATGACCGCCATATCCGGTAAAACCACGAATGGATTTACGTATGAAGGTGAGTACGAACTGATCCGCGCAGATCGCGTCAGGTGGAGCGCGACCTACCGGCGCGATGGAGTCTTCTTTGGGATCCGTCATGGCGGTATCAATGAACTTCTAGGCGTGTCGCCCGGAGAAGTTCAACAGGTCGTCATGGACGACATCGATTTTACGTGGACCCGATCCGGATAAATGATGGCCTTTAGGCAGAAGCTCTCACGCATCTTGGCTCGACGATTAGCCTTCGGATCTCGCTTGTCCTTGACGCAGGAAGCATGAGGATCGCCCTGCGGAGCCCACGACCCATCACCGCAATCGAGAACGCTCTCTTAGTAAAGACCAACTGCTCTTTGGGGAAGCTCCAGCGGGAAATGGCAAAGAAGAAGCATGACGACAAGCCGGCCAAGACGGTGGCATCGCGCGGTGGCGCGCACATCATCTGATCCTACCGCCGTGCCAGGAGTGCTGAGCACTGCATGTGCGCTTAAAGCAAAAGCCATGCATAAGGCCGGGCTCTTTCAGTCCTGGCAAAGACCCTTGGATCGCCCGCACCTGTTCCGCCTGCAACCCGCGTTGGCCTTGGGTCACGGTGAGAAAGACCTTCTGGCCGTCGGTCAGGCTCTTGAAGCCCGTGAGCTGACCCTTACATGTCGATGCCACAATGGGCTTAACGTTCTTCACATGCTCGAAGGACTACACCGCTTTAAGCCGTGAAGCACATCAGCCACCGCCACGCGCGCGACCTGCGACTAGGTTCCTGACTCGCCTTTGTCCAGTCGCAGGAGATTGCCATCGTGTCCGACGAAATTAGAGGTTCGTATCGAGACCTGATCTACATCGTTGCCTATCAGCAAGAGGGTGGCAACGTGAGTTGGTCGGCGAGCCTGGAAGATGACCGGGGTTCGGTGACTTTCATCACCAGCCACTTCATTTGCAGCCTTGGAAAGATTCACTGCGAGAAGCTTATCCGGCAACGAGTCTTCGCAAGCATCGACGAGTATCACCGTCGCCATCAAGCCCCTACGCTTCACTAAACCAGGAAGATAGCGCCGGCCTCGCTCCGCATCAAAGGCCTCGCATACTCATTCGAACAGCTAGTCCAGCGGCATCGCTTCGCATAAGCACCGCTGCGCATTGATCGTCATGTGGCGCGGCCGTCGCCCCCCCCCGTTCTACCTGGCCGCTTGAAGCATTTCCTGCTCATGTGGCACAGCTTGCAATGGCTCGCAGTTGCGCCATGAACTTGCGTAAGCCGCCCTTGGGTTCGCCATGCCCAGGAGGGGTGCTTTACAGACGAAGTTCGGGAGATTGCATGAATCAAGTGCGTGCATTGGTCAGAATGCATCATGGGACCGATGGCGACTGATCAGGGGGTCGTTCCGACCTGATCACTAGACCGGCTGTGATCCCGTGCGCATGACGATCAGGTAGGTCGATCTTGATCGCCGTGCCGAATCGGGAGAGGCTGAAGACAACGTTCGGGGCATGTCTGCACTCTGGCGGTCGTTGACCGCGCGATCTTTAGCGCGGATATACAAGGAACTGATCCAACTTGCCGTCAGACGTGAAGTAGGTTGAAACCCCCACCGTCTTATCCGCGCTCTTGATGCGGAAGAAACGGTAGGTCAGCCCACCTCGATGGTCAGAGCGCGCCTCCACAATGCTCACGATATCGCCCATGGGCTTGAGCGATGCGGCAAAGTCGGCGATGACTTGTTCGCTGAAATAGGCGCTCAACCCGTCGCTCATCATGCTGCGGTCGGGATGCCCGTCCTGTAGCTGGGCGAACAGAGCACGAACCTTGTTCAGCGCAATAGGCGCAGCAGGGTCGACCGCCGGAGCAAACAACAGTGCCTCGATCTCCCCCGTAACCTTCTCGCTGGTAGCGCCGGTTCCGTTGGTAAGCACGACAATGGCTGCGTCATCATTCGGGAAAACGGTGTTCTGCGAGCGGAAACCAGACGCTTCGCCGCCGTGGTCCCAACGCAAGCGTCCGTCGGGCGTCGTGCGCACAAACAAGCCGAGACCGTAATTCGTGCCGGTGCCACCAGACAATAGGTTTTCCTTCGAGATTTCCTGGCGGGATGCCTCGCTAAGGATGACATCGTGCAGCAGTGCGATATCCCACCGAGCCAGATCGCTCGCCGTCATCGCCAGATTACCGGCGGCCCATATCCAGAACCTGCCCTCTGGGCGAGCCGGGCGCGGAGGGCCTAGCGCGGCCACCTCATAGCCTTGTGGATCGCGTGCGTCCCAGGCCGTCGCACTGGTGTCCAGCACGGAGCGCATGTCAAGCTTGTCGGTAACACGAGTGCGGATGAAGGTGTCGAGCGACATTCCGCTGGCTTTCTCGATGATGCGACCAGCAATGGCATAGCCGGTGTTGCTGTATTCCCATCTTGAACCCGGCTCGAAGCTAAGCGGCCGCTTGCCCCAGTTGGCGAGAATGGCATCAACCGTCGTCGGCTTCGCCATAAATGGCGCCACATAATCGAGCGGGTAGTAATCAGGATAACCAGCCGTATGCGCAAGTAATTGCCGCACGGTAACGTCGCCGGCCCTGGTAAGGTCCGGCAGGAAGCGAGCCACTCTGTCGTCAAGCGATACCTTGCCATCCTGTACCAGGAGCAGCATCGCTGCTGCCACGAACTGCTTAGTGTTCGAGCCGATCTTGTAGCGCATCTGCGTGGTGGCCTCGAGCCCCTGATCGATGCGTGCGACACCGTAAGCTTGTGCATAGGCCAGCTTGCCGTCTTTGACGATGGCAATCGACACGCTCGGCACCGATTTATCTTCTAACGCCTTCGCGACGATGGCATCGATAGAACGCACAGTTTCGGGTGCAAGTTGCGCTGAGGCACAGACCGGAAGCACGGAGGCCAATGCCAGGAGGTAGCGAATGACGATGGGGGAAGTTCGCACGTTTTCGTTCCAATCAACTTGAATATGGCGGATGGGCTTGCCGACTCTGCCCGAGCTTGGGATTTCGATATGCTCTGGCCCATACGTTAAACCGGGCCGTTGAACACTTCGTGCTTTTCGGTACAACCGTAATGAGCACCCGCGAAAGTCAACGCGCAGCCGATGCATCCCCCGTAAGCGGCGAGGCGCCACGGGTCCATAATGGTGTGTTGCTCTACTAATACACTTGTGCCGGAAGACACAGTTAGCACTCTCGAGCCCAGGTCGGCTTAGGGTGATCACCGTTCATCATCAGCGATCGCTCGGTCGATTCGGTGCGAAGCCGGCGAGGCGTGTGGCAAGCATCGCGTGGAGAAGATCACGCATGCCCACAAAATCAGGGTGATTTGGGGCTATAAGGCGCCGCGTCGGATCATCGGACGGCCCTCCATCCTTGCCCCAATCGCCTGCAACGGCAGTTCACGGTCGACACGCCGGACCAGACCTGGGTCACTGACATCACTTACTGCGTACGTGGCAGAGTTGGCTTTATCTAGCGGTCGTTATCGACCTGCATTCACGTAAGGTCATCGGTTGGTCGATGAAACCGACGCTGGCCCGCGAAGGGGTGTTGGACGCGTTGCTGATGGCAAATCTGGCGACGCAAACTCACGAAACCCGTGATCGTACATTCCGACCAAGGCTCACAGTACGGCAGTGATGACTGGCAGCGATCCTTCCGCACCCACGGTCTGCAACCAAGCATGAGTCGGCGCGGCAACTGTTGGGATAACGCGGTGGCCGAATCGTTCTTCAGCAGCCCGAAGAAGGAAGGTATCCGCAAACGCGTGTACAAAACCCGCGATCTGGCCCGCGCCGATGTCTTCGATTACAGCGAGGTCTTCTACGATCTAACCCGTCTCCACAGCCATCTCGGTGGCGTTAGCCCCGAGGCCTGTGAGAAGGCCTCATTGTGAGGCTGGCTCGTGTCGTAAATTCTAGGGCAGTCCACTTCTTATGTTCTTGCTCTTCCCGAAGCTCTTTGAACGCAACCTCCGCGTTTCCAAGCGGCTGGAAGTTGCGGAGTGACGACTACGTTCGAACTCCTTTCGGTGTGCAAAAGGGGCTGAATATATCCAAGCGGCTTTCAAAAACATCGCCGATGCATTGGACCGCCGTAGGTCAGTTATTCCAGCACGGGCTGCCGTTTGTGTGCCAGCGTGAGGTGGTAGGTGGCCTGGGTGCAGACAATCTGCAGTACGTGCGTTTCGGCATCGCTCGGAACCACCAGAACTTCCTTCACGGTATCGCATGACTTTCCTGAGGCCCGGACAGCATCACGCACATACGGCCGGATGGTGACGGGGTCAGGCACGAAACCCACGGGAGTGTCCTGATGCGGAGCGCTCTTGAGGAGCGGAGTGGTGGATGCCCATATCCACAGATCAGGTATGTCCATGATGGTAATCGGCTCAGGGCCTTCAGCATGGGTGAGGCTGGCGGCGAAAGCGGTGGCAAGTGCGAAAGTGATGCGGGCGAACTTCATCGGCGCGTCTCTGTTTCGTTGGAGGAGGTGCGAGTACCGAACATAGTACCTCTGACCTTGCGGAACGGTGTCGTGCCACTGGCGGAGTATAGCGTCGGCAATCCTGGTCAGCCTTCAACAGCGGCTGGCGAGCTATTGCGAGAGATGCCTGAGAAGGGGCTCGGCCGATCGTCAGATGTAGCCGGAGGATCTTCGGCGTAAAGTCGTTATATGGACATTGCACGACTTAGGGTCGTGGTCGACGGCGAAATGCAGGATTTCGCTTCGGGTCTGACTGTGCTGCAGGCACTCCGCATGCTCGGCATGGAGCTGCCGACGCTATGTCACGATGACCGTCTCGACCCGGTCGGGCAATGCTGGTCCTGTGTAGTGGAGATATCTGCCGGTCCAGGCCAGCCAGCCGTGAACCGCCCTGCCTGCCGGGAGCTCCTGAGTGACGGCTGCGCGATCCGTACGGACAGTGATGCGGTACGCGCCTTCCGTCGCCAGCTCTTCGAGGAACTGGCCGATCGCGTGGCTCCGGGCGAGATGGAGCGCTTTCCAGACAAACCGCTGCACCGCATCTTGCGCCAGGCCGGCATCCAGCCATGCGGCGCAGACATCGGCCCCATCAGCATCGATGCCTCGCATCCGCATATCCGGGTGGACATGAATCGCTGCATCGCCTGCCGGCGCTGCGTACGCATCTGTGACGAGGTGCAGGGGGAGTCGGTGTGGCACGTGTTCGGGCGAGGGGCAGACGTGCGCATCGCCACCGAGGGCGAAGTGGCTCTGGCCGACAGTTCCTGCGTGGGCTGCGGAGCTTGCGTGGACACCTGTCCCACCGCGGCATTGACCGATACTCGCGCTTGGCGCGAGCCGTGCCCTACCGCATGGACACGCACGGTCTGTCCCTATTGTGCTGTCGGCTGCGAGCTGGAAATCGGCGTCGCCGACGATCGCATCGTCGCTGCGCGGCCCGTGCTGGATGCCGCCTCCAGCAAGGGCCATCTTTGCGTGAAGGGGCGTTACGCTCACGACTTCGTAGACGCACCCGACCGTGTTACGTCGCCGCGCCTTCGCGGCACCGGCCGTTGGCGCGACGTCGATTGGGCCACCGCCATCGCATTCACGGCCCAAGAACTGCGTCGAATCGTCTCCGAACATGGCTCCGACGCGGTGGGAGTGCTCGGCTCTTCGCGGGCGACCAACGAGGACGGTTATCTGACTCAGAAGTTCGCGCGGCTGGTTATCGGCACCAACAATGTCGATTGCTGCGCCCGTGTCTGTCATACGCCCAGCGCTGCCGCGCTCAAGCACATGCTGGGTACCGGTGCGGCAACTAACAGCTTCGATGACATCGAGCAGGCTGCCAGCTTCCTCGTGGTCGGCGCCAATCCGCTGGAGAATCATCCGGTGGTCGGTGCACGCATCCGCCAGCAAGTCCAGCGGGGCGCACGCCTGATTGTGATCGACCCGCGGCGTACAGCCCTGGCGGACATCGCTGATGTGCACCTCGCTTTGCGGCCCGGCACGAACGTACCCCTGTTTCATGCGCTGGCCCAGGTCATGTTTGCCGAGGCGCTGGTGGATTCCGATTATCTTCACGAGCGCGTGGACGGTGTCGAATCCTTCGCAGCTTTCGTTTCGGCATGGACACCCGAGCGCGTGGCGAGTATCTGCGGCGTCGCGCCGGACGCCATCCGCGCCGCCGCTCGCGTGTACGCCACATCGCACCCTGCCATGTGCCTGCACGGCCTGGGCGTCACCGAGCATGTGCAGGGCACGCATGGCGTGATGGCCCTTATCAATCTCGCGCTGCTGACCGGACAGATCGGTCGCCCCGGCGCCGGGATTAATCCCGTGCGCGGGCAGAACAATGTGCAGGGGGCGGCGATGATGGGGTGCGATCCGGGCACGCTGACGGGCTCGCTGCCGGTGGCCGGTGAACATGCGAATTTCACCGCCGCTTGGGGTGTAGTGCCGCCCCGCGGCCCCGGCCTGAATCTGCTGCAGATGATCGATGCGGCGCATGCGGGGCGGCTCAAGGCCTTGTACGTGATCGGCTACGACATTTTCGCCAGCCTGGCGCACATGCAACTGGTCGGCGAGGCCTTGGCGAAGCTGGAGCTAGTGATTGTCCAGGACCTGTTCCTCAACGAGACCGCCCGCGCCTTTGGCCACGTCTTCCTTCCGGCGGTGTCGAGCTTCGAGAAGGACGGTACGTTCATGAACTCCGAACGCCGTGTCCAACGCGTTCGCCGCGTCGTCACGCCGCGGGGTGCGGCGCTAGACGATGCGCAGATACTCTGCCATCTCGCCTCGGCGCTAGGACATGGCGCCCAGTTCGCTCGGGCGGAAGCCGAAGCGGTATGGGACGAAGTCCGCAGTCTGTGGCCCGCCGTGGCCGGCATAAGCTATGGACGACTTGCCACGCAGGGCCTGCAATGGCCTTGCGTGGACCAGGACAATCCCGGCACAGCGGTGCTGCATGCCAAACGGTTCGCGCTTGGAGAGCGGGCGACGCTGGCATGCATTCCCTATAAGTCCACCACCGAACGCCCAGATGCCGCTTATCCTTTCCTGCTGACAACAGGGCGCAGCCTTTACCAGTTCAACGTCGGCACGATGACCGGCCGCTCCGCCAAGCAGTTGGCGTTGCGGCCCACCGATACGGTCGACATGCATCCGTACGATGCGAAGCAGCTGAACCTGCGCGAGGGCATGCCGATCCGCATCGAAAGTCGCCATGGCGCGGCGGTGCTTCCGCTACGCATTACCGATGAAGTCGCGCCGGGGCAGCTGTTCGCCACCTTCCACGACCCCGTGCGCGCCCTCAATCGCGTGACCAGTTCGGTGCGTGACGCGGTCACCGACGCACCGGAGTACAAGGTAACAGCGGTTCGGGTCAGCATGACGTAAGCGCCATTGATCGATCTCATGGGGTGTACGGGGGCATCTCTTAGAGATTGAGGTGCGGAAGCTTGGGTTCTTCTTGCTAAACGCCAACGAATTGCACACAAGAACCGGCGTGACCGTGCACCGACGCCAAGCTCACTGCACGCCAGCAAGAGCCGGCCAAACCGACGGCATCCTACGTGGAGAGCCGGGTCATCGGCCTCCCGTGCGGCCAGATCGTTGGTGAAGGGATCGGCGTCCGGATCGAAATTCACGTGCTGCACCAGAATGTGGCCCGATTTCCCCTCTGTACTTGCCGTGACCATTCGTTGGCGCGCGGTCAGCGCCGTGGCGCACTGGGGCGTGGGAATTGCCATGCCACTCCTATTTGGCGTGCATGTTTGGCTTGGGCGTCGCCGTCCTCCGCGACTGTGATGCTGCTCAAGTTCCTAGAACTGGACCGGGGCGAAGGCAGAGCAGCAACTCGACAGCGTTTTAGCAGAAGGAAGGATCGATCAGGGAGCTCGATCCGGCTCCTTACTGCCATGCCCGGTAGTGAAGCATCCCCCATTAATGCTACGCAGCGCTAACGCCCAGCCACAGGTCATAATGAAAGTTCCCGTCACCACAGCGCATACCGCGTTGAATGCTCAACCGCCGTTCGCCGAATGCCCAGGTCAGGCTGCGATCTCGGTCCGTCATAAGGAGGGGCCCCTGCGCCGAGCCCTCATTGGCGATCTGCGGCAGATCGTAGTGGTGACTGAGGTGAGCAGCCAACCTTGCGAGATAGCCATCAAAAGCATCGCCCAACCGATCGGAAAGCAGCGGATCGGCAGCCCACAGCTCCTCATCCACGTGCTCGGTCAGCAGAAGCTTGATCGCGCGCGGGCGCAGGAAGGTATCGGCAGCGCATAGATACAGCACACCCTCTTCCTCGCCCCACTCTGGGCCGTCGTCATCGTCTTCGCCCACCAGCCCCTCGCCGGTATGTAATGCCTCGGTGAGCGCGCGCCAGGCATCGTCGAGCATGGCATCTGCCTCGGCCACAAGGCTCTCTTCGATCGAATCGACGACGGCATGAAGATTAAAGAGGGTATTTGTCACATTCGCCTTCCTTGCTCGTGATACGACTTCGTTTTGCGTCAGCGCGCCGCGGAGATCCTACAGTGAGCGATCCGGCCGAGGCCAGCGCGATATCACCACTACTGCGTCGCCTTCTACGACACTGCGCGCACCGAAGGGCCCCGTTCTCTCCAAATCACTCGACCGATAATGATCGCGCCCTATGGACGTTCATGCAGGAACCATGCTTCCTGCCCGACAAGGCCCAGTGCGTAATGGCGCAAGGCGATGCCTGGCAGCCCTAGAGTGCAGGGGGCCGCCAGATCATGTTCGCGCGCCAACTCAAGGGCTGCGTGAAAGTCTCGCGGTGGACGCGGAACAGAGAATTCCAACATCGTCCCATAGTGGGCGAACAGCTCAGCCCCATAACGCTCCCGCCACCGGCGCAGCAGCGCGATGAAGCTGTCGGCGCTGCCGTGCTCGATCCCGTACCAGTGCATGTAAGCCAGCGCCTCTTCGCCATAAGGCGTTGGCAGCAAGATGAGCCAGGCGTTGTCAGGCTCGAATATCGGTTGCCTGCCTTTCTCCGGGTCCGCTTGCCCGTGCGCTCGTTCATGCTCGGCGAGCCAACACTCAAATCGCATGCGATCTCTACCACAAGCAGCCCAAGCCTCGTCGAATCCGGTGAGAGGCACACCACGGACCTCAAGTTGGCCTCTCCAAATCTCCAGTTGGGCCTGATCATCCAGAGCGCCGCCATGCTCAGTCAACTGCGCCAGGAAATCATCGACATCAATGGACCGTGAAGTAGCGATGAACGAACGCGGCGAAATGTCATTCCGTGTTGGCCCGCACTCGTATGGGAAGCGTATGAAGAGATCGTTTGCCAAGTCGTCGGGGTCAGGGGCGCCTCCCGTGCCGGCCCACAGCGTGGTCACGAGCGGCCATCGGCCTGTTTGCTCCAACAGCGCTCGCGCTTGAAGCCAACGCCGTTTGCGGTCGGCAACGGGTATCGAGTCGTTGAGGGATGGGCCGATTATGAGCAAATCTCGCCTTGGGCAAAGATTCGACTGCTGTGCTCAAACCTCGGGATTCCTTATGACCGCGGCACCCAGCCCTGGCAACGACTTCAAGCGGTACTGACCTTCCGCAATCAGATCGCACACGGAAAGCCCGAGTACGTTCAAAATCGATGTGTGCTCAACGCAGCACAACTCGAAGCAGTGATGAGCTCCAACGCGATGAATCAACCCTTGTCGTCGCTGGAATCCAAGTTGACCTTGGACAAGGCTCGCAGCGCGCTTGCCGCCGTACGTCAGGTCGAGGAGCTACTGACCGAGAATATCCCCCACGAACTAAAGCTAGGCATTGCCGTGGAGGGATGGACCTACCGGTCACGCGAGCTCGAAGCCAGCGAGGATGTCCCGACGGGACAGTGAGAACGAGCGCGTTGATCTTGAATCAGGTCAGCAGGATTTAGTCCCAATTCGCCATCCTGTTCAGACCTAGCCGCCCTGAATCCAAACAGGGCGGCAACACAGATCATGTCTGTCAAAAAAAGCGCTCGCCGGACGGCAGGCCTCGGCGCCAGGAAAGAACTTTATTACCCAGGAAACAACTTTATTCCCTGGGAAACATCTTTATTCCCTTTCCACACACGGAACTTCGTAATCGTGGCGTGCAAGACATTTTCATTGCGTGCGTCGACGGCTTGAAAGGCTTTCCCGACGCGATCGAAACGGTCTTTCCTCAGGCAACGGTGCAGCTGTGCATCGTGCACATGGTGCGACACAGTCTGAACTATGTTTCCTGGAAGCGGCGCCCCGAAGTGGCTGCGGATTTGAAGCGTATCTACACCAGCGCAACCGTCGACGAAGCCGAGCTTCAACTCACGGAGTTCGAGGACCGGTGGGGCAAGGAGTATCCGCCCATTGGTCAATCGTGGCGCCGAAACTGGACGCACCTGGTGCCATTTTTTGATTACCCGCCCGAGATTCGCAAAGTGATCTACACGACCAATGCCATCGAATCGGTGAATATGAGCTTGCGGAAGTTGACCAAGTATCGAGGCGCCTTTCCAACGGACGAGTCGCTCATCAAGCTCCTCTACTTAGGGGCTGCGCAACATCAGCAAAAAATGGACGCTTCCCATCCACGATTGGAAGGCAGCGCTCAACCGCTTTACCATCCAGTTCGAAGGCCGCTTCCCTCAGCTTTAAAACGATCCCGTTTACACAAAAGTCTGTACAAGCCCGCTTATGGACGATGAGAGCACGCCCAAAGATCATGACATGGCGACCGAGCCACTAGTCATGCCAGAGCAGCTATACCGGCGGCGACGTCGCACCGAAAATGGCCAGGAAGAGTGGCATATCTTCGGCGACACAACGCTCTTTGACCTTATTCCTGTGGCTTCGCCATCAAAGCCATGGGTACCAATTGAGCGCCAGTGGAATCC
>JABLTH010010408.1_pt1 | contig 51674 bp, 58 predicted proteins | sample 7875711 | NCBI WGS metagenome assembly JABLTH01 (sample SAMN14941262, study PRJNA633318) | bioreactor metagenome | isolation source: bioreactor | place: China | collected 2019-03-05 | reverse complement strand
CTTGCGCAGCTTTGCGTTGCCGGTTGCTTCGGTTTTCTTTTGCTGCATCGCCTGCGCCAACGATTGCAATTGACGCGTGGAGTCAAAGTCTTCCCATACCGAGGCAATGGCCGCATATTCCCGGGCATGCGCCGGGTTTCCCAGCAGCCAGGCTTCAAACCTGCTTCTATCCGGGTGGTCCGGCTCGCTGCCGCGCATGCGCACAAACCAGCGTGCGGCCTCTTCCCTTAGCCGCAGCAGGCGTTTCACTTCGGTACGATGGGCATGGGTGGGCATGGTCTCAGGCAGTCACCAATTCCCGCGCGGCTCTCAGGTCTACAAGCGCGCGAATCATGTGCCGTTCTACCATGTTTAGCGTGATTCCCAGCTTTTCGGCGATTTCCGCCTGCCCCAAGCCTTCGACCCGAAATAGCCAGAATACTTCGCGACAGCGCGGTGGAAGGCAATCAATAATGCGTTGCATGGATTCCAGCCGTTGCTGCAGATCGGCCAAATGTTCCGCAGAAGGGGCACATCGCTCTTCCAGCACATACGGCTTGCGCAATCCGTCAGATTCATCGCGATCAGCACTATTTTCCAGTAACGGGACAAAGCGCGACATTTCCTTGTGCACATCCGCCAGGACGTTTTTAACGATAGTGCGGAAATAGGCTTGAGGCTGCTCGATCCGCTGCGGGTTTTTGGTGAGCGCAAAACGTAGCAGCGCGTCATGCAGCACATCATAAGAAAGTTGGAGGCTGGAAGTCTGGCGGGAAATACTTGGTAGCAACTCAACATAAGCCCATCGCAAATCAAGCCCATACCACTTCATTTCCCACTCCCTAATACTTTGAGGTGAGACAACTCTGCAATAATCGTGCCGAAACGTAAAATAAAATCAAGCAATTGATTAATTTGTTATTTTTTGATTAACGCGCCTCTTTGCCACGAGGCTGCATTGTTAAATGGCTGCCATCGGCAACCCTGCGGTTATCTATAACCAACCCGCTCCTGTGCTTACCCATCAATCTTGAAATCAACCGGCACAATGACCGTGAACGATTTTTTTGCCAAATCGCCATTTATCGGTAATGCATTCACGGCTTTTTTCATCATTTCCACCGCTGCCGTATCCAATATCTGGTGCCCGCTCCCCGGTTCCAGCAATTTCAGTTCAATCAGCCGACCACGGTTAAAACGGGCGCTCACCTTGGCCTTGCCTTGCAAATGACGGCGTATGGCAAGCTGTGGGTAAGTCTTGTTCCTGGATACCAGGTCATGAAGTTGCTGCCCATACCCCAGCCAAGCCTCGTTGGCATCGGCCTCACCGGATGCCGATGAAGTGCTGGCGGCAGTACTGGTCGCTGCCGCAGACGCTTCAGCCGCGTCCGTAGCGGGGGCTGCATCAATCGGGGCGGAAGGTACAGCCGTTGCCGTGGCAGGTACCGGCGCATTATTGACGACAGCGTCTTGCGGGGCGGGCGGGCTGTCGTCTCGCGCAGCGAGGATCGGGAGAGCCTGTTGCTGGGGCTGCTGCGACATAGGCCTGGCCGCGACGGGGCGGGCAATGGGCCTCGGCGCCTCAACCTTAGGCGGTTCAGGCGGTGGCGGTTGCATTGATGGCTCTACCGGCGGTGATTGGCTCAGGTCGATTTCTACGCGTTCGGGCTTGGATACCGGGGCAATTTGAAGGTGCGGGAGCAAATAAAATACTGCGATATGCAGGCTGAGCGCGATACCGAATGACAATACCAGCCAGTCCGGTTCTGCGGGAGCGGTGATGCGGGCTGGCATGCTTATTCCTTGTCGTTGTTGGCAGTCGGCGGTCTGCTTTGCCTGTTCACTGCTTGTTCTCCGGCAGCATGATGAAGCTGAATTTGACAATGCCCGCGCGCTGGATGGCGGCCATGACTTTGGCAACCAGGCCGTATTCGACTTTTTCGTCAGCGTGAATCTCTATGTGCAAGTCTTTATTCCGGGCCGATTGCCGGAGTTGGTCATCAAGCTGCGATGGGGAGAGGGGCGCCGCATTGTAATAAAGTTCGCCCTGGCGGGTGATGGTGATGCGTGCGCTTTTGAGTTGCGCCAGACTGGGGGCCGTGCTGGCTTTGGGCAGTTTCACCGGGACCGCATTCATCAGCAGTGGCGCGGTAACGATGAATACCGTGAGGAGTACCAGCATGACATCCACCAGGGGCGTGACATTGATTTCGCTCATCATGCCGTCGTTGTTACCCGTATTGATAGCCATGTTACCCGCCCTGCAAACCGCATTTGACGGCGAGATGGTAGAACGCCGTGGCAAAGTGATCCATGGTAACGCTGGATGTCCTGACTTTACGCAGGAAGTAGTTGTAGGCAAGTACGGCAGGCACGGCGGTGGCAATACCAATAGCAGTGGCGATCAGCGCTTCGCCGATGGGGCCGGCCACCACATCCAGCCCGGCTGAGCCGGTGGCTGAGATGTTTTTCAGCGCGTGCATGATGCCCCATACCGTACCAAACAAACCAATAAAGGGGGAAGTGGCACCAATACTGGCCAGTACGCCAAGGCCATTCTCCATGCGGGTTTGCTCGGCATAGACCTGCTGCTGCATCGCATGCAGCAGTATGTCCCGCTGATGCCGGCCATCAAGCAGAGAGATTTTCTGCACATCATTCAACGTGCCAATACCAGTGCGGCAGATGCGGGCCAAACTACCCTTTGCACTTCCCACCAACCTCGACAAGTCGTTAATGGTCCGTGCCCTGTCGAATTCCTCACGGAACTGCAGATTGTATTTTGTGCCGTTGTAAAAAAGGATCAGCTTTGCGAGAGCAATCGTCCACACCGCGACCGACAACATCACGAGCAAACCCAGTACAAGATCAACAATGTCAGGTATAGCGTCCATAAATCGGATTCCGTTTTTAGTAGTTTATTGAGAGCGTTGCCGGCTGATGGCTGCCGGCGCACTTGGCATATTCAGGACAGCCTCCAGCAAACGGGTCGTGATCAAATCCACCTCCCAGCGCTGCAAATGCCCATGCTGCATGCTATCCCACGCGTCATGCAAAGCCTCTACTGCTGCCTCAGGCACGTCGGCGACATGGTCCAGCACCTCACAGGCATAACCCATGGTACCCAGCATTACTTTGGCGTGTGTGGCATCAATCTGCATGATTTCCCAGTCATTCCTATAGCTCGTGGCTTAAGCACCCTGCAAGCCGTCATAGTGTGACGTCTTGCTGTTAAGACGGAGTTGATGGCGATTTCCCTGATGTTGCCCTGAAAAATTTTTAACTGGCTTGGTGAAGATGGGCTGGGCTGAGCGCCTTGACGATACGACCACGTAGCGGTGCTACGTGCCGCAAAATAAAAAAACGGCCAGCATCGCTGCAAGCCGTTTCAATGGCGGAGAGGGAGGGATTCGAACCCTCGATAACGGAGACCGCTATACTGGATTTCGAGTCCAGCGCATTCGACCACTCTGCCACCTCTCCTGGTGAGCAAAACAAGGTTTTGTCGAGGCGCGCATTCTAGCACGAGCCGGCAGGGCAAGTCTTGCCTTATGGCTGGACAAAAAGACAGAAGTTGTTGAAACTGCCAGAATGAAACGCCTGCCCTTTCTACTGTTGCTCGTTTGGCTGGCAACGGCTTGCAGCAAAGCTCCCAAGCCATTACCCGCGCCCCGCCAAAGCCACGAAATCGTGGTTGTCACCTATAACAGCCCCACCACTTATTACGTCAATGGCAGCAATGATTTTGCCGGGCTGGAATACGATCTTGCCAAGCTGTTCGTGCAGGAGCTGGGAGCGGATTTCAAGGTGAAGTTCGTGGTGGTCAACGGCGTAGGCGAAGTGATCCCCACGCTGCTCAAAGGCAAGGCGCATGTTGCCGCCGCTGCCTTGGACATCACGCACATCCGCGAATACCTGGTGCGCTTTGGGCCGGCCTACCAGCAGGTACAGCCACAGGTGGTGGTGAACCAGGAGAAAGACTTCAACCCGAAAAAAGTAAGCGATCTGCTAGGCAAACAGGTGCAGGTTCCCAGCGGCAGCAGTGATGCCGAGCGCCTGGCGGAACTGGCGGTGGATATGCCCGGACTGCATTGGCTGGAGCCCAAGAGAACCGGCGCTGACGAGTTGCTGGAAAAGGTGGCGGAAGGCACGCTGGATGCAACCATTGCCGATTCCCACATGGTATCCATGGTACAGAACTACTACCCCAACCTGAATGTCGCCTTCAATTTCGGCCAGCCGCGCAAGCTGGCCTGGGCATTCCCCAAGGATAGCGACGCCTGGCTTTACCAGAAAGCGACGGCTTTTTTCGAGCGCATCCAGAAGGATGGCACGCTGCGCAACCTGCAGGACCGCTACTATGGCCATTCCGAAAGGTTGAACACCATGGATGTCACCGGTTTTCTGCTGCGCATGCGCACCGTGCTGCCGCAATACGTCCGGCTGATGAAACAGGCACAGGCTTCCACCAGCCTCGATTGGCGGCTGTTGGCCGCGCTCAGCTACCAGGAATCACATTGGGATACCTACAACACGTCGCCCACCAATGTGCGCGGGCTGATGATGCTGACGGAGGAAACCGCCGACAAAATGGGCGTGACCAATCGGCTGGACCCCAACCAGAGCATCATGGCCGGGGCAAAATACCTGCTGCTGCTGAAAGACGCCTTGCCGGACCGGATTCCGGAACCTGATCGCACCTGGCTGGCGTTGGCGTCCTACAATGTCGGGCTGGCCCATCTGGAGGATGCGCGCGTGCTGGCGCAACGGATGAAGCTGAATCCCGATGCCTGGGCCGACGTGAAGAAAACCCTGCCGCTGCTTAATCAGTACGAGCATTACTCAACCTTGAAATTCGGTTTTGCCCGTGGCGGCGCGGCAGTGATTTTTGTGGAGTCGATCCGGACCTACCACAAGATTCTGGAAAAATACGAAGATAAACTGATCCCGCCGCCGCGGCCGTCCACCCTGCCGAAATTCAACCTGGCCTGGGTGGGCAGCCGGGCCACCGCTACGCCTTAGGGAAACGCTGAAAAATGACTGCGCGGGCGAATTGCTGCGTTGCACGGTGCTCGCCCACTCGCCTATCCGTGAGATATGTCTCGTGGTCTGCGCGCCGTGCGCCTTGCACTTCATCCCGCTCGCTCATTTATTCAGCGTCCCCTTAGGTTCGCGCTGCTCCAGCAGTTTCTCGATGCGTTCCAGACGTGCGGCAACATCCCGCAGCACTTTTTCCTCTACTTTTTCTTCTTTCTCGACTTTTTCCATCTCGCTCTCAACTTTTTCCACTTCACTGCCGATCAGGAAAACCGAGAGATGCGCCGTCATCAGGGAAACCAGCACGATACCGATAAAAATCAGCATGGCCCCGAAAAATCTGCCGGCACCGGTCTTGGGGACAATATCGCCGTAACCAGTATGCGACAGCGTTACCCACGCCCACCACATGCCATCCCAGACCGACCCCATGGAAGGATCCAGCCGCGTCACAATGACACCGGCCAGAACAACCACGGTCAGGGAAATGAGCAATATCGACCCCACCTGCCCATTGGCGAGGAACTGGCGCAACCTTCGTGAAAGCTTGGCCAGCAGGTAGAGCATCAGCACCAGCCGCAAATTGCGCAACGCCCCTACCATCGGCGAGTTCACCCACTCCAGCGGAACGCCGGCAACAATAATGACCAGGTTCATCCAGTTGGTGATCAGGTAATGCCACTTGTCCTGCACCAGCGCCGTCAGCAGCGTTGTTTCGAACAAAAACAGCAGCCAGATCGACCAGTCGAAATAGCGTGCGGTGGCAACCGACACCGCGCCGGTTTCTTCAAGATACCACTCCAGCGGAATAAACAACGCCACCAGCAATACCGGCCATTCCAGCCGGCGTCCCCAGAATATGGCTTGCGGCCGCTCATGGGAGCCAACGCCGCTGATGCCCAACAATCTGGTGAAATCTATCGCCACGATTACTCCGGCAGGAGTTTGTCTTGCCTGATATAACTACGCAGCACTTCCGGCACAGTCACGCTGCCGTCAGCGTTCTGGTAATTTTCCAGCACCGCCACCAGCGTGCGCCCCACCGCCAGGCCGGAACCGTTCAGCGTATGCAGCAGTTCCGGCTTGCCGGCCTCGTTGCGATAGCGTGCCTGCATGCGGCGTGCCTGGAATGCCTCGCAGTTGGAGACCGAGGAAATTTCGCGATAAGTGTTCTGTGCCGGCAGCCAGACTTCCAGGTCGTATGTCTTGGCGGCACCGAAGCCCATATCGCCCGAACACAGGGAAACCACGCGATACGGCAGGCCGAGTTTTTGCAGGATGGCTTCGGCATGCCCCACCATTTCCTCCAGCGCCTCGTAGCTTTTTTCCGGATGCACGATCTGCACCATTTCCACCTTGTCGAACTGGTGCTGGCGGATCATGCCGCGCGTGTCGCGGCCATAAGAGCCGGCCTCGGAACGGAAACACGGGGTGTGTGCGGTGAGTTTGATCGGCAATGCATCCAGCGGCACGATTTCGTCGCGCACGGTGTTGGTCAGCGTCACTTCGGAGGTGGGAATCAGGTACAGTTTGCTGTCGTTATGCGCCAGCGAGAACAGGTCTTCCTCGAACTTGGGTAGCTGGCCGGTACCTAGCAGCGTTTCAGCATTCACCATGTACGGCGTATAACATTCGGTGTAGCCATGCTGCTCAGTTTGCGTATCCAGCATGAACTGCGCCAGCGCGCGGTGCAATTTGGCAATCTGGCCGCGCATCAGGGTAAAGCGCGCGCCGGAGAGTTTGGCGCCGGTGTCGAAATCCAGCCCCAGAGGCGTGCCAACATCGGTGTGGTCCTTGATCTCGAAGTCAAAACTGCGCGGTGTGCCCCACTTGCGCACTTCCACATTGCTTTCTTCCGACTTGCCCACCGGCACGCTGTCATGCGGCAGGTTGGGCACGTTCAGCAGCAGGCTTTGCATCTGCGACTGGATCACCACCAGCTTTTCTTCCGCGGCCTTGAGTTCGTCGCCCAGCGTGGCAACTTCCGCCAGAATTGCGGAAGCATCCTCGCCCTTGGATTTGGCAATGCCGATCTGCTTGGAGGTGGCATTGCGCTTGGCCTGCAACTCCTGGGTGCGGGTTTGCGCCGCCTTGCGCTCGGCTTCCAGCGCGGCGAATGCGGCTGTATCCAGCACGAAATTACGGCTGGCCAGGCGTTGCGCAACAGCTTCCAGGTCGTTTCTGAGTAGTTGAATATCGAGCAATTGAGACTCCGGTCTGTGATAACGGGTTATTTTCTGGATTTACGGTCCAACTCGCGCAAATGCGCCAGCTTTTCGCCTATTTTACCTTCCAGCCCACGCGGTGTGGGCTCGTAAAATTTCGGCGGCGTCATGTTGTCGGGGAAATAGGTTTCACCGGCAGCATAGGCTTCCGGCTCGTCGTGGGCATAGCGGTATTCCTTGCCATAGCCGAGGTTCTTCATCAGTTTGGTCGGCGCATTGCGCAAATGCACCGGCACCGGGCGCGATTGATCCTGCGCCACAAATGCTTTCATCTTGTTGTAAGCCATGTAGGCCGCGTTGCTCTTGGCGGCCACCGCCAGGTAGATCACCGCATTGGACAGCGCCAGTTCGCCTTCCGGCGAGCCCAGCCGTTCGTAGATTTCACAGGCTTCCACCGCCATGGTCTGCGCCCTGGGATCGGCCAGGCCGATGTCCTCGATCGCCATGCGCACGATGCGCCGCCCGAGGTACAGCGGGTCGGCGCCGCCATCCAGCATGCGCAGGAACCAGTACAGCGCGGCATCGGGATTGGAACCGCGCACCGATTTGTGCAGCGCGGAAATCTGGTCGTAAAATGCATCGCCGCCCTTGTCAAACCGGCGCAGCTTGGATGCCAGCGTGCTTTCCAGGAAGGTGCTGTCGATCAGGCTGATACCCGCCGACTGTGCGGCGTTCAGCAACTGCTCCAGGAAATTCAGCAGCCGGCGCGCATCGCCATCGGCATAAGCCAGCACCTGCTCCTTCACCTGCGCATCCGCGCTTAATCCCGGCTCCAGCGCAAACGCACGGTCGAACAGGATGCCCAGCTCATCGGCGGACAGCGGCTGCAGCACGAACACCTGCGCGCGGCTGAGCAAGGCGGAGTTAACTTCAAACGAGGGGTTTTCGGTGGTGGCGCCGATGAAAGTGAGCAAGCCGCTTTCGACAAACGGCAGGAACGCATCCTGTTGGCTTTTGTTGAACCGGTGCACCTCATCCACGAACATGATGGTACGGCGGCCGGATTGCTGCAGCATCATCTCGGCGCGCTCCACCGCTTCACGGATGTCTTTTACCCCGCACAATACGGCGGAGAGCGGAATAAACTCGGCATCCACCGCCCCGGCCACCAGCCGCGCCAGCGTGGTTTTGCCCACGCCGGGCGGCCCCCACAGGATCATCGACGGCAGTTTGCCGGAGACAAAGGCCAGGCGCAGCGGCTTGCCTTCGCCCAGCAGATGGCTCTGCCCCACCACGTCGTCCAGCGTGCGCGGACGCAGGCGTTCCGCCAGCGGGGCGTGGGGGGTTGCCGGGGCAAACAGGTCGCTCATTGCCGAGAAACGCTACTCTCCCACCACATCGGCGCCAGCCGGCGGGACAAAATGGAAGGTCCGCGATGTAAATTTTGGATTGCGTTCCAGGCCGGAAAACTCGATCACCGTGGTCTGGCCGAAATTGTCATGCAGTTCCATCTCGGTCAACTGATCGCCCTTGAACCCCAGCAGCACATGATCAAAGCCGCCATCGCTGTCTTTGGGTGTTGCTTCCACCCATTCCAGGCCATGCGCATCCCCGGCGTCTTTCAGGTCGAATACTTTTTCCACATCGAGGTTCCCCGCCAGCAGCGCTGCCGGGCTGGAACCCAGCACATTGTCCATGGTACGCACGGTCACCTGATTCAGGTCCGGATCGTATAACCAGACTTTGGAGCCATCACCGACAATCAACTGCACATAAGGTTTGCGGTAATCCCAGCGAAATTTCCCCGGCCGCAGCAATTGCATGGCGCCGCTGACTTCCTGCACCTTGCGCCCGTGCCGATCCAGCACGGTCTGCTTGAACTGTGCCTTCATCGCCGGCGTGGATTGGTAAAACGCTTTCAGACGCTGCACCGGTTCGGCGTTTGCCAGCATCGGCAGCAAAAACAGCGCGCCTAGCGCCAATTTGAACAATTTATTCACTGGGAGCCACCAATATTTCACGATTTCCATTGGACTGCATGGGCGACACCAATCCGGCGCGCTCCATGTCTTCGATCAGGCGCGCCGCCCGGTTGTAGCCTATCCGCAACTGGCGCTGCACCGAGGAGATCGATGCCCGGCGCGACTTGAGGACAAGCGCCACCGCTTCATCGTACAGCGGGTCGGCTTCGCCACCACCACCATCTTCACCGGCCAGCCCGCCTTCAGCGCCTTCTTCCGCGCCGCTGAGGATACCTTCGATGTAATTCGGTTCGCCGCCCTGCGCTTTCAGGTATTCCACTACGCGGTGGACTTCGCTGTCCGACACGAATGCACCATGCACCCGCAACGGATAACCGGAACCGGGCGGCTGGTACAGCATGTCGCCCTGCCCCAGCAGGGCTTCTGCGCCCATGTGGTCAAGGATGGTGCGCGAATCGATTTTGCTGGAAACCTGGAACGCAATACGTGTCGGGATGTTGGCCTTGATCAGGCCGGTAATCACGTCCACCGAAGGGCGCTGGGTGGCCAGGATCAAGTGAATGCCGGAAGCGCGCGCTTTTTGCGCCAGGCGCGCGATCAGTTCTTCCACTTTCTTGCCGACCACCATCATCATGTCGGCCAATTCGTCGATCACCACCACAATCAACGGCAGTTCCTCCAGCGGTTCGGGCGCATCCGGCGTCAGCGAAAACGGATTGGTCAGCGGCTTGCCTTCTTTTTGCGCTTCCTTGAGTTTCTGGTTGAAGCCGGCCAGGTTGCGCACGCCAAATGTCGCCATCAGGCGGTAGCGTTTGTCCATTTCCGCCACGCACCAGTTGAGCGCGTTGGCGGCCTGGCGCATGTCCGTGACCACGGGAGCCAGCAGGTGCGGGATGCCTTCGTACACCGACAGTTCCAGCATTTTCGGGTCCACCAAAATCAGGCGCACCTTGGATGCATCCGCCTTGTATAACAGGCTGAGTATCATGGCATTAATTGCCACCGACTTGCCCGAGCCAGTCGTTCCCGCCACCAGCACATGCGGCATTTTTGCCAGATCCGCCACCGTCGGGTTGCCGGAAATATCCTTGCCCAGCGCCATGGTCAACGGCGAGCTCATATCGGCATACGCCTGACTGCCCAGAATTTCCGACAGGCTTACCGTCTGGCGTTTGGGATTGGGGATTTCCAGCGCCATGCAGCTTTTGCCGGGGATCGTTTCCACCACGCGCACACTGACGACGGATAAAGCGCGCGCCAGATCCTTGGACAAGTTGGTGATCTGGCTGCCCTTGACGCCCGCCGCGGGCTCGAATTCATAGCGGGTAATCACCGGGCCTGGCAGCGCCGCAGTAATTTTGACTTCGACATTGAAGTCCATCAGCTTGCGTTCAATCAGGCGCGAGGTGAACTCCAGCGTTTCCGGGCTTTGTACTTCCACCACGCTTTGTGGCTCATCCAGCAGATGTAGCGGTGGCAGTGGTGAATCGGGCAAGGTTTCGAACAACGGCGACTGACGCTCTTTTTCAACGCGGTCGCTCTTGGGCACTTCCAGCACCGGGGCTTCGATATGCACCGGCGGATGATCCTCCACCCGCTTGCGCTCGACTTCCACATATTCTTCGCGCTGCTGCTCGGCCACCAGCCCGGCCTTGCGGTCCTGCCAATCGTTCCATTGTTTCAGCACGAATTCATAAGCCCATTCCAGCGCAGCCCCTACATACTCGGCGATCGTCAGCCAGGAAGCGCCGGTGAACAAGCTGAAGCCCACGGCGAACAGTAGCAGCAAGACCAGCGTCCCGCCGGCAAACCCCAGCGCACCCAGCACGGCGCCATCCACCACCGCGCCGAGCATGCCGCCGGGAGCCAGCGGCAGCGCCGCTGAAATACCACGCAGATGTGATGCTTCCAAGGCGCACGAAGCGAGGATCAGCAAGCCAAAACCACACCAGTGGTAAAACAGCACCGGCCGGTCGGTAATGCTCTCGCTCTCCAGCTTCTGGTAGGCCCACCACACGCCCATGAACACCAGCGTCACCCACCACCAGGCAGACAAGCCGAACAGGTATAACAAAATATCGGCCACCCAGGCGCCAAATGACCCGCCAAAATTGCGGATACCCAAGCTATCACTGGCGTCGTGCGACCAGCCGGGGTCGCCGGGGTAATAGGTCAGCAGGACGGCGGCCAGGAACAGGCCGAACACCACGCGCGCGAACCAGCCGGCTTCGCGCAGCAACTTGGTGGGTTTCTCGGTTTGTCGCTGGTTTGGAGCGGGAGCGGCGGACGAATTTTTAGTGAAGAACATTTCGCATCTAGCCTGTTGTGATTGCCGAAGATTATACCAGCGCGGTCTGACAGCCACGCGCCATTCAGTTAAAATTCAGGCCTGACTTTTCATCTTTTCCGGAGTACTGCCAATGTCCACCAAACATGCACGATTGCTTATTCTGGGCTCAGGCCCAGCAGGCTATTCCGCCGCTGTCTATGCGGCGCGCGCCAACCTCAAACCGGTACTGATCACCGGCATCGCCCAGGGCGGTCAGCTGATGACCACCACCGAGGTGGATAACTGGCCAGCCGATGCCGATGGTGTGCAGGGCCCCGAATTAATGGCGCGTTTCCAGAAACATGCCGAGCGCTTCAATACCGAAATCATCTTTGATCACATCCACACTGCCAAGCTGTCCGAAAAGCCGATACGCCTGATCGGCGACTCCGGCGAATACACCTGCGATGCGCTGATTATCGCCACCGGCGCCTCGGCCAAGTACCTCGGCCTGCCATCGGAAGAAACGTTCGCCGGCAAGGGTGTCTCCGCCTGTGCCACCTGCGACGGTTTTTTCTACCGCAACCAGGAAGTCGCGGTGATCGGCGGCGGCAACACCGCAGTGGAAGAAGCGCTGTACCTGGCCAACATCGCCAGCAAGGTGACGCTGGTGCACAGGCGCGACAAATTCAAAGCCGAGGCAATCCTGGTGGACAAACTGCACGAGCGCGTCAAGGAAGGCAAGATTGTGCTGGAAACCTTCCAGACCCTGGACGAAGTATTGGGCGACAACAGCGGCGTGACCGGCATGCGCCTGAAAAACGTCAATACCGGCAGCACCAAGGATATTGCCTTGCAGGGCGTATTCATTGCCATCGGCCACAAGCCCAACACCGACATCTTTGAAGGCCAACTGGAAATGGAAGGCGGCTACATTATCACCCGTATGGGCCGCGCCGGTAATGCCACCGCCACCAGCGTTCCCGGCGTGTTCGCCGCCGGCGACGTGCAGGACCACATCTACCGCCAGGCCATCACCAGCGCCGGTACCGGCTGCATGGCAGCACTGGATGCCGAGCGCTATCTGGAACATCAAGGATAAACTCGGCCACGCTTCGGTGACGCGACATGAACGACGAGGCAGACGAAACCGAATTGTTTCGTGAGGCAGTCAAGGGCGCCCGGCCACTGAAAGTGGACCGGCTCACCTTCCGCCCTGCCCCGCCGCCGCCCATCCCCAAGCAGTTCATCCGCGACGAACGGCAGGCGCTCGCTGATTCGCTGTCCGACGCCTATATGCCGCTGGAAGAGCAGGAACACGGCGAGGAGTTGTTGTACGTGCGCGGCGGACACGCCCCTGACTTACTACGCAAACTGCGGCGCGGGCATTGGGTGGTACAGGCCGTGCTGGACCTGCATGGCATGCAGGTGGACGAAGCGCGCGCCAGCACCGCGGAATTCCTGAACGCTTGCAAAAAGCGGGGGTGGCGTTGCGTGCGCATCATTCACGGCACAGGCCTGGGTTCGAAAAACCGAGAACCGGTACTGAAGAACAAGCTGCGCAGTTGGCTGATGCAGCGCGACGAAGTCATCGCTTATGCCCAAGCCCGACGCGAAGACGGCGGCAGCGGCGCGGTGGTTATTCTGCTGAAGGCGAGCGGCGGATAAGGCATACCGCTTCGGCCGCAATCCCTTCGCCACGTCCGGCGAATCCCAGTTTCTCTGTCGTGGTGGCTTTGACGTTGACATCGCTGACATCCGCCCCGACATCCGCGGCAACATTGCTGCACATCTGCCGGATGTAGGGCGCCATCTTGGGCGCCTCGGCAATAATGGTGGCATCGATATTACCCACGACATACCCATGGGTTCGCAACAATTCCGCCACATGCCGCAGCAGTTCGCGCGAATCAATGCCTTTGTAGCGTTCATCGGTATTGGGGAAATGCTTGCCGATGTCGCCCAGCGCTGCTGCCCCCAGCAAGGCATCGCAAATGGCGTGCAGCAGCACATCCGCATCCGAATGACCGTCCAGCCCGCGCTCATGGGGAATATCAACACCGCCGATGATGCACTTGCGGCCAGTCGTTAACGGATGCACGTCAAACCCATGCCCGATTCTCATGCTGCACCTCGCGCCTGTAATACCATGTTAGCCATCTCCAGATCCTCGGGAAATGTGACTTTGAGATTATTGCGTTCGCCCAATACCAGCCTGGGCGCAAACCCGAGACGCTCTACTGCCTGCGCTTCATCGGTAGCAATGCCGCCACCCATCGTTTCCAGCGCTTCGCGCAGGATGCCATAGCGGAACATTTGCGGCGTTTGCGCCTGCCAGACGCTTTCGCGCGGCAGGGTTTGCGCAACGCGTTGCTCGGCATCACTGCGTTTCAAGGTATCAGCCACCGGCACCGCCAACAGACCGCCGACGGTATCCGACTCCAACGCTTCCAGCATGCGGTTCAACCCGGCACGCGACAGGCATGGCCGTGCCGCGTCATGCACCAGCACCCAGTCATCCGGGTGCAACGCTAACCGCCGCAAGCCGTTCAGCACCGTCTCCGCCCTCGTTGCACCGCCGCAATCCAGCAACTCGCAACGCTGCAGCGGCTGCGCATCCCCTGGGGCGACCAGCACAAACACACCTGCGATGGCTGGATGCCCGGCAAAAATATCGATCGTGTGCTGGATGAGAGGCTTGCCAAGCAAAGGCAGGTACTGTTTGGGGGTATGTGAGCCCATGCGACTGCCGCTACCCGCAGCAGGGATTAATACATACTTTTTAGCCATGCAAAATCATAGCATGCGCAAGCGCGGCGCCTATCCCCCAAGCGGCATGAAATACGCCATAATTGGCCGGTATTTTGACGACCGGCTTACTTACAGGATTCATCCATGATTTACAGCATTATCGTCCCGGCAGTGCTGGCGGTGTCCATCATCGCCCTGCTGGCGTACCGTTTTGCAAGGCTGTCCAGGCAACTCAAGGCCAGCGAAGAGCGGTGGAAATTCGCGCTGGAAGGTGCCGGCGACGGCGTCTGGGACTGGAACGTGCAGACCGACGAGGTGGTGATTTCCGCCCGCTACAAAGAGATGTACGGCTTTACGGATGAAGATGTCGCCTCGGGCAGCAAGGAGTGGAAAGAACGCATTCATCCGGATGACCGGGCAGCCGTAGAGCGCGACATTCAAGCATGCCTGAACGGTGAAACCACCCACTACGTGAATGAACACCGTGTACGCTGCAAGGATGGCAGCATCAAGTGGGCACTGGCACGCGGCATGCTGGTCAGCCGCGATAGCGCCGGCAAACCGTTGCGCATGATAGGGACGCATGCGGATATTACCGACCGTAAAATTGTTGAAGAGCAATTCCAGCACCTGGCTCACTACGATGTGCTGACCAACCTGCCGAACCGCACGCTGATTGCCGACCGCCTGAGCCAGGCAATGGCCTATGCCAAACGGGAAAAAGTGCTGCTGGCGTTGATGTTTATTGATCTCGACAAATTCAAACCGGTCAACGATACGCTGGGGCATGAAATTGGCGATCTGTTGCTCAAACAAGTGGCACAACGCCTACAGCAGGCGGTGCGGGCTTCCGATACCGTGGCCCGCATCGGCGGCGACGAGTTTGTAGTGCTGCTGCCAGTCATGGATCACACGGACGATGCAAAAGTGGTCGCAGACAAGATTTTGCACACCCTGAACCAAGTATTCGAGGTTGCGCAGCACTCGCTCAACATTTCATCCAGCATCGGAATTGCCGTTTATCCGCACCACGGCGCCGATGAGAAACTGCTGCTCATCAACGCCGATATTGCGATGTATCACGCCAAAAAAGGCGGCCGCAACAACGCCCAGTTTTATCACTCCGGCATGGAAAAAGTCGGCTGACGGTGCTGCGGTAGCATCTTCCGACCATCCAGATCAGTCTTCCCCAGCCGTGCCCGGAGTAGCCCCGATCTTATGGATGGAAAGATCTGCACCGTCGTATTCCTGCTCGGCATCCAGGCGGATTCCAACCAGGCGCTTGATCGTACCGTAGACCAGGAACCCCGCACCCAGCGCAATACATACTCCGGTTAGCGTGCCCAACAGTTGGGCGGCCAGCGAAACACCCCCCAACCCGCCTGCTGCCTTGCTGCCAAAAATACCAGCAGCGACGCCACCCCAGGCACCGCACAAGCCATGCAGCGGCCAGACTCCCAGCACGTCGTCAATTTTCCAGCGGTTCTGTACCAGCGTAAACGCCCAGACGAACAACCCGCCAGCGACCAGCCCGGTGACCAGTGCACCCAGCGGATGCATGACATCCGACCCGGCGCAGACTGCAACCAAGCCAGCGAGGGGGCCATTGTGCACAAAGCCGGGGTCATTCTTTCCCGCCACCGTTGCCGAGAGGGTTCCGCCAACCAGCGCCATCAGCGAGTTCAGCGCCACCAATCCGGAAACCGCCTCCGCGGTCTGCGCCGACATCACATTGAAGCCGAACCAGCCCACAGTGAGAATCCAGGCTCCCAGTGCCAGAAACGGGATATTGGATGGCGGAAATGCATGCAAGCGCCCATCCTTTGAATAGCGGCCATGGCGCGCACCCAACAGCAGCACTGCCCCGAGCGCAATCCACCCTCCCATGGCATGCACCACCACAGACCCGGCAAAATCGTGAAACTTTGCCCCGGTATTCGCTAACAGCCAGTCCTGGAAACCAAAGTGGCCGTTCCAGGCAATGCCTTCAAAAAACGGGTACACAAAACCGACAACCAGGAACGTCGCCGCCAATTGCGGATTGAACCTCATGCGCTCGGCGATCCCCCCGGAAACAATGGCTGGAATCGCCGCCGCGAATGTCAGCAAGAAGAAGAACTTGACCAGTTCATAGCCGCTTTTGGCCGACAATACGTCCGCGCCCTGCATGAAATGCACGCCATAAGCGATGCCATAACCGATAAAAAAATAGGCAATGGTGGAGATGGAAAAATCCACCATGATTTTGACCAAGGCATTGACCTGGTTCTTGCGACGAACCGTGCCCACCTCAAGAAAGGCAAAACCCGCATGCATCGCCAGCACCATGATGGCGCCAAGCAGAATGAATAAAACGTCGTTCGCTGATTTGAAAGTTTCCATGACCCCTCCGAAAAGTCATGGCATAAAAGCAAAACTCAAGCCAAAAACCATAATCCAATGATTTTTATAAAATCACAAGAAGATGACCCGATTATTTCGCACCAAATAGGTGCATGCACCATTTATGGATGTCAGATTTGGTGCGTAGCTTTACCGTGAGGCAGCGGGCACTGCGATATGCGTCATGTTCTGTATGGATTGCTCCAGCATCCCCGTGAAAACAGGCAGCACATAGGGGATGGAAAGCGCGAGGATAATGAAGCCAATGCCTAGCGTCAGCGGAAAACCCACTGCGAAAATATTGAGTTGCGGCGCAGCCCGGGTCAACACCCCCAATCCGGCATTCACCAGCATGAGTGCCGCTATCACCGGCAGCGCGATCTGCGTTCCCCATGCAAAAATATTCGCACTGGTGACAACCAAGGCCTTGAAACTAAGCATTGCCATAGGCGTGCCTATCGGCAAGGTCTGAAAGCTGTCCACCATCGCAGCCACGACCATCAGGTGGCCATTCAGCGACAGGAACAGCAAGGTTGCCAGAATACTGAAGAGCTGCCCCATCAACGGCACCTGGGTCGCGTTTTGCGGATCGAAAAAGGTGGCAAACCCCAACCCCATCTGCAGCCCGATCACATGTCCGGCCATTTCCATCGAGAACATGACCATCTTGACGGCCAGGCCCATGGCAAACCCGATCAGTAGCTGCTGCAACAGGATCAGCAGGCCCTGCCCTGATGCTGGTGAAACATTAGGCACGAGCGGAATGACAGGTGCCACGACAATGGTAATGATGAACGCGGTGGCAATTTTTGCCGTCATGGGAACCCCGCGCGAACCGAATAGCGGCGCAGCCGACAACAAGGCAAGTATCCGGAAGAACGGCCAGAAAAACTCGGTCAGCCACGCCTGGAATTGCAGTGAAGAGAGGTCAAGCATGGAAAATGCCGCGGCACTAACCTACCAGCAACGGAATACTGGTGAACAAACGCTGGATGTAATCCATCATGAGCCCGAGCATCCATGGCCCACCGAACACCAGTACTAGCACCAATATCAGCAACTTGGGGATAAACGACAACGTCATTTCATTAATTTGGGTTGCCGCTTGGAACAAACTGACCAGCAAGCCGGTCGCCAGCGCAGCGAGGAGCATGGGGGCGGACACCAGCACACCCACCTGTAGCGCGTTCTCAACAATCGTCAGCACTACCGATGGGGTCATCATACGTAGAAACTCTGCACCAGAGAACTGATAATCAAACTCCAGCCATCCACCAAAACAAACAGCATCAGTTTGAAAGGAAAGGATATCGTTACCGGCGACAACATCATCATCCCCATCGCCATCAGGACGCTGGCAACCACCAAGTCAATGATCAGGAATGGGATAAAAATGATGAACCCGATCTGAAAAGCTGTTTTCAGTTCCGAAATAACGTAGGCCGGCACCAGAATTTTCAGCGGGACCGCCTCAGGCCCTTGCAGCGGTGGGCTTTTTGAAATTTTCACGAACAAAGCAAGATCGTCTTTACGGGTCTGGTGGAGCATGAACTCCTTGAGCGGCTCCGACCCTTTCTCCAAGGCCTGCATGATGTTGATCTTGTCAGCGTCATACGGCTGGTAAGCATCCACATAGATTTTATCAATGACCGGGCTCATGACGAACACTGTCAGAAACAACGATAACCCGACAATGACCTGATTAGGCGGGGACTGCAGCGTCCCTAATGCCTGGCGCAGCAGTGCCAGCACAATCACGATTCGGGTAAATGCCGTCATCATCATCAGCGCTGCCGGGATAAACGTCATTGCCGTCAGCAATATGAGCGTTTCTAGCGACAGAGAATAGTTGGTAGCACCCCCACCTCCGGGAGTACTACTAAAGGCAGGGATGCCCTGAGCGGCCAATGCAGCCGTCGGCACCGCGAATAACACCAGCAGACTAATGAAACGATTCCAACTCACTTGGTTTCCCCACGGCTTGCAATCACTTCTTTAAGTTTGATCACAAAAGGTTTTGAATTTGTATCAGCTTGCATTTGCACAGCCTGTTCCGGGCGAGGCATTTCCAGCAGGCGTACAACATGCCCAGGTGCCACGCCAAGCACTAAACGCGTTTCACCAACATCCACCAGTACAACACGCTCCTTGGCACCTACGGCTACGGCAGAGACTACCCTTAAATCGCCGTTTGCGGCAACCTGGCCCGGCATGAATTTCTTCAGCAGCCACGCCATGCCGGCAATGGCCAACAACACAATCCCAAGGCCAAGCAGCATCTGCAAGGCGCTTGAAAATGGACTTTGTAATTCAGGCGGGGGAAGAGTCTCGGCGGCAAAGCAAAACAACGGGAACAGCAGGCAAGAAAATGCCGCAATCACGTTGCGGCAAGTTCCATGCAGCACAGGCATCATCGTATTTTTTTCAATCGCTCGGAAGGCGTGATGATGTCGGTGAGACGTATACCAAATTTTTCATTAACCACTACCACTTCGCCTTGAGCAACCAGGCAGCGGTTAACATACACATCAAGAGGCTCACCAGCCAATTCGTTCAGTTCAACAACCGAACCTTGAGCCAGTTGCAACAAGTTTCTGATTGGCATGCGTGTATGCCCAAGCTCAACGGTCAGTTGAACCGGTATATCCATCACCAAATCAAGATTGTTTGCAGTAGCAGCATCAACGCCGGTATCGGCAGTGATGTTCCCAAAAACTGCAGACTCGGATTTGGCTGGTGCGGGTGGCGGTGTAGATTCCACCGCGGCCTCGTTCTGCTCGGCCATCGCCATTGCCCAATCATCGGCAGTAAACTGCTCGTTGCCGGTATCGTCTGCGTCTTGTTTTGCTTGTTCTTCAGCCATCTGAGTATCCTGTTATATGTATATTGTATCTTCAGCGGTAAGGAACCGCTCTACTTTGAGAGCGTACTGCCCATTATGCACACCATAACCGCACTCGAGAACTGGGATTCCCTCAACATGCGCCCTGATGGTACCAGGCATCTCCAGTGAAATAACATCACCAACCTTCATTGCCAGCAACTCACGAACGGTAAGCTCGGCATTGCTCAGGTTTGCAATCAATCGTATATCCGTGCCTTGAACCTGCCCCGAAAGGAAATCAACCCAGCGCTGATCCACCTCCATGCGCTCGCCTTGCATCCCTTCATACAACTGGTCGCGGATTGGTTCGATCATAGCATAGGGCATGCAAATGTGGAACGCGCCCCCTACAGAACCAAGTTCGATATTGAGCGTGGTGGTCACTACCACTTCACTCGGGTTTGCAATGTTTGCAAACTGTGTATTCATTTCCGACCGGATGTATTCAAAGCTTACTGGATAAACCGGCTCCCAGGCTTCTCTCAATGCCTCCGTTGCCACATCCAGCAGGTTCTTGGTGATGCGTTGTTCTGTTGGGGTAAAGTCCCGCCCTTCCACGCGCATGTGGAAACGGCCATCGCTACCAAAAAGATTATCCACGACCAGAAAAACGAAATTCGGGTCAAATATCAGCAAGGACGTACCCCTGAGCGGGTTCATGTGCATCAGGTTAAGGTTCGTCGGCACCGGAAGATTGCGGATGAATTCCGCATACTTCATCAACTTTACTGGGCCAACTGAAACCTCCGCCGTCCTGCGCGTGAAGTTGAACAGGCCTTGCCTGAAATTACGCGCAAACCGCTCATTAATAATTTCCATCGTAGGCATACGCCCACGAACAATCCTATCCTGGCTTGCAAGATTGTAGGTTTTGACTCCTGTGTCAGCGTCAGCGCCACTGACCTCATCAGCCTCAGGCTCACCCGTTACGCCTCTCAGGAGCGCATCAACTTCATCTTGTGACAGAATATCGTCAGCCATGACCTAACCTCACTCGAACTTTCAATTGGCGAAACATTTACTGAACGATAAATGAACCCGGCAGGATAACTTCTCTAACGCCGCGACGTTCATCCTTGTATTCCAAAGTGTCATTGATCACTTTGCGCAAATCTTCCTTCAACTTCAGATCCCCTCCTGCCTGGCGCAAATCTTGACGTGTTTTGCTGCGCAGGGTGCTGCTGATACGGTCGCTGATTTTAGACCGGTTCTCTTCAACCTTTTCTGCTACGGCTTCAGATGACACTTCCAGTTCAATCTTCGGCACACGAATAAAGTGATCTTCACCTTCCGTAGAGAGCAGATTCACCACAACTTCGTCCTTGAACACCACGAGTGGCAATTTCACGGATTCATCCGCTTCGTCAACGTCACCTTTACGATGCTTCTTTTTACCACCCGACAGAAACGTCGCGGCGCCTGCACCGATGGCGATGGCTACAACAACCGCAATCACGATCGTCAAAATACCTTTTTTTGGTGCTGCTACCGCAGGAGCGGCGTTCCCCTCTTTGGCCATACTCAAGACTCCATTCGCATTAAATTAACCCGCAAAGGCACGGCAATATTACCTCTCAGCCGCTTTTGTACTGTTTATAAACTTAATTCAAACAAAAAACAAGTAACTTTATCCAAATTCCCCGGATGCAAAGCCGTTAAAATCAATACTTTGCATCTACGCAAACAAGTCAACCAGCCCCTGATCATCCAAATTCTGCACCGCAACAGAAACCGGCTCGGTGATATCCGCACCCTGAGCGCTGCTTGAGAACTGATTTCCTGACGAGCCTCCGGATTGGTTCTGCTGCTGCGAGGCCTGTTGCTGCTGGCTAAACGACCCCACATTCACCGAAACGCTACCCATGCTGATACCGCTTTCCCCCATCATGTCGCGCAACCTCGGGCTTGCAGCTTCAATAGCATCGCGCACAGCAACATGCTGCGTAACAAATGACAGGCTGGCTTGCCCATCAGCCATGCTCAACTTGATTTCCAGGGGGCCCAAATTAGGCGGATTCAGGTGCAGTTGAGCGCTCTGTGTCTGGCTGCCGATCATCCAGACCACCTTATCCCCCAACCCCGTTTCCCAGTGTGGCGTTCCCACTTGCTGAGGAATGCCCGCGCTAGTTGGCGCTGCATTTGCAGTCTTTTCGGTCACTGCAGCCGATATATGGCTACCGGCCACCAAGTCAGTATGCTTCGGCTTTGATCCATCCGCAGCCAGTGCCGACTCCAGCCGTGCTGCAAAACTGGCACTCGCTTCCGCCGACTCAACATCGGCCTGCTCTGCAGATGCGTGCGCTTGAGAATTTTCCGCAAGCGCGTTAAGCGCGCCTGCAGCAGAAGCGCCAACGCCTGAAACCGGCAAATCTTTGCCACTCGGTACCTCCGATGCCACTGCAGCCGGCTGAAGATTGCCAGCCGCCTGAAGACCGGCAATGACCGGTGTTGCATCTTGCTGTCCTGCTGATTGATCAGCGGCACTATCTGCATCGGTAGACTTATTCGTTTTCTTTAATGCATCGACCAGCGACTCCCCTGACAGCGCAGGATCAACTGGAGCAGCATTCGCTGCCTGCTGCGCCACAAGGGCAGGGTCTATAACAATTTGTTGAATGATATCAATTGGTTGCACATCTGATGCCAGTTGAAGCTGCACATCAGCGGCTTCCAGCCGCAAGGATTTTGTATCCTTTGGGCTTGCTTGTTGAGCATCAGCCAGCGCCAATTGGCGCGCCAAAACATCGCCAAACGGTGTTTCGGCCGATCCCTCTGCAGAGGCGTTTGATGCTTGTGAACCGGCCGCAACAATTGCAGCCGACGGAGCAGTTAGTGCATTAGACAGCGCCAGATTATCCATGTTTTTCTTGCCGACAGAGTTAAACTTAGCAAGCATTAAGCAATCAGCATGCCAACTTCAATGTGACGTCGTTTGTCGAGCTACGCGTCGCTGATGGCTATTCTGAGCAAATTCATCCTGCAGCCGTTGATCCCTCCGATTCTCCTTGATCAACTCGGCTTGTTCATGCCGGGCCCGTAATGCGTGGTATGCCTTTACTTCACGCTCACGCTCATTCCACACTTCCTGCGCACGCTCCCATTGCTGCCGGCAGCGGACAATTTCTTCCTGCTGCGTAGCGATGGCAAGTTCTATTTTGGAAATAAACCGCCGGAAATCCATCATCATGGTGACAGACATTCCGCCGGTAGCCGTATTATTCAAACGCAACTGATAATCTTCCAGATAGCCCTCGAGTTGCTGCTTCTTTTTTTCTTCCTGTGCCCACCTTAATCTCAAGCGCCTGAGTTCCTGCGCGGCCTGCTTGCTACGCTCTTCAGCATAATCGATCAGCACCTGCAACCGGTAGGCGGCCATAACAATTTAACCTGGAGCGCCGTTCAGAATCGCGTCAAGTTCATTGCGGCTGGTTGCAACATCGAACTTTTCTGCAATCTGTTGCCGAAGGAACATTTCCAACCTGGGATAAATGGCAATAGCCTCATCCAACTCAGGGTCCCCTCCGCGGACATAGGCGCCAACGCTGATCAAATCGCGGCTACGCTGAAAACGCGAATAACGCTGTTTGAATCGGCGAACCAGTTCCAGTTCGTGATCCGAAAGCAGAACCGGCATCACCCGACTAATGGATGCTTCAATATCGATTGCCGGATAATGCCCTGAATCCGCAAGCGAACGGGAAAGGACAATATGCCCATCCAGAATGGCTCGTGTCGCGTCAGCGATCGGATCCATCTGATCATCCCCCTCAGCCAGCACCGTATAAAATGCGGTAATTGAGCCGCCGCCCTCGCTCCCATTGCCTGCGCGTTCAACCAACTGCGGAATCTTGGCAAATACGGACGGCGGATACCCCCGCGTTGCCGGGGGCTCACCTACGGCCAAGGCTATTTCGCGCTGCGCCTGCGCAAACCTCGTCAGCGAGTCCATGATCAGCAAGACATTTTTGCCTTGATCGCGGAAATATTCAGCAATTGCAGGTGCATACGCTGCGCCATGCAACCGCGATAAAGGCGGTGTATCGGCCGGCGCAGCAACAACGACTGAGCGGGCCATGCCCTCAGGCCCGAGAATTTGCTCAATGAACTCTTTAACTTCACGACCGCGCTCACCGATCAAACCAACCACATTGATATCGGCGCTGGTGTATTTCGCCATCATCCCCAGCAGGATACTCTTGCCCACACCAGAGCCCGCAAACAGTCCCATGCGCTGTCCGCGCCCTACCGGTAACAGCGAATTGATGGCCCGCACCCCAACATCCAGGGTTTCAGAAATAGGGTCGCGCGTCAGGGGATTTATCGGACGGCTGTGCAGCGGAACGCGGTCTTGCAAATGCAAGGGCCCCAGGTTATCAAGCGGCCTCCCGCTACCATCAACAACGCGCCCAAGCAATGCGTCACCGACAGGAACATGCTTGACTCTATCCTCCGTCCGTCGGCGCAGGACATGAATGGAGTGTCCAGGCTGGATATGTGGAGGCTCGTTTTCAATCAGCGTGACTTTGGCGCCAGGTTGCACACCGTAGACATCAGTCGATGGCATCAACAGCAGCTTGTCACCTGAAAAGCCAACCACCTCGGCATCTACCGTTTGCCCGTCCGGCAGCGATACCACACAAACACTACCGACCGGTGCCTTGATGCCCACAGCTTCCATCACCAATCCGGCAACACGTGTCAATCGACCAGTGACCACCCAAGGCAGCGTTTTTGGAAGCGCGATGCAGCACTCGTCAACCAGCTGGCGGCAGTTTTCCAGAACGTCAGGTATTGGGTTAACGCTCATTCTCCAGCCAGGAGTGATCCTGTCCTAAAGCGGCCGCGATCCGTTTCCAGCGTGTAGGCAATGTTGCATCCAGCTCGGCTGTGGCACACTCGATGTGGCAGCCACCCCGCTCTATGCGATGATCCTCCATCACTTTCCAGCCGGCATGTGGCAGTTCGTCTTTGAGGAAATTTCTGACAAGCACAGCATCATCCGGGTGGAGGTGGATGTGCGGGTGCTGAATCCCTTGCGGCATGCTTTCAATTGCTGCTTGCACCACGGTCAAAACCGCTTCCGGATTAGCTTTCAGCGTCTCGCGCAGCATCTGGCGAGCAATATCGAATGCCAAGCGAATGACATCCTGACCGATCTCTTGCTGCGCCACTTCGACAGCTTTAGCAAAGCCGGAAAACAGTTCAGCAAGCGGTTTTGCTTCTGCTACGGCTTGTTCATAGCCTTTTTTCTGTCCAGCTTCCAGGCCCTCCGCATGCCCAGCCTCGAAACCTTCCGCATGCCAGGCCTCCAGCCCTTCCACGAGTCCGGCTTCATAGCCTTCACGGTGAGCATCATGGTAAATGCGACCGATGTCTTCAGCACTTGGCGCCTGCAAGGCAGGCTCAGCATCTTCGGGCTCTTCAGCGTCGATTTCCTGCTGAAACTCTGGCTCAGCCTCCAGCGGAGTAACTTCGCCAGCAGGCTGATCCTGTTCAATCCCGGCAAAATGCCATGGTTGATAATCGGTGAGTTCTTCCACCGGTATGAATTTTGCGGCCATTATTTATTCGTCCGCGTAATCAGAGATGGATCGCTAAACGGCAACCCGAAGAATAAACGCTCGATCTGTAGATCACAGGAAAGCCTCATCACTCTTGCCAGCCAGAATGATCTGACCTTCATCCGCCAAACGCCGAGCGATCTTGAGTACGCCCTTCTGCTCCGCATCCACTTCGGACAACCTGACAGGCCCCTTGGCTTCCAAGTCATCACGCAGCATTTCCGATGCCCGTGACGACATGTTCTTGAACACCTTCTCGCGCAACTCAGGCGAAGCACCTTTCAGCGCAATGACCAAGCTTTCGGATTGAACTTCGCGCAACAGAAGTTGGATGCCGCGATCATCAATGCCCAGGATATCCTCAAATACGAACATTTCATCCTGGATACGTTGCGCCAGTTCAGCATCGAACTCCTTGATGTTATTGATAACATCAACCTCCGCCCCGCCGCTCATGTGATTGAGAATTTCCGCAGCCGCCTTGACGCCGCCCATTTGCCGCTTGGCCTGATCGCCACCGGCCAGCAACTGCGTCAGAACATCATTCAACTCGCGTAGTGCATGCGGCTGGATGCCGTCCAGAGTAGCCACGCGCAGCATGACGTCATTGCGCAAGCGCTCGGTAAACCTGCTCAGGATGGAGCTAGCCTGATCATTATCAAGATGGACCAGAATGGTCGCAATAATCTGTGGGTGCTCGTTCTTAATCAGTTCGGCAACAGCAGGAGCCTCCATCCATTTGAGACCCTCGATCCCGCTAGTATCGCCGCCACCAAGAATACGCTCGAGCAGAGAACCCGCCTTATCTGCGCCAAGCGCCTGGGTCAGCATGGAGCGGATGTATTCATCGGCACCCATCCCAAGCGAGGTTCTCGGCTCGATGTCCGAGCGGAACTCTCTCAACACATCCCGGATTTCGTCATGAGTGACATTTTCCAGCCTGGACATTGCCAAGCCAACTTTCTGCACCTCTCGTGGCCCGAGGTTTTTCAGCACCTCTGCAGCGACAGCTTCATCACCCACACTCATGAGCAGGATTGCGCTTTTTCTGGTTCCGTCTTCACTCATGGCTTATTCACCCAATCCTTCATGACATTAGCAACAATCTTGGGGTCTTCTCTGACCAGAGCCTTGAACATCTCAAGCTCCTCTTCGTAGCCAAGCACCCTTGCCGCCTTGGACAACGGACCTTTGCCATCCTCTTCTGCTGCAGCACTTTCCAGCGCCTGACGTTCCTCTTCCGCCCGTTTCGCCTCCTCAGCCAAACGCTCCTCTTCCGCAAGCCGCTCAGCCTCGAGCGCGGCAGCCAGAACTTCCGCCTCGGTCGGAATCCCCAGCATCTTGTAAACAGCAGGTTTGATGACAGCAAATATCAAATACAGCACCAAACCAGCAATCAGCAGATATTTAACGATATCTTTCGCTAGCTCTTGCATATCAGGATCTTTCCAAATTGGCACATCCGCATCACTACCATCCGAACTAAAGGCCGCATTGACCACATTCAGGGTATCGCCACGAAGCGCATTAAACCCCATAGCCTCTTTGGTAAGGTTATATACCTGAGTCAGTTCCTGCTTGGTGAGAGGACGGAGAATCGTATTACCCTTCTTGTCCTTATCAACCTTGTTATTCACAACAACAGCCACAGACAGGCGCTTGATGGCGCCAACCTGCTTCTTGACATGGCTGACCGTTTTATCAACCTCGAAATTGGTTGTTGCCTCTTTATGAATAGGTATAACCGGCGGGGTGTTAGCTCCAGGACGGTTCTGGACCGTGATTGGCGCGGTTGCCGCCCCCGGTGGCTGGTTGGAAAGAGCGCCCGGCACACCAGCCGCGCCAGTTCCATCCCCCAGCGTCTCGGAAGTCTGGGAACTGCGAACCGCCGCCGACTCCGGCGCCTGGTTGGGGCGATAGGTTTCAGCCGTTTGCTCAACCACAGAGAAGTCGAGGTCGGCAGCCACCTGCGCCCTAACATTATTGGGCCCGGTGATTGCAACAAGAATATTTTCAATTTTGTGGATATAACTCTGCTCTATACCGTGCAGATATTCCATCTCGGCAGAATCCATGCCGAATGCATTTTTCTTTTCGTCAATGGTGAGCAGCTTGCTCTTTTGGTCGACAATCGTCACATTCGCCGGCGGCATCTCCGGGACGCTACTGGCAACCAAATGCACAATACCTTCAACCTGGGACTTATCCAGCGACCGCCCAGGATACAAATTGACCAGAATAGAAGCTGAAGGCTTCTGCTGCTCCCTGACGAATACCGTTTCCTTTGGCATCGCCAAGTGAACCCTGGCACTCTGCACGGCTGAAATCGCCTCAATGGTTCGAGTGATCTCCCCCTCCAGAGCTCGCTGATAAGCAACATTTTCCTGAAACTGGGTTACCCCAATCTTCATGTTGTCCATCAAATCAAACCCAACAGAGCCGCCCTTGGGCAACCCTTGCGAAGCCAGCTTCAATCTAGCCTCATAAACAGAGACCGACGGCACCAGGATGGAACCTCCACCTTCGGCCATCTTGTAGGGGATATTCAGCTTCTGCAGGGACTCAATAACAGCACCGCCATCCTTGTCAGACAAATTACTGAACAAGGGACGATACTCCGGATCCTTGGACCAGATGACAGAGCCGATGATGAGAGCCACAAACGCAGCGACCCCGATCATAAGCCCAATCCTGCGCCCCGGGGTCAGCTCTTCAAACCAGCGCTTTAAACCGACCAATGGCGGCTCGGGGGCATTTTCCACTTCTTCTAGAGTCGTCGTATTCATTAGGCTCGCGACAGCTCGTTATTTAATTTTTTGTGCATTGTAATGCAATCCACGCCATTGTGAAGCCATCAGCATCACCCCAACCATCCCGTAAGACACCACAACCCGCCGAAATACAGGCTTGGCACCTTGTCATTCCCGCTCGCCCAACAACGCCATCAGCAGCGTCAGCAAATTCACGAACAGATTGTAAATATCCAGATACAGCGCCAGCGTTGCCATGATGTAGTTGGTTTCCCCACCTTGCACAATGCGACTCACATCGAACAGCACGTACCCGGAAAACACCAGGATCGAAACCGCCGACAGCGCCAACGACAGCGCCGGGACCTGGAAAAACATGTTCGCCAGAGAGGCAAGTACCAGCAGCACCAGGCCAATGAACAGAAAATTCCCAAGAAAACCGAAATCCTTTTTGCTAACCGTCGCCACTCCTGCCAGCGCCAGGAAAATGACTCCAGCACCGCCCGCGGCAAGGCCAATCAGCTGGCTGCCATTTTTCAGGTGCAGCGCCGCCTGCAAAACCGGGCCCAGCATCAACCCCATGAACCCAGTCAGGACCAGCAGCAACAAAAGCCCAAAACTGCTGTTGCGGTTGGCAGAAATCCCAAAAAACAATCCGAACATCACCGCCAACGCACCAACCATTGCCATCACAGGATGCTGCGCCATGAAGGAAAAACTGATGCCCACACCCACCACCGCACCGATCATGGTCGGGATCATGGAGGCGCCAAGCAATAAATAAGTGTTGCGGAGAACCTTGTTGTAACCCAGTGACAACGGGGCTGAAGAGGAAGCAGTTGCGGCTTGATAATTCGACTGCATTGAGATCATCCCTTTTTCAGTTAAATCATTTACTTCATGTAGATTCAAATTCTACTGCATACACGCTTGATATGCATTACAAAATTGCTAAATGAATGCGTTTGAGGCAAGGGTAACCAAAGCCCTGAAAAAATTCAAGCCTAAAACCAGAATTTTACACCGGGGAATAGTTATAAAGACGATACCGTTGAATAGGAAGCCACTGCGCTTTTGGCAACAAAACTGGCGGGCGCGCTTACCGACAGGTCGACACGGGCCGTCAAATCCACTTGCCCGTTCGCTTGGGTCGGGATATCAACAACCTCCTTACCCTTACCCTTATCCTTACCATGCTCCTTAGCTTTCTCGGCAGACCTTGCGCTACGGGACGGCTCGCTCTCGGTTGAATCGCTGGCAACCTTATTCGCAAACTCGGCAAGCGTTGCAAATGCGCCTTTCCCGTCGCCATTAAACGTCTTGACTAGCAGTTTTGAGTTGACCGCAAAACCACCATCACCCTGGCGATCAATGCCGATGTCGCGCAACGCTGCGGAAGATTTCGACGGTTTGTTCGCAAATTCATCAATGGCATCCAGCCGCTTGCGCAGAGCACTGACCAAAGAGCTTTGCGAATTCGCAACAGCCGCTACGGATTTTCGGAGAGCGTTAATAGAACTGACAACCCCACCCACCAGCACCTTGAAATCTGACAGCGTAGGGGGAACATTTGCATTTTTGACGGCTTCTGCCGAAGCCTGAAGACTATCCAGTGAGACCAGCGCCTTGCCTCGCGCACTGATACTGACAACAGCGCTTGTAGAGGTTGGTGCCTGAGCCGCCAGCAAATCCTTCGCGCTGCTCTCGCGCAATACTGCAAGCGAGGCATCAACCCCATTAAAGTTCAACAGCGTAACGCTTGAGATTGCCATTTAGCCACCCCGTTCAGCCACGTGAATGAACGAACAACCAAACCAAGCTAATGTTTGATGCTACTGCCAAGCATTACAAAAATCAAGAAAAACCGATTTTTTTCCTTACGCGTCAGACAATTGAAGATCACCCTCCACCACCCCGATAGTAGCCACATGCCGTACCGCGGTGACATACTCGGCGTCCTCGTGCAGTTCCGTCAGGCTTTTAGGGTGTGGCCGCCCATGCATACGTGCAATCCGCGCCATCGAAAGCGCTGAAATTTTGATATCCAGCGTATCGAGCAACTCATCTGCAAGATCCGGGCGATTGCATACCAGCACCACATCGCAGCCCGCGTTGAGTGCCGCTAACGCACGCTGCGTCACATTACCGGCAACCACCGCCCCTTCCATCGAAAGATCATCACTGAAAATCACCCCGTTAAATCCCAGGTGCCGGCGCAGCACCTGTTGCAGCCAGATGCGCGAAAAGCCGGCCGGCTTTTCATCCACCTTGGGGTAAATCACGTGCGCCGGCATGATTGCAGGCAATCCCATATCAATCATGCGTCGGAACGGCTCCAGATCGTCCTGCTCGATCTGACCGAACGTGCGTTCATCCACTGGAATAGCCACATGCGAATCCGCGGCAACAAAGCCGTGCCCGGGAAAATGTTTTCCCACCGCTGGCATCCCGCCTTTTTTCAAGCCCGCCATCAGCGCGTGTGCAATATCGGTGATAGCCTGCGTGTCACGGTGAAACGCCCGGTCGCCAATCACCGCGCTATTGCCAAAATCCACATCCAGCACCGGCGTAAAGCTGAAGTCCACACCGTGCGCACGCAATTCAGCCGCCAGTACCCAGCCCACCTGCTCGGCCATTTCTTTGGCGCGCTTGCGATTTTTATCCCAGATTTTTCCCAGTTCGCGCATCGCGGGGAGCCTGGTGAATCCTTCCCGGAATCGCTGGACGCGCCCGCCTTCGTGATCCACCGAAATCAGCAGCGGCGGCTGGCGCACCGCATGTATGGCGGCAGTAAGCTCTTTGAGCTGCGCAGAAGTTTTGAAATTTCTGGCAAACAGGATCACTCCCCCTACCAGCGGATGCTGTAACCGACGAATATCATCCGCATTAAGTTCGGTGCCCTCGACATCGAGCATGATGGGGCCAAGCGACATAAGACTTCTCCAGGATTTGAATAACAGCTGTTTTTAGCGCAACGGGCGTACAGCCTGCATCTTATCGTTTAACGTCCAAGCTGTCGCGTAACTGGTCACCCAGTTTGTTGACGGCAAGCACCAGCGACATCAGGCTCAACCCCACCGCCAGCACGTAATGTGGCGCCACCAGCAGGTAGCGCACGCCATCGCGCAGCATGGCGCCCCACGATGCATGCGGTGCCTGTATACCCAGGCCCAGGAACGATAAACTGGCTTCCGCAATCACCAGGCCGGCAATGCTGAACGTCATTTCCACCAGCAGCGGCGCCGCCAGCAACGGCAGCATGTGTCGCAGCAGGATGCGAGTCGTAGGCACGCCCATGGACCGCGCGGCCAACACATGCTGCCGGCCACTCAAGGCCAGCGCCTGCGCGCGGGTCAAGCGCGCATAACCCACCCAGGAAGTCAGGCATAGCGCCAGCATCAGGTTGCTCATGCCCGGCCCCAGCACGGCCGCAAATGCGATTGCCAGCAGGATGCCGGGAAAAGCGAGAAAAACATCGGTGACATGCATCGACAGTCGGTCCAGCCAGCCGCCGAAATACCCGGCAACCAGGCCCAGTGCAGTACCGATAACAAACGTAACCAGCGTCACCACAACAGCCACCAGCAGCGTCACCCCGGCACCCGCCAATAGCCGCGCCAGAATATCCCGGCCCAAGTCGTCATATCCCAGCCAGGCTTGCCCATCAGTCGCGGCCAGAATTTTATCCAGATGAATTTCATCGGGCGCCAGCCCCAGTACGGGGGATAGCAGCGCAGCACACACCCAAGCCAACAAAATCCAAGCCGGCAGCCTCATCCGCCCACCCTTACGCGCGGGTCGAGCCGGGCATAAGCCACATCCGTCAGCAAATTCACCAGCACGTAGGTCAATGCGATCACCAGCACACAAGCCTGCGTCACCGGATAGTCGCGCTTCTCTATCGATTCCACCAGCAAGCGCCCCACTCCATCCCAGGCAAACACGGTTTCGGTAATCACCGCCCCCGCCAGCAGCGAGCCCAGTTGCAGGCCCACCACCGTTACCACCGGTAGCAGCGCCGCCTTCAGGGCATGCCGCAGGATCACCGTTCGCTCCGGCAAGCCCTTGGCGCGCGCGGTGCGCACAAAATCCTCATGCAGCACCTCCAGCAGGCTGGCCCTGGTCATGCGCGTCAATATCGCCGCCAGGCCGGATGCCAGCGTAACCGCCGGCAGCACGATGGAATAACCGCTTTCCATGCCGCTCACCGGCAACCAGCCCAGCCACAGCGCAAACACCAGCATCAGCAACGGCCCCAGCCAGAAATGCGGCATAGCGGAAAGCACCAATGCAGAAGTCGTCGCCAACCGGTCCGGCCAGCGCGAATGCGACAGTGCCGCAACAACCCCCAGCGGCACCCCAAACAGAATCGCCATGCCGAGCGCCAGCAATGCCAGCCGCGCCGTGGCAGGAACCCGTTCCGCCAACAGGCTCGCGATAGATTGGTGGCTATGGATGGAAGTACCGAAATCGCCGTGCGCCAGCTTGCCCAGATAGGTTGCAAACTGCATGGCCAATGGCTGATCCAACCCTAGTTCAGCGCGCAAGGCGCTACGGTCGGCCCCGGCGGCAGATTCGCCCAGCATCACCTCTACCGGGTCGCCGGGCACCAGATGCACCAGCAGGAACGTCAGCAGCAACACGCCGAATACCACCGGAACCACTGCCAGCAAACGCTTGATCATGAAATTTCTACTGGGGTACCTACCGGCACCTGCTCGAACAGCGTAATGACATCCTGGTTGCGCATGCGGATGCAGCCATGCGACAACGGCACGCCCATCGGCTCGCTATCCGGCGTGCCGTGGATATAGATGTAGCGCTGCATGGTGTCGCAATTGCCCAACCGGTTGAACCCCACTTCGCAACCGGAAAGCCACAGGATGCGCGACAACATCCAGTCGCGCTGCGGGAACTGCGCGCCCAATTCCGGCGTATAGATTTCGCCCGTGGGACGCCGCCCGAGAAACACGGTACCCGGCGCACAACCGGCGCCGATCTTGGCGCGGATGATGTGTTTTCCGCGCGGCGTACAACCGCTGTTCTTGGTTTCCCCCGGCCCGTTCAACGCGGTGGAAACAGCATACGTCGCCAGCTCTGTGCCCGCAGCATCCAGCAGCGTCAGCGTTTGCCGGGGAATGGAAATATGGATATTCATCAAAATGTTATTTAACTGCGGAAAACTCGAACGCATTGCCGTCCGGATCGCGGCAGAACAACGCCGCCCGCCCGGATTTGCTCATCGTGTAGGGGATACCGGCCTTGTCCAGTTCAGCACGCACCGGTTCCACATCGTCCACGGAAAAGGCAATGTGGATGTCGCGCCCGCCATGTTCCGGGTGCACTACGTCGGCATAAGGATTGGGCACCACCATCAGGTGCACCTGGTTCTGGCCGATGTCGTACCACACGCCCTCGAAGCCGAAATCCGGGCGGTTCGGGTTGGGCGTCAGGCCCAGCACGCCCTCATAAAAGGCGCGCGACCTGGCCAGGTTAGTGACAATCAGGCCGGTGTGCATCAGGTGGTTGATTTTAATCATGCTGTGCTTTCCAAGTAATTCCTAACAGGATTCTTCAGGGCGCTTCTATAAATTCAAATTTCTAAGCCAGACAAGGCGCGAATGAAAAATTATGACGCAGCATATATCGAATATGTAAGGAATAATTTTTCATGAGCAACGCCGTATGGCGACGAAAGTTGAATTTATAGAAGCGCCCTTCACTGTTTTGACACGGCTGCCAAGCCATCCCAGTTGCCATCGGCGGCAGGCTGATAGCCGGCGACATTTTTACCCAGCGCGGCAAACTGGCCTTCGTACCACAGCGGCACGTACGGCAACAGCGCATGTACCCGTTGCGTGACCGCAGGCCAATCGGCGTGGCTTATGAGTTCATCCAGCCCGGCGTCCTGCAACCTGCCGCGATTGGCGCCCTTGGGCGGCAGGAACGCACTGTGGAACGCCTTGGCGTAAATTTCCGGCGTCTTGATGCCCACCCAGGTCAGCCCATAAAGTTGAAACCGGCCCTGCTTGATGTCCTCGAAAAACGTGCCCCAATCCAGGCTGCGGATTTCCAGTTCGATGCCCGCCTCGCGCATTTGCGCCTGCATCACAGTCGCCAGCCGCACGCGCTGGGCATCGGTGGAAGTCTTGTATACCAATTTCAGCGGCAGTTTAACCCCAGCCTGTTGCAGCAGCGCCCGCGCCTGGGCAGGCGCATAAGGGTAAGGCCGCAACGCTGCATTGCCGGCCCAATGTTCTGGTGGAAGAATGGCAGTGGCGGAACGCGTGCCGCCCACCAGCGCATGGGCAATCATGGCGTCACGGTTGATGGATAACGCCACCGCGCGGCGCACCAGCGGATTGCCCAGCACCGGGTCTTGCAGGTTGAATCCGAGGTAGGAATAGTTGGTACCGGGCGACTCCAGCACCCGCACTCCCGGCTGCCGCGCGAGGTATGCCACCAGTTCCGGCGGCAGGTCGCCTTGCAGCATATCGGCCTCGCCGCGCAGCAGCTTCAATACCCGCACCGTTGGGTCCTTGACTTCTTCCAGCACAAAATCCTGGGCGTCCCGTACCCGACGCAATTTCAGTGTGCGGTTCCAGCCCATAAACTTCAAAGGCCCGCTGCCCACCGGGTAGTAAGAGAAATCGTGCCGTTTTGCAATCAATCGCGCCGGCAGGATGCCGATGATAAGCTTGGCCGGAAATTCAGCATCCGGCGCATACAGGGTGAAATCCACAGTGTTGTCATCCTGCGCTTTCACCTCGGCAATATTGGCAAACTCCGCCGCATGCGGCGCATCCTTCAAGGCCAGCAATGACCGGTAAGTGGCCACCACATCACTGGCCGTTAACCGGCTGCCGTCGTGGAAAACACGCATGGATGGCTTCAGGGTAAACCGGTAAAGCGTGGCCGTTTTCTGCTGCCAGGTTGCCAGCGCCGGGCTCGCGCGGAAATGCGCGTCGAAATCCACCAGCGCGCGATAAATCAGGCGATTCACCCGCTCGGAAGCTGCATCGGTGGCATAGCGCGGGTCTAACGTCAGGGGCGCCTGGGCAATGGCAAAACGGATTTCCTGATGCGTCGCCGGTTTGGCGCACGCCGCCAGCAGCAACACCGCCCAGCACATGAATAATCGGGCCGCCGAAGCGGCCCGAAATGGTTTAATCAATCTTCAGCAATCCATTGGTAGATTTTTGCGCCGATCACCGCCCCCACGACTGGGGCAACCCAGAACAACCACAGTTGTGCCACGGCCCAATCACCCACGTACAGCGCGACGCCGGTGCTACGCGCCGGGTTGACCGAGGTATTGGTCACCGGAATGCTGATGAGGTGGATCAGCGTCAGGCACAAGCCAATGGCAATCGGCGCAAATCCCGCGGGCGCCCGCTTGTCGGTCGCACCCAGGATCACCAGCAGGAAAAACGCCGTCATCACGATTTCAGTCACCAGCGCCGCCTGCAAAGAATAACCACCAGGAGAGTGTTCACCGAAACCATTGGAGGCAAAGCCCGCAGCCACGCTGAAATCCGCCTTGCCGCTGGCGACCAGGTATAACACCCCACCCGCCGCAACGGCGCCCAGCACCTGTGCCACAATGTAAGGCAGCAATTGATTCGCCGGAAAACGCCCGCCTGCCCACAAACCGATGGAAACCGCCGGATTGAGGTGGCATCCGGAAATGTGCCCGATGGCGTAAGCCATGGTCAGTACCGTCAGGCCAAATGCCAACGACACCCCCGCCAGGCCGATGCCTACTTCAGGGAAAGCCGCAGCCAACACCGCACTGCCGCAACCGCCAAGCACTAACCAAAACGTACCGAAAAACTCTGCTCCCAGTTTTTTCATGCTGATCTCCTTAAACGTTTTGAATGGTTCTTTGAGCTGTTTTGCTACCGATACGATTGTAGCGTTAAACCTTTTCAAACACCGCAATGGATTCCACATGCGCGGTATGCGGAAACATGTTGACTGCGCCGGCGGCGACCATGCGGTAGCCTTTGACGTGCACCAGCACTTCGGCATCGCGCGCCAGGGTGGATGGATTGCATGACACGTAGACGATGCGGTTGGGGGCAGTATCGCCTTCAATCGCTTTCAGCAACTCAATCGCGCCATCGCGCGGCGGGTCTACCAGCCATTTATCGAAGCGTCCCAACTGGCGCAGCTTGTCGGCATCCATCTCGAACAGGTTGGCTTCCTGGAACCGGGTGGCGGCTTGCAGGCCGTTATGTTCCGCGCCTTGCAGCGCGCGCCTGACCAGCGCCGCCGAACCCTCCATCCCCAGCACCTGCGCGCCACTGCGGGCAATAGGCAGGGTGAAGTTGCCCAGACCGCAGAAGAAATCGGCAATCTGTTCGCCGGGCTGTGCATCCAGCAGGCGCATGGCGCGGCGAATCAGCACGCGATTGATGTACGGGTTGACCTGGGTGAATTCGGTCGGCATGAACGGGTAAGTCAGGCCGTATTCCGGCAGCGAATATGAGAGTGCCGGGGCATCCAGAGGGTGAAACGGCGTGGCGGTTTCCGGGCCTTTGGGTTGCAGCCAGAACTGTATCCGGTGCAGGTCGGCAAATGCGCGCAGCAGGGTTTCATCATTGACAGAGGGCGGCTCCAGCACGCGCAGCACCAGCACCGCCACCTGCTCGCCGACCGCCACTTCGATTTGTGGCAGCCGGTCGCGAATCGAAAGCTGGCCTATCAGTTCCTGCAACGGCACGATCAGCGCCGAAATTGCCGGCGGCAGCACTTCGCAGCTATCCATATCCGCCACATAGCTCGAGCTTTTTTCGCCGAAACCCACCAGCACCCGCCCCTTGCCTGCCACATACCGGGCGCGCAGCCTGGCTTTATGGCGATAGCCCCAGCTCGGGCCGTAAATCGGCGGCAACATGGATTCCGACTTGACCTTGCCGATATGCCACAGCGCGTCTTCCAGGATGCGCTGCTTGGCGGCCACTTGCGCCGCCGCGTCGAAATGCTGCATGGCGCAGCCGCCGCACTTGCCGAAATGCGGACATTGCGGCTTGACCCGGCTGGAGGACTCCTTGACCAGCCGATCCAGTCTGGCGAATTCGTAGGAAGGCTTTCTGCGGTAACTGGAGTAGGTGACGGACTCACCGGGCAGCGCGCCTTCGATGAAAATAGCCTTGCCGTCCACATGGGTGACGCCGCGGCCTTCGTGATCCAGGGATTCTATGGTGACAATTTCGGAAAACATGCTTAAAAACCTTTGACTTAACTTCTAACCGAGCACAGACCAAGCGCTACCGTCATTCCCGCGTAGGCGGGAATCCAGACCTGTGCCCACAGGGCGTGTAATACACTGCCACAAGCGGCTCAACTGGATTCCGGCCTGCGCCGGGATGACGAAAACGCCCTATTTTTCGCCCCGTTTACGTTCGCGGCCTTTTTGTACCGCCGCGGGTTTGCTTGCCTTGGCCCAGCCGGGTTTGCGCTTCGGTTTGGGCGGGGCTTCCTCGGCCTTGGATTTGGGCGCTATTGTTTTGGATTTTGGCCTGAACGTGCGGCCCGCCTGCTCTTTCTCGCGGGCGGTCATCTGGCGCTGCGGCGCCTTGGCCGCCTCCAGTTCCGCCCACTCCAGCAACTGCCGTACCTCCTTATCCTGCAGCGCCAGCATCTGCCCGCGCTTCAGGCGCGACGGCAGGCTGATCGGCCCGAAACGTACGCGCATCAAACGGCTCACCATCAAATGCACGGCTTCGAACAGGCGGCGCACCTCGCGGTTGCGGCCTTCGCGCAGAACCACCTGGTACCAGTGGTTGGCGCCTTCGCCGCCTTTATCCTGGATCACGTCGAAGTTGGCAATGCCGTCTTCCAGTTCGACGCCGTTTTTCAGCAGCAACATCTGTTCGTCGCTGAGTTCGCCCATCACCCGCACCGCGTATTCGCGCTCGACTTCGTAGCGCGGGTGCATCAGGCGGTTGGCCAGTTCGCCGGAGGTGGTAAAGATCATCAGCCCGCTGGTGTTGATGTCCAGCCGGCCGATGGAAACCCATTTCGCGCCACGGATACGCGGCAGCTTGTCGAACACGCTGGCGCGCTTTTCCGGGTCGTCCTGGCTGACAATTTCGCCTTCCTGCTTGTGGTACAGCAGCACGCGCGGCAATTGCGGTTCGGTCTGCAACCGCACCTGGCGGTGGTCTATGCGCACCACGTCGTTGCCGGTGACGCTGGTGCCAGGCGTGGCAACCACACCGTTCACCGTCACCCGCCCGGATTCGATCAACGCCTCCATGTCACGGCGCGAGCCGAGGCCGGACAATGCCAGCACTTTCTGCAAGCGCTGCGGTTCGCCCGGCGCGGCACGCGACGGGGTGGTGGGTCGAACGGGTTTCGATGGACGAACCATAACTTTATCTCTGGCTTCTTTTCAGAAGCGCTCCTCAAATATCCAACTAAACGTCCAGCACAATTTCCTGCTGCGGCAAACTTTCGATGGGCGGCAATTCCTGCAACGACCGCAAGTTAAGGTCATCCAGGAACGCCTTGGTGGTGGCCAGCAGCGCCGGCCGGCCGGGGACATCCCGATGGCCGACCACATCGATCCAGCCTCGCTCCACCAGCGTACGCAATATATTCTGGTTCACCGCCACACCTCGAATTTCCTCGATATCGCCGCGCGTCACCGGCTGTTTGTAGGCAATGATCGCCAATGTTTCCATCACTGCCCGCTAGTAACGCGGCGGTTTTTCCGGCGCCAACCGGGCCAGGAAACCGGTGTAGTCCGCTTTGGCCTGGAAGCGCCAGCCGCTGGCCACCTGCACCAGTTGCAAAGTGCGCGGCGTCCAGTCGCTACGCAGTTCGTCCAGCAACATGCGTAGCGTGGCACGCTCCATGCGCCCGTCAAACAGGCGCAGCATGTCATCCAGCGTCAGCGGCTCGGCGCTGGTGAGCAACGCGGCTTCCAGTACGTTCTTGAACTGCTGGATGTTGTTGGGTTCTTCCATGCTCAATTCAGCACATCGTTAGCCTGGATGTGAATCGGCGCGTAGGCCGCCTGCTGCGTCATGCGCACCATGCCCTCCCGCGTCAGTTCCAGCAAGGCCAGGAAATACGCCACCATTTTCGCCACACCGTCCTGCACATCAAACAGCATGCTGAATTCCAGCAGCGGCGACTCCTGCAGCTTCCGTAAAATCAGCGTCATATGCTCGCGCACCGACAGTTGTTCACGGCTGATGCGGTGATGCGTGTAATTCCTGGCGCGCTCCAGCACGCTGCGCCAGGCCGCCAGCAAATCTTCCATCTCCACGCCCGGCTGCGCTACGTGCAGCGTGCGTTCAAAACAGGCTTTGGCTACCCACAATTCGCGCCCTACCTGCGGCAGCGCATCTATCTTCTGCGCCGCCAGCTTCATCGCTTCATATTCCAGCAGGCGCCGCACCAGTTCGGCACGCGGGTCTTCTTCCTGCTCGATTTCCACCGGCCTGGGCAGCAGCATGCGCGACTTGATCTCGATCAGCATGGCGGACATCAGCAAATAGTCCGCCGCCAGTTCCAGCTTGGCTGCCCGCATTTTTTCCACGTACGTCATGTACTGCCGCGTCAGGTCAGCCATCGGGATATCGAGAATATCCAGGTTGTGCTTGCGGATCAGGTACAACAACAGGTCGAGCGGGCCTTCAAACGCCTCCAGATACACTTCCAGCGCATCCGGCGGGATGTACAGATCCTGCGGCAAATCCGCCAGTGGCTCCCCATGCAGGCGGGCACTGATGGGCGACTCGATCACGAGTAGCTGAGCCCCATGACTTCACGTACTTCACGCATGGTTTCGCGTGCCAGCTTGCGGGCTTTTTCGCAGCCGTCGGCCACGATATTCTTCACCAGCGTCGGGTCTTCCGCGTACTGCGCGGCGCGTTCCTGGATGGGTTTCAGCTCGGCCAGCACCGCTTCGATCACAGGCTGCTTGCACTCGATGCAGCCGATACTGGCACCCTTGCAGCCGGTTTTCACCCAATCCTTGGTGCTGTCGCTGGAATAAACCTCGTGCAACTGCCATACCGGGCACTTGGCCGGGTCGCCCGGATCGGTGCGGCGGATGCGCGCCGGATCGGTGGGCATGGTCTTGATTTTCCTGGCCACGGCGTCCGGTTCCTCGCGCAGAGAAATGACATTGTTGTAGGACTTGGACATTTTCTGTCCGTCCAGCCCCGGCATCCTGGAAGCGGGGGTCAGTTTGGCTTCCGGCTCGACCAGGATGATCTTGCCGCCGCCTTCGAGAAAGCCCAACAGGCGTTCGCGGTCGCCCAGGCTCAGACCTTGTTGCTCTTCTATCAGCGCCTGAGCCGATTGCAAAGCTTCATCGTCGCCGCTTTGCTGGTAGCGTGTGCGCAATTCCTCGTACAACGCACCCTTCCTGTTGCCCAGTTTCTTGATCGCGGCCTCGGCCTTTTCCTCGAAGCCCGGCTCGCGCCCATACATGTGGTTGAAGCGGCGCGCGATTTCGCGGGTGAATTCGAGGTGGGGAATCTGGTCCTCGCCCACCGGCACCTGGGTGGCCCGGTAGATCAGAATGTCCGAACTCATCAACAGCGGATAGCCGAGGAAGCCATAGGTGGAAAGATCCTTGCTGGACAGCTTCTCCTGCTGGTCCTTGTAAGTCGGCACGCGCTCCAGCCACCCCAGCGGGGTCATCATCGAAAGCAGGGTAAACAGCTCGGCATGCTCCGGCACGCGCGACTGGATGAAAATGGTGGCATTGGCCGGGTCCACGCCCGCAGCCAGCCAGTCGATCACCATTTCCCAGACATTTTCCTCGATGATTTCCGGGGTATCGTAGTGCGTGGTCAGGGCATGCCAGTCCGCCACAAAAAACATGCATTCATGCTCGTGCTGCAATTTGAGCCAGTTCTTGAGCACCCCGTGGTAATGCCCAAGGTGCAGATTCCCCGTAGGGCGCATGCCCGATAAAACGCGATCAACCGCCATGATGATGAAAGTCCTAGAGTTTTTTAGATTATGGTTGAAATCAGTTGCATGACCACTCTAATAACAGGCGGCAGTACAGCGCCCAATACAGGAGTGAACATGAGTACAAGCAGAATGATAAAGCCATATGGCTCAATTTTGGCAAATTGCCATGCCAGCTTGTGCGGCAACAGGCTCACCGCGATGCGCCCGCCGTCCAGCGGCGGCAGCGGCAGCAGGTTGAGCACCATCAGCACCACGTTGATGAACACCCCCGCCGCGCCCATGAACGCCAGCGGCATGGCGCCGAACTCCGGCAATGCGGGAGAAAACTTGATTGCCAGCGCCCACAGCACGGCCATGAACAGATTGGCGCCCGGGCCGGCCGCCGCCACCCACAGCATGTCGCGCTTGGGATGGCGCAAACGGCCAAAATTCACCGGCACCGGTTTGGCCCAGCCGAACAGGATGCCGCTCACCAGCAAGGTGATCACCGGAATCAGCAGCGTGCCGACCGGGTCGATGTGGCGTGCCGGATTCAGGCTGATGCGGCCTTGCTGATAGGCCGTCATATCGCCAAAATGCTTGGCTGCGTAGCCGTGCGCCACCTCATGCACGGTAATGGCAAAAATAACCGGCAATGCATAAATCACCACGCGCTGCACTGCGCTCAGGTCGCTCATCATGTCCAGCAGTTGAAACAGGGTCATGGGTTCTCCAATCCAAATGGGGCAATATCGCCCTTTCCTTGACGCACCAACCTGGGCGCATCCGAGGTCAAATCAATCACCGTGGTCATTTCCATGCTGCAGGCGCCGGCATCAACCACCAAATCGACCTGATGCTCCAGTCGCTCGCGGATTTCCCAAGCCTGGTTGAGCGGTTCATCGTCACCCGGCAAGGTCAGCGTCATGCTCAACAACGGCTCGTCCAGTTCCTGCAGCAAGGCTTGTGTCACCGCGTGCTCGGGTACACGCAGCCCGATGGTCGAGCGCTTGGGATGCTGCAAGCGACGCGGCAGTTCACGGGTCGCCTCCAGAACAAATGTGTAACTGCCCGGCGTATTGGCTTTCAGCAGGCGGAACTGGCTGTTGTTGACCTTGGCATAGGTGGCGATCTCAGTCAGGTTGCGGCATACCAACGTGAAATGGTGGTGCTCGTCCACACCACGGATGGCGCGGATGCGCTCTTGCGCCGCCTTATCCCCCAGATGGCATCCCAGCGCGTAGCAGGAGTCGGTGGGATAAGCGATCACGCCGCCACCGCGCACAATTTCCACCGCCTGATGGATCAGGCGTGGCTGGGGATTCTGCGGATGTATCGAAAAATATTGCGACATCTTTAAGGGGTATCCAGACTCATTTCCGGCCAGCCCTGCCACACCGGCTTGCAAATGGATGGCAGGTCCGGCAACCGACCCATTTCAATGTAGGCATGCCCCGGCCCGTGGTAATCCGAGCCCTTGGAGGCCAGCAAATCGAACTGGTGCGCCAGTTTGGCGAATTCCTGGTACTGGTCTTTGGTGTGGCTGCCAGTCACCACTTCAATCGCGGCACCGCCCAGTTCACGAAACTCGTGCAGCAGTTTGAGCATATTGGTACGCCCCAGATCATAACGGCCCGGATGCGCCAGCACCGCAATGCCACCGCTACCGGCAATCCAGCCCATGGCGTCTTCCAGGCTGGCCCACCGGTGCTCGAAATAGCCCGGTTTGCCTTTCACCAGGTATTTCTTGAACACGCTCCTGGTGTCCTTGGCATACCCTTTTTCCACCAGGAAGCGGGCAAAATGCGTGCGGCTGATAATGCCGTCGCGTCGAGTGTACTTGTAGGCACCGTCCAGGCTGCCGCCGATACCGATCTTGCTCAAGGAATCCGCCATGCCTTGTGCACGGGTATGCCGGCTGGCACGGATACCCGCCAGCCCGGTCAGCAGCGGTTCGTAATCGGGAGAAATTTTCAGGCCAACCACATGCAGGGTACGCCGGTTCCAACTCACCGATATTTCCACCCCGGTCACAAACCGCATGCCCAACTGCTTTGCCCTGGCGGAGGCTTCTGCCAGCCCGGCAACATCGTCATGATCGGTCAGCGACAGCACCTCTACCCCCTGGCTGAAGGCATGGCTCACCAAATCTGATGGCGTCAGCAGGCCATCGGATACGGTGGAGTGGCAATGGAGGTCAATATGGGGGGGCATGAGAAAGGTACGCTTGAGAAGCAAGGCGAATCATAGCAAAATGGCGACCTGACCGAAACCACGGCAAGACCAAATCCCCCATGAAATTACTGTTCGACCTGTTTCCCGTCATTCTGTTTTTTATCGTATTCAAGTCGCTGGGCATCTATGCCGCCACTGTCGCCGCGATTGTCGCCACGTTGGCGCAAATCGCCTGGGTGAAATACCGGCATGGAAAAGTCGACGGCATGCTGATCGCCAGTGGCGTCATCATCGTGGTCTTTGGCGGGGCAACGTTGCTGCTGCACGACGAAACCTTCATCAAATGGAAGCCCAGCGTACTTTACTGGCTGTTTGCGGCAGTCCTGTTTTCTGCTGAAATCTTCTGGAATAAGAATTTCATCCGCAACATCATGCAAGAGCAGGTGACGCTTCCCGACCCGGTCTGGCGCACCCTGAACCACGCCTGGGCCGTGTTTTTCGCCGTCCTGGGCCTGCTCAACCTGTATGTCGCCTATCGCTTCGACACTTCAGCCTGGGTGAATTTCAAGCTGTTCGGCACCACCGGCCTGATGTTTTTGTTCATTGTTGCCCAAAGCTTTTACCTTTCCCGCTTTATCCACAAAGACTAATGTGAACAGGCCCTAGATCATGCTTTACGCCATTATCGCCGAAGACGTTCCCAACAGCCTGGACCAGCGCCTGGCCAACCGCCCGCCTCACCTGGCGCGCCTGCAGGCGTTACAAGCCGAAGGCCGCTTATTACTCGCCGGCCCTTTCCCGGCAATCGACAGCGCCGACCCAGGCCCGGCAGGGTATTCCGGCAGCCTGATCGTGGCGGAGTTCGAATCGCTGGAACAAGCCCAGGCCTGGGCACAGGCTGACCCGTTTGCAGTGAATGGCGTGTACGGCCAAGTCACGGTCAAACCGTTCCGCAAAACGCTGCCATGAGCGTAGATGCATTACGCCAGCGATTGACGGCATTGTCTCCCACCCGGCTGGAAATCCAGGACAATAGCGCAGCACATGCCGGACATGCGGGAAGCGGCGGTGGCGGACACTATTCCATCACTATCGAAAGTTCGCATTTCAGCGGAAAATCAACGATAATTCGGCACCGCTTGGTATATGAAGCAGTTGGCGACCTGATTCCCTCCCGTGTGCATGCCTTGAGCATCAAGGCCATAGCGCCGGACGACAGTTTTCACATTGACCATTAAAGGAAAATTTATGCGTTTGCTTTCCAACATTCTGGTTCTGATGCTGAGCATCACGACCGCCAGCGCTTTCGCCGCTGATCCAGCCACTGTTAATGGCAAGCCAGTCAAACAATCGGTGGTTGATTACATTCAGAAAGAGGCGTCAGCACGCGGCCAGAAGATCGACGACAACGCCAAGGCGCTGATCCTCAACCGCCTGATCGCCAACGAAGTGGTATTCCAGGAAGCGCAGAAAGCCGGACTGGACAAGCAGTCGGACTACGTTATCCGCAGCGAAATCCAATCCCGCGAACTATTGATCCAGACTTACTTTCAGGATTACCTGAAGAAAAACCCGGTGGATGATGCCACCCTGAAGTCCGAATACGAAAAATTCAAGGCGCAATGGGGCGACAAGGAATACCGCACCAGTCACATCGTGCTCAAAACCGAGCAGGAAGCCAAAGACGTTATCGAGCAGCTTGGGAAGAAAGCTGATTTTGCCAAACTGGCCAGGGAAAAATCCATCGATGCATCCAAGGAAAAAGGCGGCGATCTGGGCTGGCTGCCGCCGGGTCGCATGGGTCGCGTATTGAGCGACGCCGTGACCAAGCTATCCAAAGGCGCATATACCGCGGTGCCGGTACAGACCCAGTTCGGCTGGCACGTGATTCGACTGGATGACGTGCGCGACGCCCCGCCTCCCACATTCGATACCGTCAAGGACGAGTTGCGCAGCGTCTTGCAAAGGCAGCAAATTGACAAGCTGGTGAACGACCTGCGCGCCAAGGCCAAGATCGTGGAGAGCGGCGCGTCAGCAGCTGCAGGCAAAGCCAAGAAGTAAGCAATTCCTGTTTTGAATTAACGGCACCTGACTTCAGGTGCCGTTTTTATTTGTCGTATAATACGCAGTCATTTTCTGGGGTAACGGTATGAGCATTAAATCCGATCGGTGGATACGACGCATGGCGGAACAACATGGCATGATCGAGCCCTTCGAGCCAGGCCAGGTCAAGGAAGCCAACGGCAAGAAGCTGGTGTCATACGGCACGTCCAGTTACGGTTACGACATTCGCTGCTCCAGCGAATTCAAACTGTTCACCAATATCAACAGCACGATTGTCGACCCCAAGAATTTTGATCCCAATTCGTTTGTCGAGGTGGATGCCGACTACTGCATCATCCCGCCGAACTCTTTTGCGCTGGCGCGCACCGTGGAGTATTTCCGCATTCCCCGCAACGTGTTGACCGTGTGTCTCGGCAAATCCACCTATGCGCGCTGCGGCATCATTGTGAACGTCACCCCGTTCGAGCCCGAATGGGAAGGTTATGTCACACTGGAATTCAGCAACACCACGCCGCTACCCGCCAAAATCTACGCCAATGAAGGCTGTGCACAAGTATTGTTCTTCGAAGCGGATGAAGACGATGTCTGCGAAACCTCGTACAAAGACCGTGGCGGGAAATACCAGGGGCAGCACGGCGTAACGCTGCCGAAAATCTGAGCAAACCACTATGGCCAAGCCATCCCTGACCGATCACATCGTCTGGCGCGACCCCAAAGGGGGAATTGTCGCCTGCGTGGAAAAAAACAAGGTCATGCGCGAAAATCTGGAAGAAATACGCCAGACGTGCCAGGATGCGCTGGAAGATGCCGTACTGATGGGCTGTGATGAGCAGCAGTTCCGCGAAGTTCTGCGCGACCTGGTCACTGCCCTGGTTAATCCATATCCGCCTGCCGAATAATTTCGCGCACTTAATTTTTACTGGGGAGTCCCCATGAAATTCCGCTTTCCCGTTGTCATCATTGACGAAGACTTCCGCTCCGAAAACACCTCCGGCTTCGGCATCCGCGTGCTGGCCAAAGCCATCGAGGAAGAAGGCTTCGAAGTGCTGGGGGTTACCAGTTACGGCGACCTGACTTCGTTTGCGCAGCAGCAGAGCCGTGCTTCCGCGTTTATCCTGTCGATTGATGACGAAGAGTTCATGGAAGGCTCCCAGCATGCGCTGGATAGCCTGCGTAAATTTGTCGAAGAAATCCGCTATCGCAACGAGGAAATCCCGATTTTTCTGCATGGCGAAACCCGCACCTCGCGCCACATCCCCAACGACGTGTTGCGCGAACTGCACGGTTTCATCCACATGAACGAGGACACGCCGGAATTCGTGGCGCGCTACATCGTGCGCGAGGCCCGCACCTATCTGGATTCGCTGCCGCCGCCGTTCTTCCGCGCGCTCACCCATTATGCAGCCGACGGGTCCTATTCCTGGCACTGCCCCGGGCACTCCGGCGGCGTGGCATTCCTGAAGAGTCCGGTAGGCCAGATGTTCCACCAGTTCTTCGGCGAGAACATGCTGCGCGCCGATGTCTGCAACGCCGTGGACGAACTCGGCCAACTGCTTGACCACACCGGCCCGGTAGCGGCTTCCGAACGCAATGCGGCGCGTATTTTCCATAGTGACCACCTGTATTTCGTCACCAACGGCACCTCGACTTCCAACAAGATCGTGTGGCACTCCACCGTGGCGCCGGACGACATCGTGGTGGTGGACCGCAACTGCCACAAATCCGTGCTGCATTCCATCATCATGACCGGCGCGATCCCAGTCTTTTTGATGCCGACCCGCAACCATTTCGGCATCATCGGGCCGATCCCGAAAGAAGAATTCGAGTTCGAGAACATCCAGGAGAAGATCGAACGCAACCCGTTTGCCAAGGACAAAAACGCCAAACCGCGCGTGCTCACCATCACCCAATCCACCTACGACGGCGTGATCTACAACGTCGAGGAAATCAAGGAAATGCTGGACGGCAAGATCGACACCCTGCATTTCGACGAAGCATGGCTGCCGCACGCGGCCTTCCATGACTTCTACGGCGATTATCACGCCATCGGCGCCGACCGGCCGCGCTGCAAGGAATCCATGGTGTTCTCCACCCAGTCCACGCACAAGATGCTGGCGGGCCTCTCCCAAGCCTCGCAGATCCTGGTGCAGGATGCCGAGAACCACAAGCTGGACCGCGATGTGTTCAACGAAGCCTACCTGATGCACACCTCAACCAGCCCGCAATATTCCATCATCGCCTCGTGCGATGTGGCTGCAGCCATGATGGAACCGCCCGGTGGCACTGCACTGGTGGAAGAATCCATTGCCGAAGCGCTGGATTTCCGCCGCGCCATGCGCAAGGTGGACGAGGAATGGGGTGCCGACTGGTGGTTCAAGGTGTGGGGACCGGACGACCTCTCCGAAGAAGGCATCGAAGAACGCGAAGCCTGGATGCTCAAGACCAAGGCCCGTTGGCACGGCTTCGGCAAGGTCGCCAAGGGCTTCAACATGCTGGACCCGATCAAGGCCACCATCATCACGCCCGGATTGGACGTGGACGGCGACTTCTCTGACGAATTCGGCATTCCTGCGGCCATCGTCACCAAATACCTGGCCGAACACGGCGTGATCGTGGAAAAAACCGGCCTCTACTCGTTCTTCATCATGTTCACCATCGGCATTACCAAGGGCCGCTGGAACACCATGGTGGCGGCATTGCAGCAGTTCAAGGACGACTACGACAAGAACCAGCCGTGCTGGAAAGTGCTGCCGGAGTTTGTCGCCAAGCATCCGCGTTATGAGCGTGTTGGCTTGAAGGATTTATGCCTGCAGATTCACGAAGTCTACAAAGCCAACGATGTTGCGCGGCTGACCACGGAAATGTACTTGTCTGACATGGTGCCCGCCATGAAGCCGGCCGACGCCTTTGCCAGGATGGCGCACAAACAGATCGAGCGCGTGGAAATCAATGCGCTGGAAGGCCGTGTCACTGCGGTATTGCTGACGCCCTATCCTCCCGGCATTCCGCTGCTGATTCCGGGCGAACGCTTCAACAAGACGATCGTGCGCTACCTGCAGTTTGCGCGTGAATTCAACGAGAAATTCCCTGGATTTGAAACCGACATTCATGGCCTGGTAAAGAATGAGGTGAATGGCAAGGCGGTCTACCATGTCGATTGCGTCGCCCTCGACAATATTCAGTAACATTACGTCAGGGCACGGGAAGAGCACGCCCCGCTAGCCGGCTCGGGGTTTCCTGACGTAATCCACAAAAGCATACGGCAAGCCATCGGCACCAACCCCGGGCTGTCGACCTGTCTCCTGCCATTGCATCTGGTCAAACTGCGGGAAATAGGCATCGCCCTGGTAATCACGCTCTATCCAGGTGATATACAACTTGTCCGCCAGCGCCAGCGCATCCGCATAGAGTTGCGCCCCGCCGATCATGAACGGCTCGGTGTCCCCAGCGCACAACTGAATAGCCGCCTCCAGCGAATGGGCAACCACGGCCCCGGCAACCTGGTACTCGGGATTCCTGGTCACTATGACTGTGGTCCTGCCTGGGAGCAAACGTCCGAGCGATTCATAGGTCTTGCGCCCCATGATAATGTGGTGCCCCATCGTCAGCGCCTTGAAGCGCTTGAGGTCTTCCGGCAAATGCCATGGCAGGGTGTTGCCCCGGCCAATCACCCCATTTCTGGCGATGGCCACTATCACTGACAAACTCATGCAGTTTCCTGGCTGGCGGAAAGGTCACGCCAGCCGGGTACTCGCTCAGCAATCACTTGCAATTCCGGATCTCGAAACCTTCACCCCTGACCGTGGATTCAGTAGCCACGCTGGAAATCTGGCTCAGGCCGGGATTGCCTGGCAATATGGTTGGCAGCACATTGGTTGCCGGGGCAATGCCAAACTGCCCAGCCGACAGCACAAGTTCGCCAGCATCGGTTTTCACGACGACTTCGCCATCACGCACCCCCACGTATACAGCGGCTGCCAGCACCTCCTCTTCCCCGGCTTTTTTGCTGCTACCGTTGTTCTTGTTATCTGCCGCCGCTTCGCGATCCTTGATACAACTCGTCGTGGCGCAATCATCCACGTCAAACACCGTCCCGCGAATACCAATCGTTGCGGTCGCCGTGTTCATCTTGTAGGCATCGCGATTGCCACGTTTGCCGATCAGTCCGCTCACCGTACGCAAGCCACCCTTGAGCAAGCTGAACGTAGAACTGTCCTTTTCCGGTTCCTGTTCGGAAAAACGGTGTTCCTTGATAGCAATGGAGGTGCCGGGCTTCAGCGTCATCACCGCCCCATCGGAAAAGCGGATCTGGGCATAACTATCCTTCTCGGTCGTGACCACATCCCCCTCCTGGACCTTGGATCCACGTGACAGTATCAGGCGCCCGTCATCCCGCTTGGCCGAGATCGTGCCGGAAAGCTCCGCCACCACCCCATCGGCAAATGCCGTGTGTGCGGCCATCAGCGCGGTGATCAGCAATCCGGGTAGAATAAATCTATTAACAGAATATGATGTTAGTTGCATGATGTTTTGGCCTCCACACGTTTATAGTTGCCTTGGTCCTCGGGCTCCACGGTATGTTTCTCATGATCATGTTCCAGAGTTTTTATCAAATAGCTGTACAAGGATGAATCCACCGCGCGCGGCGCCAGCGATTGGATATACGCATCGCCAGTTCCAGCTGGTGCCATCGTATCGATGGTAAATGCACCACCATTTTGCAGTGTCCACGTGATCGGGTAAGCGTTTTCCGTCAACGGATTGTTGTTGAAGTCAAACCGCCCGGAGCCCTTGCCGCCGATCAGGATAATCCCTTTCGGATAGGTTTGCCCGCCGATCGTCACGGTTGCCGGTGTCAGCGGATCGCTGCCCACATCCAGGAAAATTTCACCCGAGTTGACAATACTGGCCGACACCACCCCCGGCCCGCTGCCGCCTTGCATGATCAAGTTTTTGCCCACCTTGAGATTCATGGTGCTGATCGGGTCCAGCACGGCAAATGCGGTGGATTTCTTATTGCCGGCATCCACCGTACCGCCCCTGATGGTCAGCGTCCCATCAATCTCAACTTTTTTGCCGTTAACCGCCTGGATAATCGCGCTGGCATTGCCGGTAGGATTGCTGCCCGCACCCGTGTGGGTCACAGTGCCGCCTGCTATCAGCATGTCTCCGGCCACTTTCAGGTCGAGAACGTTTGCTGTGATAAAAGCATTGGATTGCGCCGTAGCGTCGGTGGCTCCGGGTGCAAAACCAACTGTGCCCCCGGTCACCTCGAAATCCCCTGCAGTCTCGATTTTCAAACTGCCGCCGGCCTTGATGATGGCATCGTTCTTCAGGTTCAAACCACTCTTGCCCGTTGTCACCCCACCGCGAACCGCGAAGTTATCCGCATTGATGCTGATGTTATTCGCGGCTTCTACCAGCAGGTCATTATTCTGGTTGGGGTTATAGCTTGGGTTATTGGGGTTGGCTGGATCGCCGCCAGAAAACTCCACGTTGTTGGCCAGCGTAAGCGTGATGTTTTTTGCCTTGATTTTCCCCGGCCCGCTAATCGAAATATTACCCGTTGTGCTCAACACCAAGTCACCGTCGCCCGCATCGATGTTCAGCGGCGAACTGCCGTTGGTGAGAATGGCATTCATGTTGATGAAGTCGTTGGAACTGAAATTCATCCCGCCACCGGCTGCATAAAGCACGGTGTAACCATCACTGTCAAAGAACGTCATCTGGCCTTGCACGTTGGTCGCATCCGCCGCATCGCGCGTGCGGAAGTCCAGGTAATCCACGTCATTGCCGGCATTCGCCAGGACGATATTCGCCCCGGCATTATTCAGGGTTTTGGCTGTCAGCGTGCCCACCTTGATGGCTCCCGATTGGGTAATATTCCCCGTTGCCGTGTAACTCACCGAACCACCCGGGTTGTTCACCCCGGCGATATCCAGCGCACCAATCTTGCTGATATGGATATCGCCCGCTGCGGTTGAAGTGGTAGAAAGTGCGTGCACATTGCCACCGATGTGGATCGGGTTGGCCAACGCACCAATGTTATGCTTCGCTACCAGCACAACATCCCCGGCCCCAGCCACGGCGGTATCCAGCATGCCGGAGCCGTTATCCGTAATGTTGCCGTTATCAGAATTAACGGTCAGGTTGTTGCCGGCAAGATGGTTACCGTTGTAGGTGACGCTGGAGTTTATCGCCACATCCCCGCCATTGGTCAGAGTAAAGCCGCTCCCCGTCACCCCGGTTGGCGAAGTGATGGCGCTACCGACTGTCACTGCGGCGGTATGCGTGCTTGAGCCGCCCACCGCCAGCCCGCCTGTGGTGGTGACGGTGTTGAGTTCAGCCTGGGTCAGATCCAGGCCGCCAACCGCAGTGCCTATATTCACCGCGCGGCTATCGCTGGATGCCAGCAGCTTCACCGCCCCGCTGCCGCCGGTAATGGCTCCGGTCAAAGCCATGCCATCCGCCTTCAGCGTTATAGCCCCCGCACCACTACCATTACTAATCGTGCCACTGTTGGTCAGCACGCCGGTAAGCGCGTCGATCGTCACGCTGCCCGGGCCCGTAATCGTTGACAGGTTGGTTAACCCCGTTGCCGTCAGGTTGATATTGCCGCTGGTGCTGCTGATGACGGCATTGGCCGTCAGCAAGCCGGCGCTGCTGAGGACCGCGTTGCCGCTGCCGTGCGCCGTGACTACGCTGTTGACGTCCAGCGTGCCGGCGGTCACGTCGATGTTGATGTTGCCGT
>JABLTH010010555.1_pt1 | contig 51837 bp, 52 predicted proteins | sample 7875711 | NCBI WGS metagenome assembly JABLTH01 (sample SAMN14941262, study PRJNA633318) | bioreactor metagenome | isolation source: bioreactor | place: China | collected 2019-03-05 | reverse complement strand
CTGGAACGCCAAGTTCGACGCTTACGCTAAAGCCTACCCAGCAGAAGCTGCAGAATTCAAACGCCGTATGGCCGGTGAATTGCCAGCTAACTGGAAGTCACTGACTGACGCAATCATCGCTGAAACGAACGAAAAAGCTGAGAAATTGGCTACTCGTCAAGCTTCACAAAAAGCAATTACAGCGTTGGCGCCAATCTTGCCAGAGTTCCTGGGCGGTTCAGCTGACTTGACAGGTTCTAACCTGACAGCGGCTAAAGAATTCAAACACGTGAGTGGTAAAGAGCCAGGCAACTACATCTCTTACGGTGTACGTGAGTTCGGTATGGCTGCCATCATGAACGGTATGGCATTGCACGGTGGCTTGTTGCCATACGGCGGTACTTTCCACATGTTCTCTGACTACATGAAAAACGGCATGCGTATGTCTGCGTTGATGCATCAACGTGTGATCTACGTGCTGACCCACGACTCTATCGGTCAAGGTGAAGACGGTCCTACCCACCAACCAGTAGAAAACACTTCTGGTCTGCGTATGATTCCTCGTATGGATGTATGGCGTCCAGCTGACTCTACAGAAACAACCGTTGCATGGGTTGCTGCAGTAGAGCGCACTGAAGGCCCAACCAGCTTGGTATTGAGCCGTCAAGCAGTGCCAGGCATCAAGCACGATGCTAAAGACTTTGAACTGATCCGCAAGGGTGGCTATGTATTCTCTGACGCTGCAGGTAAAGCGGATGTGATCATCATTGCTAACGGTTCCGAGTTGGATCTGGCAATTCAAGCGGCTGCTGAATTGAACGCTGCGGGTACTAAAGTGCGTGTGGTTTCCATGCCATCCACCAACGTATTCGACCGTCAAGACCAGGCTTACAAAGACAGCGTATTGACTCCAGGCGTTAAACGCGTGGCTGTTGAAGCTGCTCACCCAGACTTCTGGCGTAAGTATGTAGGTATTGAAGGTGCCGTTGTTGGTATCGATACCTTCGGCGAATCCGCACCAGGCGGCGCACTGTTCAAACACTTCGGTTTCACCGTAGAGAATGTTGTGAACACAGTGAAATCTGTTTTGTAATTTAGACCAGATTGCTGCATAAAAAACCGCTTCCTCGTGAAGCGGTTTTTTTTCGCCTATATGCCGTGAAACAACCCATCCACGGCAAGGTTACTCTTGCTTAGCTTGTGAGCAAATTCACTTGTACATTCACAATCAACTTAGGCTGAATATTGGGGCCGATAAAGCTGCCAGCCACTGGCGGGATCGTTTCCGGGTTACGGGAAACCGCCACGGCAATATGTTGTGTGCCGGTCACCTTTCCTGCGGTGGGGTCAAAGCCTTTCCAGCCGGTGCCTGGCAAATATACCTCAGCCCAGGCATGCGTGGTGGCGTTACCGGCCTCAGTCGCCGGGGCATGCAAATAGCCACTGACAAACCGGCTGGCCAGTCCCAAGAGGCGGCAAGCTTCAATAAACAAGGTGGCATAGTCACGGCAAGAGCCACTCAGCTTATTCAAAGTGGTGGCCGGGGTCTGCACGCCAGGTTCTTCGCGAATCTGGTAGCGAAACTGGGTATAAATCGCCTGATTCAGGCGGGTCAGCAGTTCAAATGTATTGATGCTGCCGTTTCTCAGCCCCAGTTGTAGCAGCCACTGGCTCACCGCATCTTGATCATCCATAAACGTGGGCCGCTGAAAAGCCGCCAGGTCTTCCCAGTCAGCCTGCGCATAGGCAAACGGATAATTCACCGCATAGGGTTCAATCCAAAAGTCCAGTGGGGCCTCTTCATAGTGTTGAATCACCACTTCACTTGCAATGGTGAGTCTGTCGCTCGCTTGCAAAAACGTGACAGCCGCCAGCGAGTTATCAAACACATCGCGATACCATTTGATCTGATACGCTGGCGTAATATTCAGGATAGAAGACTCAATGCGCAAATCGTGCCCCTCACGCGGCCGCAGCAATAAATAATGCTGCTGCAGTGTGACTGTGCCCGAGAACAGGTATTCAGTCAGATGTTTGATTCTTAATCGTTTCATGGTGTGTTTCTCGCGCCATTTAAATCGGTGCGGCGGCCAGTTGCGTGACACGCACCTGCATCAGCGCCGGGTACAAGGCCGGGCCAAACTGGTTAAAAATGGCAACATCGGCCGCATCGCGCCCATAGGCCACAGTAATGCGTCCGCCCATTGATTCTGACTGGCTCGGGTCAAACGTGTACCATCCCCCATTCACATACGCTTCAAACCAGGCATGAAAGTCCATCGGTTGTAGCCCGTGCAAATACCCCACCACCATGCGTGCCGGGATGCACAGCCCTCGGCACAAGGCGATGCCCAAATGCGCCAGCTCACGGCAAACGCCTTCGCGCTGCTGATTCACCTCAACCGCAGACAGTTGAAAATGTGGAGAATCCGGATTGAAACGAATATTCTGGCGTATCCATTGCTCGATGGCCTTTACCTGATCGTATCCAGGCAGCACATTGGCGACAATTTGCTGGCCCAGATCAATGAATTTATCTGACTCGCAATAGCGTGATGGCAGTAAATAAGTCAGTACATGGTTAGGCAAATGCTGAACCTCTTCAAACCGCCCGCCGGGCGCAGTCTCAAGCTTGTCAGCGGTCAAAATATCCGCCGATGTGCTGATATAAAACTCACCCACAGGCGCAATCAAGCGCTGGCAAAGATTGCCATAAGTGTCGGTATATTCTTCCACCGGCACACTGGGCTTAAGCGTATAAGACTGCCGAGCCACCCACTGATGCACCCCACTGCGCGGCCTCAGCATCAAAATAAACGGTGTGGGAATACTGACAACAAAGCTGATATCACATTCAGTGCGTAACCACATGTGCAATCCTTAAGTGATGCAAGCCAACCCATTCTAGCCTGCTTTCAAGACATATGTGCAAAAGTGAATGAATAACTAAGACATATCAATAATAACCCTGTAAAATTTATGGTTTTACAGTTTTAGCCAGAAAGTTTTTTATGTCATTACCAGCCTGCCCAAAATGCCAATCCGAATACACCTACGAAGACGGTGATAACTACGTCTGCCCAGAGTGCGCGCATGAGTGGAGCAAAGTGGCCACCACCGAATCAGAAGAAGTCAAAGTCGTGCGTGATGCCAACGGCAACGTGCTGCAAGATGGCGATACCATCACCGTGATCAAAGACCTGAAAGTCAAAGGTTCTTCATCCGTCGTTAAGGTCGGCACCAAAGTGAAAAACATCCGCTTGGTCGACGGAGACCACGATATCGACTGCAAAATTGATGGCTTTGGCGCGATGAAGCTGAAGTCGGAGTTTGTGAAAAAGGCTTAGTTGGTTTTATTGGCCGGCTCTTAAAGCCGCTCGATCTAGCTGCATAGCGAGCATATTTCAATACGACACTTATTTCTTTTTTAGTCCCAACTGTTGGTTCTCAAGGATGTCTGACAGATTGACTTCTATCCAATCTGTCAGCGCCTCCACTTTCAGGCTGATGCCTTCGCCTAGCGGGGTCAGCGAGTATTCCACATGCGGCGGTACAACCGGGTAAGACACGCGTTGTACAAAGCCATCCTGCTCTAATTGTTGCAGCGTTTGTGTGAGCATTTTTTCACTGATCACCCCCACTCTTCGCCGCAGCTCACTGAAGCGGAGCGTCCCGCCCAACAACGCCACCAATACCAATACCCCCCATTGGCTGGTCACGTGCTTCAATATTTCTCGTGACGGGCAATCAGGCGAGAGCACTTCTCCGCGTCGCATGGCATTGGCCAATACACCTGTCTTCTGATCTATCTTCATACTTACCTTTTTGTGCGTACTTACTTTTAGTAAGTATAGGTGATAACCTGCGCGTTCTCAATTTATTTCATGTGTTGAAAGGGAATATTATGATTGTTGTTACCGGCGCTACGGGCCAGTTGGGTCGTTTAGTGATTGAACATTTACTCAAAAAAGTGCCTGCAAGCAGTATTGTGGCTGCTGTGCGCAATGTTGAAAAAGCGCAAGACATTGCGGCGTTGGGCGTGCAGGTACGCTTTGCCGATTACAACCAACCTGAAAGCTGGGATGTTGCATTGTCTGGCGCAGAAAAAGTCTTGCTGATCTCATCGAGCGAAATCGGCTTGCGCGTTAATCAGCATCAAGCCGTGATTGATGGCGCCAAGCGAGTAAATGTAGGATTATTGGCTTACACCAGCCTGTTACGCGCGGATACTTCGTTACTGGGGCTGGCTGCCGAACATAAGGCAACCGAAGCTGCGATACAAAAAGCGGGCTTGTCGTTTGTCATATTGCGAAATGGTTGGTACACAGAAAACTATGCCGCAGGGATTCCTGCGGCATTAGCATTGGGCGCAGTGTATGGTGCGGCTGGACAAGGCAAGATCTCAGCTGCAGCACGCGCTGACTATGCAGAAGCGGCCAGTGTGGTACTGACCACGGATCACCACGCAGGCAAAGTGTATGAACTGGCAGGGGACACGGCATTTACGCTGGACGAGTTTGCCGCCGAACTCTCACGCCAAACCGGTAAAGCGATCCCCTACGTGAATCTACCGCAAGTTGAATACAAGCAAGCATTACTCAATGCCGGCTTGCCTGAGCCCATTGCCGAGTTGTTGTCTGATTCGGATACTGGCGTATCAAACGGTCAGTTGTTTGATGATGGCAAGCAATTAAGTCAGCTCATTGGTCGCCCGACTACGGCATTAGAGGAGGTCATCAAAGCTAGTCTATAAATGAAGATGACGCTGAGCCCAATGACTCTTGTTCTGTCATTTAAAACAGCTTGACCGATAAACACCGCCTCCCAGGAGGCGGTGTTTTTTATGGTAATTGGCAGATAAATACGTTACGCACACTGCAATCACGCCTCTATCCTCCGGTTTAATGGTAGTCTGACCAAAATTATTATTAGCCCGTAAGATGAAAACCCCAAAAAGATTAGAGCCGCTGCTTGAAGATGGCGTGATAGATGAAGTGATGCGCCAGTTGATGAGCGGTAAAGAAGCCACGGTGTACGTGGTGCGCTGCGGTGAAGAAACACGCTGTGCCAAGGTGTATAAAGAAGCCAACAAACGCAGTGTCCGCCAAAGTGTCGATTACACCGAAGGCCGCAAAGTTAAAAGCAGCCGTCAGGCACGGGCCCTGGCCAAAGGTTCAAAATACGGCAAACAGGCACAAGAAGAAGCCTGGCAAAGTGCAGAGGTCGATGCGCTGTATCGGTTAGCTGCGGCAGGTGTGAGCGTGCCCACCCCCTATCAGTTTTACGAAGGGGTGTTGATCATGGATTTAGTCACCGACGCCGAAGGCAATGCCGCGCCACGGCTCAACGACGTGGTCTTCACCGCTGAAGAAGCCCGCCAGCATCACCAGTCGCTGCTCAAAGAAGTCGTGCGCATGCTATGCGCTGGCATCGTCCACGGCGACCTTTCCGAATTTAATATCCTGCTCAGTGCCTATGGCCCCATCATCATAGACTTACCCCAAGCCGTCGATGCCGCAGGCAACAACCATGCCATGAGCATGCTAGAGCGCGACGTCCGCAATTTGGCCGATTTTTTCGGTCAATTTGCGCCTGAATTGCTAAGCACGCAATATGGCAAAGAAATCTGGGCGCTCTACGCAAAAGGCGCACTCACGCCTGAAACGGTGCTGACTGGACAATTCAAACAAGACAATAAACCGGTAGATTTAAAAAGCGTGGTACGCGTGATAGACGCCGTGCGTGAGGATGAAGCCAAAAAGCAAATGCGCTTGGCAGAAGCCAAAGCAGCGCTACCTAAGCCTAAGCGATTTTAAAGGCGCTCACAATTAATTGAACAAATTTTAGATAGCGTAGGATCATTTAATAGCTACCTCCCTACGCAAGATGAATCAGGGTTGTAACGTGTGGCGTGCAGGTCGCCATGCTGGAAATGTTGTTTTGCAATGCCTGACCCCTCTTGCTAGTAATCCTGTATGTATCACTATGATTGAAAAGTGATTTTCAATCACCTTCTCCCATGGTTCCGAATACTATTTGCTCTTTCTAAGAAGAAAATAATAAGAAGTTAAGAGAGCGAAAACAACCACCACGGTAGTTATACAGTGAGACCATAGAGCCCATAACACAAACATTAAGAAAGCTAAGACTAGAATAGATAATGTCAATGAAGAAAGCGTATATGGGATTTCGATCCAAAGGGGGAAAGTTTCTTCACGACTGCCCCAGCCAGAATTAACAATTTGACCATACTTCAAAAATGGCACCCAGTACTGCTTAATAAATTCATTAGTAAAATAATCACTATGCGAATTGCTGTGAAATCTATCTTTAACTAGAGGTTTCTTTATCCCAAAAGTGCCGGTAGCTCCATATTCTTTACTTATATGGTATGCAAATACTGGCCAGATATCTTTTGATCCAGCTTCATTCAAGACAAGAAGTTTATTCGCAGGATACAAGTTCCACTGATAATTTTTATTTACTATGGCCCCGCAAAGAATAAGATTCTCTATAGGTATGTTCTCAGAAGCCCGATATTTTCGCAATATCTCTGATATGAGATAGGTGCCAAAGCTATGAGCTACTACAGAAAATTTTGCACCTAGATGGGTATTAAATATAGTTGATAAATCTGACTCCAAACTTTCAAGGGGGCCAGAACTAAATTTTTTGGGAGAGCAAAATTTTCTTAATCCATAATAATCATAAGATAGAGGAATAACTTTGATACTCTGATCATCATCTAACGAATTTTCAATTCTAGCTTGCCATGGGGCGAAGGTACGAATTCCATGAATAAGTATAACAATGTGCTTTTGAGTCGATATTGCTATCCCACTTATAAGCATCTCTAATTCTTTAGTGAGCCTACTCTTCTCGTCACCATCTACTTGACTGATTCTGGATTGTAAATACGACAGTTGTTCCTCAAGAGGAAGGTTTCCATAGTCATTAACTTCAATATTATTAGCTGACACTTATTTTTTTGACTCAAGTTTATATAAGATTTTTATGTGCCTTGGAGTAACAGTGAATTTTTCGGACGTTCTCCAATCAATTAACTCATTAGGGACATCATTAATGCTCTGAAAGTCATCCACCCCTCCATGCTCTGTTTCAACTCGAATAATCTTTTTTAAAACGCCGTCGCTTACTAAGCGATCAAGAACGTAATTAAAAATAAATTGAGATGAAAACCGAGATGTTTCATATAGCTTATTTAGAGTAAATAGAGTTTTGCCAACCTCTGACGTATCAATTAAGTTATTAATACGTGATAAAGGCTCCTCCTCTTTAGGGAACTCATTTATTAAATTGTTTAAGCTGGGCAAGGACATATAGGTAATCAGCTTTATCGCAATTGGCTGGTATTGCAAACTCATTCATTTCGCCATTTAAAATAACATGAATATCTTCTGTTGGATTTGGTGCCTGTTGTTTAAACCAAATATTCAAACCCTCATAATCTCCGTTATTTGATAAAAAGCCTTGTAGCCCATCCACCGCGCCTTTATTTGAAGCTAAGTCATCGACTTTTGATCCTGTTGATGCAGATATCTTAAACCCGTCACTGTTTCTAAGGTAAGAGTTGCTAAATCGGACTGTCGAAGATAAAGAGCTTCTATTATTCCAAATATTTACTTTTGCTTTGTTAAGCGAGACTGGGCTAAAGTTATTGCCTTTAAAAAGCGTTATTAGACCTATAGCTCTGCGAATTTCGTCTTTGTAGTTTCCAGTTTGTAGTGGTATGCGAACCTCAAGGCAACCATCCGAGTGTAGTACTAAAACCGTTACCGAGCGCTTTCTTACTAAATTATATTTTTTTAGAACCACTCCATCTTCACGAACATCTGCATTACGATCATAAACTTCAAAAAGTCTAGTTTCTTTAATTTTAAAAACAACTTTCTTGATCGAACCCTCAACATCAACGCGTATCTCTGATAACTCAGGATTGTTCGGCTGATGCAGAGCATCCGGTGTTTCGAGTAAAGTTAAAAGACCTAACTCCTTTAATTTTTTACTCAAAGTTTCCTCGTTAAATATCCAATATAATTTCTTGATATCATCAGCTTTATACAAAAAACATGATGGTTACCAAATTCCTCAACCTCAGATAAAAAGTCTACTAATGTTTTAGTCTGTATTTTCCCATCAAGCACTGCAGGCAAAATTCTTTTTGAGTAAACCTCTTCCCAAGTACCAGAGTAAGCAAGCTGATTTTTCTTTAGAAACTTTTGAACGATACTTAAGGTTGTTGTTTGTTCTAATAAGCTTACTATAAGTTTGATATCATTTTCATTGCTCATGAATAACCCCGTTAGTGCAGATTTCTGAATTGTTTTTAGAGTGAATTTTCATTGGAAAGCAAGCAAAGCTCTGCCTATCACACACTACACAAGCATACTTTTAAGCTCAAGAGAAAATAGCATAACTATAACTCTTAACGGTTGATTGTGTTTTTTATCAATAATTTTATTAAGTTTATCTGGAAAACGTCATCGGGGTCACCCATTTGCCGTCTCCTGTCGATGAGGTGAGCAAAGCTCTGCACGATGAGGTGCATTTTTTAATGCTCAGCCGCTTTAATGCGTCACGTTGCACTTGGTTCTCAATTGTTTATCGGTCGCGCCCATATAGGAATAATTAGGGTCAGAGTAAAATTAAACTGGATTCACTTTCTTTGAGGCTTCATTAATCCGTGTCTGCCAGCCTGAACCGGTCTCCTTAAATTTCTCCACCACATCCTTATCCAGGCGAATATGCACCAGTGTTTTATTGCTGCCAACTGGCCTGCCGCGCATTTTTTTGAATTGCCCATCACTTACTTCAAATGTATCTGGGTCGGCTGCAATACCTTCGTTGATGCGAGCTTCTTCATCAGCATCTGGCAGTTCAAGTTCAAGGTCTTTAACCTTTAATGTTTTGGCGTGCTTTGACATATCTTGGTACCTCGCGGATATTGGCTTTTCGCAAACTAATTACATGAATCATTTCATTACGTTCTGTATACACGATGCAATACAGACGATTCCCTAATGGTGCGTAACCTATAAAACGAACTTCGCCATAGTCTTTTCGTTCGTCCTCAGTCGCCGGAGTCAGGTCTTGCAAAACAACAAAATTTTTTCTAACAATTGGAGTCATAATGACCGACCCACTCTACGCATGGATAGCAAGTGAGCCAGCCTTCGCTGTCAATGACTAGCTGCTACTGACTTTCTTTTGAGGACTTAGCCAAGCGCAAAAAATAAGCGACCTGCTCGACCCATTGCAAACGCTGCAATGGAGTTAACGCCATAAAGGCCCGTAAGCGTTCTTCACTCACATGATAAGTTCGGTCGGCTGGATTAAAGGGCGTGTTCATAGTGATTTTATTTTCTCTAAATGCTCAATATCACTCAGGTCTATCGGGCGACCAGCAGCACGTTTCATCGCGATCAAGTCATCTACGCAAGCCACTTCTACAGAGACATCCCCCAAGTTAAATTGCACAGCGCGTGTATGCATCTCGTTAAAATCCAAAGGTGGAAACAGCAGAATATCAATCGTGACCCCAGCCAGGTCTGGTGTGCGTAATGCGAATGCCAGCATGTTTTTTTCAGTGTGCCATTGACGCAATAACGCAAGATTGGTCAGGCTTTCCAGCGGCACAGGCGCAACAGGCGTCAACTGCAACGCTTTTGCACATTGCAACATGCCTTCAAGGTTTTCTGGCTGCATGGCGACTGTGATATCCACATCCATGGTTGCCCGCTCAACGCCATGCAAAGAGACGGCCAAGCCACCGATCAACAGGTAATCGACATCAAATTTTTGCAGCGCTGCAAACAGGTCTAAATAAAACATAACTGCAGTTTAAAGCAGGTGGCTTAAAAATAGAATTAGTTTAATTTCGCACGGTTCATCAAGTCTTGACTTGGCATTGTTAATCAAAAGCCTCAATCAATGGAGTTAAGATTTCATGGAAAACCGTAGCCAATCGGATTAAACCAATTCAAAGAAGCCTACTCTCAAATATAATCATTACTTAACTCTAAAAACTCAGGTAAACCCATGCGAACCGAAAACGCTGTTGCACCAAAAACCATCTACCTCAAAGACTACACGCCCGCGCCTTATCTGGCGAAGCAGGTCAATTTGAGTTTTAACCTCTTGCCAGGCAAAACCATCGTCACGTCTGAAGTGAAGTATGTGAAAAACCCGGGGGGGGTGTCGAGCGACTTGGTGCTGGATGGTGAAGAGCAGACGCTTGTTTCAGTGGCAAAAAATGGTGTGCCATTGAGTGATTACACGGTGGCCGATGGGCAGATGACGATTGCGAGTCCGGGTGATGAGTTCACGCTTACTATCGTGAGCGAGATTAACCCCGAGGCCAATACGGCGCTGGAGGGCTTGTATCAATCACAAGGCACTTATTGCACACAGTGCGAGGCAGAAGGCTTTAGACGCATTACGTATTATCAGGACAGGCCGGATGTGTTGAGTGTGTTTACCGTGCGCATTGAGGGCGATGCCACGGCGTATCCGGTGATGCTTTCCAACGGTAATTTGCAGGAAGAGGGCGCACTGGCGGATGGGCGACATTACCGGGTCTGGCATGACCCTTTCCCCAAGCCTTGCTACTTGTTTGCGCTGGTGGCAGGCGATTTGGTGCGGGTGGCGGATACGTTTACCACCATGACGGGCCGCACCGTAGATTTGCATATTTACGTGCGTGCGGGCGACGAAGGGCAGTGCAGTCATGCCATGGAGTCACTGAAAAAGTCGATGAAGTGGGACGAAGAGGTGTATGGCCGCGAGTATCAGCTCGACCTGTTTAATATTGTGGCGGTGAGCGACTTTAATATGGGCGCGATGGAAAACACCTCGCTCAATGTGTTTAACACCGCGCTGGTGCTGGCGCATCAAGAGACGGCAACCGATAGCGATTTCATGAGTGTGGAAGGCGTGATTGGTCACGAATATTTCCATAACTGGACGGGTAACCGCGTGACTTGCCGTGATTGGTTCCAATTGTCCTTGAAAGAAGGGTTTACTGTTTTCCGCGACCAAGAGTTTAGTGCAGACTTGAACTCGCGTGCCGTGCAGCGGATTGACGATGTAAATGGCTTGCGCCGTTTGCAGTTTCCTGAAGATGGCAGCCCGCTGGCGCATTCGGTGCAGCCGGACCAGTTTATCGAGATCAGCAACTTTTACACCAAAACTATCTACGACAAAGGCGCTGAGCTGATTCGCATGCAGCATACCTTGCTTGGGTCACAGACTTTCCGCAAGGCCACCGATTTGTATTTTGACCGCTTTGACGGCCAGGCGGTGACCTGTGATGATTTTGTGCAGTGCATGGCTGAAGCTTCTGGCCGGGACATGACGCAGTTTTTCAGGTGGTATAAACAGGCAGGCACGCCCACCTTGGTCGCCAGCAGCCATTACGATGCGGCTCAGCAGCGTTATACGCTAAGCTTTAAACAATCGCAGCCGGAGACGCCGGGTCAGACCGACAAGCAGCCCTTGCATATCCCGATTGCGGTGGGTTTACTGGCCGCGGACGGCAGCGAGATTGTGCCTACGCAAGTGCTGGAAATGACGGCACGTGAGCAATCATTCACTTTCGATGGCATTGCTGCCAAGCCAGTGCCTTCGATCCTGCGTGGCTTCTCGGCCCCGGTCAAACTGGAAACCGATTTAAGTGACGATGACTTGCGCCTGTTGCAGGTGCATGACACCGATGGCTTTAACAAATGGGAGGCCGGGCAGACGCTGGCGCTGCGCACCATACAGCGTGTGATGGCAGATCCGCAGGCGGATATCAGCCAGTTTATTGCCGATATGGGCACCTTGATTGCGCAAGGTTTGAGCGGGCAGGGTGACAAAGCCTTGCTGGCGCGCGCCTTGAGTTTGCCCATGATAGGTGTGATTGGCCAATATCTGCCGGTGATAGACCCGGCAGCCATTGATGCGGCGCGTAGCAGCATCCTTACCCAGATCAAGCGTGCGCATAAAGACGCTTTGACCGCGCTGTATGAGGCCAACGCCAATCCGGGCGAGTTCACCATTACCCCGCAAGCCATGGGCCGCCGTGCTTTACAGGCCGCCGTGTTAGAGATGCTTACCACCACCAATGGCACTGGTTGTGCTGCACGTGCCAAAGCGCATTACGACGCAGCAGATAATATGACGGATCGGGTGACTGCGCTGTCGTGCCTGTCTGACAGTACACAGCCGCAACGGGCCGAGGTGTTTGCAGACTTTTATACCCGCTTTGAAAAGTATCCGCTGGTGGTCGACAAGTGGTTCTCATTGCAAGCCATTGCCAACCGCGAGCAAATTTTTGATGACCTCGCCTTATTGCGCGCACACCCCGATTTCAACATCAAAAATCCTAACCGCGTGCGTTCACTGTATAGCGCGTTTGCCATTAACAATCCGGTCAAGTTCCATGATCCTAGCGGCAAAGGGTATGCCTTTTTACGTGATGCAATTATCGAGCTCAATAGCATCAACCCGCAAATTGCCGCGCGCCTTGTGACGCCGTTGCGTGAGTGGAAGCGCTACACACCTGCCTTGCAGGCGCAGATGAAAGCGGCGCTACAAGCGGTGCTGGATACGCCTAATTTGTCGGGTGATGTGTTTGAAGTGGTGAGTAAGAGCTTGAATGGCTAAAAAAAAGCGGAGTTTAAGCTCCGCTTTTTTAATGGTCTGCTCGCACTATTTCCCCATGGCCTCGCCCAGGCGTATTGGTTTGCCTGGGTGCCAGCTGGCATTAAACTCCAGTACGTCTTTTCAAATAACATCACCACGGTAGAACCCAACAGGAAACGGCCCATTTCTTCGCCTTGTTTCAGGCTGATGTTGCGGTCGCTGTAATTCCAATGCATTACTTTGCCGGGGCGTGGCGGGTTGATGATGTGGTCTTTGGCATCGTGCCAAACGGTCGCCATGCTGCCGACAATCGTCGCACCGACCAAAACCAGCACAAACTTGCCATGCTGGGCAGATTCAAATGTACAGACTACGCGCTCGTTACGCGCAAACAGGCCTGGCACATGGGCGGCAGTCAGGGGATTTACTGAGAATAAATCGCCAGGCACATAGGTCATGCTCAGCAGTTTTCCAGCGCATGGCATATGGATGCGGTGATAATCTTTGGGGCTTAGATACAGGCAGGCAAAGCGACCACTGTCAAAGTTTGCAGCTAAAGCAGCATCGCCACCGACCAATGCCTGCGCTGTGTAATGATGGCCTTTAGCCTGAAAAATCTGGCCGTTTTCAACTTTGCCAAACTGGCTGATCGCGCCATCCACCGGGCATACAAAGGCATTATTCGCCAAGGGGCGGGCATCCGGTTTGAGTGGGCGCGTGAAGAACAGGTTAAACGTTTTGTAGCTGCTGATATCGCCGTTGAGTGCTTCTTCCATATTCACATGGTATTTGCGCACAAACCAGCCGATAAACGCCGTGGTCAGGCCAGCCGCCTGCCAGTGCGCCAGTTTGCCGGCAGCGGCGGTGAGGAGTTGTTTGGGGGCAATGTATTGCAGCAGAATGGCGAGTTTCACTTCTTTCCCTTATTGAGTAGCGCTTGGTTGTTGCAAGCACTTGTTTTTATCATGTCTTTATTCATGATTTTACAAATAAAAAAGCACAGGCGATACATCGGCCTGTGCTTTTTACCCATGGCTGGATTAATTTGTCATCAACCCAACCTTAGGTACTGATTCAAGGTCTAGAATTAGTTCTTAGACTGATCAACCAGTTTGTTTTTCGCAATCCAAGGCATCATGGCGCGCAGTTTGTTACCCACTTGCTCGATTGGGTGAGCAGCGTTCAAACGACGGCGAGCCGTCATTTCTGGGTAGTTAGTACGGCCTTCCAGGATGAACTGTTTAGCGTAGTTACCATTCTGGATGTTTTTCAGGCATTGACGCATAGCCTCTTTGGACTGGCTGTTGATCACTTGTGGGCCTGTCACGTACTCACCATACTCCGCGTTGTTGGAGATGGAGTAGTTCATGTTGGCGATACCGCCTTCGTACATCAGGTCAACGATCAGTTTCAACTCGTGCAAGCACTCGAAGTAGGCCATTTCTGGCGCATAGCCCGCTTCAACCAGGGTTTCAAAACCGGCTTTCACCAGTTCAACCGCGCCACCACACAGCACGGCCTGTTCGCCGAACAGGTCAGTTTCTGTTTCTTCGCGGAAGTCAGTTTCAATCACGCCACCTTTGGTGCCGCCGTTGGCTGCTGCGTAAGACAAAGCGATTTCTTTGGCTTTGCCTGAGGTGTTTTGGTAAACCGCGATCAATGAAGGTACGCCGCCACCTGGGAGGTATTCGGAACGCACGGTGTGGCCTGGGCCTTTAGGGGCGATCATGATTACGTCCAGGTCTGCGCGTGGCACGATCTGGTTGTAGTAAATGTTGAAGCCGTGTGCGAATGCCAGTGCTGCGCCTTTTTTCAGGTTAGGCGCGATTTCGGCATTGAAGATTTCTGCCATGGTTTCGTCTGGCAGCAATACCATGACCACGTCAGCGTCTTTAACTGCTGCTGCGATCTCTAAAGTGGTGTGACCAGCGCCTTCGGCTTTGGCCCAGGAGCCGCCGCCTTTACGCAAACCAATGGTGACATTCACGCCGCTGTCGCGCAGGTTGGCTGCGTGTGCATGACCTTGGGAGCCGTAGCCCACAATCGTCACTTTTTTGCCTTTGATAATGCTTAAGTCGGCGTCCTTGTCGTAATAAACGTTCATCTCTGCTTTTGCCTTTCAATACAAATGCTTTGTCTGTAAAAAATAATTCCGGTTAAACCTTGAGGATGCGGTCGCCACGACCAATGCCGGAAGCACCCGTACGCACGGTTTCAAGAATCGCGCTGCGGTCTATGGCTTCAATAAACGCATCCAGTTTGCTGCAAGAGCCGGTAAGCTCAATGGTGTAGCTATTGTCGGCCACATCGATAATACGGCCGCGGAAAATGTCGCACATACGCTTCATTTCGTCTTTATGGACGCCGGTGGCTTTGACCTTGACCAGCATCAGTTCGCGCTCAATGTGCTTGCCATCGTTGAGATCCAGCACCTTGACCACGTCAATCAACTTGTTGAGTTGCTTGATAATTTGTTCAATCACATCATCGGAGCCTGTGGTCACAATCGTCATGCGAGACAGGGTAGGGTCTTCGGTGACCGCCACCGTGAGTGATTCAATGTTGTAACCGCGGGCAGAAAACAGGCCGGCCACGCGTGACAGGGCGCCTGCTTCGTTTTCCATCAGCAGTGAAATAATGTGACGCATTATTCTTCCCCTTTCAGGCGGCTGGCCGTGCGTGGGCTCAATACCATTTCTGACAGGCCCTTGCCGTTTTCAACCATCGGGAAGACGTTTTCTGTTTGGTCGGTTAAAAAGTCCATAAATACAAATTTGTCTTTTCTATCAAACGCTTCTTTCAGGGCACCTTCTACATCCGCCGGATCGGTGATGCGCATGCCAACGTGGCCATAAGATTCGGCCAGTTTGACAAAGTCAGGCAGGCTATCCATGTAGGATTCTGAGTAGCGGTTCTCGTAGAAGAACTCCTGCCACTGACGCACCATGCCCAAATAACGGTTATTCAACAGAATGACCTTGATCGGCAGGCCGTATTGCGCACAGGTGGACAGCTCCTGGATGTTCATCTGGATACTGCCTTCGCCGGTCACACAGGCCACTTGTGCATTTTTGTCGGCAAATTGGCAACCCATGGCGTATGGTAAGCCCACGCCCATGGTGCCCAAGCCGCCGGAGTTGATCCAGCGACGTGGCTTGTCGAACTTGTAGTATTGCGCCGCCCACATCTGGTGCTGGCCCACGTCAGAAGTCACATAGGCTTCGCCTTTGGTGACCTCCCATAATTTCTGGATCACGTACTGTGGCTTGATCACGGTACTGAATAGGCGTAATCCATCGACTGGATGCCGCGCCATTCATTGATTTGTGACCACCAGTCGGCGGTGTCTGTGCTCTGGTTTTCTTCTTGCGCCAAAATTTCGTTCATGTCAGACAGCACGGATTGCACGTCGCCAACAATCGGCACGTCAACCTTGACGCGTTTGGAGATGCTGGACGGGTCGACATCAATATGAATGATGGTGCGTTTGTGGCTGCTAAAGTGCTTGGGATTGCCAATCACGCGGTCGTCAAAACGCGCGCCAACCGCCAGTAACACGTCACAGTGCTGCATGGCCATATTGGCCTCATAAGACCCGTGCATGCCCAGCATGCCGACAAACTGTTTGTCAGTGGCAGGGTAGCCACCCAACCCCATCAGGGTGTTGGTGACCGGGAAATTCAAAGCCTTAGCCAGTTTTACCAGCTCAGCCGCACCATTACCCAATACCAGGCCACCGCCGGTGTAAATCATCGGACGTTTTGCACTCAGCAACAGCTTGACCGCTTTTTTGATCTGGCCGCTATGGCCTTTCAAAATCGGGTTGTAAGAACGCATCTCTACCGTTTTTGGGTAGATAAAGTCAGCCACGTGCGCCGTGATATCTTTAGGAATATCGACGACCACTGGACCGGGACGACCGGTTTTGGCGATGAAGAATGCTTTCTTGATGGTCGGGGCAATATCTTTGACGTGCTTGACCAGGAAGTTGTGCTTCACGCACGGGCGGGTCACCCCCACCATGTCGACGTCCTGAAAGGCGTCCATGCCAATCGCTGGCACCGGGACCTGACCACTGATCACCACCAGTGGGATTGAATCCATATAGGCCGTGGCAATGCCGGTTACCGCATTGGTCGCACCTGGACCGCTGGTGACCAGGGCAACACCGACATCACCCGTTGCACGTGAATAGGCATCTGCCGCATGCACAGCCGCTTGCTCGTGACGCACCAGAATGTGCTTGAAGCCATTCTGTTTATATAAAGCATCATAGATATGCAAGACCGCACCACCTGGATAGCCAAAGACGAATTTGACTTTTTCTTCATTCAGGCAGGAGACAACAATGTCCGCACCTGTCATGGATTTGGCGTGGGTGTCTGTCGCAGAGTGGGCTGAGGCGTCCATAAAACCTTGATTTTTCGACTAATAAATGTTGAACCCTATACATTAACTTGCTTTACTAATTTGGTCAAGATTTCGCGCTGACCGTACCCGACTTTCAGTGATGCCGGGTTCAATATTGCAATCCCTGCAATCAATAGTTGACTTTATAAATGAGAAACATTATCATTTGCATAACAGTTAACGAGAGGCATACACGCCATGCAAAGTTTACAAGGCGCATCACCCAGTCAGTTGTTCGATCCTGACTTGCCGACCGCAAGTGCGGTGCTGGTTTCGCTGAGTTGTGTGGCAACGCGCTATGCCATGAATCCTTCTGAGGATCTGGCCTTGTTGGGTTGCAGTTTGGCCCAAACCTTGAATGCGCCTGAATATGCAGAGAGTGGCTTGATTACCTCGGCGGCCAGGCAATTGTTGCGTGAATGGCAGGAGTTGTTGCAAGCGCATCAAACCTTTGCCATGCAGCAGGCAGTGTCTGAGTTTGTGACGCCGTCGGCCACCATGCAGTGATAGGCAGGGCGCAGGCACTCGTTGCAATAAGTAGTGTGCGTCGCATACAAAAAACAAAAGATTAAGAAAGGTAGTATTGAAATGGCAAGAACCACCGGACCTCGACTCAAGATTATGCGCGCCCTGGGCGTGGAGTTGCCAGGGTTGTCACGCAAGTCGATTGAAGATAGGCCCAATCCGCCTGGCCAGCATGGTCAGCAGGCTTCGCGTCGTCGTCGCTCGGATTTTGCCGTGAAGTTGGTGGAGAAGCAGAAGATTCGTTTTAACTATGGTGTGAGCGAGAAGCAAATGCGTAAGCTGATGCTGGAAGCGCGTAAAGGTTCGGAGCCTACCGGTGACAAATTGATGTCTTTGCTTGAGCGCCGTCTGGATAACGTGGTGTTCAGGGCCGGTTTTGCGCCGACGGGCATTGCTGCGCGCCAGTTGGTCAATCATGGGCATGTGTTGTTAAACGGCAAGTCTGTCAATATTGCTTCCGTGCGTTTGAAAGTGGGTGATGTGGTCACGCTCAAAGAGAAAAGTCGCAAAATTCCGATGGTGGCCGAGTCGATGGCGACGCCCAGTCTGACCATCCCCGAGTGGTTATCTGTGGATACGACGACCGCCTCGGCAAAAATTGGTCACTTGCCATCCATTGAGGATGTGCCGTTCCCGATTGAAGTGCAGCAAGTGGTTGAATACTACGCTAACCGCGTTTAATTTCGCGTGCAGGTGCAAGCCTGCAGGCCAATGAATTTGAGTGGTGCTCCTAACCCCAACATGTCACTGCTCAAATAGGCGTGTTTTTAATGCGCCAAATTACCCCTGGTAAGGGTGTTCCTTGAAATCTGATGCCGCAGTGCGCAAGCATGTAAGTCGGCTTTTTTTTGGACTGGATTGTAGATGACGAATCGCTTGCAGCCTGAGTTGAATCAAGGGCAAAATGCCGCCAACGCGACTCAGACCGGCGTGCCTGTGGTGGATGCCAATGAATTGCTGGGGAAGCGCGGCGTGGTAGCCATTATGCATGGTCGTGATGAGTACCGACTCACCCGGACCAGGCAAAATAAATTGCTCTTGACCAAGTGTCAGGACAATATTGGGCATGGCGTCTCTTCATGATTAAGAGCGCGTGGTATGTGGTGAAATATCAATGTGAAGCAGGCAACCAGCAGGTTGCCTTCAGCACTTTAATAAACAGTCTTTTTGTAGGAGATGGACTCTAATGGCGCAACGTGAGTCTTTGCGTGGGTTGTCGTTGAAGCCCGCTCGGATGTCGGCTAACAGCTTGCCTGAGTTGAGTTTGCATAAGCGGCAGTTGGGCGAGCTGGCGGGGGTGTTCCGCTGGTCAGTACTGGCGACTGAGCAGTTGCTCATGCGTGACCGCCGCCAGGGTTGGCATGCAGTAGGCATGCTGCTGGTGGTCGCGCTGCATGCGCTGGTGATCGCCAGTTTTCTGCTGTTTGAAGAGGAACTCATTGAGTTGCCCAAGCCAGAGCCGATCACGGTATCGTTGATTACCTTGCCTGCAAAAAAAGAGGAGGCACCTGCGCCAGAGGTGGTGCCCATCATCAAGCAGCAACCGGTGGTGAAGCCGGTGATCAAACCAAAAGAAACGCCAGTCAAGCCCATAGAGCGCCCGGCACCAGTGGTGGAACGGATCACGGAAACCACGCCAGATCAGCCCAAGTTTGAAGCCAGCACCCAGCCCGCTGCGCCGCCGCTGGAAGCGCCGCAAGCGGCTGCCCCTAGCAAGCCCGCACCTGCACCTGCTGCGCCACCCAAGCACGAGGTGGAAGAAAAAGAGGAGCCGCCAAAGTTTGGTGTGGCTTACCTGAACAACCCGGCGCCGGAATACCCGCGGTTGTCACAGCGCGCCGGTGAAGAGGGGCGCGTGTTGCTCAGGGTGCTGGTGTCGGCAGAAGGTCACCCGGAGTCGGTAGAGATTTTTAAAAGCAGTGGCTATGAGCGGCTGGACAAGGCGGCACTCAATGCCGTCAAGCAATGGCGGTTTGAGCCAGCCCGCAAAGGCGGCAAGGCGCTCAGTGCTTTCGTCAATGTGCCATTGTCTTTCTCACTCACACAAAATTAAATCAGTTTTTATTGAAAGGAACGTTTGATGCAATCAACTAGTGGTTTGGCATTTATTACCGAGGGTGGGGTTGTCTCGGTCATCGTGGCGCTGGTGCTGCTGACCATGTCGGTCATGAGCTGGTATTTTATTGTGGTCAAGGCTTGGCAAGTCTTCAAGCACAAGCGCGAAGTCACGGCTTATGTAAAGCAGTTCTGGCGCAAAGCGACTTTGCAAGAGGCCCTGCAGGATACGCAGATGCAATCACCAGCGTTCCGCCTGGCGCTGACTGCCGTGGAATCTACCCAGCACCATCAGCAACATGCTAGCCAGTCTCTGGGCGCGGCTTGCAGCCAGGATGAGTTTGTTGCACGCCAGTTGCGCCGTACCTTATCGCAAGAACAGGCAGGCATGGAGAGCGGGTTGTCTGTGCTTGCTTCTGTGGGCAGCGTGGCTCCATTTGTTGGTTTGTTCGGTACAGTGTGGGGGATTTACCACGCGCTGACCGCGATTGGCCAATCCGGCGTGGCGACCATCGACAAGGTGGCCGGCCCGGTTGGTGAGGCTTTGATTATGACGGCGATTGGTCTGGCGGTGGCGATCCCGGCTGTGTTGGCCTATAACGCCTTTATCAAGGCGAATCGCAGTGTCATGGCCGAGCTCGAGAATTTTGCGCAAGACTTGCATACCTTGCTGACTACGGGTGCGCCATTGATGATCAAGCAAGGTCAGAAGCCTGCCAATGTGACTGAGCTGCACGCTAAAGTTGCAAGCAAAGGTGGCAACCTATGATGGGGCAAAATCCTTTTAGCGCGGGTGAACACACCCAGCCCATGAGTGAAATCAACACCACGCCGCTGGTTGATGTGATGCTGGTCTTGCTGGTGATTTTTATCATTACTGCGCCCTTGCTGACGCATGCGGTCAAGATTGATTTGCCACAAGCCACCTCGCAGCCACTGGAGGAAAAGCCGGAAGTCATTGACCTAGCGGTGGACGCAGACGGTAAGCTGTTCTGGAACGATAGTGAAATTCAGGCGCCAGAGTTAGCCGCCAAGTTGCAGGAAGAAGCAGGCAGGCAGCAACAGTCCGAGTTGCAGATTCGTGCCGATAAAAACACCCGCTATCAGGTGCTGGCCGAGGTGTTGGCCAAGGCGCAAACGGCGGGCATGAAAAAAATTGGCTTTGTCAGCCAACCGCAACCTTGATTCAAATTCATCTGAGTTAAACATTGCATATGAAACAGCAAACCATCCGCCGCTGGGCATGGATCCATAAATGGAGCAGTCTGGTCTGTACCGCATTCATGTTACTGCTATGCCTGACCGGCCTGCCCCTGATTTTTATGCATGAGCTGCATCATCTGCTGGGTGACCAGATTGAAACACCCGTGATCAGCCATGCCGGTCCCAATGCCAGCATGGATAGTCTGATGGCGGCGGCCAAAGCCCGTTACCCCAAGCTGGTGCCGCAATATATGTACCGCGAAGACGACGAGCCCTTGCAATGGGTTGTCCGCTTGGGTGCGACGCCGACTGACATCACGAATACCCACAACGTGGTACTCGATGCGCGTACGGCACAGGTATTGGGTGAGCCCAAGGATGACGAAGGCTTTTTATATGTGATGTTCAAGCTACATGTTGATCTGTTCGCGGGCTTGCCTGGCATGTTGTTCCTGGGTTTGATGGGCTTTTTGCTGTTGATTGCCCTTATTTCCGGCGTGGTGCTGTATGCGCCTTTCATGCGCAAACTGCCGTTTGGCGAGATCCGTCACCAGCGTGGCGACAAGCTCAAGCGCCTTGATATCCATAACTTTCTAGGCATCGTCACGCTCTGCTGGTTGCTGGTGGTGGGGGCGACCGGCGTGATCAATGCCTGGTCGGATTTGCTGATTAAATATTGGCAATTTGACCAAATGGCGCAAATGGTCGCGCCCTATAAAAACCTGCCTCCACCGACAGCGTTTGCTTCACTGCAGCAGTCTTTGCAAGTGGCGCAGCGTGCTGAACCCGAGATGGAATTAGGCTTTATCGCCTTTCCAGGCACGCCTTATACCAGCCAGCATCATTATGGCATTTTCATGCGTGGCGATAGCCCGCTGACCAAGCGCCTGTTCAAGCCGGTACTGGTCGATGCACAGACCGCACAGCTGACCGATAGTCGGCCTTTGCCCTGGTATCTGGTGGGCTTGCTGGTGTCGCAGCCGCTGCATTTTGGCGATTATGGCGGCATGACCTTGAAGTGGATTTGGGCGGTGCTGGATCTATTAAGTATTGTGGTGTTGTGGACCGGACTCAAACTCTGGTGGAAAAAGCGCCACCAATATGTACCGGATATTCAAACGCGCATCATACTAAGTGAGGCGAGTTGAGCATCCGGTTTAATGAATAGCGTTTTTTGTGAATATCGACACTGTTTGTGAATTTAAACCTCAGGGGTTTCAACGGCGATGTCTCAATAGGCGATATGAATCATGGTTACACATCTGTTTATGCAAAGTAAATCACTGTCACAAATCTTTTTATGGCCGTTGGTCATTGGCCTCATCACTGTTCTGGGCCTGGTCACCGCCTTGATGGTAGATGATGCCCGCGAATTGCTGTCGGATGCAGCGGTGGCGCTGCCGATTGTGATCAGCCTTTATTACTATCTTTGCAAGCCGTGATTGTCTGCCCGTTTTTTGCCCGGCCAGCCTGGGCGCGCCCGCAAGTAAGTCTTTTTTGATTGTCCCGGCAAGCTGCCGGGCCGTCTTTAGTTTAGCCAGCCACCGAGTCGTCACTCCAGTAGCCAGCCAGTTTTTAAATTGGATGATTGGAGCAGAGATGAAACTCACTTTTAACCCCCGCCTTTCCGCGAGCCAGGCTTCTTTTTTAGCGCGCTGATTGTTAAAAGCCGCGCCGCTCGCCGTGGTTGCCAGCACTTTATTGCTACAAGCCTCTGCGCAGGCCGCAGACCATTGTGAAGTCACGGTAGAAGCCACGGATGCCATGACCTACAACGTCAAGGAAATTGCTGTGCCCAAAGCCTGCGCCTCTTTTGCCATTCGCTTGAAGCATACCGGTACCATGGCTAAAAACATCATGGGCCATAACCTGGTGATCAGCAAACAGGCTGATGAACAGGGCGTATTGCAAGATGGCATGAAGGCAGGCATCGCCAAGTCTTTTGTCAAACCGCAGGACAGTCGCGTGCTCGCCGCCACCCAGGTGATTGGCGGTGGTGAGAGTGCGGAGACCAGCCTGACGCCCAAGCAGCTGGATGCATCAGCCAGTTATGTCTTCTTTTGCTCATTCCCCGGCCATGCCTCGATGATGAAAGGCACGCTCAAGCTGATCTAGTCCTTGCAGAACCTGCCTGCACCGGCAGGTTCAAATGGGCACAGGGCCCAGTTGCGGGTGATCACTTCGTTTCTTACTGGCAGTAAAAGCAAAGCGTTGCCGCGGCTAAAACATGATGAGTGCGTTAGAGGAGAATACGATGCAAGACACACAAAAATTACAGGCCGTTGGCACTGAAGCCAATGCGTTCCACCGGCAGTTTCAATCCCTGCAGTTAGCGACCACCAGTGATCAGGGATGGCCTGAAGCCAGCTATGCCACTTTTGTCGAGCACGAGCAGCGGTTTTATATTTATGTCAGTGAGTTGGCCGCCCATTGCGCCAATTTGCAACATCACGGTCGTTGCTCGGTGATGTTTATCGAAAGCGAGCAGACGGCCAGCCATCCATTTGCCAGAAAGCGTCTTGTGCTGCAATGCCAGGCGCAAGAAGTGCCTAGGGATGAAGCTACGTTTGTATTGGTGATGAATCAGTTTCATGCCAAATTTGGCAAATTTATGGAAGTGATCGCCAAACTGACGGACTTTCACCTGTATGCCTTAACACCGTTAGAGGGCAGCTATGTGGCTGGTTTTGCCAAAGCCTATCGCCTGACCGGCCAGGATTTATCTGAGGTGGCGCACCGTAACGAACAAGGCCATCGTGCGCCAGATAGCGACAGTCAGGCGGATCTGGATGCGTTGGTTTGATGGCATGGATAAGCAGAAAACACGTATTCATGCCATGAGCGCTTCAGTGGCGGCCAGACGGCAATTTTTACAGCAAGCGGGTGCATTGGGAATCACAGCCCTATTGCCCCAGTCTTGGGTGTGGGCCGCAGACACCGAGCCCGCGAGCCAGCGCATCGTCAGTATCGGCGGTGCTTTGACAGAAATGATTTATGCACTTGGTGCCAGCCAGACCTTGGTCGGTGTAGATACCACTTCGCTTTTTCCGGCGGCGGCCACCAGGCTGCCCAGTGTTGGCTATGCACGCACCTTGTCCAGCGAAGGGATTCTGGCATTGGCGCCGACGCTGGTGGTCGCCACTGAGGATGCCGGGCCCCCGGCCGTGCTAAGGCAAGTTCAGGCGGCAGGTGTGCCGCTAAGTATTCTGGCGGCGCATGACCGCTTTGAAGGCGTGGTAGATCGCATGCAACAGCTTGGGCGTTTACTTGATCGTACGCCAGCGGCGTCGCAGTGCGTAGACAAACTCAAAGCCGACTGGCAACGTGCGCGTGCGCCGATTCTGGCACGTAAAGGGCAGGGCCCACGTGTGCTGTTTGTGTTGTCACATGCCCCCGGCCAGGTCATGGTGGGAGGGCAGGGGAGCAGTGCCGAGGCCATGTTGCATTATGTGGGCGCACGCAATGCGGTGCAGGGCTTCCAGGGCTTTAAACCGTTGACCCCCGAGGCATTGATTGCAGCGCAGCCAGAGATCGTTTTGTTCACAGAGCAAGGGCTGGCTGTGGTGGGTGGAGTCGAAGGCGCACTGCGGCTGCCTGGCCTGGCGCAGACGCCCGCCGGGGAGCATCGCCGGATTGTGGCGCTGGAAGCCATGTTCATGCTAGGGTTCGGGCCACGGTTGCCGCAGGCCGTCGCCGCACTTGATCAATTGCTCGGCAAGGCCATGACCCTATGATCAGCGCAACCGCCTGGCCGGTCTTCTGCGAGCGCCTAACCACCCGTTTTGCAACATATCCTTCCTGGGGTTTGGGTCTTGTCTTGCTCATCCTGCTCGCATTGTCGGCCTGGGCGGGGGCCGTCCCCGTGACGTTGGCTGACTGGCGCATCGGCTGGTTGAATGACTCCGCTCATCCGCTCACAGGCGGTGCTTATGTGCTGTGGAATCTGCGATTGCCGCGCATTCTGTTTGCGGCACTGGTTGGGGCTGCCTTGGGATTGTCAGGCGCGCTCACGCAAGGCCTGTTTCGTAACCCGCTGGCCGACCCGGCGTTGCTGGGGGTGAGTAGTGGTGCCGCCTGCGCGGCGGCGTTAACGATTGTGCTGCTGGCTGGCTCGGGGATAGAGATTCCCACCACTTTACGCTATTGGCTGTTACCACTGATGGCTTTTGTCGGCGCGGTAAGTGTCTGCTTTTTGCTGGATGGCGTGGCGCGCTGGCTCATGGCTGATTCGATTGCCGGATTGCTATTGACTGGGATTGCACTCAATGCGCTGGCTACCGCCGTCATAGGCTTATGCACCTATCTGGCGACGGATGAACAGCTGCGTAGTCTCACATTCTGGACGTTAGGGTCGCTGGCGAGTGCCAGTTGGCGGCTGGTGTTATTGTTGTCGCTATTGTTAATCGCCGCGTTGGCCTATATGCAACGGCTGGTGAATGCCATGAATGCACTGGCGCTCGGCGAGGCGGCCGCCTCGCATGTCGGCATTCACGTGCGTCAATTACGCCGCCGTGTCATTGTGCTGGTGGCGCTATTGAGCGGGTTTGCCGTCGCCTGGTGCGGCATGATCGGTTTTATCGGCTTGGTCGCCCCACATATTGTGCGTTTATTGATCGGGCCTGATCAGCGTCGTCTAGCCCCCCTTGCCATGCTGGTTGGCGCCATCCTGTTGCTATTGGCTGATACCGCGGCCCGTACGCTGGCGATTCCCGCAGAAATTCCAGTTGGGATTTTTACGGCATTGCTGGGTGCGCCGTTCTTCTTGCTATTGCTCGGGAGCCTCAGAAAAGGCGGTCATCTATGAGCTATCGCACTGCACAGTTGCTCGAGCTGCAAGCCGTGACGCTCAAATTGGGAGGCCATGTTTTTGGTCCGTTCTCGATGACCGTGCAGCCAGGTGAACGGATTGCGGTGCTCGGACCCAGTGGCGCCGGTAAATCCACCTTGCTCAAGTTGCTCGCGCGCGAGTATTTGCCCAGCAGTGGCCAAGTCAGGCTGTGTGAGCGCTGTTTGACAACGTGGTCACTGGTCGACTTAAGCCGCCAACGCGCCATCTTGCCACAGTCGCATGAGGTCGCTTTTGGATTGCCCGTCGAACTGGTGATTGGTCTTGGCCGGGTCGCCAGAATGGTCGATCCTGATTTAAATGGGATAGTGCGCCAGGCCGCAGAACTGGCGTGTGCCCGGCACTTGCTGCCGCGCCGGTTCGATACCCTGTCCGGTGGCGAAAAGGCGCGCGTCCATCTCGCCAGAGTGTTTGCGCAATTGTGGGATATCGAGCAAGGCCTGTTGCTGGTAGATGAGCCGATGGCGGCGCTCGACCCGGGCTTGCAGTGGCAACTGATGGCCGCCATGGATCAGTTTGCCCGCCAGCGTGGGCATGCGATTTTCGCCATCTTGCATGATATCAACCAGGCCTTGCAGGGATTCGACCGGCTCGTGCTGATTAAAGACGGGCGTCTCATGGGCGATTATCCACGCAGGCAAATTGCCCTGTCGACGTTGGCTGAGTTGTACGAAGTTAATTTGGTCAGCGCGGTCACTGAGCAAGGGCAAATGCTGGTTGCTCCCGAGGCGGCCCTAGTCACTTCTGTTGATTTTATGAATGATAATTGTTATCATTCAATGTATTAATGCAAGCCAACGAGTCCTTTATCTCCTGTAGCCAGCGATTGTTTACTGGAGTTTTTGTATGTACTCGTTTCGTATCCCTGCAATCCCGCTTGTATTTGTGATTGCTCTCCCAGCAATAGCTTCCAGTGAGGAAGTAGCACCCAAAGTTGAAACCGATACCTTATCTGAGGTGTCTGTGAGCGCGAAAAAAAGTAGTAAAAGAGATAAATTCATTACGCAAGACCGTGCGACTTCAGTGGGTAAAAGCCCCGTTTCAGTGCAAGATATGCCTCAGTCCGTCACTGTTGTGGATGTCGAGCAGGCACGAGAAATGGGGGCTTTGAATATTCAGGATGCTCTGACTTACAGTGCTGGCGTCTATGCTGGTAACTTTGGATTTGATACCAGAATAGACTCTGCCTCAGTTCGCGGCTTAACCCCATCTATGTTCCAAGATGGTTTGCGTAATTTGTATGGCTCCTACAATAACACCAGAACGGATATCTATATGCTTGAACGCATAGAAGTCTTGAAGGGGCCTTCTTCATCTGTGTTCGGGCAGTCAGATTTGGGTGGGATTGTGAATAGCGTTTCCAAACGCCCCAAAAAAGTAGCCGCACGTGAAGTGAATCTGCAATATGGTATGTATGACCGTAAGCAACTGGGTATCGACTTTACAGGTCCTCTGAGTGAGGATGGCGAATGGCTTTATCGACTGGTGGCTTTAAAGCGAGACAGTGGTACGCAGGTTGATTATGTGAAAGATGATGCCGTAGTGTTTATGCCCTCGGTGACTTGGCAGCCAAGTGATAAAACCAGTATCACTATGCAGTATGTGCATCAGGAAACTGATAGTACGGTTTCAGCACAGTTTTTGCCTTCTCGAGGAACGATCCTTCCAGGACCATTAGGTCGAATATCCAGCCGGACCTTTGTCGGGGAGCCTGGCTGGGATCGCTACGACACCAAAAAAGACGAAGTGTCATTGTTCGTAGATCAGGCGATTACTGACCAAATTAAACTTGTGGCAAATTTGAGAAAAGTTAACTCAGATACGATCACACGGGAACACTGGACTCGAGTTGGAGCTAACCCTGATAGCACAGGCAATATACAGCGTACCATTCACGCTGCTGACCGCAGTACCAATGTATTTTCAAGCGATACACGCTTGCAGGGCAATTTTGCGTTAGGACCGACCAAGCATTTGGTGTCTTTAGGAATGGATTACCAAGATGCATTATGGACAGAGCGTAATTACACCTCTACAACCTCTGCATTTGGCATCAATGTTTATAACCCGGTATATGGCAATGTCGATTATGGTGCATTAGTCGGCGCTGAACGGGACAATAACAAAATCGTGCAGACGGGCTTTTACTTGACCGAACATATGGAATGGGGCCCCTGGGTTGTTTCTGGAGCTCTGCGTCGAGATCATGCGACAAATACCTTGCTCAAGGTTGGTGCTACGCCAGATGTTGATGCGCGTAATTCAGTAACCACGGGACGCTTGGGTCTGATGTATCGGTTCGAGAGTGGAGTCTCACCTTATGTTAACTACTCTGAAGCATTTGTGCCGAATTTGGGTACTGATGGGAATAATGGTGTGCTAAAACCTACTGAAGGAGAACAACGCGAAGCTGGGATGAAATATTACTCTCCAGATGGCAACACATCAGCAGCGTTTGCTTGGTTTGAGATTGAGCAACTCAATAGAGTTATTCAAGGGAACACCCCGGGTGGTTTGCAACAAACCGGTGCATTAACCAGAGGTTGGGAGGTCGAGGCCAAGCATCGAATGGGTGATTGGGAGCTGCTTGGCAACTACAGTCGCATGAATGCGTTTAACGACACCACCAAAATTAGGTTGCCATATGTCGCAGAAAAATTGGGTTCAGCCTGGGCACAATACAAAATCAACTCAAATTGGCGCGCTGGGGTGGGGGTGCGTTATTTAGGTGACAACGTCGGATTTGGTGGTTTGCCCACAGTGCCATCAGTTACCTTGTTCGATGCCATGGTTGGATTTAACTATGGGAAATGGGACTTGCGCGCCACGATTAGAAATATCGCTGACAAGGAGTTTATTTCCTGGTGTCGCGGCAATGGTCAAGATTGTGGATATGGCGAACGACAGAATGCTGTCCTCTCTGCAAACTATACCTTTTAACACCAACTTTTATATATACAACCAAGCACCGCTTACGTGCTTGGTTTTTTAACTTTTTGAGGTTATCAAACATGAACGCTTATAAAAAAGTCCTGATTGCAGTCATGTATGCAACGGCTTTTATGGATGCTTCCGCTGAAGAGTCTGAATTAGACACTTTGGGCGAGGTGAAAGTGAAAGCTTCTGCTGATGCGAATGCTAAAGGCCTGATGAAGCCTTATGCTGGCGGACAGGTTGCGAAAGGCGGGCGGGTTGGCGTGCTTGGTAATAAAGATGCCATGGATACCCCATTTTCAATCAACGCATATACCAATGAGTTGATCCAGAACCAACAGGCAAAAAGTGTAGGGGATGTGTTACTAAATGATCCTTCCGTACGCGTTGCCCGTGGCTTTGGCAACTTTCAGGAGTCATATTTTATTCGTGGTTTTCAACTGTATTCCGATAGTGTTGCATATAACGGGTTGTATGGAATACTTCCAAGACAGTATATTGCGGCCGAGCTCTTTGAGCGTGTTGAGGTTCTGCGTGGTGCCTCCGCATTCTTAAATGGGACAAGCCCGAATGGGGATGCCATTGGAGGCTCGATTTCTTTACTGCCAAAGCGAGCACCAAATGAGCCATTGAGCGTAGTAAATGCTGGCTGGAGTTCTGGTAACCAACAACTTATTTCTGCAGATGTGGCAAGACGTTTTGGCCCGGATGACAGTGCCGGTATTCGGTTGAATGTGTCTAGGCGTGATGGCGGTACTGCAGTTGATAAAGAACATGCTGAAGTTGATCTGATTTCGCTGGCATTAGATTGGCGCGGCGAGAATTTGCGGTTGTCTGGTGATATCGGTTATCAGGATAATCATCTGAAGCAAACGCGCACAAACGTCACGCTTGCTGCGTCGATAGGTGTACCGCGAGCGCCTAGTAGCGATTCAAACTGGGCACAGCCATGGTCTTACTCTAATGAGCGGGACACCTTCGGGACTTTGCGTGGTGAATACGATTTAACTGACAAAGTGACAGCTTACTTTGCCGGAGGCTTCCGTGAGTCACATGAAGCTAACTCGTTAGCAAATTTGACAGTCAACAACTCTGCGACTGGCACGGGTACTTTCTATCGTTTTGACAATACCAGAGAAGACTCGGTAAGAACCGGTGAAGTTGGCCTAAAAGGTAAGTTTGAAACGGGTTCTATCAGCCATGACGTTGTATTAAATGCAAACTTATATCATTTTGAGAAAAAAGCAGCGTATACGTTTGATTCTGGTAATCAGCTCAATACCAACTTATATGCCCCAACTTATTATGCCCTGCCTGCATTTACTGCAGGCGCAGGTTCAGGTGGTGTGTTGGATAATCCGAATACGACAGGTAGAACGATTTTACGTAGCCTTGCCATAGGTGACACACTGGCCATGTTAGATAATCAGTTGTTGTTGACGCTAGGGGTGAGAAGTCAGCAAATAGCTGCGACAACCTATGATTACAATGGCGTGTTTAGTAGTGCGTACGACAAGACGAAGCTGAGCCCTGTGTTGGGTGCGGTAGTAAAACCCTGGGACGGCATCTCTCTCTATGCTAATTACATTGAAGGCTTGTCACAAGGGGCAACGGCTCCAGGAACCACCGCTAATCGAGGTGAGACGCTTGCCCCCTATGTCTCAAAACAGAAAGAAGTGGGAGCCAAGTTTGATTTTGGTAAGGTTCGGGTGACTACTGCTTACTTTACCACTGAGAAACCACGCGGTTTTATCAATGCGGCGAATGTATTTACTTCGCAAGGGACAGAAGAGCACCAAGGGGTTGAACTGATGACTTATGGTCAGATTTCGCCCAGTTTGCGGGTGTTGGGGGGGATTACCTGGTTGGATGCCAAACAGAAGAATACGGGCAATGCCTCGACGGAAGATAAGCAAACGATTGGTATTCCAGATCAACAAGCTAACCTGGGTCTAGAGTGGGATGCATTTATGGTGCCTGGTTTAACATTTGATGCGCGTGTGATTACTACTGGCCATGTGTATGGTAATGGTACAAACACTCAAAGACTGCCAGGTTGGACCCGTTTAGATATCGGCGCAAGATATGCGACTGAGATTGAAGGGCATTTATTAACCGTTCGTGGCCGTATTGATAACATCACAGATCGTGATTATTGGGCCTCTGCAGGTGGTTATGCAGGGCTAACCTCTAATTCCGGCTATCTGGTGTTGGGTGCGCCACGGACAATCACCGTCAGCGCCCAGCTTGATTTTTAAATACGAGGTAATTTGTTTTGCGTTCGTCTTTATTATTGCTACATCGGTGGTTAGGCATGGCTAGTGCTTTGTTTCTAATGATCACCGGGCTCACTGGTGCCATTATTTCATGGGATCACGAGATTGATACGTTACTGAATCCAGCGTGGATGCGTAGCAAGTCACAAGGTGCGCATCAGTCGACATTAGTGCTTGCAAAACAGGTGTCAGAGCGCTATCCACAAGTTCAGGTCAGTTCGATTCCGCTGAGTGTTGAAGAGGGGCATACGCTAACCATTGGCGTCAGGTCATTATCTAATCCACCGGATGGCACGCTGCCTGTTAAATTTAACCAGGTGTTTATTGACCCCGTCACCGGTCAGGAGCTTGGCAAGCGGGAGTGGGGCGCCGTGTGGCCGGTAGATCGGACCAATGTAGTTTCATTCTTGTATAAACTGCATTACAGTTTGCACCTGCCCGAAATGTGGGGAATCGACCGCTGGGGACTATGGTTGTTAGGCGGCGTTGCGCTGATTTGGCTGATTGATAGTTTTGTTGGTTTTTATCTTACCTTGCCCAAGTTTGCCAACACCGCAAAAAACAAATTGCACAAAGTACAACAGAACACCCAAGCCTCGTTCTGGAAGCGCTGGTGGCCTGCATGGAAAATGCGCTGGAACAGCAGCATGCACAAACGTTATTTTGATATGCATCGTGCTTTTGGCTTATGGACATGGATATTGCTGATGATTCTGGCATTTTCTGCCTTTGCCCTTAATTTACGCCGTGAAGTCTTTATGCCAGTCATGAAGTCTGCGTTCACACTGACGCCCACTCCTTCAGATATGCGTCCGCGCTTACCGGTCTCACAACAGTTACCACCGCAGGTAGATTATGGAAAAGTGCTGGCGATGGCGATCAAGGAGGCGCGTAGGCAAGGCTGGCATGAGCCAGCAGGACGCATTTCTTATAGCGCGGCATACCAGTTGTTTAATGTGGATTTTTATTATCCTGATGCCGATCATGGTGTTGCAGGTGCCGGCCATAAACGTTTGTATTACGATGGTTTGGATGCACATTATGTTGGCAAACGTATTCCTTGGGAAGGCACAGCAGGTGATGTGATTGTGCAAGCCCAATTCCCCCTGCATTCTGGCCGTATCTTGGGCCTGCCCGGCAGGATTATGATTTCTGTCATGGGAATGGTGGTGGCCACGCTTTCTGCAACGGGCGTGTATTTATGGTGGAAAAAGCGCAAGGCACGAAGCATTTCTGAGGGAATGCTGCGCATGAATTCGTTGCGTACGCATCGTTCATGAGCGCTTTAGCCACACTTACGTGGCGTTATTAAAACGCCAACCTTTTAGCAATCCGGTATGTTTACTGGCCCCTGGCAGGGAGGGGTGCTGAGGGTGTTGAAAATAAAAATCAGATTGATCTTGTTGTTTGCCAGCCATCGAGTTACGCACTCCAGTAGCCAGCTTTATTTAATGGGAGTGTTGTGTGACCGTGATTCGATTAAAAACAGTTTATTTGTCGTTGTTGTTAGCCTTGCCGATGTCGGCTGTTTGGGCGCAGGGGGAGGCTGGGAAGACTGCTTCTGCGCCAGCTGCAACAAACACTGATGACGATCAGCAAACTCTGGGTGAAGTTGAGGTTTCGACCAGCCGTCGTCAGAGTTTTCACTCAAACACGGTACAGGTCGGGACTTTCAGAGACATGAATCCGCTGGACGTGCCCTTGACCGTGAACACGGTGACGCGTGAGGTGTTGGATGCGCAAGCGACCAATTCATTGTTTGGCGCATTGCGGAACACCGCAGGGGTTTCACGCTCGCAATTGAGTGGCTCGACCTATGACAATATTGCGATCCGAGGCATTCTGGTCGAGAACCGCGGAAACTACCGGCTCAATGGTTCGTTGCCGATTATTAACCTGATTGATACCCCGCTAGAAAACAAAGAGCGGGTAGAGGTGCTCAAAGGGGCTTCGTCTCTGTATTACGGCCTGGTGCCGCCCTCTGGCATTATCAACCTGGTAACCAAGCGGGCTGGTAAGGTTGAAAACAAAAGCCTGACGCTGTCTACCAATGAATTTGGAGCGCGTAGCGCTCATGTGGACTATGGCAAGCGTTTTGGCGCTGATCAGCAGTTTGGTGCACGTTTTAATGTGGTCACTGGCAGCGAAGATATTGGCATTGACCATTATGACGGCAGCCGTGGTCTGGTTTCAGCCGCATTGGATTGGCGTGCAAACGATAAATTGTCTTTCAAGCTTGACCTTGAGCATTACCGCAAAGATGTGTCAGAGCAGGCTGCGATTGTAGTGCCTAATGCTGTCAACGGTAAGATCACGCTGCCGCCTGTGCCAGCAGCGACACAAAACCTGGCGGGCAAATGGCAGCACTATGATGCTGAGGCAACCAATATTCTGTTCAGGACCGATTATGCCTTGAGTGATGAATGGAGTTGGCTGTTTGAAGCTGGACGAGCCAAGACGGAGCGCGACCGTAACTTTTCACAGTTTCAGAACTTTAACCCGCTTACGGGTGAAGGAGAGTTGCAAGTTTCATTTACACGGAATCAAGTGTTTACCAACACCAACTTTAGAACCGAGTTGCTCGGTTTGCTGGAAACGGGCCCCATCAAGCATCAGCTCACATTGGGATACACCAGCAATCAGCGTGAAGGCGTGACACCTATGTTTGCAACTCGTACGGTGACTCAAAACTATTTTAATCCCAGAGTCGTTCCTGTGCTTGCGGCGGTTTCCAATAACCGTTTATCTGACCAGACAATTCTGGATCGAGGCCTGTATGTATTTGATCAAATGGCGTTGACAGACCAATGGACCCTCATGGCAGGTGCGCGGCAAAGTCGTTATGACACCGAGACCATTGCCACCAATGCAGGCACGGCAACGGCTACGCGCTTCAACGCCAAAAAAGTCATTCCCTCCGTGGCGCTGATGTACAAAGTTCAGCCAAATATTTCTCTCTACGCCAGCTATATTGAAGGTTTTGAGTACAGTGGGCAAGTTCCGACTAGATGGTCAAATGCTGGCGAGTTACTCAATCCGGCGAAATCAAGACAAAAAGAAATTGGTGCAAAGGCGCAAGTGTTTGATCGTTTTTTGCTGCAATTGGCCTATTTTGATATTGAGCGTGCCGCCGCATTTGGTTATCCGAGTACTAATATCTATAAGATTAACGGTGACGCAAATTATCAAGGCTTGGAATTTGCTGCTACTGGCGAGTTGACGGAGAGGCTGTCTGTCGCCGCCTCTTTCCTGCTGATGGATGCGACCTTGAAAACACCTGACGCGGCCAGCAATGGCAATACGCCAGAGAATACGCCAGAGAAAACTGCCAGTCTGTTTGGCGAATACCAGATTGCGCAGGTCCCTGGCCTGTTTTTGAGTGCTGGCTTGTTTTATAGCGGCAAGCAGCAGGTGAATGCATTTAATCAAGCCAGCATAGATGGCTACACGATTGGGTCGGTAGGGGCCAGATATAAGACCCTGCTGGGCAAGCAAAAAGCCACTTTTCAGGTCGTGGTCGACAATGTCACGGATAAAGACTACTGGAGTACCGCAGGGACCAGCCTGTTAGGCGTCGGCCGACCAAGAACCTTGCAGGCCAATCTGCGCCTGGATTTTTAACTGGCCCCTGTCACACACAGCTAGCTTGATATTGGCGTCAGGCTAGCTGCCCTGATGCGGTTTGTGCCCAGAGCACAGGCCGCACCTACTTCGATTAAACGGCACCGCACAATTTGAGCTATATGACGCTTGGATTTCCACCAGTATTTACATTTGCACAAATAAATTCTCGCACAACCTTTCATTGCTTGTAAAAATGAGAATTGTTATCATTCGTGCTTATTCAATTTGCAAGCCAACGAGCATTGTTTCCAGTAGCCAGCAATTAACTCATTCAATCAATGACGGGAACTATTTATGCCATCCGGCTTTAATAAAAAAACAATGACGATAGCGCTGATGATGGCGCTTCCAGCAATTGCGATCGCGGCAGATGAAGAGAAAAAAACTGCAGACGCGACTCAGACCATGACCGAGGTGAAGGTCAAAACGCAACGAATTCAAGATGCGCCTAACAAAGGCTATCAAGCGACCAAGACCCGCGTCGGTAAAACCTATCAGGATCCGCAAGATGTGCCGCAGGCAGTCACTACGCTAACCAGAGAATTGCTGCATGATCAGCAAGTGGGCTCACTGCGTGAAGCCTTGCGTAATGTGGTTGGCTTATCAGTGAATGCTGCTGAAGGTGGACGATCCGGTGATAACTTTAACCTGCGCGGTTTTTATACTTTTGGTGATATTTATCTTGATAACATGCGCGATACCGCGCAGTACAACCGTGAAACATTTAACCTTGAGCAGGTGGATGTATTGCGTGGGTCTGCGGCAATGTTATTTGGCCGTGGTCAAGCGGGGGGGGTCATCAACCAGGTAACCAAGATGGCAGAGTTAAACGATAAGAATGTCGTGACAGGTAGCCTAGGTAATTATGATTATCATCAAGCGACGGGCGACTTTAATAAAAAGCTCACAGACACGGCGGCGATTCGTGTCAATGTCATGGATAGACACGAAGAAACCTACCGAAAAAACCCGGCAAACGGGGATCATCCGGAATTTGATCGACAAGGGCTTGCGGTCAGCTTTGGTGCAGGTATCGGTACTGAGAATGAAGTATTCCTAAATCATGTCTATTTGCGAACTAGAGATGTTCCAGATTATGGTGTCTTGTTCTTGAATAAGCGACCAATTGATACTACTGTTTCAGGGGTTAAAATTGACGATAAAACATTTTATGGAAACAGTAAAAACTTTGATAACAGTGACACCAACATCACTACAGGTATTTTTACCCATAAGTTTGACGATGACACGCAGTTACGCACACAGTTAAGACACGCTGAGTATGAACGTGCTTATTGGGCAAAAACGCCGCAGACTGCCACCATTATTCTTCCTCCCACAGCGGCGGCAGGAAATGGAGGTAACCAAGTAAGAACCCAGGATTACGAAACATACAATCTACAGTCAGACTTTAGCACTAAGCTTACTTTGGCAGGCATGACGCATTCTGTATTAACAGGTGTTGAATACTTGCATGAAAAATCTTACCGGAATTCATTGCGTAATTTAGGTACAACTGCAGATCCATATTACACTGAGGATGCAGAGACAGCCATTACGCCTGCCAATGCACAATATGCAAAATTCAGTGCAAACAATTATGCGGTGTACGCACAGGATAGCGTGGAGTTTATGCCGCATTGGACGGCATTGGTGGGTATTAGACGTGATGAAATGAAAGCTGACTACACAACTAGTGCAGCCCCTCATCTTGACTATGGTCAAAATAGCTATAGAAGTGGACTTTCTTGGCAGCCAACTACAGATCAGCATTATTACATTACATACAGCAATTCATTTAGCCCAACTGCTGATTTGTATCAATTGACGACTGCTAAGCAACCTCCAGAGCGTAGTCGAACGCTGGAAGTTGGAAGCAAGTGGCTATTTATGGATGGTGATTTGGCTTTAAGAACGGCTTTGTTTACAACAACTAAAGATTGGGAGCGTAATACCGATTTAGCAACTTTTGGTAACACCCCTATTTTAACTAAGCGTAGAAGGACAAATGGACTTGAAGTTGAGTTGGCTGGTAAGGTCACTGAACATTGGGACGTTTTTGCTGGTCTTGCTTTATTGGATGCCTATATCATTAATGTAGCTGAAAACATTAATGCCACGACAGGAGCCGTAACTTTTGCTGACTCAAGACTGGCTGGTGTGCGTGCAAGGAACACGCCGCGTACAACTTTTAATCTTTGGACAACTTACGACTGGAGCAATGGTTGGAAAGTGGGTGGTGGCGTTGAGGCTAAAGCGGATCGCTATGGTTATAGTCCAGTAGCTTCAGGCACTAATGCAAATGCGCTCTTTGTAAATGGATCTTTCAAGCCAAATACAGCGCCTGGCTATGCACGCGTCGATGCGATGGTGGCTTACGAACAACCGAAATGGGCGGTGCGTTTAAATATCAAGAACTTGCTAGACAAAACGTATTATGATGCGATTTATGATAATGGTGCTTTCTTGACACCAGGCAACCGTCGCCAGGCTATCGTCACTACTGAGTACAAGTTCTAGGAGTTAATTTGCTGTTAAGTTTACCGGGGGTTTTGCTTGAAGAAGAGCTGCATACTATCCGTGCCTTGCTGAAGCAGGCGCAATGGGTGGATGGCCGCACAACCGCCGGTATTCAGGCAGCCAGCGTTAAAAACAACCAGCAACTGGCCGAAGACGACCCGTTGCTGGCACAAATCCGCAGGATCGTGTTGCAGGCATTGCAGCGCGATCCTTTATTTTTTTCGGCCGCTTTGCCAGACAAAATCTTGCCGCCTTTTGTGAATCGTTATGCGGGTGAGGCCAATGCCTATGGATTTCACGTCGATAGTGCCATGCGTCATATGCCGGATGGTAGTGCGCGGGTGCGGGCAGATGTTTCGGCTACTTTGTTTTTTAACGACCCGGATGAATATGAAGGCGGTGAGCTGGTGGTGCAGGATGTGTTTGGTGACCAGCGCATCAAGCTCAAAGCGGGTGCTATCGTCATTTATCCTTCCAGCTCGGTGCATGCGGTGACGCCGGTCACGCGTGGTGAGCGCTTGGCCAGCTTTATGTTTATTCAGAGCATGGTGCGCGACGCCGCGCAACGGCGCATGCTATTTGATATGGATATGGCCTTGGTCCGCTTGCGCCAGCAACAAGGGGAAACGCCAGAAGTGGTGCAGTTAACCGGCATTTACCATAACCTGTTGCGCCAGTGGGCGCTCTAAGCGAATGCAGTCCTTACCTTTGCTCTCCTATTTTGCCCAGCAAGCGCAAGCCAAATTGCCAGCTGATGTCTGGCATTATTTGCAGTCAGATGCCGGGACCGGGTTGCAATTGCAGGTCAACGAAACGGGTTGGCAAAGCAAGAAAGTTTGCCCACGTCCACTCCAACTCCTCCATCAGCCGAACACAAGGTGTAGCATTTTTGGCGAGCAATGGGCGCATCCCATCCTGCTGGCGCCAGTGGCTTATCAGCGCTTGTTTCATGCCGATGGCGAGATTGGCACCGCTGTCGCTTGCAATGCCCAGCAGGGGCAGATGATGGTGAGCAGTCTGGCCAGTCAAGCCGTGAGCGAGATTGTGACGCAGGCGCAACAACCGCTCTGGTTTCAGCTCTATTGGCAAGGTGATCGTGAACGTACCCAAGCGTTATTGCATAAAGCCGTGGCAGCTGGCATTAGCGCAGTCGTGTTCACTGTCGATGCGCCAGTCAAGCAAGCTTTAATTGATTTACCAGACAGGATTTCGGCAGTCAATCTGGCGCAGCCACTGAGCATGCGTCCTGTGCAAGCGGGCCAAAGCCAAGTGTTCGATGGCTGGATGACGCAGGCGCCGACTTGGGACGATGTGGCCTGGCTCAGGCAGCAAGTGAACCTCCCCTTGCTACTGAAAGGTCTGATGCATGTAGAGGATGCCCGGCGGGCGGTGGAATGCGGCTGTGACGGCGTGGTCATTTCCAATCACGGTGGCCGCGTGCTTGATAGCACTCCGTCAGTGGCGGCAGTGCTGCCCACGATCGTGGCTGCCGTGGGTAGCCAATGCAAAATCCTGGTGGATAGTGGTATCCGCTCCGGGCAAGATGTGTTTAAAGCGCTGGCGTTGGGCGCCGATGCCGTTTGTATTGGTCGCCCTTACATCTGGGGCCTGGCTGCAGAAGGCGCGATGGGCGTAGCAAAAGTGATCCGCACTTTGCGTGATGAGCTGGAAATGACCATGGCGTTGACTGGCGTTTCGAATTTGGAAGAGCTGCGCCAGGTAGAATTGTTTGAATCATGAAAAGGACGTTTTGATGAAAAAAATTGGTTTTTCACTCTTGTTGGCAATCGGCCTGCTGCATGCACAAGCTGCGTTGGCCGCGGCGGATTGCAAATCCTATCCAAAAGAGGAGTGGGCTTCAGAAGATACCCTTAAAGAAGCACTGGAAGCAGAAGGCTATACCATCAAAAAATTTAAAGTAGATGGTAATTGTTATGAAATTTATGGCCGTAACAAAGAGGGTAAGAAGGTTGAGATTTACTTCGACATGAAAACGCTGGCGATCGTCAAAGCCATCGGCTTGAAAGACTAAGTGGGGAGATGTTGCAGCCATCCGCAATGCTTTGGCCCTGGTGGGTGCGTCTGAGTCACTGGCTGGTGGCAGCCGGGGTGATGGCATTGTGGCTGATGAGCCATGTCTGGTATGAAACGGATGCGCTGCATCGCATGGTTGGCTACGCTGTGCTGGCAATCATTATGATCCGCATCATGGCCGGGTGTTTTAGCGCATACCCAAGTGCGCGCTTTCATCTGCCCGGCCTGCGTGACATCCGCGCTCATATTGCAGAGGTGCGTCAAGCAACCCTGCCTGTGCATGCCGGGCACAATCCGCTAGGCCAATGGGCCGTGTATGTCATCTGGATGCTGATTGCCTTGCTGGCGCTGACTGGTTGGTTAAGCCGCACCGATGCCTTTTGGGGCGAAGAGGGGCCGGTTGTGATTCATGCGCTGTTGAGTTGGTTACTGATGGCCGTGATTGCATTGCATATTGTTGCGGTGATCTGGATTGGACGCTTGTCCAAGCAGCATTTAGTGCGGCAAATGTGGCATGGCCGCATTCACTTACGCAAATAAGCGGGCCTTGCGCCTTTAATCTACTTCAATCGGTGGGGCAACCTTGAGCACTTCGTCTACGGTTGTCAGGCCTGCCGCAATTTTCTCAGCACCGTTTAACATCAAAGGCTGCATCCCCGCTTGTGTAGCGGCTTGTCTGAGCTGAATCAAATCGGTTTCAGGCGTGATCAGTTTGCGTAAGGTCGGCGTCAGTGTCAGCATCTCATAAATCCCGGTGCGACCACGGTAACCCGTGTTGCGGCACTCCTTGCAGCCCACGGCTTTCATGATTTTTGCCGGTTTGGCGGCCTTGAACGGGCGCGTAACGCTGGCCCATTCTGCGTCTGAAATGGTGGCTTCTGTTTTGCAATGCGGGCACAAGGTGCGCACCAGCCGTTGCGCCATAATCCCCAGCAGGCTGGAATGTATCAGGTAAGCAGGCACGCCTAAATCCAGCAAACGCGTCACAGCCGATGGCGCATCGTTGGTGTGCAGCGTGGATAGCACCAGGTGGCCGGTCAGTGCGGCCTGAATCGCCATATCTGCGGTCTCCTGGTCGCGGATCTCGCCGACCATGATAATATCGGGGTCCTGGCGCATCAGTGTGCGTATGCCTTCGGCAAAGCCCAGGCCGATATTCTGTGTCACCTGCATCTGGTTAAACGCCGGCTCTATCATCTCAATCGGGTCTTCTACCGTACATACATTGACTTCATCGGTCGCCAATTGCTTGAGGGTAGTATACAGCGTGGTGGTTTTGCCCGAGCCGGTAGGCCCGGTGACCAAAATGATGCCGTTGGGCTGGTGTGTCCACTGCGCCCATTGCTCGCCCTGTCGCTTGGAAAAACCAAGTAACTGAAAATCCTGTACCAGCACATCCGGCTTGAAAATTCGCATCACCAGTTTTTCGCCAAACGCGGTCGGCATGGTCGATAAGCGTAATTCAACCTCTTTGCCATCAGTGTCTACGGTTTTGACACGGCCATCCTGTGGGCGGCGTTTTTCCACCATGTCCATCCGCCCCAGCAGCTTGATGCGGCTGGTAATCGCATTCATGATATTGCTCGGCAACTGATAGACCTGATGCAAGACACCGTCGATGCGGAAACGCATCAAGCCCAGATTGCGGCGCGGTTCCAGGTGGATATCGCTGGCGCGCTGTTCAAACGCATATTTAAACAACCAGTCGACAATACTCACTACATGCTGTTCATTCGCATCCAGTTGGCGGTCTTTGCCCAGCTCAATCAATTGTTCAAAGTTTTGTACGCCGACAATTTGCCCGGCCTTGGCGGCATTGGCAGATTGAATCGCTGCAGAAAGCTGATATACCTCGGGCAAATAACGCTGCAAGTCCAGCGGATTCACCATGACCACTTCAATGCGCAACTTCAGCATCCGCTCCAGATCATGCAGCCAGGTCTGGTGGAATGGATCGGCCGTCGCAATTGTGGCCACCCCATTCTTGACCGTAATCGGCATGATGCGCAGGCGCTCGGCATAGGCTTGCGACACAATTTGCGCCGCGGCACTAAAGTCCAGTTTTAGGGGGTCGATTTGATAATAAGGCACTGCAGCCTGCTCTGCCACAAATCGACTCAGGGCCTCTACAGTCAATAATTGATTGGGGTTTTGTAAATCCGGCCATTTTTGCTCGGCCACAATCACAACCGGGTGAATTTTGGAGCTGTCCCGCTTGCGATCCTTATAAAGCTTTTCAGCCTGGACTTTATCTGCATGCCCATGAGCAACCAGCATGCGTAACAAATCCGAGAGGCGCAGGCTCTCTATGGTTTTGGGCAAGGAAACAGGGATTGGACTATTCATGTCACATGCTGGCTAGACTAGCTGCAAATGATGCAAGAGTCATGCCATCAGGGGGTGGCAGAAATGGTCACATTGGATAGATTTAGAATATGGCTAGGTAAGATTTTTTTAATGTGTTTTATGATGAAAGTGGATTTTTTTCGCCTCTCGGCGAGTTACTTTCTGGTGCTTGTCCCCCGAAAAGTAACCACAACTAACGAAGCGTTGCGGCGTAGGCTAACCTTCAGGTTAAGCCACCTCGTGGCGGCCGTAGCCAAAAAGGAGGATACCCAGCTATCACGGCCTTCGGCTCCCTTGCGTTGCTCAACAAAATAAGCCGGGCATGAAACTCAACCTGGCCGCTCACACAAAACATGAGCTGCTGCGTGATTCGGACAGCCGCTCCCCGTCCATTTCTTTTATTTACTCCAGACATGGTTGCAGTCGCATGGTTTTCGGGGTCCCCATCTGCCGCACGCTTTAATTAAAAGAGTGCAACGCAGGGTTGGCGGGGGTCTTGGGCCATCGTCTGTTTGAGCTCCGCAGTGGCTTGCGTTTTGTGCAAGCAGCTAGGGCGAGTTTCGATGGTCGCCAGGCAAATCGAGTGGCACAGGAAAGAACGGTCACCTAAAGGCGAAAGCAATGGTTATTCAATCTAGCCAAAGCTTAAAGAATAACTTTTTACTGCGTTATTTAAATCGTCTGCGCAGGTGTACTATCACTTCATCTGTATCCGCATGCTCAAATCCACCGCCTGAATATTTTTAGTCAGTGCCCCAATCGAAATCCGGGCTACGCCTGTTTCCGCAATCGCCCGCACTGTCGTTAAGTCCACATTGCCCGATGCTTCCAGCAAGGCTTGCTTTTGATTGATTGCGACAGCTTTACGCAGGTCTTCCAGCGTGAAATTATCGAGCAAGATACTGGTGGCGCCGGCATCGAGCGCTTGCTGCAATTCATCCAGTGTTTCCACTTCGATCTGAATATTATCCGTGCTGCGCATGGCGAAGGCGGCTTCAAGCACGGCGGCAATCGAGCCTGCGGCGGCGATATGGTTTTCCTTGATCAGGATACCGTCGTACAAGGCCAGCCGTTGGTTGGCGCCACCGCCAGCGAGCACGGCATATTTTTGTGCCAGGCGCAGGCCAGGCAGGGTCTTGCGCGTATCGAGAATTTGAGTGGGGAGTCCACTAATTGCGTCAACATAGCGGCGGGTGTGAGTGGCTACTGCAGAAAGCGTTTGCAAAAAGTTGAGGGCCGGGCGTTCGGCACTGAGCATGGCGCGAGCGTCGCCATGAATATGGACCAGCGCTTGATTGGGGACGACGCGGTCACCGTCTTTTACCAGCCATTCGAGCTGGATGCTGCGATCCAACTGCGCAAAGCACTGTTGCGCCCAGGCACAGCCGCAGAGAATGGCAGCCTCACGGCTGATGATGGTCGCGCTTGCCTGGGTGCCGGCAGGGATGAGTGCAGCGGTCAGGTCGCCTTTGCCCAGATCTTCTGCCAGGGCCGATTGCACTTGCGCCGCTATCAGATCGGCATTTAAGTAGTCGGGCAAGTGTTGGTAAAGTGATGCAGTAGTCATGAGCAGCTCAGTCAATTTAAAATTTATGCAGATGAGCGTTCTAAGCCCATGGCAAAAGCTATTATAATAAAAGCACCCCAAGACCAGCGAGTTTTGTACCATCGTATTGCGTCATGGGGTATTTTTTCGGTAAAAGTACTCTTCAATCCGGCTCACATCACACTATGCAGCTTTTATATACGGTTAACAGTCCCTATGCACGTAAAGTGCGTATCGTCGCCATTGAGAAACATATTGACCTGACTTTGACGGAGGTCGTGCTGTCTGCGCCGGATTGTCCCGTGAGCCAGCACAACCCGTTGGGTAAGGTTCCGGTGCTGGTGCTGGATGATGGCGACGCCTTGTATGATTCACGCGTGATTGTCGAGTATCTGGATCATCGTACGCCGGTGGCCCACCTGATTCCGCAAGACCACTCAGCCAAAATCAAGGTCCGTCGCTGGGAGTCACTTGCCGATGGTGTGTGCGATGCTGCCGTGGCGGTGATCTTGGAACAACGCAAGCCAGAGGTGCAGCAGTCTGCGCCATGGATAGAAAAGCAATTTGCCAAGGTGACGGCTGGCCTGACCGTGCTTGATAATGACTTGCTAAAGAAAAAGTGGTGTGTCAACGAAACGTTCAGTCTGGCAGACATTGCCCTGGGCACCGCGCTGGGCTACATAGACTTGCGTTTTAAAAATGTGCAATGGGAAGGCAAATACTGGCAAGAGAAGTTTCCTAATCTGGCCAAACATTACGGGGTGCTGGTAAAGCGTCCCAGCTTCAAGCAAACCATGCCACAGCCTTAAGGCACCTTATCTCAGCATTCCGTCCTAAGCTGTCGGGATGCTGTCTTGATTTTCTCCAGTTGATCTTCAGCCGTTCACCTTGTGATGCGGCGCTTTCCCCTTGTCTGCCTTCTCTTTCATTCTGCCTTTTGGCCTCACTGCATCTATCTACTTACGCTTAATCAGAGATCATATTTTTACGTTGCAAAACTAAATGATAATTGTTATCATTTAAGAATACTCAAAAACATGATCAATACATGCTATGCAGGCAATGAATGCACCCGTCAAAAAAAGATTGCTAGAACTGCTGGATGAGCTCATCGCTCATGATGGCTTTGGTAGCATCAAAGTGGATATACGCCTGCTCAAGCGGGGACAGAAAGAAGTTATTATTGATTGCGGCAAGCAGTACCGCTATGTGGTTGATTTTGAGTCCAGGCAGGAGAAGCAAGGCGCCTGACCATGCGTGATTAAAACAACATCACTTTTATTTTTTAATTTCAATTTTATTGCCATGCGCAAAGCGTGGCGATTGAAATACTCAACGGTGTGGGTCCGTGAGACTTCATTTTAAAAAAATGGCGCGATGGCCTTCGAGAGGAAGGGGCACAAGCGCTCGTTGAGGAGAAATAAATCATGAAATTTTCAGCTTTGGCATTCACCTTAGGCATGCTGTTCAATAGTTCCGCGTTTGCGACCCAGGCAGTATGGGACACCGCCAATCCCTGGGGGAGTCTGACACCAGCGAGTTATGCTGAGTGGAACGTCTTTAACAGCACCAATGACAATATACCAGATGTCGCTGTGACTGCCGGGATCACCGCTTCTGTGCAAGAAACTACAGGCGGTGCTTTTATCACTGGCGGGGGCAATATTTATAGTTTCTCTGGCGCTACGGCCTTCACCGCGACCTTGAGCGGTGCCAGCACAGGCCTGTTTGATGTCTATCTGCGTATTGCAACCTTGGGCACCCTGGCCAACAGTTCAGCAACCTTGAATGGCGTTACAGCGACTTCCGTGTTGCAGTTCAACGAAGATCAAGGCACCGTGATGGGAGGGGCAACTGCTGAACAAGAGTTGTATTGGAAATGGAGCAATGTCGCCGCTTCCAGCCTGTATACCTTTAAATTCAATGCCAATTCATCCAGTATGAGTTTGGATCAATTGGCATTGGCCGCCGTGTCCGTGCCTACTGTGACACCGGTGCCTGAACCTGAGGCCTTTAGTCTGATGGGCTTGGGGCTGGGTTTGATGGCATTTGTCGCGCGCCGCAACGCAAAAAAACAAGCCTGATTCCCATTCGGCTGACCATGGCAAAGGGGCTGTTTAGCCCCTTTCTTGCGCGCCCACTTATTTTCGTTAAATGAACATCACCGGTTTAAAGCGGGCTCGCTCTCTTGCGATCCTCTCCAGTTGCCTGCCTGAAAAAAGCTTCATTCGCACAAGGTTAACCTTGTTTGTGGGGCTGTGTTGGCTCGCCTGTTTTTTTTGGCCTCACGCCGCCTGGGCTGAGCAGCACATACCAGACGTGGAGGCAACGGACGTGCAAACGAGCCCTGCGTCTCCAGCACCCACGATAAAACAGCCAGGGGCCGAGGAGGTGGATACGCTGCCTGAGGTCACCATTCAGGAAAAGAAACAAAAAGCGCCCGAGACTGGGATCAATCCAACCTTGCCGGTTACCACCATTACCAGCGAACAATTGCAACGTGCCCAGCCCAGCAATATTTTTGATGCGGTCAGAGCCGTGCCAGGGGTGTCTATTTCTGGCGGACCACGGCCGAGTGGCATGACGTTTGGGATTCGTGGCTACGTGGACAATGAAGACGTGCTGGTGAAAGTGGATGGCGTGCCCAAAGGATTTGAGAAATACCGCATGGGCGGCACGTTTATCGAGCCTGAGTTATTGAAAAGCATAGAAGTACAACGTGGGCCGCAGATTGCGAGTGGCTCAGGTTCATTGGGAGGCACTGTCAATGCGACGACAAAAATGCCGAAGACTTTTTAAAGCCCGGTCAGAAGTATGGTGGCAAGGCCAAGTTTGGCTATGGCAATAACAGTGATGAATATTCACGCTCCTATCTGCTGTATGCGCGCCCCGATGAACGCGTGGATATTTTGTATAACTATTCCAATCGGCAGGCCAATAATTTGACCTTGGGCGATGGCTCCAAGCTACAAAGTTCTGCGATTGAATCTATTTCACAGTTGCTCAAGGTCAGTGTGTTTCCAACCGAAGACTTGCAGTTGGTGACCTCGGTGGTCAAGTTTGAGGATACCGGGCTACAACCTTATGATGCGACAGGCGGGCAACCCGGTTTCTTTGGCAATGTGGTGCGTTCGGTGGATGATCTCACCTGGTCAGAGACGGTGAACTATGATCCTCAACACCCGTGGATCAACTTTAAGGGTACTATCGGTGCCGGGCATACGCATTTGCAAGATGTGATTGGTCAGGGTGCGCCGTTCAATTCTACGTTTAATGCCTTGCAAAGGCAGTGTCAGGGTGTCATCAATACGACAAATCCCGCGGATACCACGACTTGCCGCGGCAATTTGACGGATACGTACGAATATAAAACAAACACCGTAGACCTGAGCAACCGGGCAATCTTTGCTGAGAAAGATCTATGGTCTGTTTCGTTACTGACGGGCTACCAATACAACGCCAGCGAACGTGAAATTACCCGCTTCTTCGACAATCGGAAGACCGCGTTACAAGCGCTTTATCCCGATGGCTTTAATGCCTCAGCGCCGCCAGGGCGCAAGTCGTTTCATGCCATTTATGTGCAACCAAAGTTTGAGTTCGGCGCATTTTCAGTGATCCCGGGCTATCGCCAGGACCGTTATCAAGTAGAGGCTGACGGAGGCACTTTGGCCCTGCTCGCCCCCTATGGCCAGGCAAGCACCATCAAATTCAAACAAGAGACCTGGAGTCTGGGCCTGGCCTATGATGCCTTAGCCAAACAAAACCCCGACAAACTAAACTTTTACAGCAATTACGGGCAAGGCTTCAGGCCGCCCCTGATTGATGAATATTTTACGCAGGGGCCGTTCAGCCGTTGTCGCTCACAAGTCATGACAACCAAGGGGCCGAAGTCGCAGATTTGTGGGGATTTGTATGTGCCGCAACGCTCTGAAACCACCGAGGCCGGGGTGAGTTATCAAACACCGCACTTGTTCAATAGCACTATCTGGTTTTCAGGCAAGCTGAATTTTTATCACACTTATACCTCGCATTTGCTGACCTCATTGCGTGAAGATGCCAATGGCAATCTTGCGCAAGATGGTTGGGAGCGCAGAAACGGAGTTGAAATTGAAAGCTTTATGCAATATCGCGGGTGGTATCTGCGTAGTGCGTATTCCAGAATCAATGGTGGGATTAATACCGGGCTGGTCAGTGCGCCGTTGTATACCGCGCCAGGCAATACCTTCAATGTGCAGCTGGGCGCCGTGCTCTCAGAGGCAGTCGATCTGAACCTCAGTTACCGCAAGGTTTCTGACCGGGATATCCTGTTAAGTGGGGATGGCACCACCGCCAGCCCTTACCGGTTTGGGACACAGGACGGCTATGCGCTTTGGAATGCAGGTGCCCGTTGGCAGGCGAGTAAACATGTGACGTTACGACTGATCGGTGAAAATCTCAAAAATACGCTGTATCGCCTGGATGGCACCATGGGCGGCCTGGGTATGTACGGCCCGGGCCGGAATGTGAAATTTCAGGTTGAGCTGACCTACTAGCCAAGATGGGACATTGGCGGTTGACGACCGCTGCTAGAGTGGGCCCAAATCGTCATCGCCCAGCAAATGCAGCTTGTTTTTGTGACGCAAGGTTTGACGCTCGTTCAAGCGTTTTTGTGCGGGGCTCGGGAAGTCGGTAAAGCTGATCAGGTTACGCTCAATCAAAATGCCAATCAGGTCTTCAAGCACGCGCGCGAGCTGAATGTCACTCTCACGGAAGGTGTGGTGCCTTTTGAGTTCGTCATCCAGAAAACACAAATACTCTGTGTCGGTATTATCTATTTCCACCCAGTCCGCAGCCACTTGCGTATCCGGGCTGGCCGCAATAATCGCACCTTGGTTATTTTTTAAGACGTAGGCCATCAGGTGTCATTCCTTGTCACTTGGCAGTGTATTTTGATTAAATGGTGTAAACAAAAGCAATAACCATGCCTCGCGCTTGCGATCTCAACCCGGGTTAAAGCGCACCCGTGATGATGCCGCCGCCCAGACAGACGTTGCTTTCGTAAACGACCACACTTTGCCCCGGTGTGATGGCCCATTGATGCTGACCAAAGCGAATAGTTGCCTCTTCTGCATTCACCGCATCGACCTCGCAAGGCGCATCCGGCTGGCGATAACGGGTTTTGGCAGCATATACCCAGTTGGTACGCGGCTCTTCGCCACTAATCCAGTGCAGTTGTCCCGCTTTCAGCCCGTCGGATTTCAGAAGCGGGTGATCATGGCCTTGTACCACAATCAGCTCGTTATCGGCCATATGCTTGGCGGCGACAAACCACGGCTCGCCATTGCTTTCACGGCTACCGCCTATCTTGAGCCCCTGGCGCTGACCAATGGTGTAATACATCAAGCCTTCATGCTCGCCCACCACTTTGCCTTCGGGCGTACGCATCACGCCAGGATGACGCGGCAGGTAGCGCTGTAAAAACTCCTGAAACGGCCGCTCGCCAATAAAGCAGATACCAGTTGAATCCTTTTTCTCGGCATTGGCCAGGCCATGTTCACGCGCGATTTCGCGTACTTCACGCTTGAGGTATTTGCCTAACGGAAACAGCGTTTTTGACAACTGCGCCTGATTCAGGCGTGACAAAAAGTAACTCTGGTCTTTGCTGCCATCATCGGCTTTAAGCAGTTGAAAATTGCCTGGCTGGATCGGGTTTTCACGCACTTGAGCATAATGTCCCGTGGCGATTAAGTCTGCGCCCATACCCATGGCATGGTCCAAAAACGCCTTGAACTTGATCTCGGCGTTACACAAAATATCCGGGTTAGGCGTACGGCCCGCCTGATACTCCTGTAAAAAGTTAGCGAACACTCGCTCTTTATACTCGGCGCTAAAATTCACGGTTTCAATGTCAATACCAATTCTATCGGCCGCAGAAACCGCATCAATCAGGTCCTGGCGAGAAGAGCAATACTCATCCGTATCATCGTCTTCCCAGTTCTTCATGAATAAACCGGTGACCTCATAGCCTTGCTGTTTCAACAACAAAGCGGTCACGGAGGAATCAACGCCGCCGGACAACCCGACGATCACATGTGGCTTACTCATAATGCTTGGCCCAAATGCTTCAAAATGTCTAAAGAATAACGTTGACCCGCCAGGTAATCCTGCACACACAACAGCACTTGCGGGCTGCGCATCAACTCGCCTTCGGCCGCAATCTCGGCTTCAGTTTTCCATACGGTGCGAATAATGCCATCGTCTAATGCTTGCTCCGGATAATGTGCACCCAATTTGCCGGTAAAGGCAAAACGCAAGTAGGTAATGCCATTGAGCGGATGCTGCCAGTGGTAAATGCCCACCAGTGCCTCAGGGGTGAAATCATAAGCCGTCTCTTCCAGCGTCTCACGAATCGCAGCTGCAATAATCGTTTCACCTTCTTCCAGATGCCCAGCCGGCTGGTTAAACCTGTTACCGCGGTCTGTGGTTTCTTCTACCAGCAAAAATTTGCCATCTTTTTCAATGATGGCTGCAACGGTGACGTTAGGTTTCCACTGCAGGGAAGATTTGGATGGATTTGAAACGGTGGAATTCAAGATTTGCGGGTTTCGTTAAAAACGCTATTTTACCGCTAAGTGATTGATTGGGGGAGGCTTAATTTACCCCGCCTTGGCACTATGCGGCAGTGATCAGTTGTGGAAACAGGCCAGACAAGCCATGCGCAATAAACTCAACAGCCATGGCGGCCAGAATCAAACCCATCAGGCGGGTGACAATATTGATACCGGTTTTACCCAAGTAGTGCGTAATGCCATCTGCGAGTTGTAACAGGCCCCAGATGAACAACGAAATCAGCGCAATCGGAACCACCAGGCTAAGGTGCCCCCAAAAGCCGGGGTGCTGTTGCGCAGTCAGGATCATGCTCGAGATGGCACCTGGGCCAGCTAATAATGGAATGCTGAGCGGTACAATGGCGATAACTTCACGCTCAGCCATGTCATGAGCTTCTTCGGGAGTTTGGCGCGTAGCACTCTGTTTGCCATGCATCATGGAGATAGAAATTAGCAGTAATAAAATACCGCCTCCCACCTGGAATGAGGGGATGGTGATGCCAAAAAAGTCGAGAATTTTGTCACCGATAAAGGCGGAGACGCATAAGACTATCATTACGGTGATAGCCACTGTACGAGCGGTACGTGCTCGCTCAGCTTTGCTCCAGCCACTTGTGGCGCTGATAAAAATAGGCAGGCAGCCGATGGGGTTAACGATGGCGATCAGGGCGATGGCGACTTTGAGCAGATATGCGTATTCGGTCATGCTGTTTCAGACTCCCAATCGTGCGGCTGGTTGCGTGGTAGGTGGACTTATGCCGGGCGTTTATCGAAAAATGCAATCGGTTGTGGTGGTGGCATTTGCAAGATGTGTTTGCGCACTTTGCCCATCACATGCATTTCGCAAGGTTTGCAGTCGAATTTCAGCGTGTATCTGTCGTTACCACTGATCAGCGTCATGGGCTCAGCCGTCACCGTGCCTTGTACACCGATGACGCCTTTGGCTTCTTTGGGGCATAGGCCGTGGCTAAAACGCAGACAGTGCTTGGTAATCATCACCGGTACTTCATCTAGCTCTTCATTGGCCTCATAAGCGCTGGCGATGAGTTTGACGCCATGCTTGTGATAAAAGTCGCGTGCTTTCTGGTTATAGACGTTGGCTAAATAACTCAGGCTATCTTGCGGATAAATGGCGGGTGGTTCGGCTGCTGCACGCAATAGTGGACGCTCGTAAGCTAGTGTTCTGATATCGACCAGTTGCTCAACGGCATCACGGCGCAGTTGATTGACTGTGGACGCTGGTAAAAACCAGGGCTGGGTCAGCTCGAGACCTATATCTCTGGCAATAAAATCGGTATTGCCTAGTTTTGCCAGGTTTTCACGCAAGCTGGTTTCCGCTTTTTCGACATCATTGGCCAATTGTTTTTCTGCACTGCATTGGGAGGTCGCGCTGAAGCCTTGTTCATCGGTGAGTGTTAAGGCAAAGCCATCAGGCGTTTCGTAAAAGGCAGCATCAATCGCAATTTTGCGCGAGGCTGAATCTTTTTCCAGCAAACGCATAAAGGCATGGTCTCGGTTGCGGTAAAGCTGCGTGTTGTTGCGAATATCCGCTGGCATTTCGTTTGGAAACAGGCGGTAGGTGTATTTATCCAGCGCTTGCACCGTGTTTACGCGCAGGCCAACCAGTTCTTTGTGTACATCAAAAAAGCATACACCGTCACCGTTGTGAAGTTCTATGTCGGTCGCCACATCAATAAAATCTTTACCCACCTTACGCACTTTACCCAGTTCTTCGCCGGCAAATTTGGGTGTATCAAACGCGCCGATATCGGCCTGGCGGCCATTGGCGAAATAATCGGTGGAACTGCGGTTAAAAGTTTTTTCCGGTTGCGGGGTAAATGTGTAGGTGGCATGTCCGGCGGAAGACTTCGCGTATTCCGGCATTTCTTTCAGAATTTCATCAAGCAGTTGGCGGTAATGCGCAGTGGCATTTTTTACATATGGCAAGTCTTTGTAGCGGCCCTCAATTTTAAAGCTGCTGACACCGGCGGCGATCAGGGCGCGTAAGTTGGCGCTCTGATCATTGTCTTTCATCGACAGGTAATGTTTGTCTTTGCCGATAATGCGACCTTTCTGGTCTTCCAGTGTGTAAGGCAAGCGGCACTCTTGTGAGCATTCCCCACGGTTAGCACTGCGGCCGGTATGCGCGTGGCTGATAAAACACTGGCCACTAAACGCGACGCAAAGTGCGCCGTGAATAAAATATTCCAGGTTGGCAGCGGTGGCATCGGCAATTTTCTTCACCGTGGCAATATCCAGTTCGCGTGCCAGTACGATCTGGCTAAAGCCGACTTGATCCAGAAACTG